>Ga0160422_10000934_pt1 | contig 18036 bp, 14 predicted proteins | sample Fk160mmetaG_FD_108192 | JGI IMG/M metagenome (GOLD analysis project Ga0160422, IMG submission 108192) | Marine microbial communities from the Central Pacific Ocean - Fk160115 60m metaG | ecosystem: Environmental > Aquatic > Marine > Oceanic > Photic zone | place: The Central Pacific Ocean... | reverse complement strand
GAGGTTGTTGCTGCTGAGGAGGTTGTTGCTGATGAAGCACCAGCTGAAGAGCCTGCTGCCGAGGAAGCTAAGGCCGAAAAATAATTGAAAACACACTTCATATTTTATAGATCATGAGCATTACTGCTGCTGAAGTAAACAAGCTCCGTAAGCAAACAGGAGCCGGCATGATGGACTGCAAGAAAGCACTCCAAGAAGCCGAAGGAGACATGGAAAAGGCAATCGAGATTCTTCGTCTTAAAGGCCAAAAAGTTGCTGCAAAGCGTAGCGACCGCGAGGCATGCGAAGGAGCTATTCTTTCTGGCGTTAGCGCGGACGGAAAGATGGGCGTTGTTCTTTCATTAAACTGTGAAACTGATTTCGTTGCTAAGAACGAGGACTTTATTGGAGTTGCAAAAACTCTTCTTGACCTTGCTCTAGCAGAAGGATGTGAAAACAAGGATAGCATCCTTGCACTTGATTACCCTGGTTCGGGAATCACCGTTGCTGATAAAATTGTTGAAGAGACAGGAAAGATTGGAGAGCGCATCGAGATTGGTGACCTTCAAACTGCATCTGGAGATTCTGTAGCAGCTTACATTCACCCAGGTAACCGTCTGGCTACAGTAGTTGGATTCTCTGGAATTGTAAACGAAGTAGTAGGACGAGATGTTGCTATGCAAGCTGCGGCAATGGCACCTGTTGCTGTTGATGAGGCAAGCATTCCTGCAGATCTTATCGAAAAAGAAAAGGCGATTGGCAAAGACCTTGCTATTCAGGAAGGAAAGCCAGCTGATCTGGCTGAAAAGATTGCCGTAGGTCGTTTAAACAAGTGGTACAAAGAAGTAACTCTTGTTAACCAGCCATTCATTAAGGACAACAAGCAAACAGTATCTCAATACGTTGCTGCTGAATGCCCAGGCGCTGCTGTTTCTAGCTTTAGTCGTGTGGCATTAGGATAATATCCAAAGACATATTTTTGAAAAGAAGACTTCCATTGGCGGTCTTCTTTCGTTTGGCCCTTTAATGTTTGTCTCGTTTATCGGATATTTACACTTTAGATGAAGTATAAAAGAATACTACTTAAGTTGAGCGGTGAGGCCCTGATGGGCGACAAACAGTTTGGCATTGATAATGACAGACTTGCTCAATACGCTAAAGAGATAAAAACCATAGTTGATAAAGGGGTTGAGTGTGCAATTGTAATTGGAGGTGGAAACATCTTTAGGGGCGTGCAGGCTGAGGAAGGAGGCATGGAAAGAACCCAAGGAGATTACATGGGAATGCTTGCAACTGTAATCAATGCAATGGCCCTTCAGAGTTCGCTTGAATCAATTGGCATTGTCACAAGGCTTCAGTCTGCAATTGAATTAAAGCAAATAGCAGAGTCTTTTATTAGAAGAAGGGCAATGCGCCATCTAGAAAAAGGACGAGTTGTAATTTTTGGCGGCGGAACGGGATCTCCATTTTTCACAACGGATTCAGCAGCTGCCCTAAGAGCAGTTGAGATTGAGGCTGACGTAATTTTAAAAGGAACAAGGGTAGACGGCATTTACACTTCTGATCCAGAAAAGGACCCTTCTGCTATTCGTTACGACGACATTAGTTTCAACGAGGTATACGAAAAAGACCTAAAGGTTATGGACATGACAGCCTTTACACTTTGTAATGAAAACGACCTTCCAATTGTAGTGTTCGACATGAATAAAGAGGGAAATCTCCAGAGAATAATAGACGGAGACAAGGTTGGCACAACGGTAAAATCACTATAAGAAAACGATATGCACGAAGCGATTGACATGGCTCTTGAAGAGGCAAAAGACCAAATGGAAAAAGCCCTTGAGCGTCTTTCTGGAGAATTAAGAAAGGTAAGAGCTGGTAAAGCGCACCCTTCAATGCTAGAGGGCGTAAAGCTAGACTACTACGGGACGCTTACTCCGATTAGCCAGGTTGCTAACGTAAACACAACAGACGCAAGGACTATCATCGTTCAGCCTTGGGAGAAGACAATGTTAGACGACATTGCAGCGGGAATTATTAATGCAAACCTGGGTCTTAACCCAATGAATAATGGAGAGGTGCTAATTATTAATGTGCCACCACTTACTGAGGAAAGAAGGATTGAATTGAGCAAAAGAGCAAGAGGCGAAGGTGAAAGCGCAAGGGTTTCAATTAGGAACGCAAGAAAGGATGCAAATGATCTACTAAAGTCTGCAAAAGACGAAGGTATGAGTGAGGATATGCAGAAAACGGGAGAAGGGCAGGTTCAAGACCTAACCAATAAATACATTGCCAAAGTAGAAGAGATGTTGAGTGCCAAAGAGGCGGACATCATGACTATTTAAGAAAACTCTGAAGCTAAACGTCTAGCTTCTAAATCAGAATTAATAAGAGCATCAAGGTTGGTGCTCTTTTCGTATCTAACATTATTTAATGCGTGCTCAACGACATCAGGGAGTTGCTCAAACTTGATTTCATCATCGAGGAAGCGAGCAACGGCAACTTCATTTGCCGCATTTAAAATCGCAGGGGAGTTTCCTCCTTTTTCAAGACTATTATATGCAAGCTGTAAATTTCTGAAAGCGCTGAAATCGGGCTTTTCGAAAGTCAGTTGAGGATAGTCAAGGAAATCAAATCTTGGGAATTGATTTTTAAGTCTATGAGGATAAGTCAAAGCGTATTGAATAGGGAGTTTCATGTCGGGAAGTCCCATTTGCGCCTTCATGCTGCCGTCTTCAAACTGAACTACACTATGTATTATAGACTGAGGGTGTACAATGATTTCAATTTGATCTGGTCGAAGATTAAACAACCATTTTGCTTCAATTACTTCAAGTCCCTTATTCATCATAGAAGCTGAATCGATTGTAATCTTGGCGCCCATATCCCAATTTGGATGCTTTAAAGCCTGGGCTTTTGTCACCTCAGCAAGCTGTTGCCTTGTGTAGCCTCTGAATGGGCCTCCAGACGCGGTCAAAACAATTTTTTCTATTGGATTGTGGAATTCGCCTGCGAGGCATTGATAGATAGCGCTGTGTTCTGAATCTACGGGATGAATCATCACTCCGTATTTTTCTGCTTCAGCGGTAACAAGCTCGCCCGCCACAACCATTGTCTCTTTGTTTGCTAAAGCGATATGTTTGCCTGCTCGTATAGCATTTAGGGTGGGCTGTAAGCCTGCTGCCCCTACAAGAGCAGTAAGTACCATTTGAATGCCCTCCATCTCAACAACTTGCTCAAGGGCTTCTGCTCCAGAATAGACTTTTATGCCCTCGTCGAAAAGAGCATCAAAAACTTTTTCTCGTTGTGAGCCATCGGCAATAACAACGGCGTTTGGCCTGAATTCAAGAGCCTGTTTGATGAGTAGATCTGAATTTCTGCCAGCAGTAAGAACTTCGACATGGAGCACGTCGCTCTGTTCTCGAATAACATCGAGGGCTTGGGTTCCGATAGATCCGGTTGACCCTAGTATTGCTATTCCGTGAGTTTCTTCGCTCATAGGAATCCACACTCAAGTTTTGCTGCCTCACTCATCATGTCCTGAGTCCAAGGTGGATCGAAAACGATTTGGACTTTTGCACTTTCTACTCCCTCCATCTCAGCAACTTTATCTTCTACTTCTTTTGGGAGGCTCTCGGCAACAGGACAGTTTGGCGACGTGAGAGTCATGTCGATATCAACGTTACCCTCAGCCGAAATTTTGACTTCATAAATAAGCCCAAGCTCGTAGATGTCCACAGGAATCTCTGGATCGAAAATAGTCTTAAGTACTTCTATGACTTGGTCTTGATTTGGGATAGCCATTTTACTTTGATTCGGGTCTCATTTGTGGGAAGAACAGAACTTCTTGGATAGAGGTTTGGTCTGTGAGCATCATAACCAGACGGTCAATCCCAATACCTACACCAGAGGTTGGAGGCATGCCAAACTCTAATGCCCTCAAGAAGTCTTGGTCTATAAACATAGCCTCGTCGTCGCCTCTTTCAGCAAGTGCAAGCTGAGCTTCGAAACGCTCTCTTTGATCAATAGGATCGTTTAGCTCTGAATAAGCGTTTGCCACCTCAGTGCCATTGATCATAAGCTCAAACCTCTCTGTATAACCAGGCTTGTCTCTGTGGGCTTTGGTCAGTGGCGACATGTCTACAGGGTAATCTGTAATGAAGGTTGGCTGAACGTAGTTGTGTTCGCATTTTTCGCCAAAAAGCTCGTCTATCAACTTGCCTCGGCCCATGCTTGAATCTGTGTCAACCCCAAGCCTTTTGCACTCTTTACGAAGCTCGTCCTCGTCGTGTTCATCAATATCAACACCTGTGTGTTCTAGTATTGCGTCGCGCATCGTAACTCTAGCAAAAGGAGGAGTAAAGTCTATTTCTGTTCCGGCTAAAGTTGCCTTGGTAGTCCCATGAACGGCCTTGCAAACGTCCCCAACGAGGTTTTCCATTGCCCCCATCATCCAATGGTAATCCTTGTAAGCAACATAGAGTTCAAGTACTGTGAATTCAGGGTTGTGGGTTCTGTCCATTCCTTCATTTCTGAAGTTTCGGCTGAATTCATACACCCCCTCAAATCCGCCTACAATTAACCTCTTTAGATATAACTCGTTTGCAATTCTCAAATAAAGAGGAATGTCCAATGCGTTGTGGTGGGTGATGAACGGGCGCGCAGTTGCACCGCCTGGAATGTTTTGCAATACAGGAGTGTCTACTTCTAACCAACCCTGAGCGTCAAAGTTGTCCCTGATTGCTTTGATAATCTTGCTACGCGCGATGAATGTGTCTTTAACATGGTCATTCACGACAAGGTCAACATAGCGCATTCTGTATCGAAGCTCTGGATCTACAAATGCGTCGTGCACATTTCCATCCTCATCTGTTTTTACAGCGGGAAGCGGGCGAATAGTTTTGGCCAAAATAGTCAGCTCACTAACCTTCACAGAAGGCTGGCCAACCTTAGTCAAGAAAGTCTTCCCCTTAATGCCAATAAAATCACCACGATCAAGGAGCTTTTTAAAAACAGTGTTGTATAGGGTTTTATCTTCATCAGGGCAAATCTCATCTCTGTTTATGTAGAGCTGAAATGTTCCTTCTGAATCCTTGAGCTCCGCAAATGAGGCCTTGCCCATTATGCGACGACTCATAAGCCTTCCAGCCATAGTCACTTCCTTATCAACCTCGAAATTCTTGGAAAGCTCGCTACTTCTGTGGGAAACGATAAACTCCTCAGCAGGGAACGGGTTAATTCCCAAATCTCTTATCTGCTGAAGGGACCCTAACCTTATGGTTTCCTGTTCACTCCTTATCATAATCACAAAGGTACGTTGCAAGGCATAGTAAAACGGCCTATTATGGCGTAACTTGCAACCCATATGCGCGAATTAATTGAAAACTTTCCGAATCAGATAAAAGAAGCTGGCGAAGCTTTGAAAAATCAGGATTCAAATCTGCATGATTCTGAGGCTAAAGACTTTGCCCCAGACGGTGTTCTCATTTTGGGCATGGGAGGGTCTGGAATTGGAGGAGCGTTCATTTCTTCTATTCTAAGAAAAACCTCTTCGATTCCTATCCAAACTAACCCTGATTACTGTATTCCGGGTTGGGTTAGTGAAAACACATTGGTAGTAGCTTGTTCTAATTCTGGGAATACTGAAGAAACTATTGAGGCTGCTTTTGAAGCCCAAAAGCGAAACGCAACGATTACATGCGTAACTTCTGGTGGAAAGCTTGAAGAATATGCGCTTGAGAAGAATTGGCCCTTGGTTAAAGTGCCTGCTGGACTTCCTCCAAGATCACAATTTGGGCATAGTTTATTGAGTCTTGCTTGGACATTGGTGAGGTTTGGGATTTTCCCAGAGAATTTATACTCAGACTTAGAGGCGACACACAAAAGCACAAAGGAATTCGCAGATCATGTGGTTGAGAGGGCAGAGGCAGTAGCAGATTTGGTTGAAGGCAAATCCATTCACATTTATTCAGACACGCACGCTGAATGCATTACGACTAGATGGAGGCAGCAACTAAATGAAAACAGCAAAATCTTAGTTAATTCAATGGCTTTCCCTGAGCTAAACCACAATGAGCTTGTAGGTTGGGCTGATGGTGGAGAGAATGATGTGGTTATTATTCTTAGAACACCAGAGGACTACACAAGAACACAAACGAGGATGGTTATAAGCGCGGAGATTTTCCAGGAAATGGGATCTGATGTGATTTTTATTGACCCCGATGGAGAAAACCAAATGCAGCGTTTAATGTATCTCGTTTTCCTTGGAGATTATTTATCATTGATTCTTGCTGAGAGGGCAGGAGTAGACCCAGTTGAGATTGATAATATCATTAGATTAAAAAACAGACTAGCTGAAATCTAGCCCAAATGAAAATGCTTCAGCTGGAGGATTTGGGCTCAATGAGGTATAAACCTTGTTGGGATTACCAAGAACAAATCTTTAAGACAATTATTCGTCGCAAAATTGAAAGGAGGGACGCTGCTGATGAAGAAGACATGGCCTCTTTACCATTGCCAACGAGCAGATTGCTTTTTGTGGAGCATCCACATGTTTTAACTCTGGGTAAAAGTGGAGATGCAAACAACGTGCTTGTAAAGCCAGCAAGATTAGCAGAATTAGGGGTCGATTATTTTCCTATAAACAGGGGAGGCGACATTACTTATCACGGTCCGGGGCAGCTTGTTGCTTACCCCATTCTAGATCTTGACCAATTCTTCACTGATATACATAAATACCTCAGGACCCTGGAGGAAGCCGTAATCAGGACTTGTTCAGAGTTTGGGATTATAGCAGGAAGAATAGAAGGCTTGACTGGAGTTTGGGTTGATGTTGAAGCAGGAATGGCAGCGAGAAAAATTTGCGCCTTTGGCGTGAAGAGTTCAAGATGGGTGACTATGCACGGACTTGCATTAAACGTAGATTCCGACCTTAAATTTTTTGATTTAATCGTGCCGTGCGGGATAATGGACAGGGGTGTTACTTCTATTTCAAAGGAGGTTGGAAGAAAAGTGGAGCTGGACGAGGTGAAGCCCAAACTCAAAGCTCATCTTCAGCAACTATTTGGTTATGAGTATACTTCAGGGCTAGAATCTCCAGACATCTGCTAGTTTGGCAGTATGAATTGGCTCAAAAGAGTTATCGGTTATACGATAATTATTGTTTTAACAATTGTTGCAGTTGTTCTACAATTTCTAAACCCTTCAAAAGGCAAGAGGGCACGCTTAATGACCCATCATGTTTTATGGTGCACAACAGCCAAATAGTGTGTCTAATTAGAAATACATCAGTGTAACGATAAACTTCATCTTGTGACACTGGATAATGGGAAAGAAATTCCCATAGATGTCAGAAAAGATAGCAACCAAGAACCCAAATAAAGCAATTGATAGCGAGCTAGAGCTACTTTTGCATTATGCTAGTCGATATCCGTGGATTATCAAGTGTTGAACTCAAAGAGGTAATTGTCGATTTGGGCGAAAAACCATTTAGGGCAAAACAGCTTGAAGAGTGGATTTGGACTAAATCGGCATCGTCATTCGACGAAATGACCAACCTCTCATTACAGTTTAGAGAGGCGCTCAAAGAAAAATTTTATTTAAAAAGAATACGCCTTTCTGAAAGGCAAAAGAGTTCTGACGGAACAATAAAATGCGCTTTTGAGGTTGAAAAGAAAAGGCCAAACGATTTAAGCGTCGTCGAAGGAGTTCTCATCCCTACAAAGAGTAGGATGACAGCTTGTATTTCATCACAAGTTGGATGTAGCCTAGCTTGTAAATTCTGTGCCACAGGCAAGCTGAAGCTAATGAAAAATCTTTCGGCAGCTGAGATGTACGACCAGGTAGAAAACATAGCGTCAATTGCTCGAGAGGAATACGATACCAACCTTACCAACATTGTGTATATGGGGATGGGAGAGCCTCTTCTCAACTACTCAAATATGATTGCGAGCGTTGAGAAGATATGTGGAACTCCTGGTTTGGGAATGTCGCCAAAAAGAATTACAGTTAGTACCGCGGGACTCGCAAAGGCAATTAAGAGACTAGGAGATGACGAGGTGAAGTTTAACCTTGCGCTAAGTCTTCACGCGGCAAATGACGAAAAGCGCAGCGAAATCATGGCTGTAAATGACACCAATAATCTCTTGGTTTTAGCGGATGCTCTAAAGTATTTCCACGAAAAAACTGGAACAAGAATTACCTTTGAATATATAATTTTTAAAGACTTCAATGACTCAACGCAGGACGCTTGGGAACTAGCTGAATTTTGTAAAAACGTTCCTTGTAAAATCAATATCATCGAGTATAATCCGATTGATGATGGAGATTTTGAGCAAGCAGATTCAGCTAAAGTCGATAGGTTTGCTAAGTTTTTAGAAAGTAAAAACCTGATCGTTAACATACGTAGATCAAGAGGTAAGGACATTGACGCTGCTTGCGGACAGTTAGCAAATAAAAATGAAATTGGCAAGGACGCTTTGAAGAAAAGCTAGTCCAGCTTTAGTACTGCTAAGAAAGCAGATTGTGGAACCTCTACCGATCCAACTTGGCGCATTCTCTTCTTGCCCTTTTTTTGCTTTTCTAAAAGCTTGCGCTTACGCGTAATATCACCACCATAACACTTGGCCGTCACGTCTTTTCTAACTGCACTAATTGTTTCACGCGCGATAATTTTTGCACCAATTGCAGCCTGAATCGCAACCATGTATTGCTGTCTTGGGATAAGCTCTTTTAGTTTTAGACAAACTTTTTTTCCGAACTCATATGCGTGATCTCTGTGTATCAAAGCAGACAGAGCATCAACCTGGTCTCCATTCAGTAGGATGTCGAGCTTAACAAGGCTAGACTCTTTGTAACCGTCAGGGAAGTAGTCGAATGAGGCATATCCTCTAGAGATGCTCTTAAGCTTATCGTAAAAATCAAAAACGATTTCTCCTAAAGGCATTTTAAAAGTAAGTTCAACTCTTTCTGACGACAGATATATTTGGCTAACAAGCTCGCCTCTCTTTTCAATGCACAAGCTCATGATAGGACCTATGTAATCTGACTTTGTTATAATTTGGGCTTTGATATAAGGCTCTTCAACAAAATTCAGATGATTGCTAGCAGGAAGGTCTGAAGGATTGTTAATAGTAAACGACTCTCCATCCTTTACGTGTGCTATATAACTTACGTTTGGAACGGTAGTAATTACAGTCATATTAAACTCCCTTTCTAGGCGCTCTTGGACTATTTCCATGTGGAGCATGCCCAGGAATCCACACCTAAACCCAAACCCAAGTGCAGCAGAGCTTTCTGGCTCAAAAACAAGAGATGCATCATTGAGCTGAAGCTTCTCCATTGAATATCTTAACTCCTCGTAATCTTCAGTTTCTACAGGGTAAATACCCGCGAAAACCATAGGCTTGACATCCTCAAATCCCTTTACGGCTTCAGTACAAGGCCTGCTACTTACAGTTAAAGTATCTCCAACTTTTACCTCTTTAGCATCTTTAATACCAGAAATGATATACCCAACGTCTCCAGCTGAAAGTGAATCTTGAGGCATTAAGTCAAGACCCAGAGTACCAATTTCATCTGCAATGTATTCCTTGTCTGTTGAAATAAACTTTACTCTTTCTCGACGATTGATTTTTCCGTTGAGTACTCTGAAGTATGCGATTATTCCTCTGAAACTATTAAAAACAGAGTCAAAAACCATTGCTTGGAATGGCGCTTCTGGATCTCCTTTTGGGGGAGGCACTCTATCAATAACTGCTGCTAGAATATCTTCTACACCCAAGCCAGACTTTCCACTAGCAGGGATTATTTCAGATTCGTCACAGCCAATAAGATCTATGATTTGGTCTCCAACAACTTCAGGGTCGGCAGAGTCTAAATCCATTTTGTTCAAAATGGGGATTATCTCTAAATCATGCTCAAGAGCGAGGTAAAGATTAGAGATGGTTTGGGCTTCAATTCCTTGAGTGGCATCAACGATTAAAAGGGCCCCTTCACATGCAGCAATTGAACGGCTCACTTCATAGGAAAAATCAACGTGACCAGGAGTATCAATTAGATTGAGGATGTATTCATTGCCATCAACGTGAGTGTGGCGCATTTGAATAGCGTGTGATTTAATCGTAATTCCTCTCTCCCTCTCAAGATCCATGTCGTCAAGAGTTTGCTCTTGTAACTCCCTGTCAGAGATGGTGTTAGTCTCCTGTAAGAGCCTATCAGCTAGGGTGCTTTTCCCATGATCAATATGGGCGATAATACAGAAGTTTCTAATGCTTTCCATGGGTAAATTCCCTAATTATGAGATGCAAAAATACACTTGTTGAAGCCCAAAGCGACAAACCTTGTAATCTGCACTAAAGTTAGTCGTATATTTACCTTCGCTAAATCACCGATTTACAATGATTCGATTCCTGCAGTACAGCTTCATTTTAGCCTCGATTTTACTGTCGACTATTTCGTTGGTAATTGCTCAAAATGAATTTCAAGAAAACACAGGCTCACGCACACCGCAACAAATTTTAGATTCTTATGGTGGACTGAAACACGCAGTCCTTCATATGACTCGCCCAGAATGGGAAGTTGTAAGAGAATGGGAAGGTTTTGATCAGACTGCATATATAGAATCACTTAAAGAATTTAAGAGCTCATTCGATGGAGAGCGAGCGAAGAGAAAGGAGCAAAGGCTCAAAATGATTCAGCAAAATGATGATTGCGGATGTTGGGTAGAGCCAGATGACACATATATGACTTTAATCCCTCCTGGAGGACTTGGAGGCCCAGGGCCAAACGAGGTAGAGTGGGCAACTCAAGGTGGTGCTGGGTGGGACGTAGATTGCGCATCTCCGCCAATTACTTTCCCAGGCTGGACTTTCGAATTATACGGAAGTGTATACGATGAGTTTTACGTTAACTCCAAGGGAATGATTTCGTTTGGAGGTGATGTAATCGACTGGACACCAACAGGGTTCCCAAACGCCGAATACAATCAAATCGCCGGATACTGGCAGGACACAGATAACAGATCTATTGGCGAAATCATGTACAAGGTTACACAGGACGCTGTATATGTAAACTACGTTGACGTGGGGTACTACAATAACCACAATGACCTAACAAACAACTTCCAAATCATCATTACTCCCAACGATGGAATCATTGGTGATGGAAACAATGCTCAGGTGTGTTACTTAGACATGGACTGGGCCCACGGAGATATTGGCGGTGGCGGCGCTTGCTGTGGGCCTGACCCTGGAGTAACAGGAGCAGACCAAAGCACAACAGGAGATGATGGTCCACACGTACAATTTGGAAGATTCAACCTTCTTGACGACACATACAACGGTCCTTATGGAGTAGGCGAAGGGTATGACGACGGTATCGATTGGCTTGATTTTAAGTACTTTGACATTAATACAGCCCTATCAAGTAACAACCTTCCACCAGTAGCAACCGAAAATTTAGGGTGTGACACAATTACGATTTGTTTAAACCAAACAGCTTCTGTAGACGTTAACTTCCTTGGGCCTGAACCAGGGCAATCCGTAACGCTTGATGTAGTCCAAACCCTAATACCAGGAAATGTAATTGACGGCTACAGTCAAACAGATGGGCCAAACGCGGGCATTACAGGAACATTCACAGCTAATGCACCTGGCATGAATACAATTGAGATTACTGCAACTGATGACGGATCACCTTCTTCATCTACGTCAGTAACTATGTATATCGAAGTGTTAGATATTCTTCCTCCAGAACTCACTGTTGAAGGGACGATGTCTATATGTGCTGGGTCAGAAACCCAAATCACGGCCACAGGTGATTTCGATGAATTTACATGGAACATAAATAGCCAATTCACAGACGGAAATATTGCTAATATTCCATTTGGAGGAACGTTTGTAGTTACTGGTATTCTAGACGAAGGATGTCAAGTCCAAACCTCGTTCTTCATCGATCAAAGCCCATACTATCTACCAGATGTAGAATACACGCCAAACCCACCCAACATTTGCTCTGGCGATTCTGCATTTGTTCAGGTTATACCTGATGAGGATGAAGTGTTTGTGGGATACACATGGGAAGCTGATTGGAATGGCCTAGGAGGTGAAGTATATGACGTTACCGCTGACGAAAGCGGAGCTTGGGTTTCTGCAGGTATGTACAGATTGCTCGTAGAGGACGAGAGCGGATGTTTTGGCCAACGCGTATTTCAGATTTTCAGTGTTGATGCAGATATCCCTGACGTTACAATTCCACCAATGTGTGATGGGTTAGATACAGTTGTGTTTGAAGGAGGATATGCAAGTACAAATGAAGGTGACTTCAATATTTATTTGATAACGTCAAATAACGCTGGCTGGGAAGGCAGCTTTGCTAACATTATTGTAAACGGAGAAGTAGTTTCTACCATTACACTTGTAAACAGTACTTTTGACACGTTTTCTGTGCCAATTGCTTTTGGAGATTTAATTGAAGTAGAATACATATCGGCTAACCCTGATAACGACGTGTTTAACCAAATGCAAGTTTTCAATTGTTCTAATAGCCAGAACAACACAAACATTACAGACCTAAGTTCTGGAATCATTTATTCTTCAGAAGCGATGTGCTCAGTTGAGGAGGCAAATGGTTACTGGGAAGAAGAAAGTGGGCCTGGAACGTCTTGGTTCGAATATACGGACCAATACAACACTCTTTGGTCTCCAACTGAATACGGAATGTATGAAGTTTGCTTTTACGAGGAGAATTGTAACATTCCATATTGCTACGATATTGAGGTTACTCTCCCTCCAACGATTGAACTAAACGAAAGTTCTGTAACTCTTTGTGATGGTGAAGCAGTGAGCTTAGTCGCTGACACTACTGATGCAGGTGGTACAGCAGACATTAACTGGCCATACCCAGGCACAGACAATGTTCTTGAAAACGATTTTAGTTACACTCAGTATACTAACACTACAATTACTGTAGAGATTGAAAACGGATGTGGTAATGACGAGGCTTCAGTTGATGTTGAAGCATTTTTCCCTCCTCTAATAGACAGCATGTTTCTTTGTGAGGAAGGAGATGAAATTGAAATTGACCCTATCTCTGGTGACCAAAACGACGAAGTTTCAACTTACGAGTGGACATATAACGGTGAGATTATTCCAGGTGAAAATGAACAAGAGTACACAGTTTCTGAAACTGGATCATACTGTGTTATCGTAACTAATGCATGTTGGCCGGATGGTGATATTAATTGTGGATTCGTTGATATTGTAAGCCAAATCGAGGACATATTCGACGACGAAGCCGGTGGCGCAATCGCAGATTGTGATGGAGAAGGGATTGATGACGACGGCACAACTACTATAACGATTACTCTGCCAAACGACGAGTACATCGCTACTTGGCCAGATGGGACAGAAGGATTAGAATGGACAATACCAGAAGACCTTCAACAAACAGATGATGAAGGAAATCCAGTGTTCGACGAATACGGAAACCCAGTTTGGGAATACAATGGAGGAGACATTTGTGTTGAAGTAGAAGACCCATATGGATGTGGAGTAACTGAACACTGCGTTTACTTATACATAGGAGCTGCACCATCAGTTGACCCAACTGTTGCCGTGATTGGAGATGCTGAGGTTGAATACCCATATGTTGATGACAATGGTAGCCAAATAAGTAATCAGAACATTTATATGTGCGATCATGTCACATACGTGTTCGACCTTAACGAAATCCAACCAGGGCCTCCTTATGCCGATTTCGCTTGGACTATTGAATGTGAAGACACTGACGGCTACTATTTAGATCTAAACACAGATTATGATGGTTTCGTAGAAATTATGAATACAATCATCAGCGAGGATTCAGAATGTGATTTGAACTACGTTTTAACCGGTGTTGCTGAGACTCCTTGTGGAACAGCTAGTCAAGAATTCGAGGTGTTTACTGACCCGGGCGAAGGAGATGTTTGTGGTATTGAAATGCCAAACATTATCACTCCAAGAGATGGTAATTCAATAAATGGAGCTCTTGTATTTACTGGATTAGAAAACATTACAGATGCGGGAGGGATAGCTATTTTAAGAGTGTTTGATAGATGGGGTAATATGGTATTCGAAGATTTAGACTTTGAGAATAGCAGCCCTTGGGCAGGGGTAAATAGTAGAGGCATAAATTTAGCTGAAGGAACGTACTACTACACTCTTAGCTACACACTCGGCGAGACTGAGTTCGAAAGGCAAAAACCGATAACAATCTACAGAGATAACGATTAAAAATTGGCTAAGCAACGTTCACAATACGTCTGTTCGAATTGTGGTACTACTGTAGCCCAATGGGTAGGAAAATGTCCTGGTTGTAAGAAATGGAATTCCTTAGTTGAAGAAGTTGTTCCAAAGTCAAGCAAGAGACAATATAGAGAAAGCGGCTCAAGTAACTCAGCATTACCTACGCCTTTAAAAGATGTAGCTGTATACACTTCATCAAGGCATACTACTGGAGAAGAAGAATTAGACAGAGTTCTTGGAGGAGGAGTTGTCGCGGGTTCATTAATGCTTTTAGGAGGAGAGCCAGGGATAGGCAAGTCAACCTTAATGCTTCAAGTAGCAATTAAAGCGAGTGAAGCAGGCCAAAAGATTCTCTACGTTAGTGGAGAAGAAAGCCCTGAGCAGGTAAGAATGAGAGCAGTTAGAATAGGTGAGGTACCTGAGTCTTTAATGATACTGCCAGAGACTAAGGTTCCGATAATTTTAAACGCGTTGAAAAAGGATGATTATTCTTTACTTATCGTTGACTCAGTCCAAACTCTAGACCAACCAGAAATTGATGGGGTGCCAGGATCAGTTTCTCAAATACGAGAATCCGTAGCATCGATTACTTCACATGCAAAAACAAGGAGCCTACCAGTGTTTTTAATTGGGCACATTACAAAGGAGGGTTCAATTGCAGGTCCAAAAATCCTCGAACACATGGTAGATGTTGTGCTACAATTTGAAGGCGATAGAAACCATGCATATAGGATGTTAAGAGCATCAAAGAATAGGTTTGGAACTACGTCTGAATTAGGCATTTACGAAATGCTTGGAGATGGGCTTAAAAGGGTCGAAAACCCCAGTGAGATCTTACTAACAGAAGCTGGAGACCCAACAAGCGGTTCTGCAATATCTGTTTCTTTAGAAGGTTTACGACCAATACTTGTAGAGGTACAAGCACTGGTAAGTACAGCTGTATACGGAACACCTCAGAGGTCAGGCACTGCTTTTGATCTAAGACGTCTCAACATGCTTCTTGCGGTATTAGAAAAAAGGTGCGGATTTAAGCTCGCTTCATTTGATGTTTTCTTAAACATGGCAGGTGGATTGAAAATAATAGATCCTGCAAATGATTTAGCTGTTGTTGCAGCGATTCTTTCATCTAGTTTAGACCTGCCATTAGATAGAGATATTTGTTTTGCTGGAGAGGTTGGGTTAAGCGGAGAGATTAGACCAGTGCCTCGGTTAGAAGCGAGAATGGCTGAGGCAGCAAGATTAGGAATGAAAAAAATCCTTGTTAGTGGCCACGCAAAAATGCCTAAAGCGCCCAGAGGATTAGTTGTCGTTCCGGTAAAAAGAGTTAGTGACGTACACTCAAATATTTTCTAAGAAGCGCCTTCTAGTACAACCACGAATTCACCCTTTGGTGATTTGCTAGAAAAGTGCACAAGAGCTTCATTAACTGTACCTCTTATTATTTCCTCGTGAAGTTTAGTTAGTTCCCTACAAACTGCAATCTTGCGCTCACCACAATCAAAGCTAGCGAGCTCCCTTAGAAGCTTTATAATTCTATGTGGGCTTTCGTAGAGGACGATAGTTTTATCCTCTTCTAAAAGCGCTTGAAGCTTTTTCTGCCTTCCCTTTTTATGTGGAAGAAACCCTTCAAAAGAGAACCTTTCACAAGGGATGCCACTAATTACAAGTGCAGGCACAAATGCAGTTGGCCCTGGAAGGCAGCTCACCTCTATACCCGCCTCTACACAAGCGCGAACGAGTAAAAATCCGGGGTCAGATATTCCGGGCGTACCTGCGTCAGAACAAAGTGTATAATGCATCCCTGATGAAAGAGCTTCAACAATAGGTGCAACTACCTTGTGTTCATTATGTAAGTGGAACGATTTAAGCTGCTTGACAATACCCAAATGCCTCAACAAGTTTCCAGTTGTCCGAGTGTCCTCAGCCAGGATTAAATCACAAGATTCGAGGACCTCAATTGATCTTTTAGTAATGTCTGCCAGATTCCCAATAGGAGTTGGAATGATATCTAATCTGCCGGCTTCCATTTTAAAAAATTCGGGGTATACGTTCTTCAAATGAAGCTTTAGCAGACTCTATATCTTCCTTTCTTCCAGACGGGTTTAGAGTTTCCCTGAATAATTCTATCGCTTCTTCAACCGATCCACAACAGTCAACGGCGTCTAACATGTCGTTAAACTTTTTGTCGTCATTTGAGTAAAGTGCTGAAGTGTAGTTCGCGCGCTCTAAAATGGTTAGGCCTTCTCCAACTGACGAAAGAGGTTTTCGTTGATGTTTTTCCGCGAGGCTGACCTCTTCAATTGAATCGATTAAATCAATTTGGGCTTCAGAAATAACATCATCCTTTGATTTTGAATCTTCAGAATTAGCACTACCCTCAAATGCTTTAAACCTTAACACTGTTAATCTCTCGTGCAACTCTCTTGATAGAGATAGCATTTGATGAACCTCTTCCTTTGAAGCGTCCCCAGAATTAAGCGCATTAACCCCTTCACTTAGACTTTTTATTAAGTCAGAAAGCGGTATGTGGTTTTCGCTGTCCATTTAATCTGTAAAGATAGTGTTAAACTAAAAGTCGTCGTCGTCTGGATCGTCTAGTTTGTCAGTGTTTTGGCGCCATGAAGGTTTGGGCTTTTGCTCTTTTTCCTCCACATCTTCCTCTTCTGTTTTGTCTTTTGATAACGCGTCTTTGATGCGTTGTGCTTCATTGCTAATAGACCTTCGTCTGTGAGCTTTACGAGCCTTCCTATCGTAACTGTAGACGGGCTCATCTAAAGTACCGTCCATTCCTAAAAAGAACATATTTCCAAGGCCGTCATCTTCAATGTCACCAAATTCTCCTTGCTTGTTGTCTCTTAGATCTCTTAGGGCAAAGCCCAAAGTATAGTCAATACCGCCCTCAAAAGTTTGGCTTCCCTCAAGACTTACATTCATAGCAGAAGATTGAATGTTTGTATAAGGCATCCTAACTGTAGACATAGAAACTGAGACAGGAGTTTCGACAAAATCAAATTCAACATCAGCTAACCTCCTTCTCAGATCTTCAGGATCAACAAGCGGCGCAATTAAACGGTTTTCTTTTAGATAGTCAGCGACGTCATCAAAAACTTCGAGCCCCTTTAAGCGCCCGTTGGAAATACTAGCTTGTAGCTCCGAATCAAATGAATTTGATAGCCACTTTCCGTCTTTATCCCAAACCATGTTTGCGCTACCTGCTACTTCGCCCCTTCCTTGAATGTGCTCAGCTCTTAGCACGGTTTGGCCAAAGTTGTTATACGTTCGGAAAAGCTCAGAATATGAGAACCCTTCTGCAGCACCTGTTAGCCCTAGAGATATTTTATTTAGCGTTGTTTTTAGCTGACCTTGAACTGTTGCCTCGCCTCCAAGTAAATCAGCTTTAGCAAACGAGATCCTCAATTTCTTCGAAGTAATCTCTCCCTTGCTAGATGCGTTTTGGCACTCGAGCCCATCCCAAATTAACACATCAGCATTTACAGAATAAGTTAGTGCAGAACCTAGGGGCAAGAGTTTTAGTGAGCCATTTTCACTAGAGTCTGAAGTGCGATTTTCCCACCAATTAAAAATGGGGTCAACGATAATGCTTTCTGCAGAGACTTGTACTGACCCTTGGATTTGGCCTCCCTTTGAAGCATCGTCAAACGAAACTATCCTACTGCTAACTTCACCAATATTTCCAGCCCAATTATAGTCCAAATCAGAGATCTCAAACACTCCATTTGAAAGGCTGCAAATCACATTTGAAAGAGTGTATGGG
>Ga0160422_10000931_pt1 | contig 18094 bp, 19 predicted proteins | sample Fk160mmetaG_FD_108192 | JGI IMG/M metagenome (GOLD analysis project Ga0160422, IMG submission 108192) | Marine microbial communities from the Central Pacific Ocean - Fk160115 60m metaG | ecosystem: Environmental > Aquatic > Marine > Oceanic > Photic zone | place: The Central Pacific Ocean... | reverse complement strand
TGTGCAACTTGGAGCCGATTCGGCGGTTCAGCGTATCGTGGAGGAAAAAAAGGAGGAAAATGCGAAGGAGTTGATGGAAATGGCGATGAAGCAATTCGACGATCAGGAAAGGGCCTTGGAGGAGGAGAAAAAGAAGTTGCAGATGAAGATGGCCTCGGAAAACAAAGAGCAGCAAAAATTGATTGAGGAAATTTCCGCACTTGAGAAAAAACTGGCGGAGGAGAAAAAGGCAATGCCGATGGATCCTCCCAAGTTGGAAAACCTGCGAAAGGAAAAAAGCAAGTTGGAGAAGGACCAGTCCGCTGTGGAAGTAAAAGTAAAGAAAATCAAGGGGTTGCTGGCGTCCGCTCCCGAAGCCAGCGGGCAAACCTTGAGTAAGGAAGTCAGCTTACCTGATCCGCAACCAGCCCTTTCGGGTTCCAAACCCTTTCGTTTCATTTTCCGGGGGGGGGAAGTCTTTCCCGTAGACGATAACCGCCTTATTGGTATTATGCAAAAAGAGCTGAAAAAAGCGGGCATTAACCCTAACCAAGCCAAGGAACACGATGGTAAGAAAGTGGTTGCCCACTTCAAGAAAGCCCAAGTGGGAGACGCCTTCTTCACTTTGCTTCCGCGGGTTGACGGAAACAAGAGAATCATTTTTGATCTCAAGCGCAAAAAGGGTGCGGGGGAGAACGCTGAAAGCTTGGTCAAGTCCAATTCCAAGTACGTAAAGGCGCTTAAAGGCATTAGTCCTCAATCCCATTATCTTCAGTTCGAAGTTTATACCGACAGCTTTGCCGCTTATTTGGGGGCTCGGGAGTTATCGAGTAAGCAAAACTTTCCCGCCGGATGGAAACCGGTTTACCGCGGAGGGGAAACCGATGGCACTTTGAGCTATTGGCACATGTACGATTATGGACGGGCCGAATTGATCGCATCTCGACCCAAACCCAAACCAACGGGCAAGCCGGCTCCGCCCAAAAGGCCGGCTAACGTTCTGGACTGAATCCTATTGGAGACTGAGGAATTGATCGGTGATCGGATCACCCTTACCCCTTCTTTGGAAGCCTTCCGGCTGGTTTACGCAGACGTTTTCCAAAATTTTGTAGACCCAATCGAACTTGTCCGATCGTCCGATTTTCTCGGCCACTTGCGAAGCGGTCTGAGGTATGCCCGGATTCGAACGAAGTTGTTCGGTGACGGCCTTGCGAACAGCTAAGATCGCGGAAGCGGCTTTCTTCCCAGCTTCCACGCCTGGTTGGTGGTAGGCGTTGATTCCCACCAAAGAGGCGTACAAACCAACCGCACGCTCGAAGAGGGCGATCAGACCCCCGATGGCTGAGGGGGTAATTTCGCGGATGGTCAGGGTGATGGACTTTCGCCCCTTCTCAAACAAAGCGTCTCGGGTTCCCAGAAAGAAACCATGGAGGTAATCACCCGAAGTCATGCCTTCGTCATCCACCGAAACGGAATGCGTATCTCGGTGCTTCAAGACCTCAATGAAGGTAGCGAAAAAGTTGGGCACTCCTTCTCGTAACTGCTGGACGTAAGCGTGCTGATCGGTGGAGCCCTTGTTTCCATAAACGGATATTCCCTGATGGACCACTTTTCCTTGCAAATCCTTTTCCTTGCCTAGAGACTCCATAATCAACTGCTGGAGATACTTGGCGAACAGTTCCAAACGGTCCTTGTAGGGCAGGATGACCATGTCCTTGGAACCTTTGCCGTCGGTCAGGTGGTGCCAAGCCAAGGCGAGCATAGCCGCGGGATTTTTGCGGAAATCGGAGATTCGGGTCAAGCCGTCCATTTGTTTGGCTCCGTGAAGCAGTTCATCAACGTCGAGACCTTGCAGAGCCGCTGGCAGAAGGCCGACTGCGGCGGTTTCACTGGTTCTTCCTCCCACCCAGTCCCACATTGGCAGAAAATCCAGCCACTGGTTCTCACGAGAAAATTGATGGAGCTTGCTCCCATCTCCGGTTACCGCAATGGCCTGTTTGGATAAGTCCAAGCCCTTTTCGGAAAAGGCATGAGCCGCTTCGAGCATCCCGTTTCGGGTCTCGGGCGTTCCTCCGGATTTGGATATCACCAAAACCAAGGTCGTGGGTAGAGCATCACCGATCTCGGCAAGAGTCAGGTCGATTCCGTCGGGGTCCGTGTTGTCGAAAAAATGAACCTGTAGTCGGTCCGTATGCGGATGACCGAGCGCTTTGCCCACGAATTGCGGCCCCAGTGCGGATCCACCTATTCCAATAACAAGAAGATGGGTGAAGGATCCATTTGCGGACTGCAATTCACCCGCGTGCACTTGTCGGGCGATCTCTTTGACTTTGGCTAAGGTCTCTTGGATTGCCGTGGAAAGCTCCACTTTTGGAGCAAGTTCGGAATCGCGCAGCCAGTAGTGTCCGACCATTCTATTTTCGTCCGGGTTGGAAATGGCTCCGCCTTCGAGTTCGGCCATTGCAAGGAGGGCTGATTCAATGGCGGGTTGCATCGATGACAGGTAGTCCTCGGGGAAATCGACATAGGAAAAATCCGCCCAGAAACGGGCATCCTCATAGGCGAGATAAAGATCTTCTTTCATGGCTCAGAATCCGTCGGTGATCGCTCCCTTGGATGCCGAGCTTACTAACTTGGCGTATTTTGCAAGCACTCCACGCTTCTCCTTAGGTTGGGGTTGACTCCAAGAATCGAGCCTCTCTTGTACTTCCTCTTTAGGAAGATCGAGGGTCAGTTCGTTCTTTTCCGCATCAATGGTGATGGGGTCTCCATTACGAAGCAAGCCAATCAGTCCTCCCACTGCCGCTTCGGGGGTGACGTGTCCGACCACGAACCCGTGGCTGCCACCGGAGAATCGACCATCGGTGATCAAAGCGACTTCCTTCCCCAAACCCTTGCCCATGATCGCGGAGGTTGGGGAAAGCATTTCCCGCATTCCCGGCCCGCCCACCGGTCCCTCGTTACGAATCACCACAACATGTCCGGCTCGCACCTCTCCCCCCATGATGCTCTTGATTGATTCCTCCTCGGAATTGAAAACGATGGCTTCTCCACTGAACTTCAAGCCTTCCTTTCCCGAAATCTTGGCCACTGCTCCTTCCGCTGCAAGATTGCCGTATAGAATACGCAGATGACTGTCAGGCTTGATCGGGTCATCGAAGGGACGTACCAAATCCTGGCCATCGGGGTAAGGGGCATAGGGTTCGGCATCGCCTAGGTTTTGCGCCATAGTCTTTCCGGTTACGGTCATGCAGTCCCCATGAAGCAGGCCCTTCTCGAGCAACGTCTTGAGCAGAGGGCGTAGACCGCCGATTCTTACGAAATGGGACATGTTGTATTTTCCACTTGGCTTTAGGTCGCAAAGCACGGGGACTCGCTTGCCGATTTCGGTGAAATCGTCGAGACTAAGAGAGACCTCGGCGGCATGGGCCATGGCAAGCAGATGGAGCACAGCGTTGGTGGATCCGCCCAAGGTAATGACAACGGTAATGGCATTCTCAAAGGCTTTTCGAGTCATGATATCCCTGGGCTTGATATCGTTGGCAATCAAATGGACAACGGCTTCTCCGGCATCCCGAGCATCGATGCGCTTGTCTTCGGACACTGCGAGTTGAGCGGAACTGTCAGGCAGACTCATCCCCAGGGCCTCGATCGCGGAGGACATGGTATTGGCGGTGTACATCCCTCCGCAGGAACCGGGTCCTGGGATCGCTTTCTTTTCGATGTTGGTCAGTTCCTCCTCGTCAATCATGCCATTGGAGTGCGCTCCCACCGCTTCAAAGACCGAAACGATGTCCAAATTCTTGTCCCCATGAATACCTGGCAGTATGGTTCCGCCGTAGACGAAGATACCCGGACGGTTCATTCGCGCCAAAGCCATGACGCATGCCGGCATGTTCTTGTCACAACCACCGATGGCCACCAAACCGTCCATACCCTCGGCTCCGACTACAGTTTCGATGGAATCCGCAATGACCTCCCGAGAGACCAGAGAATAGCGCATGCCGGGAGTTCCCATACTGATTCCGTCCGAGACCGTTATGGTGCCAAAGGGTACCGCCTTCCCTCCGGCTCCATCCACCCCCTTGACCGAGGCCTGTCCCAGTTCGTCGAGGTGGGAATTGCAGGGTGTAACCATACTCCAAGCGGAGCAAACCGCGACCTGCGGTTTGGTAAAGTCCTCGTCCTCAAAGCCAACGGCCCGAAGCATTGATCGATTGGGAGCGCGGTCCTTGCCGTCGACCACGATGGAAGAAAAGTTTCGGTTACAACTGATCATGATTTTTGAATTAGGATTGAAGCAAAACACTTTATCGGCTTGAATGTATCGTGGCGAACACAATTCTCGCCAAACCGTACATACTCACATGGATAACCCTAGTCTAGAATCCCTTCGGGATGAGATTGACAGAATCGACGGGCAAGTCGTGGATTTGCTCAACGATCGCGTGCGGGCCGCCGCCGAGATCGGAAAGATCAAAAGTCAGCTAGGAGTCGATGCATACGACCCAGCTCGGGAAGAACAGGTCTTCGCGAAGATCGAAGGCCTGAACACGGGTTCTATTCCCAAGGATTCGCTTCGAGCCATTTACCGCGAGGTTATTTCCTCTTCCATTGCCTTGGAAAAGGAGCTGGTTATCGGTTATCTTGGTCCCGAGGCAACCTTTACGCATCAGGCGGCCAAACTGAATTTTGGATCCGCGCTCAATTATCGGGCTTTACCCGACATCCCCGACGTTTTTCAGGCGGTGGAACAGGGCGAATGCGATTACGGCGTGGTTCCCATCGAAAATTCCACCGAAGGAGCCGTTAATCGCTCTTTGGATCTCCTAGTTGACACCGAATTGACAATCATTGCTCAAGTTTATCTGAAGATCGAACATTGCCTCTTCAGCCCGTTTCCCCTTGAGCAAGTCACGGAAGTCCGCTCCAAGGACCAGGCGCTTGCCCAGTGTGGGGAGTGGCTCAGGCGGAACCTTCCCAATGCCCGGTTAGTCCCTGTCGCCAGTACCGCCGAAGCGGTTCGCGAGTCCGCCTCGGAAGAGGGTAGGGCGGCGATTGCAGGCAAGCTTGCCGGAGAGGTCCATGGAGTTCCCTTATTGAAAAGCGGTATTCAGGACCGCAAGGACAACGTGACGCGTTTCCTCGTGGTCAATAAACAAGCCTCACCCCGACGCCAGGGAGTGGATTACCGAACCAGCCTAGTGCTTTCCCTGCCTGATCAAGTGGGGGCCTTGCAGTCTTCCTTGAACCCTTTTTCTTCCCGAGGCATCAATCTGTGCAAGATCGAATCCCGTCCCAGCCGTCGCAAGACTTGGGATTATTTCTTCTTCGTCGATTTCCTCGGCCACGCGGAAGACGAAGGGATTCGGGATGCCTTAAGGGAGTTGGAGGGAGCCTGTCCCTATCATCGGATTTTGGGTAGCTATCCCGAGACTCAACCCTGAGTTATTTTTTTTGCGGCAAGCATGCTTGCTTCAGACTTCAAATCGAAAAGAGTCTTGGCTTTCTAGAAAAACAGAACCGAGAGGTCCTGATCCTCCAGCGCATGACGCAGAACCAAGTCCTCGATGAAGGCACGCAATTCCTGATACTCCCGCTCCTTACGCGAGGTCCAACGCCTTTTGCCTTTGAGTGTTTCCCGAAGACCGGAGACTAGGATCATCCCTTTGGTCGAACCCTGAAAGGATTGCACGAAATCGAGCACTGAAGCCCGAACCCAAAGGGGTTCGATGGATTGGCATCGGGCGTTCCAGTGAGTGAAGCGGAAGCCTCGATTGTTTGGGTAATGAAAGCGAACCACCTGCTCGATGCAATGCTCGAAGGATTTGGTTGACATTTGACGCTCGTCATCGTTTTCACGCATGAAGGAGAGAGTGCGTTGAAGTTGAAGGGTTTCCTCACGCGTCGAAGCGCTCCCAATCACCGAAAACAGGGCGTTTAGGTTTTGAAGCCTGGTGTAATCGTCTCGTTTAGCCGCCGCCTTCGTCACTTTCCGTTCCACCACCCAAGTTCATGATCTCCTCGGCGAACCGAGATAACTCCATGAAATCCTCGTAGAAACTGGCGTACCGCAACCACGCGATGCCATCCACTTTACGCAACCGATGCATGATTGCTTCGGCGATCGCCCGACTGGGGACCTCATTGTCGAATTCATTTTCGATTCGACGGAGGGTGTCTGAGAGCATGCCGTTGATTTGTTCGGCGTCGATGGGTCGCTTGGCGATCGCCCGACGAAGGCCCATCGCCAACTTGGTTCGATCGAAGCTTTCCCGTCTGCCGTCTCGTTTGACCACCACCAAATCTTCCCGGAGGACTTCCTCCATGGTGGAAAATCGATGATTGCACTTCAAGCATTCCCGTCGGCGGCGAGTGGAGGCGGACGAGCCGGCCCTCGTTTCGAGCACCTTCAGTTCATCTGAAGAACATTTAGGACAACGCATCGGTTACGTAGGATTCCATATACCACACGCGAATGTTCTAACAGAGTGTAAGGAAGTTCTTCAAGATCATAATTCCGTTTTCGGTAGCAAGGGATTCGGGATGGAACTGAACACCCCAAATCGGGTGTTCCCGGTGACGGATTCCCATGATCTCGTTCTCTTCGGTGCGCGCGGTCGTTTCGAGACATTCGGGAAGCGAAGCGGGTTCGATCACAAGAGAATGGTAACGGGTGGCGGTGAAGGGATCGGGAAGATCTGCAAAGAGATCCTTCGCATCATGATGGATGGGCGAAGTTTTGCCGTGCATGAGACGATCGGCCCGGACGATTCGTCCGCCAAAGGCCTGTCCCACGCACTGATGCCCGAGGCAGACCCCAAGGATGGGAATCTTGCCTGCGAAACGTTCGATCAAGGCGAGACTGATCCCAGCCTTGTCGGGGTCGCAGGGTCCGGGAGAAAGGACCACTCCATCAAAGGCGCTCAAGTCCAGTTCTTCGGCCAAACAGGCATCGTTGCGCCGAACTTCCACCTCCGCTTCGAGTTCCCCAAAGTACTGCACCAGATTGTAGGTGAAGGAATCGTAGTTATCGAGGACGAAAAGGCGCATCGGTTGAATCGTTCAAGAGGCGGTGTAGCCTTGCTTACGAGAACGTTCCTTGAGGCGGAGGGCGTTGAGTCGAATGAAACCGCCCGCGTCCTCGGGTTGGTAATCGCTTTCGTCGTCATCCATGGAAGCGACTTCGAGATCATAGAGGGAGAGTTCGGATTTGCGTCCCACGGTGGTGAGGTTGCCTTTGTACAGCTTAAGACGGACCACTCCGCTTACGGTATCCTGACTGTGGTCGATCAGAGCCTGAAGAGCTTCGCGTTCGGGAGCGTACCAAAATCCATAGTAAATCAATTCGGCGTAGCGCGGAATGAGAGAATCGCGTAGGTGCATCAGGTCGCGGTCCATGGTCAGGGTCTCAAGCTGACGGTGGGCGTGGAGCAAAATGGTTCCTCCAGGCGTTTCGTAAACCCCTCTACTCTTCATCCCCACGAAGCGGTTTTCGACTAGGTCAACTCTTCCGATTCCATGCTTGCCCGCAATTACATTCAACTTACGGACGATTTCCAAAGGACTGCCGCTTTCTCCATCGATGGCTACGCAGTCTCCCCGTTCGAAGGTAAGTTCGAGGTATTGGGCCTCATCGGGCGCCAGTTCCGGATCAACGGTCAATTTGTACATATCCCGGTTATCGGGGGTCGTGGGATCGAACCAGGGATCCTCAAGGATTCCAGCCTCATAGGAAATGTGCCAGAGATTGCGGTCCATGGAATAGGGTTTCGACGCGCTTGCCTCTACGTCGATGCCGTGCTTGGCGCAGTATTCGATCATTTGCCTGCGTCCGGGAAAGGTTTCGCGAAATTCGGCGTCTCTCCAGGGTGCAAGAATCCGAAGATCGGGAGCAAGGGCAGAAAAGGTAAGTTCGAACCGACACTGGTCGTTTCCTTTTCCAGTGGCTCCGTGGGCTACCGCGGTGGCTCCGAATTCCCGCGCGATATCGATTTGGGCCTTGGCAATCAAAGGGCGCGCGATGGAAGTTCCGAGCAAATACTGAGATTCGTAGACTGCGTTGCCACGAACCATGGGGTAAATGAAATCACGGGCAAATTCATCCACCAAATCAAGCGTGCGGTGTGCGGTGGCTCCGGTGGAAAGGGCCTTTTCCTCAAGTCCCTCCAATTCCTCCTCCTGCCCGACGTCGGCGCAGTAGGTTATGACTTCGGCGTTTTGCTGCTTGGCGTACCAATGAACGAGCACGGAGGTGTCAAGGCCTCCTGAATATGCGAGTATGATTTTCATGATTCGTAAAAGAGTGAATTTAGCGGGAAAGATTTCGGAGGATTGCTTTCTGCATGTGCAAACGGTTTTCGGCTTGATCGAATAGAATGGCTTGTGGGGAGTCGAGCACTTCCTGATGGACTTCCTCACCCGGGTGAGCGGGCATGCAGTGCATGAAGAGAGCGTCGGGTTTTGCTTGGCGGAGGAGCGAGGGAGTGACCCGGTAGGGATCCATTAGACCTAGCCTTTGTTGTGAATCTTCCTCGCATCCCATGCTCACCCAGACGTCGGTGTAGACCACGTCGGCTCCCTGGACGGCTTCCTCCGGGTCGGTGGTGTGGATCCAAGTCGGCTCAAGTTTCCTTTCTTTGCAAAAGTCGCTAATTCGATCGACTGGTCGGTATTCGGCAGGCCCCCCCAGAGATACTTCGAAGTCCCACAAAGCTCCCGCGAGAATCCATGAGTTGGCCATGTTGCAGGCAGTGTCTCCGAGGAAAGCGATTTTCTTACCCTTCAATCCCTCGTAGGGATCTCGGGAGTCTCCGGTCCGCTCGAGTATAGTCATGCAATCTGCGTAGATCTGGCAAGGATGAAGAAAATCGGTCAGGGCGTTGACAACCGGAATGGTGGAACTTTTGGCGAATTCCTCTATGATTTCATGGCCATGGGTACGAATGATCAGACCGTCGAGAAAGCGGGAAAGGACTTGAACGGTATCCGCAATGCTTTCCCCTCGACCAATCTGAGTGGCATCCTGATTCAGGATAACGGGATGTCCGCCAAGTTCCCGAATGCCCACCTCGAAAGAGACCCGAGTGCGGGTGCTGTTCTTGTAAAAGAGCAGAGCCCATGATTGTCCGAAGAGATCATTGGTTGGCCGGTGACTGCGTCCGCTTTTGTAGGCGAAGGCGCGTTCGAAGACCTCGGTGATCTCGTCCTTGGATAAGTCGGTTTCGTGGAGAAAGTGTTTCATTTGCGTAAAAGAGAATTAGGATTGGCTCAGGACCCGCTCAATGATCGCGAGAGCTTCGTCGAGTTCTTTCCGACTGACGGTGAGCGGAGGTAGCAGACGCAGGGCGCGACCGGCTGCTGCGACAACAAGCAGACCTTCCTCCCGCATCGCTTTGATCGCCGGTGACGGATCATTCTGCATGGCAATCGCAAGCATTAATCCGCGTCCTCGTATTTCCGAAACTTGAGAGGGGAACCGCGTTTTCAATTCTTCGAGCTTGCTCTGAAAGTAGCTTCCGTGCTCCCGAGTCTTTTCGATAAGGTTTTCCGTCTCCAAAACGTCAAGAACCGCATTAGCGGCGGAACAGGCGAGGGGAGAACCTCCGAAGGTGGTCCCGTGGGAACCCGGTTGGAAGGTCTCGGCGAATTCTTCGGAAACCCATAAGGCTCCGAGTGGAAATCCTCCGCCCAAGCCTTTTGCCATGGCAACGGCGCTGGGGCGAATCCCTGAGGCTTGGAAGCCCAGAAATTCTCCGGTCCGACCGATTCCCGCCTGAACTTCATCCAAAAGTAGGAGCAGTTTCTTCTCTGCGCAAAGATTTTCAATATCGCGTAGGAATTCATCGGAGGCTGTGTGGATGCCGCCTTCTCCCTGAATGGATTCAAGCATGATTGCCCGGGAGAGTTCCGTGACGGTTTCTCGAAAGCTTTCGGCCCGGTTGAAAGTGGCGAATCGAAAACCGGGAAGAAGAGGCTCGAATCCCTTTCGGTATTTGGAGGAAGCGGTGGCGGAGAGGGCACCCATGGTGCGTCCGTGAAAAGCGTTTTCGGCCACCAGAATTTCCAGTCTTTCCGGTTCTTCGGACTGGTGCGCAACCAAGCGGGAAAGTTTGATCATTGCCTCATTGGCTTCCGCTCCGCTGTTGCAAAAAAGGACTTTGCCGGGGCCAATCCGTTCGACGAGTCTTTTGGCCAGTCGGACCTGTTCCGGGATCGAATAGAGGTTGGAGGCATGGGCAAGTACCGTGCTTTGCTCGGTGACCCGATCGATCCATGCGGGATGCCCATGCCCGATATTGGTGACTGCAATCCCAGAGGCGAAATCGAGGTATTCCTTTCCATCGGAATCCCATAACTTGGTTCCCAATCCACGTACGATCTCAATCGTCGGTGGGGCGTAATTTCCGATAAGGTATTTGGTATGTTCTTCGGAAATCATGACTTTTTAGGAGTGTACGATTTCCGTCCCAATTCCTTGGTCAGTGAAAATTTCAAGCAGGATGCTGTGAGCGAGTCGTCCATCGATGAAGTGCACCCGATTGACTCCTGACTTGAGGGCATCGACCGCACTGTTGACCTTGGGCAGCATACCTTGAGCAATGACCCCTTCTTCCTTGAGTGGTTGAACCTGATGAACGGGAAGACTGGAAAGGAGGCTGTCGGGATCTTCGGGGTTTCTGAGCAAACCCGGAACGTCGGAAAGGTAAACCAATCTTCTCGCTCCCAAGGCCATGGCCACTCGAGCGGCGGCAGTATCGGCATTTACGTTGTAGCATTGGCCGGAATCGTCGGATCCGGTGGAGGACAGGATAGGCATTTTCCCAGCGTCCAATGCCTCAAGAATCAGATCTGTTTCAACTTCTTTGATCTCCCCTACGAAACCGAGATCCGGATCCTGCTCGAGCTTCCGACAACGCAAGACTTGCTTGCCGGCAATTCTTTGCACGTCACAATCATGGGATGCGACGAAGGATGCCACCTCCTCGTTGACTGTTCCATTGAGGACCTCATCCACGACTTCAATGGCATTGGAATCGGTGATGCGGAGGCCGTTTACGAACTTGGCTTCGAGCCCTCTTGACTCGAGTTCCCGAGTGACCGCTTTTCCCCCTCCGTGAACCACGACCACGCGAATGCCCACAAAGTTCAGGAAAACGAGATCCTGAGCCACTCCGGCTCGTATCGCAGGGTCTGGGGAATCCATGAAACTACCTCCATACTTGACCACGAAGATAGAGCCGCGAAAGCGTCTGACGTAAGGCAGAGCCTCAACCAAAATGCTGGCTTTTCTCTTACTTTCCTCGACTGCAGGCATCTTATTCGCTCTTGTTGAAATTGACGTATTCCTCACTCAAGTCGTTGGTCCAGATTTCAGCCTTCCCTTTTTTGATCTTAAGGTCCAAGGTAATAATGAATTCCTTTCCCTTCACGATATTCTGCCACTGGCTTTTGTTTCCGATAATGGGTTCGCCATTGATCAGAGCGGGAACGTCATCGTAGAAAAGGTCCAATTGATCGAAAATCAGACCGATTTTAGCGTATCCCGCGGCATCCACCAATCTGCCCCAATTGGGATCGGATCCGTACCAGGAGCTTTTGACCAAGAGGGAGTTGGCGATGCAACGGGCGACTTTTTCGGCATCCGCATCGCTGGGCGCTCCTTGGATGCGGACTTTGACGAACTTGGTCACTTTCTCCCCATCGCTCACGCATTTCCGGGCGAGGGCAGCGCAAACGGCGTTGACTGCCTCTTGAAACTTCCGGACCACCGTAGGTTCTTCCAGATCCAGTTTGATCCCGCCTCCCTTGTTGGCGAGCAAAACGACCGAGTCGTTGGTACTCATATCCCCGTCAATGGTCATGAGGTTGAAGGATTGATCCACTGCCTGTTTCAAAATGGTTTTCAGAAGCTCCGGGGAAGCGCCCGCATCCGTGGTTAGGAAAGCGAGCATGGTTGCCATATTGGGTTCGATCATACCAGCCCCTTTGACGACTCCACCGACCGTGATTTCACCGCCGGGTGTTTCAATCTTGGCGGAACAGGATTTGGTGCAGGTATCCGAAGTCAGGATCGCTTCCTGAAAGGCGTGAGCGCCGTCGAATTCCTGAAGGACGTCATCGGTGGCGTCCCGGATACCCGCGGTGATTCGACTCATCGGTAAAGGGACGCCGATCCTTCCGGTTGAAAAAACGAGAATTTCCTTGGAATGCACCTTGAGATGACGGGCGACTTCAGAAGCCATTTTTTTGGTGTCGGCATCACCTTGAGCACCGGTGCAGGCATTGGCGTTTCCACTGTTCGCAACCACAGCGTGGAAAGTGGACTTTGGATTCTTCAAAAGGTCTATGCAATAGGTGACGGGAGCCGCCTTGACGTCGTTGGTGGTGAAAACTCCCGCTCCCGTGCATGGTTTCTTGGAATAGATCACACCAAGATCAAGGGCGCCGTCTTTCTTGCCTTTGACGTCACAGTGCACGCCGGAGGCAAAGAACCCTCGCGGTTCGGTAACCCCATCGCCGTTTTCGAAGAATTTCATGACAACCCGGACTCCTCCGGATAGCCTTGGCAGAGGTTCATGGCCTGAATGGCCTGACCGCCCGCTCCCTTGATCAAGTTGTCTTCCGTCGAGCAAAGGACGTATCGGTTCGTACGCGGATCCGCCAGCCCCGAGAAATCAATCCGGTTGGTTCCCGTGACGGCGGAGGTTTCTGGAAAGGTTCCGCTTGCCAGGATCTGAACGAAGGGCCGATTCGAATAAGCATTCTTCCAACAATCGTAGATTTTTTCCGTACGAACGGGACCTTCGGACAAAACCGATAGAGTCGAGCAGATACCTCGGTTCATAGGGGCGAGATGGGGTTGAAAAGAGAGCACTACGTTCTCCTCGGCAAAGAGACTCAGTTGCTCTTCGATTTCCGAAAGGTGCCGGTGCTTGGGTAATCCGTAAGCGGACGAATTTTCGTTTCTTTCGCAAAAAAGCAAGCGTTCGGAAGCGGTTCTTCCAGCTCCGCTGATTCCACTTATGCAATTGGCTACAATCCCTTCCTTTTGGATGAGTTTACTTTTCAAAAGGGGAGCAAGAGGAACGAGTATGCTGGTCGGGTAGCATCCGGGAGATGCAATCAAAGGAGACTTTTCCCAAGATAGATCGTGAAGCTCGGGCAATCCGTATTGCGCTTGCTTAAGCCAGGAAGGGGCAGGGTGTTCCTCACCGTAGTACTCTTTGTAGCTGACGGGAGAACGGAGCCTGAAATCAGCCGAAAGATCGATGACTTTCTTACCCGCTTCCAAAAGGGGAATGGCATAACTGGCAGCGGTTCCATGGGGTAGTGCGAGAAAGAAAACCTCCAAGGAAGAGTCTTGGCAAAGTTGTTCCCTAGAGGGATTGGAAAACCGCAGGCCCCGATCCTTGCCCCGGAGTTTGGGAAGGCAATCTTCGAGTTTTTGGCCATCCAAAGACCGAGAGGTGATGGTGGTCAACTTCGCATACGGATGATCCAACAGCAGAGATACGAGTTCCCTGCCGGAATATCCTGATGCTCCGATAATGCAGACGTTCATGCCGAAATGCGTTCTATGATTTAAAAAAACAAACCCCCCGGTTGGAGTTCCGGGGGGTTGTTCTGAAAAGTTTTTCTTGTGGGTTTATCTCTTTGAGAATTGGAATCTTTTCCGTGCCCCGGGTTGTCCGGTCTTCTTTCTTTCTATTTTTCTGGGATCTCGTCGCATATGACCATCTTTCTTGAGAGGAACGCGTAATTCGGCGTCCATTTTTTCGAGAGCCCGAGAAAGACCAAGACGAATCGCACCGGCTTGTCCGCTACCTCCTCCACCCTGAACGTTGACGGAAACGTCAACGGAGTTGTTTTTCTCTACGGTAGTGAGGGGAGAGGTGGCCATTTTCCTTTGCTGTTCGGTCTTGCAGTAATCGGAAAGGTTCCGGTTGTTGATGGTGAAGGCTCCTTTGCCTTCGGTGATGCGTACCCGGGCGGTGCTGGTCTTTCTGCGACCCGTGGCGATGAATTCTTTGGCTTTAGCTTTGGGGCTCATGAGATTCTATTGGGATTCGGGTAAAAGAGGGGTGGGTTGCTGGGCTTCGTGGGGGTGTTCGTTCCCCGCATAGACCTTGAGTTTCTTGAGCATGGCGCTGGCAAGTTTGTTTTTGGGAAGCATTCCCCGAACTGCATTGGTGATAATGAATTCGGGCCTTTTTGCCCGGAAGTCCGCAACACTTCTGTATTTCTCGTTACCCATGTAACCACTGTAAAACATGTATTTTTTCTGTTCCTCCTTCGCTCCCGTCAGTTTAACTTTTTCCGCATTCAAAACGATCACATAGTCTCCGGTGTCGACGTGGGGCGTGTAGGTGGGTTTGTTCCGACCCCGAAGGGCGTTGGCAATGGATACGGCCAAACGCCCAAGGATCTGATCGGTTGCGTCAACGATCTTCCAGTCGTGGGTGGTGGTTTCGGGTTTAGCGAGTGTTGTCTTCATCGAAATGAGGGAAAAGGATCAAAATGTAGAAATTTCGATCGTTCGTCAACCGAACAATTCGGTATTTTGAATTCGAGACTTAGAACTGACCGGTGCCCAAGTCGGAAAGGGTTTGGTCGTAAAACTTTCTTCCATACCCCATGACTCGGTCGGTGTTGTCAAAAACAACCGGCATGTATCTTTGTTCGATATCCTTGTTCGCAAGGGTTCCTTCGTTTCCTCCTTTGCGGATCTTGTAAAACCAAACGCTTCCCCAATCGTAGCCTTCGACGTAGTTGGCGATGCCGGAAAGATCGAACACTTGTCCTTTGGTCATCCCTACGGCCAAACCCATGAGATTTTGTATGTTTTCCTTCACCTCACCATCACTGTCGGCAAAGGGATTGCTGACACCCCGGGAACATCCGGCAAAGGTGGAAATCAGAAAAAAGGAGAAGACAAAAACGCGTAGGAAAGTGAAGGATGAAGCTTTCATACCATTCTCTTATTCACGCATTCATCTTTTGCGCAATACCAATTTTTTGCAGCGGTTTGAAAATTACCTTTGTAAAATCTGGGCCAAAAGAGCGATCGATCCATTATCCGGAAGTGATTTTTTCCAAGGTTTGGTAGCTTCGGGCAATCATTTCACGAGGGTCATCGAGGAGATTGGCGGAGGCCAATGCATTGTCCAAAAGTTGATGCGCCACCAAATTGGCCGTCTGTTCCTCCTTGTCCTTGAGTTCGGATAATCCACGGATTATCGAATTCCCGGGATTGATCTGCAACTTGACCGCCGGAGCGGGAAGGGCGCCTTCGGGTCCTTGCATCATTTTCATAATTCTTCGGGAGGATGCTCCTCCCATGCCATCGGAGCCGACGATACAAACCGGGCTGTCGATCAGACGTTCTCCAGTCTCGACTTCGGAAACCTTATCTTCAAGGGTCTTCTTCAACCAGTCGCAAAGGGATTTGATCTCTTTTTTACCGAGTGTTTCACCCTCTTTCTCCTGATCGAGCTTTTCGAGTTTCAACTCTTCCGAATCAGCGGAGATGATTTTCTTTTCCTTATATTCGCGAACCGTTTGCATGACGTACTCGTCCACGGGTTCGGTGAGCAAAAGAACTTCCCAACCACGCGCTTGGAGGGCTTCTAGGTAAGGTCCCGACTCGATGGATTCGCGGCTTTTGCCGAAAAGGAATAGAATTTCTTCCTGATCGCCGGCCATGCGGTCGACGTAATCGTCAAGGCCAGTGAGCTTACCCGCGTCCAAAGCGGTGCTTTCGAATTTGAGCAGTTTGGCAAGATCCTCCTTATAGGTGAAGTCCGTGGCGGCGCCTTCCTTGATCAGCATCCCAAATTCATTCCAAAATTCGATATAGGTATCCTCTTCCTTTTTGGACTGCTCGTTTAGGAAACGCAGAAACCTTTTGGTCAGGACCTGATTAAGTTTACGCAGCAGGTCGCTGTCCTGCATGGTTTCTCTGGAGACGTTCAAGGGCAGGTCGGAGCTATCCACCACACCTTTTAGAAAACGTAGCCATTCGGGAAACAAACCTTTCGGTTCCGCGTCGATGAGAACCTTTCGGCAATGCAGGGCAACCTTGTTTTCGTTTCTGAACATGCCCATTTTCTCCATGTTTCTCTTGGGTACGAAAAGCAGGGAATTGATTTCCAAGGGCGCATCCGCGCTAAAGTGCATGCGCATGAGGGGACCTTCGTATTCGTTTGCCTGAAATTTGTAGAATTCCTCGTATTCCTCGTCCGAGATTTCCTTTTTGGACCTCATCCAAATGGCGTCCACAGTGTTGACTTTCTCTCCATTGAGACTAACTGGGAATTGAACGAAGGCAGAGTACTTTTTGATAATATCCTTGATCCGGTCTTCCTTAGCGAATTCGGAAAAATCCTCCTTCAGCTGGATGACGATTTTTGCGCCACGTCGTTGCCCCTCGGCTTCCTCGATGCTGTAGTCTCCTCCACCGTCGCTTTCCCAGCAGAACCCCGTGCCGTCCTTTTTCCACGAGCGCGTGAAGACCTGAACCTTTTCCGCGACCATGAAAACGCTGTAGAAACCGACTCCGAATTTGCCGATCAAGGCCTCATTCTTTTCACCGTCACCCTTGAGAGCTTCCATGAATTCCTTCGAACCCGAATGGGCGATGGTGCCGAGGTTTTCGATCAGTTCTTCCTGAGACATACCGATTCCGAAATCCTGAATGGTGATTTGTTTGGAAGAATCATCGGTTGAAACGTTGATTTCCAATTCCAAGTTTTCGTCAAACACTTCTTTTTCCGTAAGCTGCTTGCGTCTGAGTTTCTCAAGGGCGTCGGAAGCGTTTGAAATCAGTTCACGCACAAAGATTTCCTTGTCCTTGTAGAGGGAATTGACAACGATATCCAGAACTTGCTTGGTCTCGGCTTGGAATTGGTGGGAAGTTGCTTTTGCAGTCATAATGAAAAAAGGGATTTATCTTAAACGCATGAAGAATCACATCAAGCGAGAATTCCCACTACCTTCTTCCCCCTTGACTTATGGTTATCCAAGTTTCCGGGCTTCTAATGCCTGGGTTAAGATGGGGAGAGAGATTACTGAGGCTCGATTCTTTTCGATTTTGCGCGAAAATACTCGTAAGCTTCGTTGATCTCCTTGGCTTTTTGCTCGGCAATTTCACGAATTTCCGGACCCATTGCCAAGACTTTGTCAGGGTGGTATTGAGCGATGCGTTTTCTGTAAATGGCCTTAATGGCATCGAAATCCTCAAGGTCCTCCTCCTCGATTTCGAGAATTCGTCCGTAGATTCGCTCCTCTTCGGTGAAAGTGGGCTTAGGCTCCGGCTCTGGTTCGGGTTCCGATTCCCTCGAGGAGTTGGAATTCCCCTCATCCCTTTCAGGTTTAAAGTATTCCACGCTTGGTTCCTTTTCGACAAATTCGGATTCTTCTTCCTCCGATTGGTTCGAATCAGACGTTTCCCTAGGTCTGAGAGGAAAGAAGGCGTCGAATTTCCAAAACATCCACCAGGAAGAGCAGAAAAACAGCGCCCAAGTGATTTTCTGAGTGATTGAGGTCAGGGCGTTGGGCGCCGCACCGGTCACCTGTCGCCAACCCAACCAATCTCCATAGACCGATAAGAGAGCGACGCTTAGATAGTTAGCCAAAAGAAAGGCAAGAGCCAATCCCAAGCCTCCTCCGAAAAGAAATCTACCCGCTAATCCATTCATTCTCAGAAACCCGCAAAGGCGTTGAATTTACCCGAACAGGTTTGATACAGGTAGAGAAGAATTCCTCCCAAGATCATGACAATCCACTTTTTTGCGCGACTCATGGTTAACTTTGATGGTTTTGAAGATTCGCATGGGCAAGGGAAAATTTATTTCCGGATACTCGAACCAAGCCTCACATTAGTGAAAAGATTCCTCAGTTGAGACTTGCGGCAAGTCGTCTATGGGGATTTCGCCGGAATTCCAGGACTTTGGAATTTTTTTGGAAAACCAAGAATTCGTTTGGCTCGCGGAAAGTGGTGGTAGGGGTCGGATTCGAACCGACGAACGCACGAAGCGGGCGGATTTACAGTCCGCATCCTTTAGCCACTTGGATACCCTACCAGCCAAAGTAAAAGAAGGATCATAGGCTTTGA
>Ga0160422_10000930_pt1 | contig 18094 bp, 8 predicted proteins | sample Fk160mmetaG_FD_108192 | JGI IMG/M metagenome (GOLD analysis project Ga0160422, IMG submission 108192) | Marine microbial communities from the Central Pacific Ocean - Fk160115 60m metaG | ecosystem: Environmental > Aquatic > Marine > Oceanic > Photic zone | place: The Central Pacific Ocean... | reverse complement strand
GCAAGGCCTTCCGGTCGTTCCTCCCCTTCGCGATCCTGATGGACGGGCCCGATGCACATCGAATCAGGAAGGCTCTTCCCGATGGATCGTCTTTCCCTTCGTGGAGGGTGAGGAACCGGTGCCACAACCTGCAGTCGCGCACACGATGGGAGAAATAGTAGCCCGGCTCCATCAGCTCCCCGGGCTTCCTTGGGAGAATAAAGATTACGACAACCTGCTCTCACTGCAGAACACTCTCGGCATTGCTGAATCCTTGCGGGGGACCAGGACGAGTTCAGCCCGGGATTTCCTGCAACTCATGGAGAGACTGGCCCCCGAGCTACAGGATTTGAGCCTTCCAAGTGGCCTCGTGCACGGAGACCTCTTTCCCGACAATACCATCTTCCGGCGAAACAACCTGATAGCGGTTCTTGACTGGGAGGAAGCCTGTATCGACCACTACCTCTTCGACCTTGCCATGACGATTCACGGGTTCTGTTACATCAACGAAGAATGGCATTCAAACCTCGCCCGCAGCTTCCTTGCGGGATATGAAGCTGATCGATCTCTCGAGCCGGATGAGCGCAAGAGCCTGCCGCTTTTCCTTCGATGGACTCCCCTTGCGATGGCTGGCTGGCACCTCCATCGTCACTCGATTGCCCCAAATCCGCGCCAAGCTGAACGTATCGACCAATTACTACGACGGGCCCAAACTGTCTTCGATCTCGAATACTAGAGGATATTTTGAGTTCATCGGTGGCTCTTTCACATCTCCCTGCGCCAGAATGGATCGGCTTAGTCTGTAATATCCTCCTTCCATACCCACGGGTAAATCCCGTGGTTGGTGGATTGGTGACAGCGATTCATTCTGCTAACTACTCAACCTTCTCATGCTTTCTCGATTCACTCTTGCCGCCACTCTCCTTGCCTTATTCTCGATTGGCGCCACTAACGCTACCTCGCTAGATCTCAAAAAAGGCGATCATCTTGTCTGGATTGGCAATACCTTCGCCGAACGCATGCAGTATTTTGGCGATATCGAAAGCCAACTGCATGCACGCTACCCGGAGCACAATCTTGTAGTTCGTAACCTCGCTTGGTCAGCCGACACCGTCAGCTTACGCCCTCGCCCGAAAGATTTCGGCGACATCCATCACTATCTCTATAAAGTGCAAGCCGATGTTATTCTGGCCTGCTATGGCTTCAACGAAACCTGGGATTACGGGGGAGAGGAAGGGCTTGACCGATTCGGCACTGATCTCACGAGTTTCCTGATGAAGCTGAAAAGCAACAACTACAACGGAAGTTCCTCTCCCAAGATCGTCCTCTACACGCCGCTCGCCTGTGAGGGATCCACTGTCCCTGATGCCCCCGCACGAAACCGTCTGCTTTCGCTCTACAAGGATACCATGCAGCGCATTGCGAATTCACTCGGCATCCCGTGCGTAGATCTTTACTCCGCCTCTCGAAGAGTGTACCAGAAAAACGAGGAGGCACCCTGCACGATCAACGGCGTCCACCTCACCTCAGAGGGCTACGTAAAATTAGCACCTGCGATCCTCTCAGAACAGCTCTTCCTGCCTTTACCCGATGGAGCTCCTCTAACCGCAATTCGAACAGAAGTCCTAGAAAAGAACAATACCTTCTTTGATTGGTATCGTACCGTGAATAGCTTCTACATTCACGGCGATCGCAAAAACCCATACGGAACGGTCAACTTTCCTCTCGAGCGCAAAAAACTCCTTCAGATGTGCGGCCTTCGGGATCAACGGATCTGGCGTGCCGCCCGCGGCGAAAATCTTCCGTCCGAGATCGATGACTCTTCCACCATCGAGATTCCCGCCACTCTCCCGGGTAAACGGGGGGGCACTTCTCCCGCGCTTACTCCCGCAGAAGAACGAGCCAAGTTCGAGATCGCCGAGGGCTTCGCAGTCGATCTCTTCGCGTCCGAGGAGGAATTTCCTGAACTTCGCAATCCGGTCGCCCTCAACTTTGATTCCTCGGGACGTCTCTGGGTCGCCACCATGCCCTCTTATCCGCATGCCCTTCCCGGTATCAAACCCAATGACCAGATCCTCGTTCTCGAAGACACCGATCAAGATGGAAAAGCCGACAAGCGGACTATCTTTGCCGACAATCTCTACCTTCCGCTCGGATTCGAACTTGGCAGGGACGGAGTCTACCTCTCTCAGGAACCCAACCTTGTCCTCCTCCAGGATACCGATCATGACGGAAAGGCTGATCAGGAGACCATTCTCCTGCACGGGTTCGGAAGCGAGGATTGCCACCACGCCATCCACAACTTCGTCTGGGGCCCTGGCGGAGGGCTCTACATGCAGGAAAGTGTGTTTCATCACACCCAGGTAGAAACCATCTACGGGCCTCGCCGCAGCACAGATAACGCTATCTACCGCTTCGACCCGCGAACTCATCGCCTTGAGATTGTTTCCCGGCTTCCACCCGGAGGAAACCCCTGGGGCTACGCCATCAATCGCTGGGGAGAACATCTCTATGTTGCTCGGCACAACAACGCATCTCTCATTAACCAGCCTGAGTCAGGCAACGTCGCCAATGCCAGTTACGGTAATTCCGACAACCGAAACTGCGGTCAGGAGTTCATCGCGAGCAGGCACTGGCCTGATGATTTTCAGGGAAAGGTCTTCACAAACCAATATAAGAACTTCCAGGGTGTTCTGCTCCATGATTGGACCGAGAACGGAACGACCTACAACCATAAACGGCTCGGTAAGGTGTTTGAAGCACACAATAAAGCGTGCATCCCCGTTGATCTTGAACTCGGTCCGGAGGGCGCGCTTTACGTCGCCGATTGGTATAATCCCGTACTCGGTCACATGCAGTATTCCCTCCGCGACGAACGGCGGGACTCGAGTAAAGGCCGCATCTGGCGGGTTACCTGGAAAAATCGCCCGCTGGATACACCTGCTAAGATTGTGGGCGCCAGTGCCGGAGAACTCCTTGACCTTCTTAAAGCCTACGAAGATCGCAACAGATACCGCGCTCGACGTGTCCTATGGGGCCTTCCAGAAGAGACTCTCCGTCCCGCACTTAAAAAATGGCTGAACGCACTCGATCCGACAGACGCTAACCATGCTCACCACCTCACTGAAGCCCTCTGGCTCCATCAACAACGGGGTTGGATCAATGCCGAACTCTTCGAACGAGTCTCTAGCCACCGCGATTATCACTGCCGGGCGGCTGCCGCGCATCTGCTCCGTCACTGGTCTGACAATCTTCCCGACGCCGATCGTCATTTCCTCCGTCTGGCAAACGATACGCATGCCAAGGTTCGTCTCGAAACCGTGGTCTCTTCCACGTGGGCAGATCCCTCCATCGCAGTCAGGGTCGTCGAACAGGTAAGCGATTACCCCCAGGACGACTACCTCAAATTTGCCCTCACTAATGCTCGCAAGGCCCTTGGCCCTGCTTTGGAAAATCACCCTATGGCCATCCCGCCAGCGAAACTTGCTGCCCTCCCATTCAACGAATCCGTCCTGAAGACTCTCATACGACGCCCCAAACTGGATTCCGAGCTTAGGCTCAAGGCCCTGCATCACCTCGCGGGCAAGGAATCCAGAACAAAGGAGGAGATATTGATTGAGATCATCGAACAGCTTGAACGAGAAAAGCGCCCCTCTCTCCAGGATTGGCTTGCGATCCTCGACTCTACAACGGTTTCCTCTCCCGATGTTCTCAAGCCCTTGTCGAAATCAAAGAGCTCCAGCATCCGCCAAGCCGCCTTCGCCGCTCAGCTTCGATCCGGCCACGTCCCTTCTTTTCCTCTAGACCCCGACGCACTCCAATCCATCACCCGGATCAATTCCCCCGAGCTCAAAAAATCCTATCTCAAACCCGCTCAAAAATCCCTTTCTCGCACTCGCGTGGTGCAGGAAGCTGCCCTCTTCTGCCTCGGTCGTATCCCGGGAAACGACGTTGAGATCTTCACTCTCCTTGCCAAGCACGTCCTGAATCCGAATCTCACTGCAGCCGCAGCCGAGGCCGCCCTGGCACGACCAAAGGAGAGCTGGCCTCCCCGGGAGAGTGCTACCTTGCTTCGCACTCTTCTTCCTGCCCTTGAGGCTACCGCCGTGGAGAAACGTGGCTCACTTTCTTTCGAGCTCTCCTCTAAGCTCCTGAGGACCATCGCCACCCTCCGTAAGGATTCCGATGCTCTCGGCCGGATTCGCTCCCTTCAATTGCTGCCGGTGGAAATCTCTACAGTCTCCGATCAACTTCGCTTCAATAAAACCTCCATCCAACTCCCAGCCGACACCCCAGTCGAGCTTCGCTTGGATAATCCCGATGTCATTCAGCACAACCTCGTTCTGTGCGCTCCCGGCTCATTGGAAAAGGTCGGGCGCGCAGTTGACAATATTCTGGCTGATCCCAGAGCGATCGATCATGATTGGATTCCTGATCTGCCCGAAGTTCTGCATGCCACTCCGATGGCAAAGCCTTATCAGGAGGTGATCCTGCGTTTTCGCACTCCCCGGAAACCGGGCTCTTATCCTTTTCTCTGCACTGTGCCAGGCCACTGGCGCATTATGCAGGGAACGATGATCGTTGGCGAAGCGAGGGCCTCATTATCCTCCGAAAAAACGAACACCGAAGTGCTCATCCTCACAGGTGAGCCCGAATACGGGACGAGAGCATCTCTGAGTGAGCTTGGGAAGAAGATGGAACAAGAACACCAACTTAGGATCACTCATCTCCAACTAAACCGCGCCACAAATCCCCACCACTTCCCAGATCTCTCCAAGCACCTTCCCGAAGCTGACCTTTTGATTCTCTCCCTTCGATTTGTGAACCTCCAAGAGTCCCAATATAAAGCGCTCGATCAATATCTCGGCCGGAAACCTTTCATTGCTGTCCGCACTACCACGCACCTCTTTGATTTTCCCAGAGGGTCCAAGCTCGAGGCTGAAAACCGAGCATTCCCAACTCGCCACTTTGGAACACCCTACCGTGGCCACCACGGTCACGATTCGAGCCAGGTGAACTACGTCATGGCCTCAAAGCATCCCGTCATGGCGGGCCTTGAACCACGCTTCTGGACTCCCGACTTCCATTACGCGGTCAACCCGCTCGGGATCGAGTGCACCCCTCTCATGGTCGGACAGGGGCTAAAAGGCCGTCAACGAGCTACCTTTAAAGAGGTCGGCGGAAACAACCACGTCATGGTCCTCTCCGCTGAAGACCAAGAACGCCTCAACGGCAGCCCCCATCCACTGGTGTGGACTGTCGACAACATCCAGAACCGCCGCGCTCTCGTGACCACCATAGGTGCCCGGAAGAGCTTTAGTGATCCCAACGTCCAGCGGCTTTATCGTAACGCGGTGTTGTGGTGCCTCGGGCGCACGGTCCCGAAATCCTTTTGATCCTGAATCCGGCCGCATACTTCCTGACCAGTCAGATATTGCTTGGAAATTCTCCTCAATATCGGCTCCCTCAATTCTCTAAAAACTTAGCCTCTCCCCGAAATCACCCCATCCTTTCATGCAGGTGCAAGCAAGAGAACGAATTCACGAGTGATTACTTTGGGGGATTTACGCCCGGGTGCGGAACAGAATAAAAAAGGCTTATGCACCAACCGAATCGTCGTCATTTCCTTGCTGCCACCGCCACCCTCGGAGCGGGATACTGGGCAGGAACGTCTCCCCGGGGCCTTGCCGCGTCCCCGAACGATAAGCTTAACATTGCCTGTATCGGAATAGGAGGTCAGGGAGGAGGCAACCTTGGGAAGGTTGCGAGAGAGAATATTGTGGCAGTGTGTGACGTGGACGAGAAGCGGGCAGGCAAGAACTGGACGCGCTTTCCAAAAGCCAGACAGTATCGTGACTTTCGCAGGATGCTGGATGAAATGGACAAGTCCATCGATGCGGTGGTGGTGAGCACTCCAGACCACACGCACTTTCATCCCGCGCGGCAAGCCATGCTGATGGGCAAGCATGTCTACTGCGAGAAACCTCTGGCACATTCTGCATGGGAATGCCGGGAACTCACCCGGATCGCTAACGAGATGAAGGTAGCTACCCAACTCGGAAACCAGCGCCACGCCAACGGCGGAATGCGTCGTACAGTAGAGGCCGTACAAAGTGGCATGATTGGAAAGATCAGAAAAGTCTATGCCTTTCAGGGAGGGAGCCGGGGGATGCCGGCGCTCCCGGAAGACTTCCCTGCTGTTCCCAGGCACTTGGACTGGAATCTCTGGCTGGGCCCCGCCAAGGCCAGGCCCTACAGCCCGGCCTACTGCCCTTATAACTGGAGATTTTGGTGGGACTTCGGGACAGGGGAAACCGGTAACTGGGGATGCCATACCCTCGACATTCCCTATTGGGCTCTCGGCCTCAGCCATGCACAACGAGTGGACCTCGATGTTGTTCCTGAAGCTTCAGAGATTGATTCCCAAAGGACGCCCAAGAGAATGCAAACTCGACTCGAGTTTGCAGCTTCCGACGATGGCAAGCGGCCCGCGGTATCCGTGCACTGGTGGCATGGAGGACCCCGAAAGGAGATATTCAGCAAATACGGGGCCGAACAGAAGATGGTCCTTTTTGTAGGAGAGAAGGGAACGATCTCTGCCGACTTCGGGGGATACACCGCCCGAATGTTTGACGGATCGAATCCAGTTGTACCGGTGGAGTCAATCGCCCCCTCCCCAGGCTTCCATCAGGAATGGATCGAAGCCGCTAAGGGCGGTCCACGTGCAACATGCGATTTTGTCGACTATAGCGGACCGCTCGCTGAAGGAGTTCTACTGGCCAATGCAGCATGGCGCTCTGGAGGCGGGTTCGACTGGGACTCCAAGGCTTTCAAACCAACCGGCAACGGGAAAGCCGAGGAGTTCATTCATTCCGAGTTCCGCGAAGGATGGAAGCTCTAGGAGATCGATTGGATCAGTCTCCCCGCAAGCGAGCGAAATACGGCTCTCCGCCGGGGTTGACAGGATTGGTAAGACGCAGGCTCACAGTTACGGTGCCATCTCCATTGTCGGCTTGGGTGAGCAGTTCAGTCAGGCCCGGGGCAGATGACCAGGTCACGAGGTCGCTGGAAATCTCAACAGTGAGAGATCCTAAAGCATTGATATTCTCTTGATAAGTGAGAACAAGATAGCTCTTGATCACTCCATCTATTTCTAAATTCTCGACGTTGACCCTCGGGCCCGGAGCATCCGAAGCAAGATCCGGGCGCGACCCATAGAGGAACTCCAGAAAGTTACTGATGCCATCGGAGTCGTCGTCATTGCCGGGACCGCCCGCCAGATCGTAGTCAACTGCCCACGCCGCATAGTCAGTTCCAACAGCCTCGGGCGTTCCCGGCGAGCCCCCCCAAGTACGGCTGGCAGCCCAACTGCCCGCGAGTCCAGGGTCTGGATCGCTGGTAGGGTTAACAAGAACGAGGCTTAGCCCCTCCCCATCAGCAGAAACAGGCCAGGGTGGCTGATCGTTATAGCTGAAGCTGTGGACGGGATCAGAATCTGCTCCCAGAAGTATTATTCTCTCTCCATCGTTACTGAGGCGTCCGGAATATTCAAACCACTGGGCTGTAGGAAGCGCACCGTAGCGCACCTCATGGGCAAGACGGTCCCGCAGAAGAACCACCCTCTCCCCGGGCGAGAGAACAGTGTTGTCAGGAAAGGAGAAGTTCACGCCTGCGCTGAATCTCACGCCCGTGAGATCGATCGCTCTGGACCCGATATTGAGAAGCTCAAGAAACTCATAATCGTCCCGATCGTTACTAATCGCCATTTCTTCCGGCGTGGCAGGATCAGCAGGGTGATAATGCATTTCTGTAATAACGAGATTTCCGGCCCCTGCAGGCTCGGTATCAAGAGTAAACAATGCTTCGTTCAGGGCACTCCATTCTCCTGTGTCATTATTGTAGGCACGGGCTCGAAGCCTCGATGGCTCACTTAGAAAGAGAGGGTCTGAAATATTATCTCCGCCTCCATCGCCCCCAGCGGTGGTTTCACCACGCAGAACAAGGTCCATCCGCATGTCGGAGCTGGTTCCACTTGCCTGATGCACCTCGACCGCAATGTTGTTGGATCCAGCCCGAAAAGCCGTTGTCGGAATGGTGTAATCTGACCACGCGTCCTCGCTGCTCGTAGTGCTGGTGGCGTATTGGTCGAAGGTTGCTCCAGAGGGAAGGTTCGGAGTGCGGATAATCTCAGAGCCATTAAGATACACCGCGGCGGCGTCGTCATATTTTAAGCGGAGTGTGAACCGAAGAAATTGAGATGGGTCAGGGATATTTATCGCTGTTCGGAAATAGGTGGTAGCATACTTGCTGCTACTGCTGGGGCCAAATGAAACCGTTGTTCCGGACCCTTCTCCATCCGATCCGTATCCAAGTTCGGACGGCCCCTCTTCCCATGAGGAATCGTCAAATCCGCTGACTCTCCAACCGGTGCCTTGGTTACTTCCGTCGTCGAGATACTTCCAGCGATGACCAGTGGTAATGAAGGTTTGCGGGGGGGCGACCTGATTACCACCGCCAAAGGTTGCAAGCATAGCTGTCGGGTTTGGGACTCCTCCAGGTAGTCGGGGATCACTTCCATCCAACGTATAGTAAATAGTATCCGTGTTGGTTGACATTGTCAGAGGAGTAGTCGACAGGACTGAACCACCATGCTGACTGAAGACGGGTGCGATGGTATCTGGATACATGCCACTCGCTCTAAATCGACCAATCATCGTATTCGTAAGCCCCCTGAAGTGATTGGTGACCAGATTCTCCTGGTAGTTGAGCCAGTCCTGATACTCGCGAAACTGATCTCCCCAGCGCGCAGACTCGGCGATAAACCCCGGCCGGGCTTCATCAACGCGCTTTTGCAGCCGCTCGATATTCTTGGACGGTGTCAGAGCTCCATCATTGAAAAAGTGCATGTGGATGCGGTCAGCAACGAGCATGGCAAAGTCTGTATTTCCGTTGCGGAGTCGTGACATCAGATCCAGAGGACCGGAACTTGTGACTGAGCGATTCGTACTACGCAGGTAACCATCAGCATCCTTCATCTGGAAGCGGAAGGGTTGCCCCTGAGTCCTGGAGCCTAGCAACCTTACCTCGCTCTCTGAATCGCCACTCACCCACAACAGCATGAAGTCGATAAGGTTTGCGACATCGATATTGTTGTTATTATTCGCCCATGGATTAGGACCCGATGCCAATTCCTTCGCCTCATTCCAGAAGACGCCATCACCATCGTAAACCTTTTCATCGTTGCGAAATCCATCATTGAGATTCACCGCATCATAGTCCGCCTTGGGTCCTCCCAGATAGCTTGAGGCCATGTCCGCATTCCATCGCTCACGTAGATGATATTGCCCCCAGTAACTCCCATTGAGGTAGACATGAACGAAGCGCCCATGCGGAGCGAGATTTCCCATATCCAGCATGGAGTCATCAGTGAAGCGGTTCGACATGTAGGCCCCACGAGAGCGCATATCGTGAGAGCCACTACGCAGGTCCATGATATCAAAACGATCGGTCGGCGGGTAGTGCTTGTATTCAAAGCCGTCGAAGATTGGATATTCGACCTTGGTTGCGCCGTATTGTGAGCGAAAACCGATGCGGAAACTCTTCTTTCTGAAGTTGGTGTAGTAACCCCCGAAATGCTTTAAGCCGGCGTTTTCCTGAAATCCAGCTCTGCCATCGGGAAAGATCATCTCAACGGACGTCGGAGACTCACTTCGAATATTGCTGCCCCCCTCATTCTGGAAGGGACCCGGATTATCCGTGACTATGGAAACAGTCGGCACAGCCTTGAGAGAGTCAATCATCTGGGGACCAAGTGTTGCCGATTGGGTGACGGAGGTACGCATACGAGACTGATCAACCACGTCCTCGGGAAATAGGTAGGTCTGGGTGTCAACATTGGTAGGTCTTAATCCGGGCTGATGCGCCATGGCGCGGACCACTGTTGTTCCAGTGATCTGGATGGGGCCGCTATAGACTATCCCCCTTGTTGGGCTCGGCGGACTTCCATCCAGCGTGTAGCGAATCTCAGCACCTTCCGTGGAGGAGGTGACCTCAAGGGCGAAGGGAGCCTCAAAGAAACCTCGATCAATATTAAACGTAGTATCACCGACAAATCCGTCAAACGTATCTCCATTGAAGGTCCGCGGCGAGGGCGCAGCAAGGTAGCCTGGATCTCCGAGCGAAGGATCTGTGATTCTGGTGCCTGTCAGCTCTGCGGTTATCAGCATGTCCGAACTGGTGATGCCGTCATTCAGCCCGTGAATGGCGAGAACATTCGTGCCCTGTCTCAATCTGTTCACGAACGAAGTGATGTTCCAGTCAAGGAAGGTCACTGCCTCCCCATCCGAGTGATTTCCGGTTGCCTCGGAATTCCACGTTAATCCACCAGGTGCATTTGCATCTGCGACAAGTGTATCATTGAGATAAGCAACGAAACCGTCATCGTATTTCATCCGGAGGGTCAGGCTGGTAATGGTTGAAGGATCACTGACCTCGAAAGGAATTCGGATATAAACAGAGGTATTAACTCCGTTGAAATCATTACCGAGGTCGCCATTTGCACCAAACTCCTGCGCGTAAGTATCATTCTCGTCGTAGCCGATCCCCATTCGGGCAGATTGCCACCCGGAGTCATCAAATTCCTGCTCGGTCCAGTCGCCACCCAGCGAGTTATCTGCAGGAATGATGAGCCTGACCTGTTGCGTTGGACTGACAAACATTGTGGGCGTCAAGCCACCTCCCTGCATCAGACCATAGGAAGCATCCTCAAACTGCTCAGGGATAGGATTTTCGTGTGTGCCAAATTCCGCTACTACTGAAGTGCCATCCGGGTTGATAAGTGCCAGATATTCCCCTTCGCTCGATATCTTGAAATTGGTATGAAGCTCAGACCCGCGATTACGACGGTCCTTCCCGGAGGCAAAAACCAGCAGAAATCCGTTCTCCGCAATCTCAACTGAAGGGAACCTCCACATTGTCAGTGCATCCGCTGCGTCAGTTAGAAAGTATCCATCAAGATTCACGGAAGTATCACCGGAGTTAAAGATCTCTATCCAATCAGAGGCATCACCATCCTCATCTTCGATGGTTCTCCTGTTGTCCGCCATGAACTCCGTAATATAGAGCCGGGCTGAAGCTGGCGAGGCCATCAGGAGTCCGACTGCGAATAGGGCTTGGATTACTTTCGAGATCACTAGTTCTCATCCATACCTCCCTCGGGCTCAGGGGACAAGCATGAGCTCGTGCCAGACGGAAAAACTACGACATTCGCTAAAACATTGCAACAGACCCCCCGGAATACACCCCGGGAAGACGGAAACAGCATTTGTCTGATACAAACTCACAGACCCAACATTATGAGCCGGAACATCGCCAAATTTGCGGTATTACACAAAAACAGCGCCTCCTCTCACAACGTGGACACAGCTTGGGAAAAAGATCTAAAGTGAGACAAGTGGCTCATGAGGGTGGAGGAAAACAGGCCAATAAATTCTATTTCTTCCGTTTGGAATTTTAACCAATTTACCGCATCCCTGTAAGCGTTAAGCACCAAGAAGTATGCCCACCCCCGCCCTCGCCGTTATCTACGAACACCCCACTTGGCAGAAGCCACTTTTCGACGCCCTCGACAAACGCGGCGTTGATTACGTGGCTTACGATGTGAAGTCTGCAGCCTTCGGCCTGACAGCAGACCTTCAGGCTTCGACAATTTTCAACCAAGTGAGCCCCAGCGCGTATGTTCGCGGCAATGGACGTGCTGTACCGTTTGCGCTCGCTCTGCTTGATCACCTCGAATCTACCGGTGCAAGAGTGCTCAACGGGGCCTCCACCTTTCGACTGGAACTCGACAAAATAGCTCAGATCCGCCTGATGCGTGACCTCGGCATGGATTATCCGTGGACGGTCGCCTTCAACAACGTTGAAGCATTGCGAGATCACGAAGCGGCCCTCACCTTCCCTGCGATTCTTAAGCCCAATCAGGGAGGCAGTGGGGCCAGAATGGCGGAGGTGAGCAGCCTGAATGAACTAACTAGTCTGCTCGAGAAAGAACCGTCATTTTGGCAGCCAGATCCGGTTCTACTGCTTCAAGAGAAGCTCGACCATGACCCTGGCACACAAGGCATCGTACGCCTGGAATTTCTTGGTGGGAAACTCCTCTACGCCATGCGAGTGGTCGGGGTGTCGGGCTTTAACCTTTGTCCGTCCATAGACTGTAACCCGGAAGGTGACGAGGCAGGGACCTGTGCGGTGCCCGGCACCACACCAGCAAGCGACCCCCAATTTCTACCCTATCCTGAAGTCCCGAATGACGTGGTAGAAGAGGCCAGCCGCCTCTTCAAGGCAACGGGGTTTGATGTTGGAGCTCTCGAATACCTGACCACAAGCAACGGACGACGGGTCTTCTACGATATCAATGCCAATTCCAACTTACGACGTTCCGTAGGGTTAGCCATGGGCTTCGACCCGTTTGATCGGGTCGCCGAATATCTCGAACGGCAAATACCATCATAAAACGGATCTGAGTCCTCTGGATGTCTCCCTTCCCGACATGATACAGACAGTTGAAGCTCGTTCGGGTAGCGAAATCAAGGTCGCGCTGAAAGACGGAACAGAGCACTCGATTGCCATTATGGGGCTTGCAGACGGCGACAAAACCGTGGTCACCTTTCGCGAGTCGAAGGCGGGCAAGGTGGTCGCAGAGGAAAGCAGCTGAGCACCTGGCAAGACGTAGCTCTTGCAGTGATCCCATGGTGATGCTGGTGGCTCCCGCCCGCTGCTCAAACCGCAAGAAGTGCTAATTCTCACCAAAGGCCAACGTCAACACGAAACCTTCGCGATTCCATGCTGTCACAGCAATCAACCCTTCTCCTGCCCTGAAGAGAATAAGCAAAACACGGAAGCTGGTTCGATGGCGTCACGGGAGGCAATCAGGCATTTCATCAGGTCCTGCAGTGGATCATCAACAGATGGTATCGCCCTTAATCGTTGTTCCTGAGGTTCTGTCCTAACCTCTCCCGCCCTCCCTACTCCGTCTTTTTTCTCTATTAGAGGGAGTATCGGAAGGAAGATTACTCCCGTTAGGACCATGCCGGACCCACCGAGAGGAGCGCAAGTATTCTGATCCGACTAGCAGACACGGATGTGCCACATTTATCCTGCCATCAAGGACTAATAAGATAATCGGCACATCAAGACGGCTTTGCCCGGCTATCTAGCCCGCACTTTCACTCGAGATCGAAATGTGGTAAGTCCCTCCGGGCCGTAATCCGGGGCGAATAACAGTGCCAGATACAAACACAGCAGCTTCATGACGAAAACCGCACCGACAGGAATCTTCTCAATCCTTCTTTTTGCGACGATCGCTGCCCTTTCCCCTTTGCCAGCTCAAGGGGTCATCAGTATCAACCTCAAGGCTGGAGATACCATCAATAATCAGAACACCTTCGCGGGCTTTACGGCCTGGGAGACAGGAACGTGGATCAATAGTTCCGCGGTGAGCATAACCAACCTCACTGATGCCTCAGGGGAAGTTACTACCGCAGATATTTCGGCGCCGGGAAACCGCGCGGGATCCTTCTCGGGAGCGCCGCTCAACTTCAGCCCCATGAAATCCGGCATTCAATTCTTCGCAGAAAACCCTGCTCCAGCCGTGATCAGCGAAATCCCTTATTCCAGTTACCAGGTGGTCGTTTACCTGACCGGATTCAATGGAAACAATGCGTCTTACATAACAGATGGAACCAGCACCTACTACTGGGATCCCAAGGCTTTCAGCAAGGATTTGACTCTTACAACCCAATCTACCTATGAGGCTGGGACTACCGCGACCAAGGCCAACATCGCCGTGTTCGGCTCAGAAGAAGCCCCGCTGACAAATCCCTCGATTACCTTCAACTTTGGACTCGCTCCCGGAGCATCCGGCGGAGGAGGCATTGGTGGTTTCCAGATTATCGAGATTGTAACATCTGATGAGCCCCTTGGACTCACCATCGCACGCAATGGGGACAATTACGATATCAGCTGGAATAGCAGAAGCGGAAAGACCTATGACCTCCTAAGCAGCGCAGAGCTATCGGACCTGCCCTCCTCCAACTGGAATCTCCACCTTGAACCCTTTACTGTCTACCGAGATATTCCGGCTTCCGGTACGGGAACGAACTTCCTCACCGATGTCCCGCCTGATGGCCCGAGGCGCTTCTTCGTGATCCGGGAGTCTGACGCACCGCAACCTCTGCCACTTGAGGACTTTGACGCGACGCCCCCTTCCCTTCCTCCCGGTTGGACGGTCCGTGATTCCGGCAACGGAACCGCTTGGCAGGTGGGAACACCCACTGGAGATAACAGCCCCCCAGCCGCAGCCAGTGGCCAAAACAGCGCCGGCACCAACATCAGGGGAAACTATCTCAACGGCACTGATGCGACCCTCACCTCCCCGGAAATTATGATTCCACCGGGGCGCGATGCCCTTCTTACCTTCAGACAATTCATAGACACTGACCTCGCCTTGACGGATCCCGATCTCGGATTCGTCCGTATCCTCGATGCAGCCAACGATACCCCCATCTCAGGCTTGGAAATTTCCTCCATCGAGGGCAGTGCTGATGGATGGAGCGACCAGTCCCTTTCACTGCCTGCCGGGGAGGTCGCCGGTAAAAGTATCAAAGTGGAATTTCGCTTCATCAGCAACAGTGACGGTAGCGTCTGGGGCGGATTCTATATCGATGACGTCAGTGTGACCCTGCCGTAGCCGCTCTCCGGCATTCACCGGATACCAGCAGAGGACCGAAGGACCTCCACCTCCATTTCTCACCCCTCACTCCTCTCGAAAGATCAAACTGAGAGCCAGTGCCCCAGCAATATAATCGTCAACTCTCCGGAACAGATCGCCTTTTTTTGATAAGACGACGAACAACAAACGTCACCAGAGCCAGCACCATAACCACTGCTACGACAGGCACGATCACTGCCAGAACCGAACACGCTACTGCACCTCCAGCCTCCGCTGTACTTACAACCGGGTTCGCCACTCCTCCGGTCGTAGTGGAGGAAGCCGCCCTCGTCAGCGCAGAACCCATCTGAATTGTACCCGCCATTCCCCCACCACCGATTACCGCCAGCATCCACTGCAGAGCCGGACTGAGATCTTCGATCTGGCCCAGACTGGCAGCGGACACAATCACACCAGCAACAACTGCTGCAGGGGTCGTTACAGTGTCGAGCAGGTTATCAACCCATGGGATGTAGTAGGCGCCCACTTCGAGGAGCGTTGCTACCGCAAATGCAATCAGGACCCATGTTTCGGATATCCAGACCCAGGGCTCTCCCAATTCAATCAACCCCGCCCGGGCCCCTATGCTCATCGCGAGCAGGGGGACAAACACTCTGAACCCACAAGCCGCGGACAATGCCAACCCAAGACTCAGGGCCGTGATGAGATTCCAAAAATCCATAGTGAATTAGTTTGTTGAATGAGGGATCCTGTTCCAGCTGGAAGCTCTTGGTTGCCTTCTTTTGGATGAAGGGAAACTTCGGTTTCTCCCAGAAATCTTACCTCAGGTTGAGATTGCTGGCATTCTAGCACATCGAATCCCTGGCCTCAAAGAATCTCCCATTACAAAAATTGCTGTTTTTTGGAGTCGGCGCCGGGATCCGCCACGCGACACATCACTGAGTAGCTGCCCTGCCCCAATATCACCCGTTCGCCTGACCAGGCTTGCTGTTGCCGAAGAGAGAGCTCACCCCGGTTACCTTCGTGATCACAAGTTGCCCGTTTTTCTCGCCACTATGGCCCGTTAACTGGATCGGAGTCCCCACATGGTAAGCAAGATTGAAACGATGGAAGTCGCCAAAGCCAACCTCGATCCGAACCGGATCCTTCCCCTCCACATCAATGTAGAAGACCTTGGCCTCATCCAGATTATCGGACATGCGAAAACGCCCTTGTGCTGTAATCTTACCCTGACCCCGCTTCACCCAGCTCTCAAAGGGACGCTCGCGAAATTCTTCAAAGGGGCTTCCGTCAAGGCCGGGCAACGGTGAGGAAGCCTGTGAGTAGGATTCTGCATCCACCCCGAACTTCTGCATCAGGGCCAGGTGAAGCCGCCCAAGCTCCTGATTCTCCGAGTATCTCAGATAGCGCCCAGTCTTCAACATTCCGCCCCCCTGCCCTGCCAGAACGATGGGGATACGCTGAGCGGTGTGATTATCACTATGCCCCATCCCAGATCCAAAAAGCACCACACACCGATCCAGCAAACTACCTTCGCCATCCCGGTAACTTTTCAATCGAGTGAGCAGGGAATCAAATTTTTCCATGTGCCAGAGACTGATCTTAAGAAGAGCATCAATATTTGACCGACTAAAGTTCCGGAAGAAGTGGGACAGATAATGGTGTTGTTGATTAATTCCAAGAAAGTCAAAGATAAGACGGCTGTTACTGTTACCAAGCATGTAGCTGATGCAACGCGTGGAATCCGTCCACAAAGCCATCGCAATAACATCCAGCATCGACTCTACCTGGTCGTCGAGAGAGAAGGGAGTGTCCGGACGCTGCAGACTGGAAAAGTCCACCACTCCTTTCGATGCAGAGGACATTTTCTGAAGGCGTTGCTCGGTCTCCCTGAGGACTGTGAAATACTCCTCGAGGGTTTCGCTATCCTCTTTACCTGCCTTTCGCTCCAGCGCTTTCGCATCTGCTCGGACACGGTCAAGAAGACTTCCCATCTCCTGACGGCGATTTGGATCCTGAGAAGGATTCCGGAACAGGCGATCAAAGACAAGCTGAGGATCACTCTCTCTTGGTAGGGGTTTCCCTTTCTGGTCGTAGGATATATAGCTGCACCCGACCTGATTTACAAAAATTCCCTCGGTAGTGAGCTCCAGTGAGCGATGCGTCGTTTCATTTCCAATCTTATCCGCAATAATCTGGTCCACTGAAGCCGACTTACGATTGTTATGATGGCCAGAAAGGAATCGACGAGTCGAATTACTGTGCGAAGAGAACCCGAAGTCTCCCATATTGTCCAAGATCAGGAGGTCATCCCGATGCCGGGAGAATGGCTTCATCAAAGGAGACATCCGGAAATCATTTTCCGTGCCTCCGTTGATATTCCAGGAGGGCGGATGCACTCCGTTAGGCTTGAAGAGGGTGACGAAGCGAACAGGAGACGCATTCCCTTCCTCTCTACCAATTCCCGGCGCCCCATGAGCCTTCATGAGATTCAGCAACGGTAGCGGAACAAGAGCTCCTGCCGCTCCCCTCAGGAACGTTCGCCTCCCAATCTTCCACTTGCTGCTCATTGCTTTTCCTTCACTTTGATAATCGTCTCCCGGAAGGAGGGACTTATCACGATTTCAGTAAACAGATCTTTCCACGTTCCGTTGCCCTCAACAATCTTTTCCGTGATCTGATCGATCAAAGGATAGTCATTCCGTGTCATCTTTCTGCAAAGCGCGTAGGCAAGCGTGCGCTCCACCGCGTTACGAACGATTCGGCCCCGCTGCGAGCTCATAAAGATCGCTTTCAGTCCGGCATAATCCGTAAAGGTCTCTCCGCTGGGTAACTTTCCGGAGGTGTCGATCAAACTACTGGAGGCAGTAGCCCTCTTGCCACCCCGCTTTATAAAGCGCCCATTCGTATCGTAGCCATCAAGAGAAAACCCGATGGGATCAATCTTTTCATGACAACGCGCGCAGCTGACGTCACTGCGATGTCTCTCAAATCGCTCGCGGAAGGTGAGCTTCTCCCCACGCGGGGCAGGCTTGACCGGAGGAATATCAGCAGGAGGCTCTCCCAGCCGTTCCCCCAGAACTCTGCGAAGGAGCCAAGTACCGCGCTGGATCGGACCCCGGTTCATCGTAAGAATGCCGGGCATGGTGAGAATTCCGCCCCTCCAGCTGGCTTTTTCCAAAGTGAACCTCTCAAAGGGCGTCGTCTGCCGCTCTATCCCCTTGGGAGTTGGATGAAGCTTCATCCGGCTGCGATCGTCCCCATAAAACCCTGAGACCCCGGTATTGATGAAGGTGGTTTTCGAATCGATCAACTCCATTACCGGACGGTTCTCCGTGAAGAGATAATTCAGAAAAAGAACAGGCTGCGTTCGAAGAGAATGGTGCG
>Ga0160422_10000929_pt1 | contig 18096 bp, 17 predicted proteins | sample Fk160mmetaG_FD_108192 | JGI IMG/M metagenome (GOLD analysis project Ga0160422, IMG submission 108192) | Marine microbial communities from the Central Pacific Ocean - Fk160115 60m metaG | ecosystem: Environmental > Aquatic > Marine > Oceanic > Photic zone | place: The Central Pacific Ocean... | reverse complement strand
TAGGTTTGCATCGGAAGAACTAAGGCCAGGAGAGGGGGGGGGTGAATGCGGGTCATCCGTCTAAGGATAAAGCGAGGGGGGGAAAAGTCCGACAAGGATCTCCTGCAAAGGGAGTAGGGGATGACGAAACCAGAGAGGATGAAGAAGACCTGAACGCCCTTGTCTCCGAATTGCGCAAGGTTGGAAAGATAGGAGTCGTGAGGCATAATGCCTTCCGCAAAGCAACAGTGGTAAAGGCATACGCCCAAGGCTGCTAGGCCGCGAAGGGCGTCCAGGTGGTTGATCCTGGCATCATTGGAGACTGTGCTAGGGGTGCGGATTTCTAGAGTGGACTGGTTTCCATGCTCGGGGGTTCAAAGAAGTGAAGGCAGTGGTGTGACGAAACTTTTTGGAAGCCCACTCCTTCGTACAGCTTGATTGCGGCCTGGTTGTGCGATTCGGTCGTGACGCGGACTTTGCCGATTTTCCTGACCCTGGCCTCCTCCAAGACGTGAAGCATCAACCGCCTGCCGAGGCCCTTTCGCTTTTCGAGAACGGAAACCAAGTCAATCTTGAGGTGATCTTCCTTTAGAAGAGTTATGCAAAGACCAGATTCCAGCACAAAGACCTTCTTCCCGGACAAGGAGAAGGAGTTGGTGATCCAGTTTGCGTAGAATTTTCGGATCGTCTCTTGGGGAATTCTCGAATCCAGTGACAACCGATCGTCCGTGAAGTTCTCGGAATGGCCATGAATCTCGGCATCTTCCATAAGGGCAGGGCAGCGAGCTGATTCGTCGAAATCGAACCTACGTTCACTTGGGCAAAGCTGAAGGGTTACCTGTTCGCAAACTTCCCGGAAGCCCAGTCGGACAAGGCTTTCAACGGTTTTGTTTTCCCCGTCCATTACCTTCGCGTCACAGCCGAACCTTCCTTTCGTCAGACCCCGGATAGTTGCGAGATCTTTGTCTATTTCAAGCCCATTTTCAGGGTCTAGACGAAAAAAGGGAAACCCAAATACCTCGGTGTCGAAAGGAAGATGCTCCAAGTGCGTAAGACTCCGGGCAAAACCGGATGGGTAGTCCTTCGATTTACTCAAGAAATTGTCTGAGTTTTTCTGCGACGTACTCCTGCTCCCCACTTTTCAGAGACGGATAAAGGGGAAGACTGATCGTTGAGTCACCAATCCGTTCCGCAATGGGAAAGGAGCCTTTCCGGTAACCGAATTTCTCTCGGTAGAACTGGAGCAGGTGAACGGCCCGGAAATTGACCCCGACCCCAATCCCGCTCTGGGTCAATTTGCCTAGCAGCTGGTCTCTCTTTTGGGGAGGGACGCGAATGGTATAGAGGTGGTGGGCGTGAGTGCTTCCCGCCAAGACGGAAGGCTTTTCGATTTCAACGAATTCCGACAGGAGTTCGTCGTAGCCTTTAAAGAGCCGTTTCCTGATTTGCCTTTGCTCCTCCAGTTTTGGGAGTTGAGGAATGAGCAGGGATGCCGAGACGTCGCTCATGTTGCACTTGTAGCCCAGAACGTTCATATCCCAGTGCTTGTAGGTCTTGCCCTGATGTTTTTCAATGGGGGAGGTGTTCACGCCATGAAGGCGGAGAGGCTTGATTTTACCAGCCAATGCCTCGTCATTGGTGACGATGGCACCTCCCTCGCCGCAAGTAAGGTTCTTGGTGGCGTAAAAACTGAATACCGCGGCATCGCTCAAATTACCGGGGCGGATCCCATCCCGCACTCCTTCCACGCAATGAGCGCAGTCCTCGAGCAACAAAACGCCGTGACTTTCGGTGATTTGACGCAAAGCCTTCATGTCCGCCATTTGTCCGTAAAGATGAACGACGATGAGGGCCTTTATCCGATCGTCCTTGCCGAGGACTTCATCGGCCTTTTCCGGGTCGATGATTCCGCTACCTGGATCGATGTCGGCGAATACGGGCTCCGCACCGCAATGCAGAACGGTATTTGCCGTAGCCACGTAGGTCATGGGTGTCGTCAAAACTTTGTCCCCCGGACCAATCCCCATCGCCTTCAAGGTAATGAAGTTGCCCATCGTCCAGCTTGTTACCCCAAGGCAGTGGGCATTCCCCAAGTAATCGGCGAAGGAGGATTCGAACTGCTTGGTTTTGGGCCCGGTAGTGAGAAAAAGCGAGTCCAAGGTATCCGTCAGCTCGAGTTTTTCGGCTTCGCCCAAACTATGTCTGTAGAATTCGACTTTCATAGGCGATTAGCTCTCGCCTTCCTCAAGGAAGGAGACCAAGGTTCTCCTCACCGCTTCCACTACGTCGACCTTCGGTTCCCAACCCAGTAGATTGCGGGCCTCGGTGACGTCCGGCACGCGAACGGGAATGTCTTGATAGCCTTGCCCGTAAAATTCGTTTTCCGATTGGGTTACGACCTTTCCCGTGTACGGCGTTGAGCAAACCTTCCCATATTCGTCGATCAGGATCGAAGAGAGGTCTCGGATACTGAGGTCGTTGCTTGGGTTTCCGATATTGAAGATCTTTCCGTTCAGTGCATCTTCCGGGTCCTCGATGATCCTCATCAAGGCATCGATCCCATCATCGAGGTAGGTGAAGCTGCGTTTTTGGTTACCGTCGCCAACCAGTACCATGTCTTCGTTCTTCAGAAGGTTCTTGATGAAGATGGATAGTACCCGGCCATTGCCCAATTGAGCTTGCTTGAGGGAGTCCAGTTTGGGCCCTATCCAATTGAAGGGCCTGAACAAGGTGTAGGATAAATCACCGTTGGCCCCGTAGGCTGCAATGACCCGGTCGAGCAACTGTTTGGAGCATGAATATATCCATCTGGTCTTATGCACCGGGCCCAAAACCAAGTTGGTGGAATATTCGTTGAAAGTTGCATCTTCGGACATGCCGTAGACTTCGCTTGTGGAAGGGAAGATAATCCGCTTGTTGTACTTTGCGGCCCATTTGACGACCTTCAGGTTGGACTCGAAATCCAATTGAAAGATCTCAAGAGGGTTTTTCACGTAGACGTTGGGTGTGGCAATGGCCACGAGGGGAATGATTACGTCGCATTTTCTTACGTGGTACTCTATCCACTCGTTGTTGATGTCTATATCGCCCTCCACGAAGGTAAAGCGATCATTTCCCAAGGAATGATCCAACTTGTTGTTGAACAAATCCATTCCGTAAACCTTGAAGTTTTCCTTCCGGCATAGGGCTTGGACGAGAGCGTTGCCGATGAAGCCATTTGCCCCGAGTATCAGTACGGATTTCATGTTTTTGATTTGGTGGTTTTTCTTGCAAATTCCTCAATGAAGTTGCGTGGCGAGGAATTGATCGCGAGCTTTTGCTGATTCGTGACGACCTCCTCATCGAAATAAGAATTTCCGGTGCGGAGGTGTCGAGTAAATTCATCCTTCTCATCGGACAGAAGCAATAGGTCTCCAAACTTCTCAAGACCTGGTAACCTAGTCCCTATGATCGGCTTTCCGATAGCGCAATATTCAATGAATTTAGTCGGGCAGGTTCCGAGGTTTGCTTCGTCCGTCCTGTAGGGTATCAGGCAGAAGTCAAAAAGCTCGATTACCTCGGGAAGTTGATCATATTCGAAGCCGTCCATGGTTACGAAATTTTCGTTCCTGCGTAACTTTTCCAGCTTCAGGTCGGTGTTCTGGGTTCCGTCGCCCTTGCCTATGAATAGGAACAGGAAATTGGGTAGATTCTTGGCCAAATGCTCTAGGAGTTCGTCATCCAGTCTCCTCATGGAAAGCGTGCCGACGTAACCAGCGACGGTATCGTATTTCTCAATTTTCCTGATAATCTGCCGAATGGCAGGGTTGTTTTTCAGTTTGTCCTTGTCTTCGAAAAAGGTACCACTGCACGACATATTGAAGTGCATTTTCTCGCCAGAGTATGCCTGTGGTATCTGCTTAAATTTGTCTGGAGTGAGGCATAGGGTGAGATCGAATTGCGCATAGTTCTCGAACTCCTTCTTCGGGTTGAAGAAATCTCCACTCCAGAAAATGGAAATCCTTGGCCTAAACATGCGGAGCAGGTAGTCGTAGGCCGTGGATATGGACCAAATCGAGCTTGGTTTTCCAAGAAAAATCCTCGTAATCAAATATATCTGCAGCTTGACCTCCCACCGCCAAAAGCCCAACCCGTCCACGGATCTCTTGAACATGAGCGGTTTGAACAGCAGCAAGTTTCTATTCTTGATCGACAACCGCATGGAGAACGGATTTCTGGTAGGTGGATTTATCCATAGCGTCCTTCCATCCCCGGCAAGTTCCTCGGCGTACAGCTTACAGCATGGGTGCAGGTAATAACTCCACGGAATCTCGCTCACGAACAAGTTTTTTTTCCATAGTCCCATGGGTTATTTTCCGTTCCGCCAAATGACGGGAAAGCACTTCAAGGTCACATAGGCCTGGAAAAACAAAATATCCAGCCCTCGGCCCTTGTAGTCGCAGATGCAACTAAGCAAGTCCTTGGTCATCATTCTAACTAAATTTCTGGCATAGCCAGCCAAGGTGAATTGCCTTTCCTTGGGTCGATGCTTCCTCAGAAATCTCCTGAAGTCGGCTATCTCGTAATTCATGCCTTTCCAGTTGTTCTTTCCACTCCTGCGTGTGGAGCGCCAAGGATGGCAGGCGGCGGCCTTTGGTACGAAAGAGGTCTTAATGCCCTCTTTCATCATCCGATAGGAGAAGTCGACGTCCTCGTAAGCGACCTCGAACTGTTCGTCGAGACCATCCAACTCAAGGAATAGGGATTTCCTGACGCAAAGGTTGCTTGTCCAGAACATGCCGCCCGTTTCGTTGGCGGGACATCCTTCTGCCCAGGTGCGACGCGGGCGGTCGGGAAAAATCCGTCCCTCGATTACACCGAGCGAGGTGTTCGATTCTATGGCATTTGCGTATGCCGCGATATAACCTGGCTGGGCGATGCAGTCGTCGTCGATGAAGATGATCCATTCTCCCTTGGCTCTGGCAACCCCGGCATTACGGTTGCCGGCAGGGCCTTTCATTTTGCCCTCCTTCCAGGAAGCGCTTGGGAATTCGAGTTCGACCACTTTCCTGCACCTGTCGGTCCGGGAGTCATCCGTAACGATGATTTCATAGGGAGGGGCTCCGTCCTGGTTTTCAGGCGAGAGGGACTGCAGGCATTTACGCAGATCATCGGGTCGTTCGTAGCAGGGAACGACCACGCTGAAGAAGGGCTGGGCAGAAGGGGTCATTGTTCGAGCGTTTCCATGAGAAACTCAACTAGATCGCGGCCAAAACGCTTGGCATTGAATTCACTTTCTGCGAGGGCTCGTCCAGTTGATCCCATGGTTTGAGCCAACTCGGGGGAGCGAGAGAGAAGGTTGATCTTGGAAGCCCAGTCAGCCACATCCGAGGGCTCGACCAGAAACCCGAATCGTTTTTCCTCGGGGTTGAGCTGCAGGCAGCCCGAACGCGTCATGATGACCGCTTTGGACATGGCCATTGCCTCCAGCAGGTTGGTATAGCCGCTGGTATCCTCGGGGTCGCCGTTCAACGGGATGCACACTCCGGTACATTGAGCGTACCATTCGCGAAGCGTGGGATAGTCGATGGCCTTGTCCGGAGGATCGTCCGAGGTGTTGATCCAGCGCACGTTTGAAGGAAGCGCCTTCGGGTACTGGTTTTCCGGGCCAATTATCCTTATCTCCATATCCGTCGTCTGGGCTGCCTCCACAAGCGTGTCGTAGTCTCTGCAGGTCTTTCCCGTGGCGAGAAAAAAAGGGCGTTTCGGTTTTTGCCGCGCAGGCATACCGTCGAAAAGGTCCTGGTCCACGCACCAAGGAAGGAATCTGGATTTGCCGTGCTCGGCGAATCCTCTTTCCGCCCTTGGAGTCAGACAAAGGAAACCGCTGTGGGCATCGAGGTTTTTTCTTCCATAGGGCGAATGGCCTGCCGTGGGCAAGTGATTCGGTTTTCTGAAAACCCACGAAACGAGCCTTGACCGCTTGAAGTGACGAGCCAAGGCCAAAGGTCCGCAGACCGAGTAGATCAGGTCGCAGGAAGCGGATCTTCGCCAGGCGGCTAGTTCCGTCCTTGCCCCGGGTGATCCGCGAAAGAAAGTTCGGTTCAATACCTTTTCGAGGATTCTGGGAATGGCGAGGTCTCGAGTGGTAATCTCCTCGACCGTCCATGCTCTGGCTTCGGCAATTGAATCAATTCCCCACAAGTGGTGCCTGGGATAAAGGCCTTCACTTATTTCCTTGCGCCTTCCTTCCAGGTAGGGATGAAGAGTTGCAACTCTCGGTTTGTTGGTTAGGGTTGGCATTACGAGGGCCTAGGAGAATTTCCAGGGTTCTCCAAATCGCTCGTCATGAATGTTCCGATAACATGCCGTTTGAAGGACTTTTATTGCGGAATGCCGCCAGGAAAGGCAGACCCAGTATTCCAAGAAACCAATAGACGACGACGGTGTACGTAAAACCTGCGGAAAGAGCGTTTTCAAGGGAGGTCAGATCCTGAAGCAAGTAGGCAAGGGCTCCATCCCTTGTTCCTACCCCCCAGAGCGAAACCGGAATAATACCGGCAATAATGGAGGGTGGGGTTGTTGCAAACGCGTACGAAAGCGAGACGTTTTGGTCGAAGGACTTGATCAAAAGCCCCATTATGACCGAGTTGACCGACCAGCAAAAGCAACACGCGAGAAAACAGGCAAACAACCGTCTTTTGCGTTTTGCGGCGTGCTTTAGGACCTCTGAGAAATTTTCGGCTTTGCGACCAATTACCGGCAGGTGCCGTACGCTCGGAAGCAGGACAAGGCCGCCGCAAGTCAAAATGGCAAGAATACCTGTGACCGTTGCGGCGTCGGGGAGTCCCAGGGCCAAGGATGCGAACAATCCGATGAGACTGAGGGCAAGCACGTCGAAGCCTCTTTCAAGCAAGGCGGCTCCAGCTAAAACGTCCCAAGGTGGGTTGCCGTCCTTGCGCAGGCAGGCGAGCTTGACCAGGTCCCCTCCGCGGGCGGGGATAAGAAGGTTTAGCGAAAGCCCGCACCACGAGGCCGTCAGGCAACGGCTGAACGCAATGTGGGTGCCGGTTGCGAAAAGAAAGAGCTTGAGCCGGACGGAAGTCAACAGGGGTGAGAGAGCGGCAATGACGAAGGCGGGCAGAAGAAAGGCGATTTCGGCATTTAGGATTTTCTTGGACAACGTTTCGAAGTCGATGAAAGAAAAAATACAAAATAGAGCGATCGCCAGTCCTCCCAAGCGGAGCAAAAGCCCCCCGCGGAATCTTTTTATCGACTTTGTGGGTGAAGCCTTCAGGAAGAGTCGTTCATTTTTCGGGAGACGTTAAGAAGATCCCCTACCAACCCTAGTCCGAGGAAAATCAGGCCCGTTGAAAAGAGCGAAGATGCTGCGACGTCGGGAACTTCGCCGAAGTAGATCTTCCCCGCAACTCCCACCATGATCGCCGAGGCGATGATAATGCCGGATAGTGAGCCGAAAACCTGCAAGGGACGGAAATACATGGTGGTCCTTAGAACCAATGTGAAGAAGGCGAGGGTATCCCTGATGGGCCGAATGGAACTTTTGCCCAATCGTTTGCGGTAATTGATCGGCAGATAGCTGACCCGCATCCCGTTGACGTGCATGGAAAGTGTGATGGTACTCGTGAAACTAAAGCCGTCCGGAAGAAGGGGAAAAAAGCGGATCGCATCCTTTCTACGGAAGCAGCGCAGACCGGAGTTGAGGTCCTTGATGTCGGCCCGGGCCATCCATCTTGCATAGAGGAGCAACAACCATTTGGCGGGACGGCGAATCAAGGGCACCTCGACTTTAGAGCCAATGCGGGCGCCTACGGCCATATCGCAGTTCTTCAATTCATTGAGCAGTTCCGGGATGGAAGATGCCGGGTAAGTCCCATCCGCATCGGTGATTACGATGATTTCGCCCTGCGCCTCCCGAATCCCTAGCTTCAAGGAGGCTCCATAGCCTAGGTTGGAGCCGTTGTGAAGGACGCGAATTTGGGGGAATTCCTTTGCGCAGTCCTTTAGAATGGCGGGGGTTTCGTCCGAACTCCCGTCGTTTACAACGATTACTTGGACTCCATCCGTATCTCGAAGAGCTTTCCGAATTTCTTCCAAGCTCTTGCGCACGCCATCAGCCTCGTTGTAGCAAGGGATGACGATTGAAACATCGATGTTGCTTTGCTTTCTTGCTTCGCTTTTTTTCATGAATCGTAAGGTGAGTGGCCGGATCCCCTGAAATACTCACGGGTCCAGGTCTTTTTGCCATTTTCGACGGGAAGGTTTTTCCAGTCCGCATGCTGCCACGGGCAGAGTCGTGATTCCTGATATGTAAGTGAATTCGCGACGTAGATGCTGGTGGCGTCGCTGCCTATGCTCAGGCGCTTGAATGGGATGCCGGGATCCAGTCGGTCCGTGACCCGAATGCGGTCCGGGAGAATCTCTATCTCGCGCTGAAAACGATAGCGGGTCTTGGGTTTGCCGGTAATGGCGATCTTTTGCACGAGGGAACGGGTAAGGTTGGCATTGAACCGGCCGATCAGGAAGCACCATACGCGAAGAAGAAGATTTTTCAAAACGCTCATCTGGTTGCTGCGGCGCTTGCACATGACCCCATCGACAACCCAACGAAGCTCATCTTCTCCTTCCATCTCTCGCGTGATTAGGTTGTTTTCCTGCACGAGGTGGGAAACGATCACCGTGCCGTCTTTAAGTTCACCGATCAAGCCGGTATCGCTGGCAATCGGCCCTCGGGCATCGAAAGCCTTTAGGACTCCCCCTTTGTGGAGGTTGCATACAAGGTGGATTCCTCCCTTCTCTTCCCATTCTTGCCCATTTCGAGAAACGATCAAACCGGAATCTCTTAGCCAGATGGTTTCGCCCTTTCGACGAGATTCGGAGAGTGGTGGTGGTCTTTGTGGGATCCTGTCCTCCCATGCCTGCAGAAAATTGTATGCATAATGGGCAGTCATTCTATCGTCGTCGTTATGATATCGTTTTCCTTTCCCGGACCCTTCGAGAAAGGCGTCTGCAATTTGACCGGCTTTTTCGGAGAGAGGGGCAAGCAGCTCAAACCCGTGGGGGTAGAAGTGAAACGTATTCCTAGAACCGTATTCCCCGCCGTAGGACCCATCCGGGTGAATGAAGTTCCAAGAGAAGTCTACCGCTTTGAGCAGGCCCTCCAGTAAGGCGTCGTCAGATTCCCCGTGGTCGAGCATTTTCCGTCGAAGCTTGGCAAGGAAATCGATCGAGCAGGTATGATATCCCGGGTCGGCTCCCTCGTACTCTTGAATCCACCCTTCTTCGGGGTGTTGCCAGGAAAGTGTTAGGGCCTGTCTTTGATCGGCTACCTCGCGAGCTCGCTCATCACCCGTAATCAAGTAGGTGTTGTAGGCCGCCAAGGCAGCCAGGGCTTGGTGGTTACCCAGTCTTCCAGTTTCGTTCTCCCTTTCCAGATGCCTTACCCTGCGAAGAAAAAACGAAGCGATCTCGTCGTCCTTCATCCCCAGGGTCAAATAGCTCTCGGTGGAGGCATAAAGGCTGAAAACCAATGCTCCCATGGCACGCTCGAAGGGAAAGTAGTCGTCGCAAGTGCCGTCGGGATGACTGGACTTGAGCATGAAGCGAATTGCGGCCTCGGATAGCTCTCGAATGCGGGCCAGTCCGTGGAAAGGGTTGTTTTCGAATTCGTTCTTGTAGACGAGGGCAAGCAGAAGCACCATCTCCTGCGACATGCCGCAAGGGAAATCCATGGTGCGATAATGCCAGAAGGAACGATCGAAACTGCCGTAGCTGGGCGAGTACGGGTTTTGATCAAGTAGGTGAAGGATGCGAGGCACGTAGGGCAGGGCTAAGTCGAGGTACCGATTTCTCGAAATGCCGCCAGTTGAGCTTGCCCTTAAGCCTGGGGATGAGGAAGATGCGGAGGCCATTTGGTTAGGGGGCGTTTCTCGGGTAAAAACGATAGAGGATTAAACTGGTCATGAAAGTGAGAACTGCCAGAATGAGGTTTCCGGCCCAGGCGATGCCCGACTGAATACCCAAGAAGTTCATAAGATGGACGGGCCAAAAATTAAATCCGTAAAAGGAATCAAACTCTAACAGCGAAATTTTCATTTCGCTGCGGACGCCGATTTCGGAGGCCAGATATATGGGCTCGGAGCGAGAGAGCTTGGCGAAGAACAAGAAGAGTGTCCCGGGCAGTTGAGGGGGGACGTCCTGGGCGGTGCCATCGTTAATCTTCTGCGCAAGCACGGAGTATTCGTGAGTTTTTGTCGAGACTGCCGGGAGTTGGAGCATCAGGATTGATAAAGGCACTAAGAGCCAAAGTCCGATTCTTGTTCGTTTTCGCCCGAGATTGAGAAAGGCGAAAGGGATCATCAACAAGGGCAGAATGGGGAAGAGAAGTCGGTTTCCCCAGCACCATCCGCCTTGAAGGCTTTTCCAAAAACACATGAGAACATACCAACAGGTGCAAAGCGAAATGATAAGAAGAAAGAACCTTCGGTGATCTTTGGGAATTGCGAAATACGCGGGCAGGGTCATCAGCAGTATCGGATTGAAAGGGATAATTCCCCGCTGCGTCGAAAACAGGTAGTCAAACCAGTCGCGTTGAAAATACAGGTAGGAGAAACTCGATCCTTGGGATCCATAGCCGGTTTCGAGGATATTACCGAATCTAAGGTAGTTGGCTGCGGCAAGCGCAAGTCCCATAGCAATAAGGAATATGGAGAAGTTCAGCAGGTTCTGTATTCTTGTCTTGATTGGATCGTCTGGCTTTTCAAGCCAGGCAAAGAGGGCGAAGATCGGGAGAAGTACGACGAAGGCCAGTTTCATAGCTACGAGAAGACCGCACCAAAAAGAGGCCAAGCGCCACCTCCGACGACTCTTTCCGATGACCGCATGCAAAGCCCCGAGTAAAAATGAGGATTGGGCGATCTCGGAATAATCCGATGCCGTATATTTCCAGTAGGCCGTGCAAATTCCCAAGATCAGCATGAAGAAGTTTGCATGTGCCGGGGACGCCCCGAGTTTAATGAGGATTGAGCGAAAAAACCACAAGCCCAAAAGGGCAAATGGGAGGTTGTAGAAGGAGAGCAGGAAATCGATGGTTACCCTTTGGTCGATGCTTGCGAGCCACGCTACGCCTTTTCCAAGAAGGACGATTGGTAGAAAGATTGTGACTAACCCGAGCCCATACTGAGAGTATATCTTGTCGGTCCCCTCAATTTCCGGGGCGATTTCCCTAACTATGGGGTCGACTGGATCGATCAGCATGCTTCCATCTTCGATGATGGCGATGGCGGTGCGTACAGAGTACTCGGTATCGATGATTTCAAGGTGTCCCTTGGCACTTGGGATGTATAACAACGCTAGCCAACCAAAGGGAGAGCTCAGCAATCCTGAAAGCAACATTTTGAAGGTTTTCAATCTTAGGTGTCCCTTTTGAAGCGAATGCTTTTTCGATATAGGGAAAGAGTCTTGTTCTGGGCTATCTTCCAATCGAAATGTCTCGAACGTTCAATTCCGGCAACAACCCTTTCCTTTCTAAATGCTTCATCGGCGAGAAGGTTCTCCATCGAGTTACAGATGAGTCGGGGATCAGAGACATCCTGAAGCATGATTCCTGCATCACCAAGTACCTCTGGGATACTTGAGTGATTCCCTGCAATGGGAACGCAACCCAAGCTCATTGCTTCCAATGGAGGAAGCCCGAAGCCTTCGTAACGAGATACGTACAAAAGACCTAATGAACTTGAAAACAACCTCGCCAACTCCATGTCGGAGGGTTTTGTTACCCACTCGATCTTTCTGATCCCACTCGATACCTTGCGGTCGATTTTGCTCGGTGGTGGCCCTGCAACGATGAATTTAACATCCTTGAATTTCTCACTTAAGAGTTCGAAGGCTTTGCAAGCGTTTTCAAAGTTCTTGTATCCCGATCTGGAGCCAACGAACAAAAACTGTGCTTTCCTCTCCAAAACGACCTCCCCGCTTTGGACGAAGTTATTCCCAAGATATACGACTTCGTTGGGGATTGACTCGGTTAGCTCCGGATAAAAGGAATTGAAATCTCGCCTGGTTGACTCAGAGATAAAGATCAAGCCATTGGCTTTCTTGTAGAAACTCGTCCTTCCTTGTTTGTCGTAAAGGTTTCCCGGCGCACCAAATTTTTCATGGATAAGGTCGTAGACGGTAATGACAAGGGATGCTCCTCTGTCTATGAAGTGCTGACCAGTGGGACTCAACCCGTACTCAATCGGATGAACGACGTCAAAATCGGAAGCCTGGAATCTTTTGTACCATTCCGCCTCAATCAGAAATGAAAGCCTGTGCGGTCGAAAGTGAGGGATAGGGGGCATCCCAAGCCCCAATACCTTTGAACGATAGTGAAAGGGATGGACGGATTTTCTGGAAAAATAAACCTCATTGAAATCCATTGCCTGTTCCGAGAGTTTTTGGAAGTAGCGCAAGACACCGGCCTTTGGGGCTTGGCTGTAAGGACCATCATAAAGAATTCTCAAGAGGGGGGCTAAAGTCTCTGGTTCTTGCCTAAGATTAGGCGACTGATGGATCGTAGGAAGCCATAGTGAGGGCAGAGTAGAGATATGAGGGCTGATTTTAAGTCCCGGTCTCTGACGTCTCCGATCAGCATGGGGTTAAGGCTTGCTCGAATGGCATGGAGGTAATCGCTGAAATTCATATTTTCCTCAACTCCGCCATTCCATCTCCAGTACCTCTCCAAAACGGAAAGTACGGAATCATTGCGCAGAGAGTAGACGACTAGTGAAGGGTCTCCAACTATTGAGAAACCAGCCTTAATCAGCCTTGATCCAAGCTCCTGATCCTCAGAGTGTACTAGGTTTGGATCAAAGTTTCCGACTGAAAGAACGGCTTCTTTACGCATGAGAGTGCCATAAGTCGAAAGAGAGCTGGCCAAAAGAGGTTTCTCGCCCCAGATATGGTCTTCCTTGAAAAGATGGCGCCCTCGCCACCGGAGGGCTGCCCCCGCATTCTTCTCGATGTTTGCTATTCTTCCTGAAACTGCCGCGACCTTCGGGTCTTCAAAATGTGGAGCTGCTTCTGCAAGGAAATTTTCAGGTACGATATTGGTCGCATCGCAAAAGAAAACGAGTTGATGATTTGCCTCTTTGATGGCTTCCGCCCTCGCATAGCCTCTTCCTCTGCAGATGTCGTTTCGATGAAATTCAACTCCTTGAGTTTTGCAATTTTCGACTGCAGGTACCTTGGACCCATCATCAATGACAATCAGTTGACGAACCGGAAGGGTTTGCCGCTTGATGCTTTCGAGGACCTTACACAAGGTCTCGGAGTTGTCTAGAGTCGGGACGCAAGCTGTAATGGAAGGCTTCATTCTAAGCCTTTAGGCACCATCCAGAGCCAGTTCATCGGAAAAGGTCGCCCCTCGTTCATAAGGTTTAGCAGAGCGGTCTTGGTGCTAAGAAGTTTTAGGAAACTCAGTTTGCGGGGGAAGTCCGAAAGCAACCTGTCACGACCGCAAATCGTTTTTATTCTATGAGTGTCCTGGAACCTGCCCACTAGCATTTCCTCGCAAGCGTGAACATACATTTCATGCACTTCGACCAATATAAAGGCTTTTTCAAGTTCATGAGACTTGCTTGGGTCGAGAAGTTTTTCCTCAAAACCTTCCACGTCGCAAATGATAAGCGCTCTCTCGCCGGATTCCCTGATTGAGGTTTGTATATCCGAGGGCATGCACTTGCCTCGAGAAACGAGGTTCTTGACTTCATTATCCTTTGCGAGATTGGAAAGGAAATGGCGATATTTTGATTGGTCCTCGTAGGCAAGCACGTTGATATGTGGAAATTTGATTGCCATGCCAATTGCATAATAGCCTTCTGCGGCTCCTATGCATATGACACCAGAAGGATTTATAGAAAGAATCTCTTGAAGCGTCTCTCTCAATTCCAATTCCCAAGTGCCCAATAACATTGCAGTATTGAAGTCGGGAACCTTGAAATCCATCCCGGCGAAGGTGCCTTGCATGATTTTCATACGGGATTTCCTTTTGAGGGCAAACCTGAGAAAGGATCTGTGAGGATGCTTGAGGAATCTAAGCGAATCTCTTATCCGGAGGGGGAAAAGGTTTATTAATGCCTTCAACGCGCTTGCAGAGGAACTGATGCCAGTGGTATCAGTTGCGTAGGGACTAAAGTACGAAAACCGCTCGCAAGCATGAGACCTAATCAGTGTTCAGGATCATTAAGGAGGAAGTGCCTCGCAGGTTCAAACAGGTCCTTTTCTTGGATGGTTTCAGGGAAGTGCTCTTCAGCAATCTCAATCGAACCGAAGAAGGCGTTGGTGCCAGTTAGCTCACAACCTAGATGCCGGAGACGTTTGGTGGTCGCGATTTCGGTCAAAACGCCGAGAGTTGCCCCAACTTTATATGTTCCATCCCATTTTCCGCCGGGCACATACTTACTTTTCCATTTTGCAGGAGAAGGAAAGAATCCATTGTATTCAACAACGGCTATCTTAGCCTCGAGGGAATTCATGTTTTCCCACACATGGTGGGTATCCATGTCGATGTCTAAGGACAGCAAGTCAACTTCTTTTGGAACCCCTTCTCTATTAAGCAGATCGTCTATGTCGTCAGGGGTGACGTAGGCATTGATAATCCTAAGGGATCCAGAATCTATAAATTCTGCAAAGTTATTTCTAGCGGTCTGGCAGGAAGTCTCATCCCCTTCGATCCAAATACCACTCCAGCCGAGTTCCAACAAAAGCCTTGTGTTGTTTTCGTTTCCATCACCCGTCCCAATTTCCAGAAAAGTGCCTTTGGAGATTCCAACTCTGGAAAAAATTTCCAAAAGAATCCCATCTTCGCCATTCTGGGAAAAAGTCTGCTGCTCATGGGCTGCGGGGAAGCCCGAACCTGACTCGGTCTTTCTGCTTATTAGTTGCTCCCTGAAAATATGTTGCTGGATGCGAGTTTGCTTGGTGAGCTGAAAACGAATCAACGCAAGTTCACGGCGAATGTCCAGAAACCATCGAATGCCGGGTATCTTTTTTATGAAATTTTTCACTTTCGGTTTAAGTTTAGGAATTTATTCGAACGATGTTTTTGAGATAGTTCTTCAAGGAAAGAAGAATAGGAGGCTTTTCCATTGAATAGTAGCGTTTTTCGAAACCCAGATCTCTGTGGATTTGCGGGTGCTTTAGAGGTTTGACGACCTTTCCCAACTTGTCGGGAAACATTTTCACAGCCTTAGCGGTATAGGTATTTGTACCCTCAGGACCAATGCCTATGTTCGAGACTAAGTTGCTGGAGGGCATGATCGAAAGTCCCCCGTTCCTCATGCAGGAATAGACCCATTGGTAGTCCCAAGTCCATGGGTCCTTGTTGTTACAGTGAAGATCAAACATTTTTCGCATGCCCTTTTTGTGCCTTCTCGAGTGAAACCAGTGGTCGAGGAAATTATCCTTCTCTTGGTCCTTCCAATCTTTCATTCCCAAGTCGAAATAATTCCATGACCTTACCCATGTCGCCCAACCCCAAATACTATATATAGAGCAAAAACAATATGAGTGATCGGGGTTGCTGGCTCGCGGTTGGAAATTGCATCCTGAAATATGGGAAATCCGATGGTCATCCTCGTATTTTTCCAACAATTCGTCGCAGAAACCAAAAAAAGAGGTATCGGGTAGCGTGTCGTCTTCAAGAATGATGGCCTTTTTTTCCTTTGAGAATACGTGGTCGAGGCCAGTCTGCACTCTTTTGGCGAGACCGAGGTTGGTCGATGAATAAACTTTTTCAACTTGGCAATCCCAGTCCACTTCCCTTTCGAAAATTTTGCGGACGGCTTTGCATTCTTCATCTTCCTCAGTTGACTTGGGGCCATCGGCAACCACGTAAAGGCGAGGAGGTTTGGCCTCCCGAATTCTTTGAAATACCCGCATGGTAGTATCTTCCCTACGGTAGACGATGATTACTACGGCGGTATTCAATGGAAGGAAATCATGGTTGAAGGGTCATGGCAATCCGGGTGATAGAAAATGACGTCCCTGCAGAATTGACCTGATTGCTCGGCTCTATGATCAGTGGTAGATTGATATCCGATTTCCAAGAGGAGCCGACCGACGTTCCAATTCATGATCGAAGTAGCGTTTGCGTAATGGGAATTGAGTTCCACGACAAGCCATGGTTTGCAGGCGTTAATGGTTTCGTAGGCGCCCTTCAAAACTTCATATTCGTGTCCTTCGACGTCTATTTTAATGCCGTCGACCTTTGTCTTGAACCCGATATTATCCAGCCTGGAAACATCAACGTCCATTCGCTGTGAAAACTCCTCCTGGGGGTTCAGGGTGCTAACTTGATGAACCGCTTTGTCTACATGCATCGTCGCTTTGCCATCGCGATCGGATAGACCCATGTTGAAAATTTGCCATTGGGATTTGGCTCGGTTGAGCTCTTGTGTCTCGCACAGACGCTCGAACAACTTTCCATTTGGTTCGAAACTGTAGACCAAGCCATTTTTCTGACAGGTTACACCAAGGGCCAAAACGCTCCATAAGCCTATGTTTGCTCCACAATCAACGAAGCAAGAATAATCACTGAGGTTACTTTCGAGGAACTGGTGCACGTTCCTTGGGTACAAGCCTAACCAGAGGGGAACCTCGGTGATGTCGTCGAGATCTACGAGAATTTTCTTGTTCCCCGGAAAACAAGCACGTCCAAAGCCTTTCTTGGAGAACAAGTTCAGGATCGCCAGTTTGAGCCTGGGCATTCCCTTGATGTTTGAAGGGATTTTTTCAAGCGCTCTTAGTGCGTTCACAGGATTAGTCGCTCTGGTTATGGAAAAACAATCTTGGCAGTTTATTGAAAAGGCAAAATGGGCTGATCGTGGCTACTACTGACAGGCGACTCCCCCTTTGACGTTGCTAAAGAATAAGTTCGAAAAATCGGATTCTTCATCCTCTTGTGCCGAGGGACGATTCTCGAAGCCGATTTTCTTCAAGGAATCTTTGACGAAACCTTTCGACCTCTCTCCATGGGTTTCGATGATGATCGAGGCGATGTTATCAAGCAAATGCTTATAGCTTTTAATAAAATCGACCTCACTTCCCTCGATGTCGCATTTCAAGAGGTCGATCCTTGATGAACGGAGATCTTGCGAAAGATCTCTGTAGGAAACTTTTCTGGTATACCGTTTTCCTTTCTTTTCGATTTGTTCGGATACGCATTGCCCCAAATGGTGTTCCTCGTCTTCGATAAACCAATCCCATCCACTCTTTTTTCCGACAAGCACGTTATGGATTTCAAAACTAAAAGGCTTTTGGTTGAATGCCTTTATGTTTTCCTCAAGCCTACCGGAGCAAGTTTCGGAAGGCTCGAACATAACGAAGTGGAGTGGCGACTTCCTTCCCAGTTGATTCCAAATCTCACAACACCTGATGGTAAAATAGCCCAAGTTCGCCCCTAGGTCCCAAACCGTTCTCGCTTGAGCCTCTCCGTTCGTCTTTTCAAGAGTCTTGAAGATGAATTCATCATAAATGCCATCCGTGAAGATTTCCTTGAAAACCAAGTGATCCATGAAGGACTTAACTTTTACCCTGCTTCCGAACGCAGTTTTCTGGACGCCCAAATTTTGGTGTCTCCACTTGAGGTTCCTAAGCACGGAGACAATTTGTTTGCCGATCACCATTGCTCTAACTGCTCAAGCACTTCGAGAGTATCAATTTGTATGGATTTTGAGAGGGTGATTCGGGGGACCTTCCCGTAGAAGGAAGCCCATGAGCCAAAGGAGCTGGGGGGGCCTAAAATGAGTTGGCAGCACGAAAGGGCGTGTAGGTCCGTCATCAGGGGCCGAGATGAGATTGCGGGCTTGATCGGATCGAAGGCGTCTTGAGGAGGCAGTTCGTCAGAGCATATTAAATAGGCCGGCTTGCGCTTCTTCTTCAGGAGCTTGTCATGCACTTGCAAGAGCCAGTCGCGGTATTGCCCCCAGGAGTGAAAATGCCTTCCATCTTGCCAGTTCGCATAGTCCCCTCGCCGCGCATGGATGCCTACTAGGAAGTCGTGAGGAGGGAGCGAAGCCAAGAGGCGGTCGACCTCTTCGACGTATTTTTTTTTGGGAGTGAGAACCTGTCGTACCC
>Ga0160422_10000928_pt1 | contig 18096 bp, 16 predicted proteins | sample Fk160mmetaG_FD_108192 | JGI IMG/M metagenome (GOLD analysis project Ga0160422, IMG submission 108192) | Marine microbial communities from the Central Pacific Ocean - Fk160115 60m metaG | ecosystem: Environmental > Aquatic > Marine > Oceanic > Photic zone | place: The Central Pacific Ocean... | reverse complement strand
GGGAATTCATCTTTTAACACACTACCCCAATTAAAAAGATATTCTCCAAGTTCGATAATAGGAGCATATAAAAAGGATTTATTAATCATTTCTTGATCCATTATGGTTATCCACTGATTTATTTTGGAAGCAAAAAACAGAATTACACTACTAATTATTGCCCATTTCAACGTACCAAAAATTGAACCTAGAAACTTATTGAAAAGACCTAAAGAGGCTTGACTTAATATCTTTGTAACTCCCTTTGCTAATAGAGATATAGAATAAACAATAACGATGAAAACGACAAGAAAAGAAATAATTTGTATAACCAAAGGGTTCAAATTAAAAAAACCTTCAATTTGTTCGGTTATAAAATTGGACAATTTAATTGCACCTAAAAAACCTAAAAATAAGGCTACTAGACTTGAAAGCTCAATAACGAGACCCTTCGCAAAACCTTTTAAAAATCCAAAGCCCAGTAGAAGGCCAATAATTAAATCAACTAAGTTCACTTTACTAAATTACTTTATTTTTAGGAATGTAGGTATCTAGATTTTCTTAAAGCCAGTATCTTTATAAGATGGAAAAAAGTCTAAGTCGAAATGAAGAATTAAAAGACCGATGGGAAAACTTAGTTATTATTTTGAGTAATAAATTCTCTGACGGAAAACCACTTGATGTAGAGGATATTCTTTATTTAGTTGGCCTTCAGGAATTGGGTCAGATTCATCGAAAAATGAAAAAAGATGATAATGTCAATTTGATTCATATAGGAATATGCAGTGTATTAGAGCCTTATGGTTATTATCGTTTTGACTATTATGATGAAGGTGGATGGCCTCATTTTGAACTTTTAGAACCACTGCCTTATCTTAAGCCAGGTGAGCAAACAATATTAATGAAAGATGCATTAGTTACATATTTTTTAAAACGTGAGCTAATTCAATAAATTTTTACTTTTGTGTAATGATTAAAAAAATCAATGAAAATTTGGACTTAGTAAATAAATTTAAATCTGAGTCAAAGGAAGAAGTCGAAGCGTTTCGAGTAAAATATTTGGGTAAAAAAGGTATTTTAAATTCCTTTTTTGATGCTTTCAAAACTTTGCCAAGTGAACAAAAAAAGGAATTTGGAGCTCCACTAAATAAGCTTAAAAATGCGGTGGTAGAAAAAGTAAAAGTTTTACAATCTGAATCCGATACCCAACTACCCACATCTAGTTTTACTGATTTGTCAAGACCTGGATTTCCACTTAAAATGGGGTCTAGACACCCCCTCTCACTTGTTAAAAATAGAATTGTTAACATATTTGCTCAAATAGGCTTTAACATATCAGAGGGCCCTGAAATTGAGGAGGATTGGTACAATTTCACTGCTTTAAACCTTCCTGAACACCATCCAGCTAGAGACATGCAGGACACATTTTTCATTCAAAAAGATCCAGACATCTTGTTGCGAACCCATACTTCCTCAGTTCAAGTTAGGTATATGGAGAATAACCATCCTCCTATCCGAACAATTTCTCCAGGTAGAGTTTTCAGAAATGAGGCTATATCTGCTAGATCTCATTGTATTTTTCACCAAGTAGAAGGGTTGTACATTGACAAGAATGTTTCCTTTGCTGATCTAAAACAAACCCTGCTGTATTTCACAAAATCACTTTTTGGAAAGTCAAAAATACGATTGAGACCTTCATATTTTCCCTTTACAGAACCTAGTGCCGAACTCGATATTTACTGGGGCTTAGATACACAGACAGATTATCGGATAACTAAAGGAACTGGTTGGTTAGAAATCATGGGTTGTGGCATGGTGGACCCAAATGTTTTAAAAAATTGTAAAATAGACCCCGAGGAATATTCTGGTTATGCATTTGGAATGGGAATTGAGCGAATTGCAATGCTACTGTATCAAATTGGTGATATTCGGTTATTTTTTGAGAATGATGTTAGGTTTTTATCCTATTTTAAATCAGGAGTATAATTTTTTTAATCAGACCTTATAAATAAGAAAAATTAAGTGTCATTTTTTCAAATTGAATTCAATTTTAATGTCCTATAAATTAGTATAATGAATCCTAAACCATAAAATATTCCAATTCTAAGAAATTTTTTTCTCGAATCAACTGTGAATTGAGATAGGGACCAGCCAACAGTTATTAAAAAAACCATCAATAAATTTGTTAAAGGATACTCAAGCAAAAAAAATCTCGCTTCCTTATTTTTAATAACTTTTATTATTGAAAATTCATACCATAAATTAAACTTTGGAGAAATTAAATAAAGGGTAAGTCCAATAAATATCTGAATATATGAAAATATTAAGCCGAATAAAAAAAGTCTTAGGTGAAAAGGTTTAAAAAATTTCCTCTTAAAAAAACTTACTATAGCATTAGACGTTGAAAAAAACAATATTAATATGACTAAATAGGACCAATATATATATACATCTTCTAAAATTAAATGCAAATGCAATTTTAATCTTAATTAAGTAGTAATAAATTTAAGATATTAGTTCATCCTTTAGCTTTTCTAGCCTTAATAAAGCTTTTGATGAAATACACCATTGCGGTTATTGTAGTAGCAACCATCAAAAAAACTCTAAATGTGGCTGGATTATCACCTCTATCTATCGCTGAGAATAATGGCTTAAGGAGTCCAATCAAAATCATAAAAGTTAAAATAACAACTATATGTGAAATAAATTTATTTTCTTTTTTTACTCCATTATTCATCAAAACAATAAAAGCACCAAAAAAAACAGGAATTAGAGCAGTTATTGGCCTAGCTTCTGATGTGAAATAACCAAATAAACCAATTATTATAAGGACGAAACCGTTAATTAAACTTATGATATGTGTTTTCATATAATATTATTATTTATCAAATATAGAATATTCTTAATTCAGCTTATTAAATAAACCATGATTAATATTTAAAGAAGTAAAATTTTTACACAGTTGAAACCCTTAGTGTATTAACCATTCCTTTTTCAATAATTGGCATTGCAGTCAAGTTAATCAGTAAGTCCCCTTTATTAACATAACCCTTTTCCTTTGCTATTTCATTAATTTGTTCAACAGTTTTGTCTGTACTTTCAAAGCTGTCGTAAAAGAAAGCACTCACACCCCAAATTAAGTTAAGTTGAGTTAAAATACGTTTGTTAGATGTAAATACTAAAATATGGGAATTTGGTCTCCAAGCTGAAACTTGGAAAGCTGTATAACCACTATTAGTTAAAGTGCATATAGCTTTGGCTTCGACGTCATTAGCAATGTGTACTGCATGGTAACAAATAGATTTTGTTATGAATCTAACTGTTCTAATGTTTGGGGGTTTTTGAGGTACGGAGATTAGTTCAGAGTTTTCTACACTATGAATGATTGAGCTCATGGTTTGAATTACCTGAACAGGATTTTCTCCAACGGAGGTTTCCCCAGAAAGCATTACGGCATCAGCACCATCCATAACAGAGTTTGCAACGTCGTTCACCTCAGCTCTTGATGCAGTTAGGCTATCAATCATACTCTCCATCATTTGAGTTGCAATAATTACAGGTATTCTAGCTTTTTTTGCAAGTTTCACTAATTTTTTTTGAATTAGGGGTACTTCTGCAGGGGGAATTTCAACCCCAAGATCACCTCTAGCAACCATTAAGCCGTCACAGTATGATATTATCTTATCAATATTTTCTATTCCTTCAGGCTTTTCTATTTTAGCAATAATTGGAATTTTGTGATTAGTGTGATGTTCAATTAATTTTTTGAGGTCAAGAATATCGTCACTATTTCTTACAAATGAAAGGGCAATCCAGTCAACGTTTTGTTTAATCGCAAATTCAGCATCAACAATATCCTTATCAGTTAAGGCTGGAAGTGATAATGTTGTATTTGGAAGATTAACACCTTTTTTTGATTTTAAACTTCCACCTTGAATAACTCTTGCTTTAACCTTTGATTTTTTGTCTGAAGAAACTACCTCAAATATTAGTTTACCATCATCTAACAAGACCCTTTCTCCAGGTTTAACGTCTTGTGAAAAATTCTTATAATTCATGTAAACTTTTTCCTTGTTTCCCACAAAATTTTGATCACTATGAAATGAAATTATTTCCCCTGGCTCAACTCTAGCTCCCTCTTTGACACTTCCAATTCTTAATTTTGGACCTTGAAGATCAGCCAGAATAGATGTATTAGATTGAATCTTCTCACTTACGTTACGAACCATTTTAATCCTATTTTCAACTTCACTGTGGTCAGCGTGAGAAAAATTGATTCGAAACACGTCTACTCCCTCCAATATCATGGTTTCAATTATTTCAGGAGTATCTGTTGATGGGCCTAAGGTGGCGACAATCTTTGTTTTTTTTCTTTCACTCATTAATTAAAAATTTATGATAAGATCGAGGTTTATTTGACTTAGATTAGGCTGATAAAAATAGGATACCTCACTAATTTTTTCAACAGCTTTAACTAATGAAACGGTATTAATGCCTGAATTAATTTTTAATATATAATCTACGTCAATTAATTCTTCAATCAAATATAATTCTTTTGTTTTAGGTATATCGAATAAGCTTCCAACCTTTTCTCCACTATCTACAACTAATAAAGATCGATTTGAAAAAAGGTAACAAGATACTCCCTTAATTCTGTCATTCCATTCAAAACTTTGGAATTTAACTTTATATTTATTGTGATAAACTTCTTCCTTTGATTTAATGAATCTTGAATTAAATCCCATATTTAATAAATAAGCTAATCTGTAGCTCTCACAATTTGAATTAATGCATATTAAATTAAATTCCTCTTGATTAATATCATCAAGGAAGTAGCGTTTTTTTTTATTCATAAATTCTTTGATTGGATTTTCATTGAATAGTATGCGCGGCGAGCTGCTTTTTCTTCAGATTTCTTTTTTGAAATTTCCCGAGCTTTTATTATTAATGTTTTATCAATGTAAATTCCAGTTGTATAATTATTTTCAGGGTCTAAGCCTGTATCTTTTTCGGTTTTAAATTGAACGGTCTTTTTATTTTTCTGACCCCATTCCAAAAGTAATCCTTTATAACTCAAAATACTATGCTGAAGCTTTTCCAGACTTACATAATGCCTAACGATTTTATCTAAAATAAATAGTTTACACTTTATATAACCACGATCAATAAAAACTGCTCCTATAAGAGCCTCTAATAGATTACCATGAATATTTTTCCCTAAGTTAATTTTAACCTCTGTATCTAATAATTCAACCAAACCGAGTTTTTCTCCGATATTATTTAGATTCTCTCTACTTACAATTTTAGCTCTATACTTTGTTAATGTTCCCTCTTTTGCAACAGGAAATTTTTCAAATAAAAAGGCTGAAATAACTATGCTAAGCATCGAATCTCCTAGAAACTCTAATCTTTCAAAGTTAATTGAGTTACCATCACCATCTTTTAAATTTGATGAGCGATGAGTAAAAGCTTTTTGGTAAATTTCAATTCTAATAGGCTTTAAAGCAGTAATTTTCCTCAATCTACTAAAAAACATCCTTTCCTTTATATTAGATGATTTTAGTATTTGTCTAAGAAAATTCACATTCTTGAGTTAGTTAATTTTTTTAAAAATGACACATGCATTGTGGCCTCCGAATCCAAAGGTATTCGAAAGAGCAATATTTATTTCTCTTTTCTGAGGTTTTCCAAGGGTGAAGTTGATTTCACAATCTAATTGGTCATCATGTATTTTGTGATTAATAGTTGGTGGTACTACATTATTTTGAATTGCCATTATCGATGCTATAGATTCAATAGCACCTGCTGCTCCCAGTAGATGACCAGTCATTGATTTTGTAGAGTTTAAATTCATTTTGTAGGCATGTTCTCCAAATACAGATATTACTGCATTAGTCTCAGCTAAATCTCCTAATGGGGTTGAAGTACCATGCATATTGATTATATCAACTTCTTCAGGTTTAATATTAGCATCCTTCAAGCAATTCAGCATCACCTTTTTTGCTCCAATGCCCTCCGGGTGCGGTGCTGTCATATGATGAGCATCTGCAGAAAGACCACCCCCAACCAATTCAGCATATATTTTAGCCCCTCTTGCTTTAGCGTGCTCGTACTCCTCAACAATTAATGTTCCAGACCCCTCACCTAATACAAATCCATCTCGTGTTTTATCAAATGGTCTTGATGCAGTTTTATACTCATCATTTCGAGTTGATAGAGCGTGCATACCATTGAATCCGCCAATGCCAGCGATGGTAATTGCTGCTTCAGAGCCTCCAGAAACCAATACGTCAGCATAACCCATTCTGATATAATTTAATGAGTCAATAAGCGCATTTGCAGATGAAGCACATGCAGAAACCGTGGTGAAGTTAGGCCCTTTTAGTCCATATTTAATAGAAATTAGTCCAGGGGCGATGTCAGCGATCATTTTTGGAATAAAAAAGGGGTTAAATCTAGGAGTACCATTTCCACTTGCAAAGTTTAAAACTTCATTTTGAAAAGTTTCTAGACCTCCTATTCCAGCTCCCCAAATTACACCAATTCTATCTTTATCCTCTTTTTCAATCTCTAAACCAGAGTCGTTTATGGCTTCTTCAGTTGTAACAAGAGCATATTGAGCAAAACGGTCATACTTTCTTACTTCTTTACGATCCATAAAGTTTAGGGGTTCAAAATTCTTTAACTCACAAGCAAATTGTGTTTTAAACTTTGATGCATCGAAAAGTGTTATTGGTCCAGCACCACTTGCCCCAGATAATAAACCCTCCCAATACCCATGGAGGGTATTTCCTATAGGAGTTAATGCTCCCAATCCGGTAATTACTACTCGTCTTGGTATCATTTAAGAGAGGTAATTATTTTGCTTGCTCAATAAATTGAATAGCTTGCCCAACAGTGGCAATATTTTCAGCTTGGTCATCTGGAATCTGAATGTCAAATTCTTTTTCAAATTCCATTATTAGCTCAACTGTATCCAAAGAATCAGCACCTAAATCATTGGTAAAGTTGGCTTCAGAAACCACTTCGTTTTCGTCAACACCTAGTTTGTCAACAATTATTGCTTTTACTCTTGATGAAATGTCAGACATAATGAAAGTTAATTTAAAATTACTGTGGACAAAAATATAAAACTTTGCATCAAATCGCTATTAAGGATAAAAATTATAACTTTTCTTTGTAAAGTTAATTGTTAAATAAAAAATCTAAACGCTTTATTTAAGCTAAGTACGTGAGAAAGATGGAAAATAAAACTGTTAAAAGAATTATTTTTTTCGCCTCTGGTTCAGGTACTAATGTTGCTAATATTATCAAATATTTTAATGGTAATGATAAAGTTGAGGTTGCCCTTACACTTACCAATAATCCAAATTCCGGAGTTATAAAACGTTTGAAAAAAATGAAAAATCCATGCATAGTCTTTTCAAAGCATGAATTAGAAGATAAATCCCTCTTGCAAAAAATTATATCTATTAATCCAGATTTAATAATTTTAGCAGGTTTTTTACTCAAAATACCAGCTAATTTTGTAAATGCTTTTCCAAAAAAAATAATCAATATTCATCCGGCTTTACTTCCAAAATTTGGAGGTAGAGGCATGTATGGTAATAAGGTTCACCAAAGTGTTAAAGACTCTAGCGAGGAAAAAACAGGAATTACAATCCACTTTGTCAATGAATTTTTTGATCAAGGAACAATTATTTTTCAAGCATCTGTTCCTATTGAGGATAATGATACAGTAGAGGAAATTGCAAATAAAGTTCATAAGCTTGAGTATGCTCATTATCCTAGGATTATCGATCAATTACTTTTTTCTTAAAGTATGTCAAACAGAGTAAATATTTATACGGATGGTTCTGCAATTGGCAACCCAGGACCTGGTGGATATGGTATTATAATGGAATGGGTTAATAAAAAGTATATAAAGGAATTCTCAGAGGGATATCAAATGACCACTAATAATCGCATGGAGCTGCTAGCTATTATCATAGCTTTAGAATCATTAAAAATTCAACCTATGGAGGTAATGGTTTTTTCAGATTCAAAATATGTTGTGGAATCAGTCGATAAAAAATGGGTTTTTAGTTGGGAAAAAAAACAATTTAAGGGAAAGAAAAACCCAGATTTGTGGAAACGATATCTATTAATGCATCGAAAACACAAGGTAAGCTTTAAATGGATAAAGGGTCATAACAAGCACCCCCAAAACGAAAGATGTGACCAATTAGCTTTAAATGCGGCAAAAAGAAAAAATAAAAAAATTGACTTGTATTATGTGAAAAGAGAGAAAAGGATTTCTAAGCCTTGAATACAAAAAAATAGACAGAAATGTTTTATTAAAACGTTTCTAACCCCTAATAAGTTTAGTAAATTTGTTTATGAATAATAAATTACTGATAGTAGGTACGATGGCCTACGATGATATTGAAACCCCTTTTGGAAGAGAGAAAAAAATACTTGGAGGTGCAGCTACTTATATTGGATTGTCGGCATCTCAATTTGCTTTGGATTGCGCATTAATTTCTATTATTGGTGAAGATTTTGAAGAAAGACATCTTAATTTACTCAAAAGCAAAAAAATAGATATTTCTGGAGTGGAAATAGTGAAAGGAGGGGAAACTTTTTTTTGGAGGGGAAAGTACAAAAAAGACCTGAACACAAGATCTACAGTGGAAACGCGACTGAATGTTTTAGAAAATTTTAATCCAATTATTCCTGAAAATCTCAGATCTCCAGATATTTTGATGCTAGGAAACTTGTCTCCTGATGTGCAAATTAAAGCAATTGAGCAAATAAAGAATAAGCCAAAGTTGATTATATTGGATACGATGAACTTTTGGATGGATAACTTTCGTACTCAATTGGATGAAGTTATAGCTAAAGTAGATGTAATTTCTGTTAATGATGAGGAGGCACGCCAATTAACTGGTGAGTATTCATTGGTTAAAGCAGCTAGGTTAATTCTTGAATTAGGACCGAGATATGTCATTATAAAAAAAGGTGAACATGGAGCATTACTTTTTCATGAAGATCAAGTTTTTTCTGCCCCAGCGCTCCCAATAGATGAAGTTTTTGATCCCACTGGTGCAGGAGATAGTTTTGCAGGAGGCTTTGCTGGATATCTTACTCAGAATTTAGATTTTTCTTTTAAAAACATGAAATCTGCTGTAATTTATGGCTCTGCAATGGCTTCATTTACTGTTGAAAAATTTGGAACAGAGAGTTTAGTTAAATATTCTTCTTTAAGCATGTTTAACCGCCTAAAAGCCTTTAAAGAATTAACTAACTTTGAAATTGAGTTTTAACAAAAAAATATATAATCAATAATCTATGAGTGATGCAATTAAACATGAATGTGGGATTGCAATGATTCATCTTAAAAAAGACTTAGCTCATTTTAAAGATAAATATGGCACCTCAATGTTTGCAATTAATAAGATGTACCTGATGATGGAGAAACAACACAACCGCGGACAGGATGGTGCTGGATTAGGATGTATAAAGTTAAATGTTAAACCTGGTGAGCGTTACATTAGTAGAGTTCGCTCAAATGGTCAACAGCCCATACAAGATATTTTTAAAAAAATTAATAAAAGAGTTTCACAAGCAAAAAAAGATTATCCTGATTTATTAGAAAATCCAAATTTATTTAAAAAAAAGGTTCCTTTTGCCGGTGAAATACTTTTAGGTCACGTTAGGTATGGAACTTTCGGAAAAAACAGTATTGAAAGTGTTCATCCTTTTTTAAGACAAAATAATTGGATGCACCGAAATTTAATCGTCGCTGGAAATTTTAATCTTACCAATGTAAATGAGCTTTTTAATACTTTAGTTGAATTGGGGCAGCATCCAAAAGAGATGGCAGATACTATTACCGTTATGGAAAAGATTGGACATTTTTTAGACGATGCCGTGGCTAAAATATATAAGACACTGAGAAAAGAGGGTTATAGTAAAGCTGATGCTTCCCCAAAGATCGCCGAACGGTTGAATATGAAAAAGGTATTGAGAAAAGCTTCAAAAAAATGGGATGGTGGTTATGCTATTGCTGGTATGTTAGGACATGGTGATTCTTTTGTTATTAGAGATCCTGCAGGAATTAGACCTGCATTTTATCATGAAAATGATGAACTATTAGTAGTTGCATCAGAACGACCTGCAATTCAAACTGTTTTTGATGTTTCTGTTGGAGATGTTAAAGAAATTCCCCCTGGTTATGCACTTCTGACAAAAAAAAGTGGTGCTATGAGTGTTACAAAAATTCAAGATCCTCTCGAACGTAAATCATGTTCTTTTGAGCGAATTTATTTTTCAAGAGGTGGAGACGCATCAATATATAAAGAAAGAAAAAAATTAGGTAGGTTATTATTTCCACAAGTTCAAAAAGCTATATCAAACGATCTGAAGAATACAGTATTTTCTTTTATACCTAACACTGCTGAGACATCATTTTATGGGCTACTTGGTGCAGTACAGGATGATATCGTCAGGTCTATGTCGGAAGCCCTTGAAAATAAGAATAATATAAAAAATGGAATTTTAAAAAAAATTTTATCTCTTAGGCCCAGAATTGAAAAAATTGCAATTAAAGACGCGAAATTAAGAACTTTTATAACTGAGGATGCAAGTAGGAATGATCTTGTAGCCCACGTTTATGACATTACTTATGGAGTAATAAAGCCTTCTGATAACTTAGTAATTATTGATGATAGTATTGTTAGAGGAACTACATTAGAGAAAAGTATTTTAAAAATGCTTGATCGGCTAAACCCCAAAAAAATTATTGTAGTATCGAGCGCTCCTCAAATTAGATATCCAGATTGTTATGGGATTGATATGGCAAAGATTCAAAACTTTATTGCTTTCAGAGCTACAATAAAATTGCATGAGGACATGGGAACACTTGAGCAAACTTTAGATCAAATTTATGATAAATGTGTAAAAAGTCTTTCTTCTCCATTAGATAAAGTTGAAAATTATGTGAAAGCTCTTTATGAACCATTTACTGATAATCAGATATCGACTATGATTGCATCCATGCTCAAAGGTGAAAAAATTAAATCTGATGTTGAAATAATTTTTCAAACAATTGAGAGCTTACACCAGGCTTGCCCAGATAATTTAGGAGACTGGTATTTTTCAGGAGACTATCCCACCCCGGGTGGAAATCGAGTCGTTAATAGGGCTTTTATGAATTATTATGAGGGAAAATCTGTAAGAGCATATTAAAAATTATGCTCCAATTGATTTGACCTTTTCTAAAAACTTATTCAGATTCTATTTTGATTTTTTAAACGATTTTTTCAATAAAGTATTTTTAACTTTCTTTTGGTATTTAAACATTAATATTTACCTTTATATTACCAGAACATAAGTAGGTTAAGTTCATGGTAAGATTTGGGGCAAAAAGGGAGGATTTATCCTCCCTTTTTAATTCACTCAACTTGAAGACTAGGATCTATATCTAGCTATTTTGATCAAATAATTCTCTTACTTTCTCCCAATTTATCAAATTAAAAAAAGCTAAAATATAATCTGGCCTCCTATTTTGATACTTCAGGTAGTAAGCATGTTCCCAAACATCAATTCCTAAAATAGGTGTGCCTCCACAACCTATACCTGGCATTAGTGGATTGTCTTGGTTAGCCGAAGAGCAGACCTCTAGTTGCCCTCCTTTATGTACACAAAGCCATGCCCAACCTGATCCAAATCTGGTAGCGGCAGCATTTGAAAAAGCTTCTTTAAAAGAATCAAATGATCCAAATGCACTGTCAATAGCATTTTTTAACGAGCCGCTGGGATTTCCACCTCCATTTGGAGACATTGTTTCCCAAAACAAACAATGGTTAAAATATCCTCCACCATTGTTTCTGAGCGCACTATTATTCATATCCATTTTTTTTAGAATATTTTCTATTGAGTCGTTAGCGATTTCCAAACCTTCAAGTGCCGCATTTAATTTTGAAGTATACCCACCATGGTGTTTTCCATGGTGAATTTCCATTGTTTTTGTGTCAATGTATGGATCTAAATCATCATAAGCATAGGGTAATTGTGGTAGTTCAAAAGACATAATTTTATAATTTATTACAAAAGTAAAATTTCTTTTGTTTAATTAGTAATGCTAAAAATCAAATCTTTTAAATTTAATAAATAAATCTAGATAGTGAAATCAAGTCCTTTTCATATAATTAATGCTGCAGCTGGATCAGGTAAAACATATTCTTTGGTTTATGCTTATCTAAAGAAACTGCTTTCATCAAATGATTCAGATAGTTTTAGAAAGATGCTTGCGCTAACATTTACAAATAAAGCAGTAAATGAGATGAAAGAAAGGATTTTGAAAAGCTTGTATCTATTGTCATGTGAGAGTAATAAAGAGGAAATAAAAAACTATCGAATCAGTTTAATATTAGATTTAGATGTTAAAGAATCTTTTATCAAACAAAAAGCTAATAGAGTTTTAAAAAAAATACTTCACGAATATGCGGCTTTTGAAGTAATTACTTTAGATAGTTTCACTCATAAAGTTATTAGAACATTTGCCAAGGATTTAAAAATTCCAGCAAGTTTTGAGGTGACCTTGGATTCTGATCAATTGTTGGAGGAAATGACAGAGGCAATAATTGATAAAGCTGGAATTGATCAAAAATTAACCAAAGTACTGGTAGATTTTAGTTTGAGTAAAACTGCGGAACTTAAGAGTTGGAACATAGCAATCGATTTATTCGATTTCTCTAAACATTTAATCAACGAAAATGATCGTAAACCTATTTTAAGTCTTAAAAACAAAACTTCATTTGATTTCAAAACTCAAAAAGTAAAATTTGAATATAAATATAAGGAAACTTTCAAGCAGCTAATAAAAATTGGAAGAGCAGCCTTAAAATTAATTTCTGATAATGGATTGACTAAAGATGATTTTACAAGAAAAGCTATTTTTAGTCATTTTGATAAAATTGCTAACGGACAGTTAGATCGGCTTTATGATAATAAATTAGCAGAAAATTTAGAGCAGTCTTTAAATATTTACAACAAGTCACTATCTAAAGAAAAAAAGGAAATTATAGATTCAATACTTCCTGAACTTTTCAATCATTTCAAAATAGCCAAGACAAAAGTAGGAATGCTTTTACTTTTGAAAAACATTTTGAATCAGTGGACGCCTTTAACACTAATTGGTGAAATGGAAAGAGGATTAGCTGCACTTCAGATACCATATAACCGTATTCTTTTAAGTAGATTTAATGAAATTATAGATAATGAAATTTCAACATTAGATGCTCCATACATATATGAGCGTTTAGGTGAGAAGTACCGACATTTTTTTATTGATGAATTTCAAGATACATCTTTTTTGCAATGGAAAAATTTAATTCCTCTTATTTCCAGTGCTTTAGAGAGCCAGCAAGAAGACAAAGAGACAGGATCATTATTGTTAGTAGGAGATCCAAAACAAGCTATTTATCGTTGGAGAGGTGGTGATAATTCTCAGTTTTTGAGATTATTACGTAAAGAAAGCCCTTTTCAGATTAAACCTCTAATTACAGTTCTCCCAAAAAATTATAGAAGCAAGAGGAATATAGTTGACTTCAATAATCAGTTTTTTGCTTTTATAAGTTCACAAATTGATAGTCCTGAACTTAGACATATGTTTGGTAAGGATGCCCAGCAGGGATTTAATAAAAAAGAAGGTGGTCTAGTAACTATTAAGTTTATTGAGAAAACAAGAACAAAGGAGAAAGCTATTTCACTTAATCAGTCTCAAACACTTGCCTACATATATGAGGCAAAAGCATCTAATTTTTCGTGGAGAGATATGGTAGTATTAGTAAGAAAGAGAGATCAGGCAGCTATGATTGCCAAAATATTGCAAGAAAATGATATCCCTTTTGTTTCCTCCGAATCTCTGTCCCTACAAAGTTCAATGCATATAAATTTTTTAATTTCCTTAATGAGGTTGGTGTTGTCCCCAGAGGACTATGAGGAAAGGAAGAATGTAATTGCATTCCTGTGCATAGAAAATGAAAAAGATAAAAATTATGATGCCATACTAAATGAGCTAATATTTAATCCATTTTTGATTTTTCAAAAAAAACTTAACAGTGAATTTAATTGTTCATTTGATTTTAATCATTTTTCAAAAAAATCTATTTACAATGCCATAGAGTATGCCATTTCTAAATTTGGACTTGTTGAAGAATTAAATGCGCATTTGGGTGCTTTTCTTGAAAATGTTTTTGAATTCAAAACCAACAACACCTCTGATTTTGTAAGTTATCTCAACTACTGGGAAAAAAAGGGCAAGCATGAGAGAGTTGTGATGACTGAGGGTATTGATGCTGTAAAAATTATGACTATTCATAAAGCAAAAGGATTGGAATTCCCTATTGTTATTATTCCATTTGCCACTGATAAATTATCCAAGCTAGGGAACCAAAAAGTTTGGTACCCTATTTCTGAAAGCATTGATAGCACTTTCGAATGGGCAAGGATTAATTTTTCAAACAGGTTAAAATATTTGGGTAAAAAGGGTGAGGATTTTTATAATAAAAAAATAGATGAGGAAACAATGGATACACTTAACACTCTTTATGTTGCCCTTACTCGAGCAATTTCTCAAGTATATATTATTACTCATTATGAAAAAGTCAAACTTTCGACTGATAAAAGTTATGCAACAGTACTAAATAATTTTGTTAGGAGTCTTAGTTTCGAGCCTTCTGAAGGGGAAACTTTTCAATGGGGAAGACCTGAGAAAGGAAAAGGTCAGACAAAAAGTTTTGCTGTTGATAAAATCCAACTAAAATTTAAAATGGACTCAAGTTGGCAAAATAGACTTAGAACACAATTTTCATATAGGCATCATAATGAAGTGGATGACCCTCGCCAAGATGGAATATTAATTCATGATTTAATAGGTGAAGTTAATCATGAGGAAGATGTGAATTTGGTAATTGAAAATGCTTTGGAGTTAGGAGTAATAAGGCAATCAGAAACAGTACATTATACAAAACTTTTATTGGCCGTGGTCAATCACCCTAAGCTTAAAATTTATTTTAATAAAAATTTTAAAATATATAACGAACAAGATATTCTGGTTCCCGAAATGTCCTTTATCCGTCCTGATCGACTTATAAAAACTGACTCCCACTGGGCTATAATTGATTATAAGACGGGTAATTATAGCACTAAACATGAATTTCAAATAAGTCGGTACAGTGAAATTATTCATGAGATGACTAAAGAAAAATGTAAAAAATTTTTGGTTTATATCGATAAAAAAATTTTAGTCAAACAAGTTCATTAATCCATAAAAAAAGACTTAATTAATATGAATACTTTTTTAGATGAAGTAGCTAGAGAAATTATTATTTCAGACCGTTCTTTTGAAGAGGTGAAGATAGTTGTGCCTAGTAGAAGAGCTACTTTGTTTTTAAAAGAAGCACTTTCTTATCAAATAGACCGTCCCGCCTTTGCTCCTGAAATTATTAGTATAGAGGGATTTATAGAGGAAATTTCTGGATTAAAAAAATCCTTGCCAGTTGAACTTATTTACAGTTTTTATTTGGTCTATAAGAATAAGACAACTGAAAAAAGTCGAGACTCATTCGATCAATTCTTAGGATGGTCAAAAATGATTTTATCAGATTTTAACCAGATGGATTCAAATCTGGTAGATCCAAAACTTTTTTTTGATTTTCAGTTCTCTCTTCAGGAATTACAGCAGTGGGCTAAAAGAGAGGATTCAAATTCTTTGATAAAAAATCAAACCGAATTTTGGAGACAAATGCCTGAACTATATGGGGGATTAAAAGAGTTATTAATAAAAAGTCAAAAAGGTACTTTAGGAATGCTTTTTCGTGAATCAGTTAATAATTTAGAGCTCTACCTCCAAAACAACGACAAGTACCATTATTTTGTCGGATTTAATGCCCTTAATAAGGCCGAGGAAAATATCATTCAGGAGTTTTTGACAACTCACCGAGGGAATGTTATTTGGGATATAGATCAATTTTTTTATAAGGATCAGGGGCATTCAGCTGGAAAATTTATACGTAAATATTATCGAGACTGGAAACCCTTGAGAGGTTCTTTAGTGAAGTTCAAGGAGAACTTTGAAAAGCCTAAGGAGATAGAGGTAATAGGTGTTGGTAGGAATGTTGCACAGTCAAAATATGCTGGTCATTTAGCGACCGAATTATCTGTAAATTTCCCAAATGAAAAAACTGCTGTTATTTTGGGGAATGAGGCTTTACTTATACCAACTTTATCAGCCATAGATGATAAATTATTGGATTGGAATGTAACCATGGGTTACCCAATCGCAGAAACTTCAACAGCTACTTTTTTTCAGGCTTTTTTAAAACTTCATATAAATGCATCTGAAAATTATTTTTTTTATAATGATCTCAAAATATTTTTTACAACTCCTTGGTGCATGGATTTTTTTGAATTCCATGGTTTTAACCCAAAGTCGAAATTAAAAGAATTAGAAAAAAAGAATCTTTATCGATTTCCATCTAATTATCTTTTAGACTCTAACGGTAAAGATTCGTTAAATTCTTTATTTTTCAACAAATCATATGAAATAGCTGATTTCCTCAACCGATGTGTTCTAATAAGTAAAGCTTTTATCTTGTTTCTAGATGAATCTAACGCTAAACTAGCTTATTTAGATCGTTATTATTTTCAGCGTTTTATGGAAATTTTCAATCAAATGGCTTCTATGCACAAAAAGCATGAGGCAATTAAGTCGCTTCCTACGCTTTTGCTATTAATACGCGAGGTAATCAAAGGAGAAAGAATAGATTTCTTTGGCGAGCCTCTGGAAGGGATTCAGTTCATGGGCTTACTAGAAACAAGATTGCTAGATTTTGAAAATGTAATTATTACCAATGTTAACGAGGGCATATTACCGTCAGGGAAAAAGTATCAATCTTTTTTGCCTTTTGACTTAAAGAAAAAATTTGATATTCCCACATTTCTAGAAAATGACGTAATTTACACCTATCACTTTTACCGATTATTACAAAGGTCCAAAAGAGTTTTTCTGCTCTACAATACAGAAAGCGAAGGACTAAATACCGCAGAAAAGAGTCGTTTTATTTATCAATTAAAATATCATAAGCTCCCAAATCATAATTTTATAGAGAAGCAGCTTGTAATGGATTACGGTCGAGCTAAATCCTCTCTCTCTCAAGTTGAGAAAACAGATTTAATTATGGATCGTTTGAAAATAGTTGCTCAAAAAGGGTTTTCTCCATCTTCACTATCCCTATTTATAAAAGATCCTTTAGGTTTTTATCATCAAAAGGTATTGGGGATCAGAGAAAATCAAACACTTGAAGTTACCATCAATAATATGGACAAAGGAAACCTAGTTCATAAAGTTTTAGAAGCTTTATATAAACCATACCAAAATAAATTTTTAAAACCTTCTGATTATAATGAAATGCGAAAAAAGTTTCCTCCTTTGATGGAAAAAGAGTACCAAAATATTTTTCATGGAGATAACAAAAAAATAGGTCGAAACTATATTATTTTTGAAGTTATTAAAAAGTCCATATTTGATTTTTTAGCTATCGAGGAAGCTTTTGTAATTAATGGTGATAAGATTAAAATACTGGCGATCGAAAAATCATTTGAACAGAGTATAAATATACCTGGACTTAATTTCCCAGTCAAGATTGTTGGGGTGGTAGATCGTATGGACGAGTTTAATGGTAATTTGAGAATTATAGATTATAAAACTGCAGAAATACACCCCCAACAACTCAGACTAACTGATTGGAACCATTTAAGAGAGAATACAAGTTCTAACTATTTATTCCAAATTTTACTTTATTCTTATTTTCATTTGTATGAGATTTCTCAATATAATAAATCATACGCGGGAATTATTTCTTTTAGAAACCTTCCTGAATATTTTATGCCTTTTGAAACAAAAACTAACGACAGTCACTCTCTTTGTGAAAAAAATTTGAAAAACTTTGAAAAAATATTATTCAAGCTTATAAATGAAATATTTGATTCCAAAATTAACTTTTAAAAGCCAGTGCTTGAATCATTTTAATTAGAATCTTAATATTTACAATATTATATGATTAAATTTAT
>Ga0160422_10000927_pt1 | contig 18126 bp, 12 predicted proteins | sample Fk160mmetaG_FD_108192 | JGI IMG/M metagenome (GOLD analysis project Ga0160422, IMG submission 108192) | Marine microbial communities from the Central Pacific Ocean - Fk160115 60m metaG | ecosystem: Environmental > Aquatic > Marine > Oceanic > Photic zone | place: The Central Pacific Ocean... | reverse complement strand
TTGTCCCTTTCTCGAGCCAAGTTTGAGGACCTCATCGCCAAACTCATTGAGAAAACGATGGTGCCGACCCGTCAGGCCATGAAAGATGCAGGGTTGAAAAAAGGCGATGTTGACAAGGTCATCCTCGTCGGTGGCTCGACGCGCGTGCCTGCGGTACAAGACGCCGTCGAAAAAGAGGCCGGGAAGCCGCCCTACAAAGGCATCAACCCCGATGAAGCGGTCGCCATGGGCGCCGCTCTCCAAGCAGGCATCATCGCTGGAGACGAGGGCGTCTCCGATGTGTTGCTGCTCGACGTCACGCCGCTCACCCTCGGTATCGAGACCTTGGGCGGAGTGATGACCACCATGATCGAGCGAAACACCACGATCCCCGCTCGACGCTCGGAAATTTACTCAACGGCTTCGGACAACCAACCAGCCGTGGAAATTCACGTGCTGCAAGGCGAGCGAGAATTTGCCAAAGACAACGTGACGTTGGGCCAATTCCAGCTCGTCGGCATCCCACCAGCGCCTCGCGGCGTTCCACAAATTGAAGTCACCTTCGACATTGATGCCAACGGTATCGTCGACGTGAGCGCAAAGGACATGGGCACCGGAAAAGAGCAGTCCATCAAGATTGAATCGGCCACCTCCCTGAGCGAAGACGAAATCCAAGCAAAGATTTCGGAAGCAGAGAAGTTTGCGGAAGAGGACCAGCGACGAAAGGCCAAGGTCGAGTTGCGCAACATGGCCGATCAGGTTGTTTACCAAACCCGCAGAACGCTCGAAGAGTCGGCCGACAAGCTCGACGACAGCGATGTTGACCCCGTTAAATCGCACCTTGACGAACTCGAGAAGATGGTCCAAGACGATGACGGTAAACCGATCGACATCGATTCCATGGACGATGCAGCCATCCAAGCGAAAGTCAAGGAGATCGAGGAAGCCATGCACGCAGTCTCAACCAAACTCTACGAAGCTGCGGCTGCCGAGATGGCTCAGCAAGAGAGCGGAGAAGACGGAGACATCAACGTCGAAGACGGCGTTGTGGATGCTGACTTTGAAGTGGTTGAAGACGAAGACTGAACTTCTGACGAATCGCGCTCAATCGCTTGGCTTATTGGGAAGCAAACGGTGGACGCGCCATGAGCGAAGTCCCGATTCTCAAGGAGACGACGCGAACAACGGGCCGAGAGGCGCTGCGAAACAACATCACAGCGGCCATGGCGCTCGCCGGAGCCGTGAGGACAACCCTTGGTCCTCTGGGGCAAGACAAGTTGCTCATCGATGATGAAGGACGAACGATGGTCACCAACGACGGCGTGACCGTCCTTGAATCGGCAAAAGTCGAGCACCCCGTCGCCAAGATGCTGATCAACGCTTCAACCACGCAGGACCGCATCGCCCGCGACGGGACCACAAGCGCTGTCCTTCTGTCGGCCGAACTTTTGCAAAACGCTTGGGAGCTGGTGCTCCAGGGCGTCCATCCCTCAGCCATTGCGCGAGGCTACAGGCAGGCTGAGGAAGCGTGTCGCGCCCACTTTGCTGAGTTGATTATCGAAGCCAACGACGATCAGATGCTAGCGGCCGCCAGAACCGCCCTGTCCGGTAAAATTCACGGGGCCATGCAAATTCACCTTGCTGAACTCGCCGTCAAAGCGGCGACCGCCGTCGTTGAAGAACGCCCGACGGGAAACGTCGCCGATCCAACTCGGGTCAAAATTTTGACACAAACCGGCGGCAGCATGACCGACTCGTCGGTTGTCACCGGCTTGGTTCTCGCCAAAAAACGGGTTTCAGACCGAATGCCGAAGCACTTGTCATCGGGAAAAATCGCGCTCGTCGACGGTGGACTGGAGCGCCGCGAAATCATGAGCAACGTCAAACTTAACGTCTCCGACACCGGCGTTTTGGAGAGTTTCCGACAGAAAGAAAAGGCAATTCTTCTCGAGCAAATCAACCACCTTGTGGACCTTGGTGTGACGCTTCTTGCTTGCAAAGAGGGCATCGATGATGACGTGCATTCAGCGCTCTGTGAAGCGGGTATACAGGCTTACAGGCGCGTGGCAAGGTCCGACTTGGATTTGTTGGCTCGCGGTACGAACGCCACGTTGAGCCACGACATCAAAGGGCTGAGGAAGACGGACCTTGGCGTGTTCATCAAGAGCACAAACGAACGCTGGAACGGCGTCATGCACTGGATCGTTGAAACGGAGGAAGGCGGTGCTACGTTTGTGGCCAAAGGCTCCACCAACGAAACGGTTGGCGAGGTGGAACGGTGCTTTGGCGATGCCCTCGGCGTGGCGTGCCAACTTCTTGAGGAACCGCACCTGCTCGCAGGAGGTGGTGCCACGCAAGTCGCTCTTGCCCGACACCTTCGACGCTTTGCTGAAGGCTTTGCAGGGCGCGAACAACTGGCGGTCGAAGCCTTTGCGGATGCGCTAGAAATCGTACCGAGAACCCTCGCACAAAACGCCGGTTTGGACCCGCTGGATTCCCTCCTACAAACGGTAGCGGAGCAGGCAACCGACGGCACATCAGCAGCCCACCACATCGGTCTCAACGTTGAGAAAAAGGTCCCCAGCAACATGGTTTCTGACGGCGTGGTGGAACCGTTGCGTATCACTCGGCAAGTTCTGGCAGGAGCGACGGAAGCGGCCTTGTCGGTGTTGCGCATCGACGATGTGTTGTGGGCGAAACAAGACCCGACAGCTCCCGATTTACCCGGTGGGGATGAAACAGAAACGGGCCCTTAGCCCGAAACCTGCCTTTCATATACCCGTCTTCCGACGGGTAACAGTGTCCGAAACGAGCAACCCCCCTGTTGGAATTGACGACATCGCCATTCATTTTCCACGTCTGTACATGGACATGAAGGACTTTGCCGACCTTCGTGGAGCGGACTACGGGAAGCTCAGCAAAGGCCTCGGTTTGGAGGCCATGGCCATCCCGGACGTTCACGAAGACACGGCAACCATGGGCGCCATGGCCGTCATGCAACTCATCGACAGAAACGGGCTTGACCCGCGAACCATCGGGCGGATGTACCTCGGGACCGAATCCGCTCTCGACGGCGCCAAACCAACGGCGACCTACATCGTTGACATGTTGACGCAGCGGTACGCTGAACGCTTTGGAGACGACTGCTTCCAAACATGCGATGTGGTGGACATGACCTTTGCATGCATCGGGGCGGTTGATGCTCTCCACACCACGCTTGATTGGGTGGCACGCTCCAAAGAAAACGACGAACGACTTGGAATCGTGATCTTCTCTGACAACGCAAAATACGCCTTGGAATCGTCAGGAGAGTACACCCAAGGTGCCGGCGGCGGCGCCCTGTTGATTCGCCGAAACCCACGGCTCCTCGAAATACCGGACTGCATCGGTGTTTCGACCACACCCGTTCACGATTTTTTCAAGCCGCGCCGAGAGGTATCGATTCGGTCCGTGATTTCAAACGTGCTCCAACTCGCACAGGAAGCGGGCCAGAGCGTCAAAAAAGGCCTCTTGGACCGGATGATTCGGCACCTGCCGAAATCCACGGTACGCAAGCTCGGTATTTTCGCTCACGGCGAAGAAAAGGTGAGCGTGCATCGAGACGACCCCGTGTTTGACGGCCAATTTTCCAACCTTTGCTACCAAAACGCCGTGCGTCAAGCCTTCTTTGATTTCACAAAAAAGGCCGTGAAATGCGACCGTATTGACCCACGAACCGACGATCCCTTCACCGAACAGTGGTCGCGCATCATCATGCACCTGCCCTACGCCTACCAGGCCAAGCGCATGTTCCCGGACGTGTTCCGCCACGACCGGGAGCACACCCCGATGTGGAACGACGTGGTCGACATCATTGGCCACATGCCACCTCGGCCCGAAACCAACGACAGAGAGGCGTTGGAAAACTGGGAGAGGGAAAAAGACGCTTACCGACGCCAAATCTCCAAAACGCCTCAGTACACGGCCTTCCACGCCAGCCGCATTGAGAAAGGTCAGCGAGCGAGCAGCCTCATTGGCAATCAGTACACGGGCTCCATTTTCCTGGCGCTGATGTCAACGTTTGAATCCGATTTGGAAGACAACACCAACCTCGACAACGCGCTCTTCGGCATGTGTGGCTACGGCTCAGGAGCCAAGGCGAAAGTCTTCGAAGGAAAGGTCAATCCAAGGTGGCGAGAGGTTGTCGCTACATGGAGGCTCTTCGAACGGTTGGCTGGTCGCATGGCCATTGACCACATCACGTACGAAAACCTCCACAAAGGCACTCAGGACAACAGCGTCATCGAACCACGAGGCGAGTTTGCTCTCGTTGACATCGGCGAAGAGGGCGTTGAAGAAGGCGCTCGACGCTACAAGTGGGTCAAAGCCTGAGTTCAGTGGCTACAGTTGAGCAAGCAGGTCATCCACACCGGTGGCCACCTCGCTGTTTCATTGCACCCAGAACACGAACTAGACCCTTTTATCGCAAGGCTCCTGTTAATCGGAGAGACCGTTGAGCATGGCCCTTGTCATGGCGTGAAGATCGTACGCTGGAGACCACCCCCACTCTTTTTTTGCGATTGAGCCGTCAACCGAATCAGGCCACGAATCGGCGTAAGTTTGCCGGACGTCCGGAACGTAATCGCAGCTGAAACCTTCAACCTCTTGAGCGATGGAGGCAGCGAGTTCCTCTGCGGTGAAAGAAAAACCGTCAATGTTGTAGCCGGTTCTTGATGACCCGAGCGATGTGGCCGGGGCGTCCATGACCATCAGCGTTGCTCGTATGGCGTCGTCCATGTACATCATCGGCAATTTGGTGTCCGGCCGAACGAAGCACTGGTAATGTTTCGAGCCTACGGCGGCGTGGAAAATTTCCACAGCATAGTCGGTCGTGCCGCCGCCGGCTGGCGCTTTGTAAGAAACAAGGCCGGGATACCGAAGCCCTCTGACGTCAACACCATGCACCGTCCAGTACTCCAGGCCAAGTGCCTCACCTTCCACTTTGGTCTCGCCATAGACCGTCGTTGGATTGAGCGGCGCATTCTGTGGTGCGTGTTTGGGTGCGTCAGGTCCGAACACAGCAATGGAAGAGGGGACAAAGACACGACAACCGCATGCTTTGGCCGCTTTGAGAACGGCAACGGTTCCGCCAACGTTCACGCTTCGACACAATTCTGGATTTTTTTCTCCCGTGGCCGAAAGAAGCGCCGCAAGGTGGTAGATGGTGGTCACGCCTTCGTCACGGCAGAGACGAGAAACCGAAGCGGTGTCGGTGACGTCGAGGATAGCAAAAGGGCCCTCAGAAACGCAAGGATGGCCTTCCACGGTACGGATGTCAGATGCGATGACGGCGGCATCGCCGTGTTTTGCCCTCAACGCTTCGACAAGTTCGGTGCCGATTTGACCCAAGGCTCCCGTGACAAGAACACGGTCGCCTGTTGGTTCCGACATGGACCTTGCTACTTCTGACGATACTTGAACGTAAAGACGAGGCTCAATTGGTTCCGCTGGCCAATGTTGATATGATATGCGCGAGAGTAATTAGCACCGTTGATGGTTCAATGAAGTACGTGGTGGTCAGCGGAGGGGTCCTCTCGGGACTCGGAAAAGGGGTCACTGCCAGCAGCATCGGCGTCCTCCTCAAAGCCGCCGGCCTTCGTGTAACATCCATCAAAATCGATCCCTATCTCAACAGCGATGCCGGCACCATGTCGCCCTTTGAGCACGGTGAGGTCTTTGTTCTGGACGACGGCGGCGAAGTTGATTTGGACCTTGGAAACTACGAGCGGTTTCTCGACATCAACCTCTCGAAGGACAACAACCTCACGACAGGAAAAATATACGCCAAAGTCATCGAGGCAGAACGACGCGGCGACTATCTCGGCAAAACCGTTCAGGTTATTCCGCACATCACGGACGCCGTCCAAGATTGGATCGAGGACGTGGCTGCCCGTCCCGCCGATGGAAGTGACAAGACACCCGATGCTTGCATCATTGAGTTGGGAGGCACCGTCGGCGACATTGAATCGTCACCCTACGTGGAAGCCTTGAGGCAGTTCCAATTCAGGGTCGGACGAGAGAACGTGACTTTTGTCCACGTGTCGCTGGTGCCCGTTCTTGGGCCGGTTGGCGAACAGAAAACAAAGCCAACTCAGCACACCGTGAAGGAACTTCGAGGGCTTGGCATTTCCCCCGATATCCTCGTGTGTCGCTCCTCCTCGCCCCTCAATGATGAGACCAGAAACAAACTCGCTGCCTTCTGCCATGTCCAGCCCGGCGCCGTGATGTCAACGCATGACGTACCAAACATCTACCACGTGCCGCTCATGCTCCACGAACAAGGCCTCTGCGACATACTCGGCGTTGATTGCACCGTCACCGGTCTTCTGGACGAGTGGACAGCGATGGCTCACCACCTCGACACGCTCACCAAAGAGGTTCACATCGCTATGGTTGGCAAATACACCGACCTTTCCGATGCCTACCTCTCGGTCATCAAAAGCCTGCAGCACGCCGCCATGGCCGTGGACAGGAAATTGGTCATCGACTGGATTGAGGCCAGCCATCTCGAGCAAAGTTGGGACATTGAGGAACACGAGGAAGCTTGGCATCTGCTTCGTAAAGCGCACGGCGTCCTTGTTCCCGGGGGCTTTGGCGACCGAGGCATAGAAGGAAAAATCCTCGCTGCACAGCATGCGAGGGAGCAAAGTGTGCCGTTCCTCGGCATTTGTTTGGGCTTGCAAATTGCAACCATTGAGTTCTGTCGAAACGTGCTGGGATTGAACGGAGCCAATTCCACCGAGTTTGAGGACAACCCCGAGCACGCCGCCGTGATATTCATGCCCGAGATCTCCAAAACCCACCTCGGCGGGACGATGCGTCTGGGCAGCCGTCCAACCCTTTGGCAGCAAAAAGGCTCGAAAATCAGGGAACTCTACGGCCCAGGAGACGCCGTCGACGAACGCCACCGCCACCGCTATGAAGTCAATCCAGACCTGATTGGCCGCATTGAGGAAGCGGGTCTGATGTTTGTCGGGAAAGATGAATCGGGTCAGCGGTGTGAAATCTTTGAACTCAAGGACCACCCTTACTACGTCGGCGTCCAATTTCATCCAGAATTCAAATCCAGGCCCGGAAAGCCCAGCCCGCCCTTCCTCGGCCTTCTGAAAGCGGCCTCCTCAAACGGTAAACAGGCATAGACAGCACCCCTGTGCGGCCGATTTTGCTCCACCGGGTGAACATTAAAGGGCAAAGGATGCCTCTAATCGCCATGAACAACCGGACAAAAGCGGTATCAGGGGCCGCCGTTTTTTTCGGCTTAATTTGGTATTACGCCTTTCCCAACATGGTTGCATGTGGCACAACGGAAACGGGTGATCCGATTGGCTTCTGTGAAGATGTCCTCCATCCCATGTTGACCTACTTCTGTGGCGTTCCACCGCTCATCATCGCCAGCATGGTTTACGCCCTACAACAAGGAGGGAGAAAGCCTGTTGAACTTCACCAAGTGAAAACCGAGGAAAACGGCCAAATGATTGTTCCAGCGTCTTTTGGAACACAACTGCAACAGATGTCTGCACAGGAGTGGTCCGGTCGATTGATGACCCTGAGCGCCTTTTCGCTTGCCGGTGGTTATGCGTTCATCTTCATCGTTGGTTTGTTGGCGATACCGTTCCTTGTGTTGTGCGGCTCAATGGGTTCAAACTGTTCGGACAGCGACTTTTTGTGGGCTGAAAACAGCATCGCAGCGGGGTACATTGTGATGCGAATCAGCGTCGCCGTGTTTGCTCTGTCAGCCGTCATCAAAGGGATTCTCGACTTCAAAAACCCCGCCGATGAGGAAGATCATGCAGCACCCGTTCTTCGAGTGTCCGGAGCCAACGTTATCGTTCGATGCGCTGCCTGCAAGAAAAAAATCAAATTCCCTTCCTCATATGTTGGCGAAGTGCAATGCCCGAAGTGTGACCACGTGTTCCTAACGAGCAACCAATAGGGTGGCTCACCCCTCTGAACCGAGCCATTGCCTGACCAAACCCGGAAGAAGTTCACCCGCTTTTCCGAGGTGCACCTCGTCAAACGAATCAAGATTGAGTGGAGGTTCAGCGTTCACAAGCACCGTCCAGGCGCCGTGACGGCGGGCCACGTCGACCAAATCCGCTGCCGGATAGACATGACCTGAACTCCCAACGACTACAAACACTTCACAAGCGTCTACGGCCCGGTATATCTCCTCCATGTGCATCGGTATTTCACCAAACCAAACAATATCCGGCCGAACCCTGCTCGGTGTTGAACAGCAGGTACACAAAAGAAAATCGTCGCTAAAATCGGTTGAATTCATGCGCTTTTCGTGCCGTCCTGTAGCCTCGCATCGAAGCGTTTCAAGGCGTCCATGCATGTGAATGACGTCGCTTGACCCTCCCCTTTCGTGAAGGTTGTCAACGTTCTGCGTGATGAGGACCATGCTCTCCAAACCGTTCTGAAGTTCACAGAGCGCTACATGCGCTGGATTGGGTTCAACATCCTGAAGTTGACGACGGCGGCGCTGATAAAAATGCCAAACCAGGGAGGGGTCAGCAAGCCAAGCTTGCGGCGTGGCGACGTCCTCGATTCGGTGTTCTTCCCAAAGTCCACCGTTGTCCCGAAACGTTCGAATGCCAGACTCGGCCGAAATACCGGCACCGGTCAGGACAACCACCCGTTTGCCCTGCATGAGAATTCGTTAAGACTGAAGATATATCAAGAACATGATGGCATCATGTCGGCGTTGTTTCACAAAATCGGTTTGTTGGGTCAGCCTCACAATTCCGCCACGCGGATAAGACGTGTCGTGCGGAAGCCTTGAAGAATCTTGACGAAGCGTTTGGCTTGAAATTCTGCATCAAGGCTTTCATCGCCCGTGTCAATTCGAACCGAATCCAAACCGATCAACTTCGAGGGCGTGGCGACGCCCAGAATGTTACGATGGCCAACAAGACGCAGCACAGCAGGCGAGAGTTGCAGGTTTCCACGGCCGATGAGGAACCCTTGCCCGCCCATGGGGGACAGCAACAACAACACAGGTCGTGAACCATCGCCTTGGAGGTGGTTGCCAAGAATCTCCAACAAACCCGCCTCGTTAAGGTCGTTGTGCAAAGCGGGACCGTGCTGAACATCGATGCCGAGGAGCGTCAAATCCAGGTCCAGATGTTCGCCCATGCGCCGCAGCGTCCCCCCGCTTCCCCAGACCACCATCAGGTCGGGTTCGTCATCCAACAGGGTGCGAACGTGATGAGCGAGGCCTTCGATGGTGTCTTCTTCACTGACTCGCTCGACCTGCTCTTTTGCGCCTTGCATGTAGCGGGGCGAAGATGGCGTCCAGGCCTCACCGTACATCCGGACTTTCCATTCGCCCTTGGCGTACACTGTTTCATCCAAATCCATAACCTCCGTGATGGCTGTTCGCAAATCCCCCAGTGCGAAGGCGAGGGCAACTTCAGCCGCCGCTTTTGGGGTGGTTGCAAAGCAGCCCGAGTGCATTTTCACGCCACCTGGCACCCCGATGATAGCGATTTTTTGGGCCTCTTCTCCGGCCTCTTCAAGAGCGTTGACGATGTCGCGCGTGGTGCCGTCTCCTCCAGCATAGAGGATGGCATCAACCCCGTTTGCGACGAAATCGTGGACCAGCCTTGACGTGTCTGCTGGTGTGGTGGTTTTTGGTGTGGCTCCGATGCTGCTGACGCTAAACGTCGGCGGTGAGGCCTGTGGAGGCAACCATGTGCCGCCCATGCGCCCGTCCCACACGACCAACTCAAGAACAACATCGGTCCGGTTCAGCGATGACGTGGCCATCGACGCAAGATGGTTAAGACACTGATTCATTCTTGGGCCCGCCCTGTCTTCCGCACCAGCGGCTCTGGCTTCTTCCGCCCTGCCATCGCTACCTTTGAAACCCAATTTTCCACCCAGACCCGCGTCAGGATTGACCAGGATGCCGAGGCGCATGGGGTTGGCTAGCGGCACTCCCTCAAATAGGCCTGCTTCGGTTGAGTTGGGAGTTTTCCCAAAAAAAACACCCCAGTCTTCATGAGGAAGGTGGCGCATGGCCATTCATGAAAGGACCGCCGACCGATGAGCCCAGTCTTGAAGACATTTTGGCGAGGGACTTTGCGGAGTTGAAGATCGGTGAAAAAAACCTCAATCCGGAACCTGCGGAAAAGACTCCTAAGAAGGAGTCCCTCAACGAAACCAAGCCACGGGTGTACAACCAACGCATTGATGCTGTGGAGGAACGCGATGCATTCGTCGTCAAAGCACCAAAGAAGAGCCAAGATGAACCTGCAAAAAGGCCGTCAAAAACCATCCTTGCAAAGCCGAGCGCTGAAGCGGGCGATGACTTTGATGTTGACTGGTAGAACGGGTTCGAAAGGTTTGACTGAGGCGCGGGATTCATAGCAAGCGCACCACCCCCTAACACCACGGAGAACCGATAGCATGGCCATGATTCAAGTCACGATGCCAGACGGCACGGTGAACGAATACGCAGCAGGGATCACTTGCAGCGAAGTGATCACCGACGCATTTGGCAAAAAACACGGGTGTCTGGCCGCTCGAGTTGACGGTGTGGAACGCGACCTAGCGACGGTGCTGAACAAACCATGCTCGTTGGAGGGCATCAAAGCAGCGTCCGCAGAAGGCATGTACATTCTGAGGCATTCGGCCGCTCATCTGTTGGCTCAAGCCGTGATCTCGCTCTACCCAACAGCGCTGCCCACCATCGGTCCACCCGTCGATCGAGGGTTCTACTACGACTTTGCGATGGAACCAATCACCCAAGGGGACCTCAAAGCGATCGAGAAAAAAATGCACGAGCTCGCCAGAAAAAATCTCGCTTTGGAGCGTATTGAACTCGACCAAACCAGCCTACGCGAGCACTTTGAATCCAATCCGTACAAACTTGAAATCATCGATGACAAGCTCGAGGCGGGCGAAGGTTCAACGATTTACAAGCAGGGCGATTGGTACGATTTGTGCTTAGGGCCGCACGTTGCGAGCACGTCAAAACTGATGTTTGTCCGGTTGACGTCCGTTTCAACGGCCTACTGGCGGGGCGATCAGTCCAGAGAACAACTGGTTCGCATTTATGGATTGGTCGAACCGACAAAAGACGCCCTGAAGGCCACCTTGGCTCGAATGGAGGAGGCGAAAAAGCGCGACCACCGAAAACTCGGCAAGGATTTGCAACTGTTCCACATCGACGAGGAAGTTGGCCAGGGCCTCATTCTCTGGACACCTCGCGGTGCGATAGTTCGTCAAGAACTTCAGGACTTTATTTCCCACCATCTCAGGAGGCAGGGCTATTCACAAGTCTTTACGCCGCACATTGGGAAACTCGACCTTTACCGAACCTCGGGCCATTTCCCCTACTACCAAGAGTCCCAATACCCGCCACTGGTTGAAAGAGACCTGATGAACAAGCTGGCCGATGAGGGGTGCAGTTGCGGTGATTTGTCGAACATGATGAAATCGGGAGAAATTGACGGCTACATGCTCAAACCGATGAATTGCCCTCACCACGTCAAGATTTACGCAAGCCAGGCTCGCTCCTATCGGAACCTTCCCTTGAGGTTGGCCGAATTTGGCACCGTCTACCGCTGGGAACAATCTGGTGAAATCTCAGGAATGACTCGAGTCCGTGGCTTCACTCAAGACGATGCACACCTCTTCGTCACCGAAGACCAACTGGCCGATGAGGTGCTTGGCTGCATTGAGCTCGTGCAGATTATCTTCGACAAGCTTGGCATGGAAGACTACCGCGTCCGAGTGGGTCTACGGGACCCCGATTCATCGAAGTACGTGGGCGATCCGAAACGGTGGGACAAAGCTGAGGATGCCTGTCGTGCTGCGGCGCAATCGCTCGGTGTTGAGTGGTCGGAAGAAGAGGGCGAAGCCGCCTTCTACGGTCCGAAAATTGACTTTGTGGTAAAGGACGTAATCGGCCGAGAGTGGCAACTGGGAACCGTTCAGGTTGACTACAACCTTCCTGAGCGCTTTGATTTGACCTACAAAGGAAGCGACGGCGCCCTCCACCGGCCCGTCATGATTCACCGTGCACCGTTCGGCTCAATGGAGCGTTTTTGCGGCGTGCTTATCGAACACTTTGGTGGACGATTCCCAACATGGTTGACCCCAACTCAATGCCACATCATCACCATTCGTGAAGAGCACAAGGCCTACGCTGGCCAGGTAGCCGAGGCCCTCAAAGAGTCAGGTGTGAGGGTTGAAGTGGATGACTCGGACAACAACATCATGAAGAAAATCCGAAACCATCGAAAACTCCAACCCGCCTACCTTGTCATTCTTGGCGACGAGGAGATGCGGAACAACACCGTAAGCCTACGAGCCAGAAACGGCGACCAGATCGCCGATGTTCCTCTGCAGGATTTCATTGCGGACTTGAGCAACGAAATTGAACAAAAAACCCCCGTCCCTTCGCTTGTTCCAAGCCCTTCCGAGTGATACGCTATGACAACACCGACCATCATCCAAGGGTTTTCCTGGAACATGGCGGGACCCCTGTTTCTTGCATTCTTAGCGGCTTGGTTTTTCTGGCGTAACATCGTGCCACGGCAATTGAGAGGCTTGCAGGTCGCTTTTCAAACGGGGGAGAAAAAATACGAAGTCCACCGCGTAACGGATTCGGTCGAAGACGTGCGAAAACTCCTGACAAGAGAGGGTACGCGGCTTGGTGTCGTTTCGTATTTGATGGCCCTGACGGGAAGCCTTGTCCTTCTGTTTGAATTCCTCAATTTTCGCACCGGAGTGACGGTGGGTTACCACGCTCCATCGGTGGCTTTTGCGCTCGTGCTCATCGCCGTTCCGGCGGTTGTGTCAAGCGGGACATCCCTCGGCGCACAAGTCATCAAACCGCACGGCGTGAGTCGAGCCTCGCTTCAGAGCAACTCAAACCTCCGCAACGCCTCGTACTTTGCCCTCACCATGGCATGGATGTTATTGGCGTTCGGTGTCGGCATGGTGCTGGAAGCGGGCGCGTTTTCACCAACCATGCGATACAGCACCATGGCGCTGGTGGCTTTCAGTCCTGCCGTACTCGCTTACGGTCGTATATTGGGTTCCTCGTGGCACGCTTTGAAGCAGTCCTCTTCCCAGATAGCGAAAGGCGGTGCATCGCCGTTTCACAACCATTTGCCAAACGCTCGTCAACAATTCATCGCTCAGGTGGTTCATTTCAACCTCATCGTCATGCCTTTTGTGGCGTTCAACACGCTCGTTTCGTTGATGTTGCTGATCTACAACCCCGACCTGTTCGTTCACTCGGACCGGGTGGTCAACCTGCCGGAATATCGAGTGCAGTCCACGTACATGGAAGAGGGGGGTGTCCTTGGTTTTGCACTCATTGAGCTGTTCTCGTTTATACCCCAGGCCGGCATTCGCGTTCCCATCGTGACGACGTTGCTGTTGTTCTTGCTGTTGAACGTCGCAGCGATCGGTTTCCTGTTCGTTTACGAAGTCGCCCGAATCCTCTTTCTGGACATTCAGGATGTCTCGGGTCGCGGCGGAATCCGTCTCGCCGACAGCCGTTTGCTGCGCGCTGAACCCATCCAGCAAGCAAACGTCCTGAATTTCTGTTTCACCGGTTTTGCCGGCCAGTCGATGCTGCTGCTCGCCCTTGCGATGATCACGTTTTGGGATTCGAGTTTCCTGCCACAGGGAACCGATTGCGGTTCATGGGAAGGTAATGTGTGCAACGTTCTGGAAAAGGACATGCTTGAGCAGTTGACTTGGATGTTGGCTGCCGGTGGACAAGTGGCCTTCCTGTTGGTCTGGGCCTTGTCCAGAAAACGCTCAACAACCCTTAGCGAAATCACATTTGACGCTTCAATGGACGAGGACCGCACCCGTTTACGCAGCATGAGCGACATGATTTACCTCAAACAGCGTTCGACCAGCGTGTTGCTCGGCAACGACGATTGGACGACCGCCATAGAACGGTTTGAGTCGTCCACTCAAGGACGTGAAGCAATGCTTGTTGGCTTGGATATGATCCGTTCCACCAAAGCCAAAATGCTGCTCTACACCGGACTTGGGCGCTGGGACGAAGCCGAAGAACTGGCGGTTGACTTGCTCGCTCTGCAGGGCGGAAGGGACGCGCAAATTGCGCGCTTGGTGCTTTGTGCGGCAAGCCTTGCGCAACGCGACTACAGAGAAGCCGTCCCTCGATTGGCACTGCTGGACAACAGCGATATTGAGGCCGTTCGCCTTCGTTGGGTCGCCAGCGTGCTGACTGGCCAGCACCACTTGGACAAGGAAGCCAAATCCATGCTCAGTGTTGACCCGCTCCGTAAGGACAACATCCGAATGTTGGAGCAATTCGATGGAGAGGGGACGGTCTTGCGAAAAACGCCGATAAAACAACCATCTCAGCGGTCGATGTACCTTTCAGAAATCGCCCGGATGAGGTTGACCGGACGAAGCGAAGAGGCCCTCAACCATCTTGAGCGACAACTGGCAGCGATTGACGAGGGCGCATGGCCCCATGGCCAGTTGGTGGCCGCCTTACTCAACCTTGACGATGGGAGAACGCTGACCGCCATCAGCGCCATCAAGAAGCTGTCGAAACAGCATCCGCGTCATCCGCACATCCGCGCCGTTATGCATCAGCTGGCGAGCATGGGCCAGGCAAAACGACCGGCATCAGAGCCAACCAGGATTCAGTGGCTGTTGGAAGGGGAAACCGATTGGAAGCAGGCTTGGGGGCAACACAACGTCGCGCCTCCACCCACGCTTGAAAACACAAGTCTGCGGCAACACGCCATGAACGCCAACGCATGGATGCTGCTCATGAGCGAGGAAGGTACGGGCCAGCGAGCGGCAAAGAAGGCGATGAAAAGCTTGGTCGGCGAGGTCCCAGTTGGCTTGTTTACCCACTTAACCGGCCTCACCATCACAATAGGTGGCATGCCCGTTGATTTGGGCCTCCCGGCAAACATCAACCTCAACGCTGCGCGAAGACACGGTCTGCTCGACCGGTGACTACACCCGTCTTCGCAACCGCTCCATCGCTGCATCGGCTGCGCCTAGCGCCTCGAGAGCCTCAGAGACCCGACCCTTTTCGAGACAACTGGCCGCGTCAGCCACCGCTTCCTCACAAGCCCGTCTATCCTCATCGACGGCTTTGATTTGAACGGCTTCGCATTGATTGCGCAAAACACTCCATTGCTCGCTGACGAAATCGTAGAGTTCCTTCGCTTCTTCAGCGGCGTGGTTTTCCCGATCAAGGGCAGCAAGCAACTGCTCAAGCAGCATGCCGGCATGCGACCAAACTCTGTCGTCGGCCGCTTGAATGATTTCTGCGAGCTTGGCCTCCCATGCCTCGCTGTCATCCCTGGATGCAAACCTCTCTCGAAGTTTTTTCTTCTGCTTGAGGGCACGGAGCACATCGTCCATTGCCGCTCGCTCGCGCTCGACCGTTCGAACCACACCGTCCGCCAGACCGATGCACTGGCTGGCATTCCCAAGCGCTAAGGCCTCATTGGCTTGGTTCAGGCGCTCCTGCATTTCTGTCGTGTCCAGGCCGTCGCTCTGTTCCACGGTCCGAATGGCTTCGTCAAGCGAGTTCTTGGCACGTGAGAGGGCTTCATCATCCGCTTCAAGTTGCGAAGGTATGGTCATCGCAAATTCAAACGCTTCCTTGGGCCTCTCCTTCGCTAAGTTGGCTTTTGCATCGGCAAGAAGTTCCCGGAGATGGTTGATGCCATCGCCCTCCTTGCCGTCCATGGCGCTGGTCGCTTCAGCGATGGCCGCCTCGGCCTTTTGCCACCACTGGATGACTTCATTCGCTCGTTGTTTGGCTTGCCGAAAGAGTTGCTCACCCTCTCGTAAAGAACCAAGTTTGACCTCCCTCTCTCCCATCTCGTACGCTTTTCTTGGCCGCTTCACCACGGGAGCGATGTCCTCCGCTCGCTCGACATGCGACAGCGCTTCTTTCCCAATCACCTCTACATCGCCGGCGAACGAAATCGCACGTTCCATGTCTTCCTCACTCTCGTCCAACAACCGCATGCCGTACACGGGGTCAGCATGCCCTTCCTCCTTGGCCGTGGTCAGGAGACTCGCGGCCTGAGCGACTGCAGCACCTTGGGATTTTAACTCAAGCAGTCGGGTCTCAAGCCTGTCCAGCCGTTTCCTGAATTGCTTTCTTTCGACTTTTTGATCGTCCCCTACAGTCCATGAGTAAACGGTGTCCAATAAGGCTGCAACGCAGACCGTAAAGGCCAGACCTCCTTCGAGGGTTGCCATCGGTTTCCCAGCGGTGAAGGTGAGCGCAAAGGCCGACATGGAACCAATGCCGGTGAGCACGGCTCGGTAGCGAAGAACACCAAAATCCCCTTGCATGGTCCGATGAGAGAGTTGACGACAAACGATGCCGCTGGCGAAAATCAGCACGCACCCGGCATCGTTTAGGTGACCATCGCCCAAGCCGAGAGCGGCGATGCAGAGCAACAGCGGCCATGCCACCGTGGTGGCCGACGCGACTCGGGATCTGGCTGAAGGGTCGTCTAAAGTCAAATCTTGGTTGAAAATACCCCATATCAACAGGAGCAGAGGGGCGCCGAAGCTCGTCAAGACGACACCGTCGCCGTCGATGAGGGATTCAAGGGACGGTGCAGCTAGCCAAACGGCGCAAGCGAGCAACAAAAGCGACGCTATCAGGGTGGCGGTGTCCACCCTCCTGAGGCGGTTCGCCCGCTCGGCTTCGACAGCAGCATCTGCGTCCGCCCAAGTCACCATGGATGCCTGTCGGTGCTTTTGCTCCATAATCACTCCGATGTCTTGTCCGTTTTTGCTGGCTTAACCAACTCCATGTAGCGGCAAGGTTCATGGGTGTCATCGGCTTGTATTTCTATCACGAGGGAGTTGCATGCCGGGACTCATAACAATGGATGATTTATCCAACGATGAAATATTGAGCATTTTGGACGACGCAGAGCGATTGCTTCCGGTCGCAAAAGGCGAACTCTACCTCCCTCTTTTGCAGGGAAAAATTCTCGGGAACCTCTTCTTTGAGCCCAGCACTCGGACCAGAATGTCGTTTGAAACCGCCATGAAACGCCTTGGTGGCGATGTTGTCAACCTTGGCGACGTGAAGACCTCTTCTGTTGTGAAGGGAGAAACCCTGTTTGACACCATCCAAATGGTCGATGGTTACACCGACATCATTGCGATGAGGCACCCGCGTCAAGGGGCTGCGCAATATGCGCAAGACGCTGCTCGTGTGCCGATTCTGAACGGCGGAGACGGCGCTGGGCACCACCCCACGCAGACCATGCTCGACCTGTTCACAATTCGGCAATCTCACGGCCGACTTGATGGCTTGAAAGTCGTTCTGGCGGGCGACCTTCGCTACGGGAGAACCGTGCACTCCCTCAGTCATGCGCTCACGAGATTTGGGTGCGAATTGATTTTTGCCAGCCCGGAGTTGTTGAAAATGCCACGCGAAATTGTGGAAGACTTGGGCGCTCATGGTGCCAAAGTGACCGAAACCGAGGATTTGCTCGGCTCCATCGGATCAGCCGATGTGGTCTACATGACCCGCATCCAAAAGGAACGATTCGCTGACGAAGACGAGTACGCCAAAGTGGCCGGCGCCTACAAGTTGCGAGCCGCCAACCTTGAGGGTTGCAAAGAGGGCATGATCATCATGCACCCCCTACCGAGGGTCGACGAGATTCACCCGTCGGTTGACGCGACACGCCATGCAAAATATTTCCAGCAGGCTTTCAACGGCGTCGTGGCCAGAATGGCCCTCCTGTGCAGGCTGTTGCACGTTGAGGTCCCTGCCGAGATAGGAGGTGATGCTTGATGTCTCAAGAACACAACATGCGGAGGGTCACGGCCATCCAGAACGGGACCGTAATCGACCACATTCCCGCCGGCCAAGCCATGCGCGTCCTCGAAATGTTGGGCCTTGACAAGGGCACATCCGTGCCCGTTTCGTTGGTGATGAACGTCCCGTCAAAGAAAATGGGAACAAAAGACATCATTAAAGTCGAGGACAGGGAACTCAACCAAGCCGAACTCAATCGCCTTGCCTTGGTCGCTCCAGACGCCCACGTCGCCATCATTCGAGCCTACAGCGTCGCCGAAAAACTGACGATCGAACTCGGC
>Ga0160422_10000926_pt1 | contig 18127 bp, 13 predicted proteins | sample Fk160mmetaG_FD_108192 | JGI IMG/M metagenome (GOLD analysis project Ga0160422, IMG submission 108192) | Marine microbial communities from the Central Pacific Ocean - Fk160115 60m metaG | ecosystem: Environmental > Aquatic > Marine > Oceanic > Photic zone | place: The Central Pacific Ocean... | reverse complement strand
TTGGCGTTCACCAAGCCGACACCAGCCTCTCCCCCCTCGGCCATGTTGAAGGCTGGAGGTCGCCCCTTTGAGTCCTTTCGCTTTCTGTGCACGGTCCATCCTCAAGGGTGATGGTTAAACGAGGGGTGGGGTTGGCCAAGTTAGAGCCGAGATCGCATAGCCTGGTAGTGCGCGCGACTGGAAATCGCGTGGGCCCGTTCCCTCGGGAGTTCAAATCTCTCTCTCGGCGCCAACCTCTGGACTGCACGGCAACAGCATCCTTTCCGTCCTTTGAATTTTTGACCTATCAAGCGATTTACGACCACAACCTCCTTGTTCGGGAGGCACGACGCTCAACCGTGGACAAACCGCCCATGAAGGACCGCCGCTGGATAGCGGCACTTCTGCTGGTTGGCGTTCTTCTGCACGTTTATGCGGCGGTCAACAGCGATTTGGGACTTGATGCCCACGTTCGCCTCAATGCGTTGAGCGATGAGCGCAGTCCGGAGCAAGATTTGCCGTGGGGTGCGCCGCGCATATCCGGCGATTCAAATGATGCACAGGGTGGAATCTACAGCGGTTTTATTCCCCCGTGGAACACCAGTGAACAAGCGATGAAGGCCACTTCGGTTGCCGCTGTGTTTTGTCTTGCCGTGGTCGTGTCAGTTCGTCCCAAATGGACAACACATGCTGAACGATTTGACCCGATGTTCGCTCTTTTGGTGTTGCTAAGTCCTGTGATGGTGTTCTCGAGCAGTCGCGGCTACGATGAAGCGGCCCTATCGTTGGTGATGTCCCTTGGTGTGCTGGGATACTGGTTCAACCGTGGTGATTCCCCCAGCGCCTGCAGGTTGAACGGCGTGTTGATGGCCACCGCTGTGTTCATGATTTTGGGGTGGAAAGGCTTCAGTTTGGTCGCTTCCGGTAGCGTTTGGTTTGCTCTAATCGTCGCTTCTGAAATTTATGTGTTCACCTCCCACCGGTGCGAGGACACCCCCCTCGGAGCCCTGGTTGTTCACCCGTGGAAAATGGGCTTGTTGTCATCGGCGGTTGTCTACGTCGCCGTCGCGATGTTTGGTTTCGTCGCGTCATCGGGCACTTTTGCGATTGTTGGGGAAGATCCAGGGACATTTTTCGTCGCTTCGTTGTTTGCGCTTTTTGACGCTCTCGTGTTGTACTTGCTGGTTGGTTGCCTGCTCTGGTCGCTCTTGCCGGGTCGTTGGCGTGGTTTGTACGAGGCCAGAGGCCGAGGCATCACCATGCTCACGGTGTACATTGCCGCTGTTCTTTCGGGGGTGGTCGCTTACATCGGTACGCTCTGGACCCTTGAATCAAGCCTGTGGGGCATGAAACTCACGGAGGTCATGGTCGTTTTGGGGAACAATGGTCGGTATGCGACGGTCGTCATCGCACCGATGATGATGCTGCTGAGGTGGGTTGAGCCAACCCCTCATGCCTCACCAAAACGGCCACCACAGGTGATTGCGGTGTTGGTTGTCACTCCGTTTCTCATCTTCACCGGTGCCGTTGGCCACCAGATTTGGTCCGAGGATGCAGGCGAGGCTTTGTCGAGCCAATGGTCCAGCGAGGACGATTCCTTTCTCCTTATCGCATCAGAATCCATGGCAATGCATCATTTGTACGTCATCAAATCAAACATTGATCTCTCGGGTGAACGCAACATCACGGGCTCATGGACGACACCTGGAGCTGCCAACGATTGGATTGAATCGGCAGGCACTTCCCTTGATTTTTTGCTGGTTGGTCCCGATGTTTCGTTTACCGTTGATGAAACGGCGTGGTCTCTCGTTGAGAGACGAGCCGTTCCTGTCGTGGTTCCCGGCGGCATCCAAGCAGGTTCTTGGTCGTTGTACGCTACTCATGCGTGAGCCCGCCATTCACGAAGCGATTATATCCGCTTGGCTGGTGGGCCAAACACTGCCACCGTGGCTTAGGGGTATAGCACCTCATTGGTAATGAGGAGGTCGCGAGTTCAAATCTCGCCGGTGGCTCCAGCGACATATTGCAAACGCCGTCCACAATCACCGTTCAAACCCCAAAATCACCTCAATCTATAAAGGGTGAATTTACCGATTTGCGTTTGAGAAGGCAACTTCTCGAATGGGATGCACATGGAGCGCAAGCAACAACAGACAGAAGACATGCAACGACGGGTGAAGGAACTCCAACACCAGGTTGAAGAATTGAGAGAATTGGTGAACACACTCTTGAGTGTCATCGTTGAGGAACCGGACGGTGTTCACAGCGGTGCAGCACCGACGATACCCGGTCAGGGTATGTTGGAAGTATGCATGTGATCATCCTTTGATGACGGCGAGGGGATTCATCCGCGCCACGGGTCTTGCCAACCCTGCCTTGGCCGTGAGTCGAATCACTTCGTCCACGTCCTTGTACGCATCGGGGGCCTCTTCGGAGAGCACGTTTGGCGTTGATGCATGAACCCTGACCCCCTTCTGCTCCAAAGTCTTCTTGAGTTTTTTACCGTCCAATGTTTTCTTGGCTTGGGTTCGAGAAAGCGCCCGCCCAGCCCCATGGCACGACGAGCCGAAGGCCCTGTTGTTCCCCTCAAGCGCACCCGCCATGATCCACGAACCTGTCCCCATGTCCCCCGGTACGATGACGGGTTGGCCGGTGTTGGCAAATTGCGCTGCAATATCTGGATGATCGCCGCCGAAAGCTCGCGTTGCGCCCTTTCTGTGAACCACGCAATTGCAATGTTGGCCATGGATAACGTGGTCCTCCATTTTCGCAATGTTGTGAGCAACATCGTACAGCGTTCTTGCTTCTCCGTCAACACCCATTTCCAAACGCAGGACCGTTCGCAACCTGTCGGCCAAGACCGCACGATTTGCAAAGGCAAAGTTCGCGGCAGCGTTCATTGCGTCAAGGTAAGACTGGCCCGCTTTCGAGTGAACTGGGGCGGCTGCCAACTGACGATCCGGTAAGGTGTAATCCCAATCTTCGTTGTGCCATTGGCCGTCTTGCTGTTTGTAAGTCGATTCCAATTTTCGCACATGATCGGTGCAGACTTGATGGCCAAGTCCTCGACTCCCTGAGTGAATCATGGCCACGATTTGGTCTTCGTACAGACCCCAAGCGGCAGCGGTTTTCTCGTCAACAACGTTCCCGACCGTCTGCAATTCGAGGAAATGATTGCCGCTGCCAAGTGTCCCAAGGGACCGCATGCCTCGTTCCAGCGCACGCTGGGAGAGTGAAGCTTCATCGGTGCCGAGGGTTCCTTTTGATTCAAGAAAAGGCAAGTCTTCGTGGTACCCGTAGCCGAGGTCGGCCGTGGCTTCTGCTCCACGCAGAAGAATGTCTTGCAAGTCATTTCGTTTGATGTCGATGCCGCCCTTTCCAGAACCACCAGCCGGTATTCGTCCTGCCAGTCTGCCGGCCAGTTTTTTCAAATTTGGAATGTCGTCAAGCGTGGCCTCGAGCGCCATGAACCGAACACCGCAGTTGATGTCGAAACCGACACCTCCCGGAGAGATAGCACCACCAAGTTCCCCATAATCAGCGTCGGTAGCCACAACACCACCGATGGGAAAGCCATAGCCGTAATGCCAGTCGGCCATCGCCCAAGCCTCGCCCACGATTCCGGGCATCGATGCCGTGTTGATCAACTGTTCCGGACCTCTGTCATCGGCGTGGCGTAGCATGTGGTCTGCATCGGTGATCAGTCTCGCATCGGTCTTCATGGACCCGTGTGCACGAATGCGCATCGTCCCGTCGCCCTCATCGACGAGATGCTCTCGCCACGGCTGGTCCATGGCAGGCTTCTCTCGCTGTTTGATTTGAGGCTTTTTACTGGCGAACCGTCGGCTCAGTCAACACAGGCTTGAAGGGGGGCCTCTCCTTGGACGGCATGTTCACCTAATGGAGGCCTTTCCATGTCGCTCCCTGCAATCGACCTCGCTGTGTTTCACCAAAACGGATATGTCCGGAAGCAGTGCAGGGTAACCTCACTCTGGTTTTGGACATCAGACTCGGAGCGAGACACTTGCGGAGACACCACAGAAGACGAGTACACCTTCATCGGTGCTCCCCTTATCGATGGATTCACCCAAAGGGGAAAAGCCCTCAAAGACGCCATGCGAGAAGCGTTCTTGCAATTTTTTGAGGGCGTTGACCACGCCAGAATTGACCCGTACCCGGTGCTGGCTCGCTGGCGAGATGACATCCACTTGACCATCGCGTCCATCGCTGATTTTCAGCCTCACGTGACCTCAGGTATGGTTCAACCTCCGGCCAACCCGCTCACCATCTCCCAGCCTTGCATCCGCCTCACAGATGTAGATGCAGTAGGCCGATCCGGACGCCATCTTACCACGTTTGAAATGATGGCGCATCATGTTTTCAACCGTCCTGAGGAGGGCCTTGACATCTACTGGATGGAGACCTGCGTTGAACACTGTCACAACATGCTCACCCAGACGTTTGGCATCGCATCTGAGCAAATCACGTACGTCGAAAACCCTTGGTGCGGTGGCGGCAACGCCGGCGCCGCTGTCGAGGTCATCGTTGGCGGGCTTGAACTCGCCACGCTGGTGTTCATGGACCTCGAGGAGCATCCCGAGGGGGATATTGAATTGAAAGGGGACCGATACCGGAAAATGCCTCTGCAAATTATCGACACGGGTTACGGATTGGAACGCTTTTGTTGGGCTGCGGCGGGTACACCCACCATTTACGAAGCCATTTACCCTGAAACCGTGGGCTGGCTGAAGGAACTCGCCGGATTTGAAAACGTCTCAAAGCAATGGCCTGAGTTGGATTTGGACACATTGCTGGGCGAGATGTCTCGGCTCAACGGCATCATGAACATTGAAGCCGGTGTTGACGGTGATGCGCTGGTTGAACTGTTCTTGGAGCGACTTGGCCAGCGTGGTGTTGAGATAACGGCTGAGCAATTTTCATCCATCACCGAACCCCTCGCTAACATCTACGCCATTCCAGATCACCTCCATGCCCTCTGCAACATGCTCGGGGACGGGTTGGTGCCATCAAACGCCAAAGCAGGCTACCTTGCCAGAATGTTGGCAAGGCGAGTGTTGCGAATGAGGGATGAGTTGGACCTCAGCGTTTCGCTTGCCGAACTTGGAACGCATCATTTGGATGTCAACCTCGGGGGGCACCTCAACAAACAAACGCGAGAAGGTCTTCTCACGATTCTTGGGCTTGAGGAAGAACGGTACCTCGAAATGATCAGAAAAGGCACAAACGTTGTGCAAACCCAACTCAAAGCGGTACCTAAGGACAGCCAAACCATCCCTGATGAGCGTCTCTTCATCCTCAACGATTCGCATGGCCTTTCCCCCGATATGGTCATCACACTGGCGCGAAACGCAGGCTGGCCGAACGTTTCGTTGCGCACTGGTTTCTCAGCAGAAATGGCAGAACGCCACGCTCAAATGGCTAAAGAAGCCGCCGCAGCATCAACCGATTCAACCTCGGATGTACCGGTTGACCTCAACAACCCAACTTCAACACTGTATTACGATGACGCTTACATGGTTGAGTTTGATGCGACGGTTCTGGATTGCGCAAAAAGCACGGTTCAGCATGTGAATGGCGCCACGCACGTTGTCGTTCTTGATTCAACCTGCTTCTACCCGGAGGGCGGAGGTCAAGAAGGAGACCGTGGCCACCTTGCGTTCGGCAAACAGGTTGTCAACGTCCTCGATACGCAGAATGCGTCCGGCGTCGTTCTTCACCACACCGACGGTCCGGTTCCCAAAGGCGAGGCCGTAAAGGGCACCTTGAATTGGCATCGCCGAAAACAGTTGATGGACCACCACACGGCTGTTCACATCGTTGGAGGCGCTGCGAGAAAGTTGTTGGGCCCTCACATCTTTCAGGCCGGTTCTCACTTGGGAGAAGGAAGTGGAAGGTTGGACGTAACGCACTACAACCGGCTCACTCGGGATGATCTTGACGCCATGGAAGACATGGCGAACAACGTCCTAGGGGAAATCAAAGCCACGGAAAAAACCGAGTTGAACAGAAAGGATGCTGACCTCATCCACGGCTTTGACCTCTACCAAGGAGGCGCACCAAAAGGCGACTCGATTCGTGTTTTGAAAATTGGCGACCACGATATACAAGCCTGCGGGGGTACGCATCACGATGAAATTGGACAGATTGGTTCCATCCGAATCGTTCGTTCGTCGGCGGTGCAAGATGGTGTTGAGCGGTTGACGATCGTGGCAGGTCACGCGGCTCTCGCCTTCGCCAGAAGCCAAGACGCCCTGATACGTCGTTCAAGCGAAGTCTTTGGCGTCCACGGTGAGGATTTGCCAAAAGCGGCGACGCGTTTCTTCAAAGAATGGAAAGAGCAACGCAAACTGATTGAACAACTGGAAACCGAAATTGTTCGCCTCAGAACATCGGGCGGCGGTGATGCCAGTCACAATGTGGACGGCGTTCGAATCGTTGTTATGGAAATAGATGGCGACCTGAAATCAATGACAACGATGCTCAAGGAATTGACGCTGGACAGCGATAATCCAACCCTGGCGGTCTTGGGTTCACGGGACGGTGGTGGCAAGCTGATGATTGCGACGACCGAAAACACGGTGGCGAGCGAACGCTACAACGCCGTGGAAATCCTTCGTTCCATTTCGTCGCACATTCGTGGCGGTGGTGGCGGGCGTCCAACGTTTGCGCAAGGCGGGGGTTCTCATGCCGAGGGCCTGCCTGCGGCACTGGGCGAAGCCAGGGAACTGCTCGGTCTTTAGTCAAAGAAGGGTGCGAAGCGCTTCCCTGTCAAAGTGAGACACAGCTTGCTCGTGGGCGATTTTCGGCTCGAACCATGCGGCTTCAGAAATCTCTTCTTCTAGCAAGGTCAATTGGTCCAAACTCCCATCCCATGAGGATTTGTACGTGAACGAAACGAACGATATGCCCTCATCGTTGAATATTCTCTGGGTGATCACGGGCTCAGCGTCATTGAGGACGATGTCGAGACCCAATTCCTCGAGGGTTTCGCGAACGCAGCCCGTTGCCGGATGTTCATCGTGGTCCATGTAGCCCCCGGGCAGCGTCCAGAATCCGTGAAAATGACCCCGCTCTACTTTGGCCATGAGGACATTCCCTTCGGTGTTGCAAATCATCACTTTGGAGACGAGACGATGAATCGACCTGTAGATGGCGTCACGTGCAACAGGGTGGACGTTGTTGTCGGAAACGCATGCGTCCTTCCACGCCCATTCATCGGGCCAAGCGATGCTGGGATAGGCTTTGACCACGTCAAACGAACCGTCGTGGTGGCGCACGCAAAGCCGTCCTTTCTCCGTGTACGATATGTTCAGGCGTTGAAGTTCTTCGGCTGTTGGAAACCTCAAGGGCTTGTTGCGCTCCATGTTCCCTTTTGTGGGATGCTGTGGTCCATCACCGGTTTCATCAACGAGAAACACCTTCCCGTCATGCTCGAGGTAAACCACCGTTGACGGGTGCATGAACCTGCCAACCACCCGGTGGTCAAGAACCCTCGGCTGGCGTTAATTCTCCTTGGGGTGGTCAATTTCCTTTGGCTCAGGGAGTGTTTTTTGCAGGGTCTCGGACACTTTGAGGTCCTCAAGCCGTCGGCCTTGGGGGAGCACACGTCGTTCGTAGGAATTCATCGTAGCATCGTAGGCTTTAGCAGCGTTTGAGAGATGGTTGCCGAGTTTCGAAAAATGATCCATGGTGGTGTTGACCCTCTTGTAGAGTTCTCTGGAGACATCGTAAATTTCCTTCGCACCCTCAGCCAACGCGTGTTGTTGCCAATACAAGGCGACCGTTCGAAGCAGCCCAAGCATGGTCACGGGTGTCGCCACAAGGACAGAGCGGCTCATGGCGTAGTCCATAAGGTCCGCATCAACAGAAAACGCCGCTGCGACCATGGCTTCGCTTGGCACAAACATCACCACGTGGTCAAATTCTCCCTCTATGGTTTCTTGGTACCCCTTTTTGCTCAGTTCTGTGATGGTGTGTTTCATGGCTCGCGCATGCTTTGCCAAGAGTTCGTTTTGCTCCGGTCCTGGTGGCAATTCGGCGGCTTCCAGGAAATGGGCTCCAGAGGCTTTGGCATCAACAGGTATGACGCCATTATCGGGCAGTTTGACCAAAAAGTCTGGGCGGCGTCCGTCATCAAGCGTGATTTGTTCATCAAAGTCAATGTGCTCCGTCATGCCTGCCATTTCGAACAGACGTCGCAGTTTGACTTCACCCCAGTTCCCCCTCGTCTGACTTGACGTGGTGAGCGCCGTTGAGAGGGCCGTGGTTCGGCTGGACAAGAATTCTGTTTTCTCGCCAAGTTCCTTCAGATGGCGCTTGATGCCCTCGTAAGCCCCGGTTCTTTCCTTTTCCATCTCCATGTTGAAATCAAGGATCTTCTGCATCTCTTTTTGCAAGGGTTCAACCAAGTTGGCGACCTCGAGTTTCCTTGTTTCAAGGTCGTGAGCTGCGTCTTTTTGTTGTGCGTTCAGCTTGGCGTTGGCCAATTCGATGAATTTGGCCGAGTTGTCCTCCCCAATTTTGATGGCAATGTTCTCGACTTCCGCCCTTATTCGTTGTTCGTTGAGTGCGATGTTTTCCTCCGATGCCCTCAACCTCTCCTCTGCAACGACAAGTTTGCTCGACATCGATTGTTTGGCGAGGAGCCATCCAACGGTGCCACCGAGAACGACACCAACCATGAGAAAACCGTATTCCAGAATTCCTGCCATGTTCAATCATCATGCCCACGGTATATATTGAATCCGTTATCATTAAACTTCAAATCCATGGGCGGCTTCGGGTAAACCATGCGATTTGAGCAACTCAATGAAGGCGTTTGGGCCATGACTTACCTCATCGTGGATGAATCAACACAGAAGGCGGCTCTTGTTGACCCGGTCTACGATTTTATGGACCGTTACGTGGCGCTTCTTGAAAAAGAAAATCTTGACTTGGTGTACGCTATCGCTACACATACGCACGCTGACCACATCACGGCGTGTTTCACGCTGCGTGAGAAAACAGGGTGTGAGTACGTGATGTCGACCGAGACCGCCAGCCTAGGTGTCTCCATTTACGTTGACGACGAGGAGAAAATTATGCTTGGCTCCATTCCAATTCAGTTTCATGCCGCACCGGGTCACACCAACGACTCGATGATCGTTCATGTGCCCGGCTACATGATGACCGGCGACTTCCTGTTTAACGGTGAGGGCGGTGTTGGCCGCGACGACTTGCCGAGCGGGCGTGTTCACACCCACTGGGACGCCCTGAGCGTGTTGGAAAGGTTTGATGGTGCTACTGTGGTCTGTTCCGGTCATGACCCGCCCGGCACCGAGATGCGATCGTTGGATTGGAACAGGGAGCACAACCCGGTGTTGAAAATGGAGTCTTACGAGTCGTTCAAGGCTTGGCAGGAGGCGACGGCAGAGAAACTCGGCGGTGTTTCAAAAATCAAGACCGCCATCCCTGCTAACCTGTTCGGAGAAATACCAGAAGTCATCCCTTGGCTTGATTGAATTTATTTCTTCAACGGATTGTCGGGCGCCTTGGTATCCAACGGGATCGTTGGTAGGTTTTGCAAATCTTCAAATGACAACTGTTGAGGGTTGGTGCTCTCAAAAGCCGTCAGTCGCTCATCCATGCCCATGCGGACGTTGAAATCAATGCGGCCTTTTTTCCTGGTGAGGTCGTATGAAAGCGGGTTGAGGTATTCGATGACTTGCACTTCGAAGTCTTGCCGAACACGTTCTCCTCGCCAAGAACTGTAGCCCCACCTGTACGAAATACCCACGATGGCCGCACCGTAGAGGAGCGTCAAAACGACGGTCGCAAACAAAATGGGATTGCCGTCGATGTCTCTCGCCTCTTCCAACAGATTGCGACCCAACAAAAACAGCAAACCAATCCCAACCACCGGGTTGAGAACGCCTTCAAGCCACTGGTTGACCGGCACAAGTCGACCTTTCGCTGGGTCAACGAAGACAAGGTCGGCTTCAAAGGCCGTGTTGAGAACGGAAAGCACCGACAGCAGGACCATGTAGAGTAAGGAGGAAACGATGAGTTCGATCGTCCAGGAATCCAAGTCCAAAACCCAGTGGACAATCAGCCACGCAAACAAGCCCAGAAAAGCGGCTTGCGGTACGTAATTAAAGTGCTCAATGTGTTGGGAAAATTCGGTCAAAGAGCGATGTTTTTCCCGTGTGCCACGGTGCGGTTTTGGTATGTGAATCACCTGCCAGTGCATCAGACGCTCGATGCTCTTCAGCGCCCAAATCAAAAGGCGCTTTCGAATCAGGAGGTACTCCATGAACAACATGAAGGGAAAGCCGAACAGGACCAACGGGAGCGCCATGATGGCTGAAAGGGGAAGAATCAACAAAGCCGGCAACAAAAGAAAATGCGAAAGCGTGAGCCTGTGCAGGAGTTCGGCTTCTATGAGGCGCTGTTTGGCTGGCGGAATGCGGAGGTTTCGAGCGATATCGTCCAGCGTTTGCGAAAAGGAAGAGACTTGGTGGCCAGAGTCAACGATTTGCCTGACCACCGTTCGGTACTCGGAGACCTCGTGACCGATACCGACCCACAGTTGCCAGGCCAATCGCATTGGCAAGGCCAGCAGCAGGGGCAAAGCGAGGATGCCCGCTCCCCACAGCAACTCCTGCATTTCGGCTTCCATCGTGCTTCCTCGTCGTGGCGAGACATTAGGGGTTGTTCAAAAGAACGGTTGCCAACAGCGTCCAACCCAATGTTCTAACGCCTCCGGGCGTTTTGCGGACCATGGCCAAAATCGCCGTCACCGACGGCATGGACGAAAAGGCGGTGTTGCGCTTGCAAAAAGCGGGACATGAAGTGGTTCTGGGGCACATTGGCGTCGATGAGCTGGAGGGCGGTGCGCTCAAGTCGTTTGACGCCATCATCGTCAGGAGCGCCACAAAACTCACGTCCAAGGTCTTGGAGGCCTCAGGTGAAAAGTTGCGCGTCATCGGTCGTGCGGGTGTCGGTGTTGACAACATTGACCTGAAGGCTGCCGAACGTCAAGGCATCACGGTCGTCAACGCACCCCAAGCAAGCACCCAATCGGTGGTGGAGTTGACGCTCGGGCACCTCCTCGCCTCCATTCGCCATCTTCCACAAGCTGACCGTTCGTTGCGTTCCGGGAAATGGGAAAAAAGCCGTTTGAAGGGTTCAGAGTTGGCAGGAAAAGCCCTCGGATTGATCGGGTTTGGGCGCATCGCCCAGTCCGTGGGTCGTGTGGCGCAAGCCATCGGGATGGAAGTCCATGCTTACGACCCCTACCTGCCGCCCAAAATTGCAAAGTCTCAGGGCACCCGTTTGCACAAATCCCCCGACTCGCTCTTCAGCAACTGCACCCACATTTCCGTCCACTGCAATTTGAGCGAGGAAACGCACCACCTGGTCAACGCAGAACGCATCGCTTCAATGCCGCATATTGGGAAAGACGGCGCACGCTGTGGAAGCCACATTATCAACTGCGCACGGGGAGGCATCGTTGACGAAGACGCCGTTGTTGCTGCGCTCAAATCTCGGGTGCTGACCTCTGCGGCTTTGGATGTTTTCGAAGAGGAGCCAGTCGACCCCGACCACCCCTTGCTCCAGATGGAGCATTTTCACGGTACACCCCACACTGGGGCGTCAACGGTTGAGGCTCAGGCGCGTGTGGGTATGGACATCGCCACCAACGTGCACGCCGTTCTTTCCGGGCGTTCCTGCAAATTTATTGTCAAAGCCGAGCACGTGTAGCACTTTCACTTTCAACGACCGGGTCTTGAATAAGCATGCCTTCCTCCTTGCGGAGGAAAGAGCATGGGTCGGAGCGTACCGTCGTGGCGTATACGGGTTGAGAACGAATTGCAGGGGTTGATGCCCTACAGGCGTGCTCTGACACCGCACGATCGCGTAGCGTTTGATGCCTTGATGGATGAGGTGCGGAAGCGCCGAACAGCCGGCGGACTCCTTCCAGCACTGAACACGTGGCAACCCACGGTTCTCAGCATGCTGGTTGGCCTGATGTCGGAGGTGTCGAAACTTTCCAAACGCCTTGAAGCCCTTGAGGAACGGCATGATCATGATTGAGGGTTGGCTTCTTGACGTTCATGAAAACGAGGTCGGCACCGGCATGCTGGCTTGGGTCGTGGACGATGCAGGGAAAGCCCATGCTTGTCCCGTTCCGTGGTACCCTTCGCTTCATGTGCATGCATCGGTTGACGAGCTGGACCGGTTGGAGCACTGGCTGGAACAGCCCGAAATCATTCTGCGATTTGGGCTTCTGAACGTTCGAACAACTCGGGCCCGTTTGGACTTGGAAATGCGCCATCATTCGGAGGTTTTGGAAGTCTCCCTTCGTTCCTTTCGAAACCTTCGCGGGCTTGCTGAGCACATTGAAGCCCGGGGAGACTTCCATCGTTTCAAATTGTATTCAGTTGATGCCCACTTGGCCCAGCGGTTTCTCAACGACCATGGTTGCGTTCCCTTTGGTCGAGTTCGCTGGTCGCCAGACAACCCCGAGCGATTTGAACCGGTTGTCGGCTTTGAGCCCCGTGAAACTTATCCTGCGTTTCGAGCGGTCAAACTTGAGGTGGACTCGGTGCAAGACCATGGATTTCCTGACTTGAACGACACCGTGGCACGCTTTCGTCTATCGACCGTTCTCGAGCCAGGTTTTGAGGCCCCGACTGCGCGCCCTTCCATCACCATTGAACGCGAGCATTACGCTTCCATGAAAGCGATGTTGTCGGCTTTTCAATCCGCCATAAACGCTCTCGACCCCGACATTGTCTTGTCGGTTGGCGGCGATCAGCGTTGGTTTCCGTGGCTCGTTGAGCAGAGTCGGGTTCACCAGCAACCTCTTTTTCTGGGCCGCACTCAGGACGCTCTTGAGCAAACGACTCATCAGCGGACCGTGCACTCCTACGGCCAAACCCGACATCGCCACGGCGCATTTTTTCTCAAGGGACGCCTTCATTTTGATGTCCGTAACAGTTTCATCGTTAACGAAGGCGGTCTCGCCGGTCTGTTTGAACTGGCTCAACATTCACGCCAGTCCGCTCAGGTCATCTCTCGCCTTTCCCCTGGCTCGGTGATCAGCGCTATTCAGATGCGTGTCGCCATGGATGACGGGGTTTTGGTACCGTGGAAAAAAAACCGACCTGAAGACACAAAGTCAGCGCTGGATTTGCTTCACGCCGACCGAGGGGGTTTGTATTTAGACAGTCGACCCGGCGTCCATCCGTCCGTGATAGAACTGGACTTTGCCAGTCTCTTCCCAAGCATCATCGCCACCAGGAATATTTCACCAGAAACGCTGAATTGCTCGTGTTGCCAACCCCCTGAAAAGCGGTCAGTTCGAGGGGTGGTGCCACTCCACCCGGAGCAGGCGGCCCAGGAATTCCGAGAGCGCGCAATTCGCACTCGCTTTGGTCGCGATCTTTTTCCGCTTGCTCACGAAAAAGCCCTCCATGTCCCGGGGCTTAACATGCACACATGCGGCCGTACACACGGTTTTCTTGGGCGGGTTGTCGCGCCAATTATTGAGCGTCGGCGGGTGTTGAAGCAGCAGCGCCGGAAAAAAGGCGATGCCTACGATTTGCGGCAAAATGCCCTGAAGTGGTTGCTGGTGACGTGTTTTGGTTACACCGGTTATCGCAACGCTCGGTTTGGAAGAATCGAAGCCCACGAAGCCATATGTGCGTGGTCCCGTGACCTTCTCCTCTCAACGATAGAAGCTGCCCAAAACGAGGGCTGGGATGTTTTGCATGCGATCGTGGACTGTGTCTGGCTTTCGGACACTTTGGGTCGTACAAAGGAGCAGCAGCGGCTCGATGCAGAGGACTTTGCACGGCGCATTACCGAGCAGGTTGGCATTCCGCTTGAGTTTGAAGCGCACTATGATTTCATTGCTTTTCTACCAAGCCGAGTTCACGGCTCCGGTTCGTTGACAAAATACTGGGCTTGCGATGATGGATCGTTCAAGGTACGGGGCATTGAGATGCGGCAACACTCCACCCCCGTCTGGGTTCAGCGTTTGCAACGCAGGGGCCTGGAGTTACTTGCTGAAGGCCAGCGTTTGAACGGCGTGCCCTCTTTCGACACACAGCGCTTGGTTTTGCACCACCACCAGCAAGAAATGCATCGGTTGAAAACGGGGCAAATTCCGTTGAACGAACTGACCATCGCTCGTCGAACGCGACAACGTCTGGACGATTACCGTGTCCAGAACCTCACATACGCCGCTCTGATGCGAGCCCATCAACATGGGTTCGCGGTGCCGCCCGGCGGAAAGGTGCATTATGTCGTGTTGAACCGTTCGTCTGAACACCTCCTTGACCGGGTGTTGCTGGCCGAAGAAATTGATTCTGAGGACACCATGTTTACGGGTTGCCCGTTTCATTATCAAGAGCTTGCCGAGCGCGCAACATGGGCGCTTCTGGCCCCGTTTGGCTGGACAACCGAGGAGATTCGAGATGGCGGCCGTCAGCCGAACCTTCTGCAGTTTGCGCATCCCGGTGGTGGAGGGGAAGAACGCTCAGTTTCGAGGCATGTTTCAGACGGTTGACCCCTCTTAAAGAAAGGCGAAACCGCATTTGTGAACGGTCATGGGAGGGTTGCCAAAGTCCCCGGATGCCGGTCCGACGATGCCTGAGGTGGAGCGTTCTTGCACGCCGCCGACCTCGCCACTGGCCTTCGAGATGGTTCTGAGCGTGTCGCTTGACGTACTTGACCAGACGCGGGTTGGTGCAAGGTGAATGCGCTGTTGCGGTGATGGCTACAACGGCTGTTTGGTGAACATGGGCGAGTTCGCGTAGCATTCGCACATGGCGTCGCAACAAGGTCCGGGATTCAAGGGGCGATATCGCATCGTCCCCGTGCATTGACAGTAATCCATCAACCACAACCATCGGCGAACGGGTGATGGCCAGTTCATCAGGAATTCGTTGGAGTTGTCGGTCGAGTTGGTGGAGGGTAAAACCGCGACTGAGGTACAGGCAGGAAAGACAGGATTCAACATCGGCCCCCATCAATTCCAGCAGTGGAATAAACCGTGCCGGATCGATTCGACATGCTCCATCAATCCAGTGAACCACTTGACCGGAGGCCAGAGCGTGCGCCACCCAATGTTCAGCGATTCTTCGCATGCCTTTACCGCCCCTTCCCGGCCCGCTTAGGTGGTAGAATTGGCCCTGAACCGGCTGGACATGCATGATGTCGATGCTGTTCTGCATGCGTCTGGTGAGGGCGTTCTCTGGTGGAGGATTACGTTCTGGCTTCATACCAATCATCCTATTACGTTCTCAAAGGTCATCGGTTCTTCCGAACACCCCTGACTTGAACTGAACGACAATCAAGTTCAAGCACCCCTGCCGCAGTTGTTTGGTTGTGGTGGGCGAGCCAGAAGCCGAAGTGCCTGATGGACCCCGAATTTTGATTCACTGCGATTTGGATGCTTTTTTTGCGGCCGTCGAAACCATTCACCACGGTTTTGATGAAGACATCCCGCTCATCATCGGCTCGGACCCAAAACAAGGGAGGGGGCGAGGTATTGTATCGACGTGTAACTACGCAGCGAGAGCGTTTGGAATTCGTTCCGCAATGCCGGTGTCCGAGGCTTGGAGACGATGTCCAGCCGCTCCATTCGGTCCTGCTCTTTACATTCGTGGAACACGGGGCCTTTACAGTCGAGCAAGCAGGAAGGTGATGGCTTGCCTGCAGGAACCGGCTGTTCTGTTTGAGAAGGCCAGCATTGACGAAGCCTATCTTGACGTTACGGAGACCGTGCAGGGTGACTGGGACGCAGCGATGGCTCTGGCGAAAGGTTTGCAACAACAGATCATGGCCACTGTGCAACTCTCTGCTTCATTTGGCATTGGACCGACGCGTATTGTGGCTAAAATGGCCAGTGAGGTCAACAAACCCAACGGCATCTGTCGCGTCATGCCCGATGAATTGGCGTCTTTCTTTGAAGGAAGGTCCCTTCGCGATATTCCCGGCATCGGTCCGAAGCGCGCCACTCAGCTTGCGGAGTGGGGGTACACGTCGGCAGATGAACTCCACGGGTTGGGGGAATTGACGCTTTCGAGGCTCACCGGTGAGCGCTTTGCTTCATGGTTTATGCGTGTTATTGAAGGGGACAGCAGCGCCGTTGTGAGTCCGTTGCGCAGCAGAAAATCAATCGGTAAAGAGCACACGTTTGAGCACGATCAAGCCAACCATGAAACCGTACTCAAACGGCTTGAGCAACTGGTGGATTTGGTGATGGAGCGTTCTCGAAGCCTTGGGGTATCGGGCCGCCTTGCTGAGGTCAAAATTCGATACACCGGATTTGAAACGCACACGGCGGGGCGGAGTATTCCGGTAGCGATGGATGACGAATCGGTCTTCAAGCGACTCGCGACACGTCTGTTCGCCATCAACGTCCGACCTGAAAGCAGTATCCGTCTTATCGGATTCCGGCTTGGGCAACTGGAAATGCCTTCCTCCCGGCAAACGACATTGTTTGAGGAGGAGTGATTCACGCCAACTTGTGCATGGCCGTGAGAACCTCGGTAAATTCCTTCAGGGCATCGGGAACAGTCACGCCTGAGACGGGCTGATTGAGTGAAATTCCTTTCTCCTTCTTCTCGGCCCATGTCTGACCGTTGAACTCCTGAAGTGCTTGAGACAGCGACCGCAGCCTTGCACCTTCTTCCGTTCCGTTGGCCACGCTGGGGTATGGAGGGGTTGGAAACGCCTCAATTTCAACAGCCGATTGTCCGTAAACGGTGGTCGATACATGATGGGTGAAGAAAGGACAAACCGGGCTGAAGGCCGACATGTAGTCTCGAACAATCCTGTGCAGCGTCCAAGCAGCACCGGTATCGCCGTCGTAAAGTCGCGACTTGACCATTTCGAGGTAATGACTTGGTAGCAGGCCCGTCCCGAAGGTTTTGAGCGCCTGTGTTGCCGTGTAAATGTCAAGGTTGGACCAAGCTTGCTCAACAACGTGCATGGTTTCTTGGAATTCGGCGAGTATCCACCTATCCTCGGCATTTATGCTATCAGGGGGCGTGTCCAAATCCTCTGGGACATCAAACATTGAAGCAAACCGTGCCACGTTGAACAGTTTGGTCAAGACGCCAAAATACTTCTTTTCAATCTCTTCAGGATTGATGTGGAAATCGTCGCCCACCTGAGCGTCACACGCCTTCCACAACCTGAAGCACTCGCTGCCGATTTTGTTGGCTCTCAACTTCACGGAACCGTCAGGTCCTTTGACTTGCCATGCACCTGTTCGCCCGCCGGCTCCACACTCAAGCACTGAGTCGGCATCAATGCCGTTTCCGAGAGATTTGCTCATCTTTCGTCCCCAGGGATCCATCCCCAGGCCGTCAATCCAAACATGCTGGAAACCGGGTTGGTCAAGAACAAGCGTCGATTTCAGCAACGTGTAGTACAACCACGTTCTGACAATTTCCTTGCCCTGAGGCCTCAGCGCTGTTGGGAAGGCTTTCTCAAAGACGTCGGGATGATTGAGGTAGCCGCTCACGAAGAGGTTGGAGTTTGATGAATCCATCCACGTGTCAAACACCTTCTCCTCTCCTTTGATGGTACCCAAATCGTTCTCCATCGAGGAAAAACTCCCGAGGTCTTGGCGACTTTGCCTGTCAAGGACCCTGCTACCTTCGGGCGGAGCGTCTTTCCATGGTTGGACATAATTCCCGGTAGGAGGAACGATGACTTTTGTTTCGTCTTCGCTGTACCAAATCGGAATTTCAGTGTGGTACCAACGGCGACGGCTTATTGGCCAGTCGATGCTGATGTTGTCCATCCAATCAAGAAGGAATTGTCGGTTTCGTACGGGATGGAACTCGATGTTGTCAATGTGCTCTCGCATGCGGTCTTGGATATGCGTCTGGCGGACGTACCATTCCTTCAACAGGATAATCTCAACTGGATTTTTGCCTCGTTCTGAGACTGGGACGTCTTGGTCTCGTTCAACCGATTGCACAAGCCTTCCGCCACTTTCAAGCAATTCAATGGCCTTAGCTCTCGCTTCCATGACCGGCATGCCGGCAAGAGGGCCTGCAACATCGGTCATTTTGCCTTCAAGGTCAATGGCTTGGAACGGTGTCAGGCCGAGTTCTCGAAAGAC
>Ga0160422_10000924_pt1 | contig 18149 bp, 13 predicted proteins | sample Fk160mmetaG_FD_108192 | JGI IMG/M metagenome (GOLD analysis project Ga0160422, IMG submission 108192) | Marine microbial communities from the Central Pacific Ocean - Fk160115 60m metaG | ecosystem: Environmental > Aquatic > Marine > Oceanic > Photic zone | place: The Central Pacific Ocean... | reverse complement strand
TCCCCATGGAGTTCGTTTCGGATTTTCTGTCCAACCATCAAATGCTCCAATCGTTTAACCGACCGGTTTGGAGAGTCATCCGGGGTGGATCTAAAACCTACGTCGACAAGATGATCCTTTCCCTCGGCTCCTCTCTGCGGTTGAACTCTCCGGTTCATAAAGTTAAGAGAATCGATGATGGCGTATCCCTCACTTTCAAAGACGGCACCCTGCAAAGCTTCGATGAAGTCATTCTGGCCTGCCACGCAGATCAAGCCCTTGCCATGCTTGAAAATCCAACCGAGAAAGAGCGCTCGATTCTGCAAACCTTTCCCTATGAAAAAAACCTCGTCTCCCTGCACAGCGATGATTCTCTGCTTCCCAAGCGAAAATCAGCCCGGGCATCCTGGAACGCCTATCTCCCTGACGAGGAACAGGAACAGGCCGTTGTGACTTACGACATGAACATACTGCAGAGCCTTCCCACTTCCGAACCTTTCTGCGTTTCCCTCAACCAGCGAGACCGGATTAATTCGGCTCTTCATCATGCCGACTTCACTTTCTCTCATCCCACCTTTCACCCGGGAAGGAAGGACGCTCAGGCAAGCCACCGTGACTTCATTCGAAACCGCGGAATCTCGCTTTGCGGAGCGTATTGGGGCTACGGTTTTCATGAGGACGGATTGAACAGCGGACTTCGGGTCTGCCAAGCGTTTGAGGTCACTCTCTCATGAAGAGTTGCCTCTACTTCGGCGAGGTGACCCATCATCGGAAAGCACCCAAGAAGCACGATTTGAGGTACAAATTGTTCATGCCGCATCTCTTTCTGGATGAACTCGATCAAGTTTTTCGGGGTCGCATCTTCTGGTCAATCAATCGCAGCAACCTTTCCTGCTTTCAGCGGGCGGATTACCACAAACCGGAGACCGACTCGCTTGAGGAAGCGGTTCGGTCAACCATGAACCAGCAACTCGGCGACCAAGTGGAAGGCCCAATCTCCGTGCTGACTCACCTTCGAACCTTCGGGCACTGCTTCAATCCCGTGACCTTTTACTATGCATGGAACGACCGCCGCGACCGCCCCACGGCCGTTTTGGCCGAAATCACCAACACCCCCTGGAACGAACGGTACGCCAAAGCCTTCCAATGGACGGAAAAGGACCGCTTGTCCAAGCATGAGTTTGTCAAAGAATTTCACGTTTCCCCCTTCATTGACATGCAGGTCGATTATGACTGGCGGTTTGAGAAACCCTCCGAAAACTTGCGCGTCGACATGATTCTCAGGCAATCCGGCCGAACTTTCTTTTCGGCTCATCTGAATCTTCGCCGTCGACCCATCAATGCGTTGAATTTAGCTTGGGCACTCGCTCGATTTCCCTTCCTGACAATGAGAATCTCCTTCGGAATCTATTGGAATGCCTTGCTCCTACGGCTCAAGGGATGCCCCTTTTATTCTCACCCAAAACACTTGGAGGAAAGTTCCCAGCATGAATAAATCCTCCATCGAAACCACCAAGATCAGTTTTTTTCAAAAGCTCCTGTTCTCTCAGTTGGGCAAGCTGACCAAAGGGGCTCTCAAGGTTGAATTCGGCGGCCAAACTCATACCTTTGGCAATCCCCATGATCCCGTCATCTCCGCCGAACTCCTCGTCCGCAATCCGAAATTCTTTCGCAAGGCTTGCCTAGGTGGCTCGCTGGGAGTGGCCGATAGCTTTGCCGAAGGAGACTGGGTGACCTCCGACCTGGTTGGATTGTTTCGCCTGTTTCTCCAAAATCAGGACGTCATGGACGGGATGGAGGGCGGATGGGCCGCTCTTTTGAATAAACTGGCTCATTGGGCCTACCTCTTTGGTCAGAAAAACACCGTCAGCGGCAGCAAACGCAACATCTCCCTGCACTACGATTTGGGCAATGACTTCTACGAACTCATGCTCGACCCGACCATGACCTATTCATGTGGAATCTTTGCCGACGAATCATCCACCTTGGAGGAAGCCTCCCTGGCCAAGTATGATCGCATCATCGATGAACTTGCGATCAAAGCTCACCACCGGGTTCTGGAAATCGGATGCGGTTGGGGTGGCTTCGCCGAGCGTCTTGGAGAGCGAACCGGGGCTCACCTGACCGCCACCACCATTTCCAAGCGACAATTCGAATACGCAAAAGAGCGCATTCGTCAAAAAAAATGGAACGATCGAATTTCCATCATCACGGAGGACTACCGTAACCTGACCGGACAATTCGACCGGATCGTATCCATCGAAATGATCGAGGCGGTCGGACACGAATACCTGCCCAAGTACTTTTCCCAAATCTCTCAACTCCTGAAACCCGATGGAGCAGCTTTGATTCAAGGCATCACCATGCCCGATCACCGTTACGAAGGCTACCTCAAGGAAGTGGACTACATCCGCACCCGCGTATTTCCCGGAAGTTGCGTACCCTCCGCCTCCGCGATGATCAATGCCGCGGTTGCCCAGTCGGATCTGAGACCCGCTAACCTTTTCGATTTCGGATATCACTATTCGCGCACGCTCAGAGAATGGAGGATGCGCTTCCTGGAAAACCGTGATGAAATCGAGCGATTGGGGTACGAACCGGACTTCCTTCGCGGTTGGGAATATTACCTCTGTTACTGCGAAGCCGGATTCGAAGAAGGGTATACCGGTGACGTTCATCTGCTTCTCGCAAAACCGCAATGCAAGCTTTCCAGAGGCTTCCCCCAATGAAGTCGAAATTCGCTTACCTGATCCATTTCGTGGCCTTTCAGGTCGCTTGGTTCTTTTGCGTTCTCGCTCCACTCAGTCCCCTTCCCAAAACGCTTCCCATTATCGGGGTGGCCCTTTGCCTGCTCGTCGCAATTCGCTCCCAAGGGCTTTTTAGGCTTTTACCTTTCCTAGTCGCATCCACGCTGATGGGCTTGGCCGGGGACGCCTTGCTGGTTCACTTTGGCTTCCTGACTTTCACCGAATACCCAAACATACTGGGCGTACCCTACTGGATGCTCCTTCTTTGGTTAAATTTCGGACTTATGCTAAGACCGCTTTTCACCTGGTTTTTGGAACGTCGCTGGCGCTGCCTCCTCGGCTTTTCCCTAGGTGGAGCTCTGGCTTATTTCTCCGGACAAAAGCTCGGCGTGCTTACCTTCTCCCAAGGTTGGTACTCCGCATGGGCAGTGGCATGCGAATGGACGATCGCCGGTATCCTGATGCGTTATCTTCACCTTTCTTACGAGCAGACCGCATCGAATCGAAGATGATTGAACTTTTGATAGATGGGCAGATCGCATCCTCCTTGGCCATGCTCATGGCGTGGTTGGTTGCCGTATGGATTCGCAACACTTCCTACGTGGACGTGGTCTGGGCATATGGCGTCGGGGTCATCGGTCTTTACTTCCTTTACCAATGCTCCGACCTCTGTTCGCCTCAACGCCTGGCTTTGCTTCAGGGCTTGCTTGGCGTGTGGTCGATCCGTCTTGGCACTCACCTGCTTAGGCGATGCCGGGGGCAACCGGAAGATATCCGTTACGCCTATCTTCGAGACTATTTCGGTACGAAGGCTAATCTTGGCTTCTTCCTTTTCTTTCAAGTGCAGGCATTTTGGATCGTCCTCTTTGCCTCACCCTTTCTCATTCTTGCCCACAACCCAAGCGAGCTGCAGGTCTGGGATCACCTCGGTTTGATCATCTGGGTATGCGGTTTCGTCGGAGTCTCTCTCGCAGACAGACAACTGAGAAATTTCAAACAGGTTCGGGGACGCACCCGCAAAGAGGTCTGCGAAAGCGGTTTGTGGAAATACTCCAGGCATCCGAATTATTTCTTCGAGTGGGTTCTCTGGCTTGGTTATCTTCCTATGGGCATTCATTCCCAAGGAGCCATTTGGCTACTTGTCCTGCCTCCTCTTCTCTACTTATTCCTGACCAAAATAACCGGGATTCCCTTCGTCGAAGCCCGTAAGCTCGAAGCCAGCGGCAAAGCCTACGCTTCCTACCTTACTCGAGTTCCTTCCTTCTTTCCCCGTATTCCAACCAAACCCAAACCGCCTTCATGAGCCTCACCGATCTTTTCATTGATCTCGCCGAACGGGGCTTCGTTCCCGATTTCCTAATCCGAGCGGGCATTCGCAAACTTTGCCGTAAGCGTCTCCTCCAGTGCCGGGTCGACGATTGCGAAGCCAACGCCGAATTGGCCGAGCAATACCTGCAATCGGTCGACCAGTCGCCCTTGGCGGTGCTTACCGAAAAAGCGAACGAACAACACTACGAAGTTCCCTCGGACTTTTACCAAATGGTCTTGGGTAAGAACCTGAAGTACAGCTGTTGCCATTTCGATGATTCGGTCTCTGACCTCTCAATGGCGGAGGACCGCTCTCTCGCACTCACTTGCGAACACGCCGATCTTCATGACGGTCAGCGCATTCTGGAATTAGGATGCGGATGGGGTTCCCTCTCCCTTTGGATGGCGGCGAACTTTCCCAGTGCTCGGATCACATCAGTTTCCAACTCTCATTCCCAAAGGGAATACATTATCTCGGAGGCGAAATCCCGCAATCTCCCCAATCTCGAAGTCGTCACCGCAGACGTAAACGTCTTCTCCACCAAGGAGAACTTCGAACGCGTGGTGTCCGTGGAAATGTTCGAGCACGTTCGCAACCACCGCGGGCTTTTTCGGAGCATTCACGATTGGTTGGAACCGGGTGGCAAACTCTTCACTCACGTCTTCTGTCACCGTTCGACCTCCTATCCCTTCGTGGTCGAGGGAGAGGATGATTGGATGTCACGACACTTTTTCAGTGGGGGCACTATGCCCGCCGACGAACTTTTTCTGAGGATTTGCGGAAAGCTCGAATTGGAAAGACGGTGGCGATGGTCGGGCGATCACTATGCGAAGACTGCCGAAGCTTGGTTACGGAACACCGACCGCAACCAAACTGATATTCTTGATTTGTTCGCCGGGGATTTGTCCGCAAAGGAGGCGCTGCGGGCTTTTCACCGCTGGCGCATTTTCTTCCTCGCCTGCTCCGAAACCTTTGGTTTGCATAAGGGGCAGGAATGGTGGGTCAGTCACTATCTCTTCAAAAAGCCATGAAAACCTACTTTACCCTCTCGACTCTCGCTCTCTCCATGAGCCTTTTTCCGCTTGGCTTTCTCCTCCATGGCTCCGAACCCGAATGGAACCAGTGGCGTGGACCTACCCGGGACGGAATGATCCCCCTTGATTCCCTCTGGCCGAAGAACATCAGTGAGGATAAACTTCGCCTGAAATGGAAGAAGAGCATTGCCAAGGGATATCCGGGCCCGGTGCTTTCGAAGGATCTTGTCTTCACTGTGGAAACCAAGGGAAAGAACGAAGTGGTTCGGGCCTTTGACCGTAAGACGGGAGAACAAAAATGGGAAACCCAGTGGCAGGGATCGATGAGCGTTCCCTTCTTCGCTTGGAAAAACGGAAGTTGGGTACGATCGACTCCGGTTTACGATGGGAAGAATCTCTACGTTGGAGGCATGCGCGATCACCTTGTCTGCCTGGATGCCGAATCCGGGAACAGGCTGTGGAGCGTCGATTTCATGGAGAGGTATGAATCCCCTTTGCCCGCATTCGGGTTCGTTTGTTCGCCTCTTGTCATGGGCGAGCATCTCTATGCTCAGGCAGGATCGGGTTTATGCAAACTCGACAAGCAAACCGGCAAATCGGAATGGCGTGTCCTCGAAGTGAAGAGTGAGAAATACGGAAGCGCCTTTTCGTCGCCCACCTTCGCCACGATCCGAGGCGTGAGACAAATGGTGGTTCAGACCCGCACCGATCTGGCCGGAATCGATCCGGAGAAGGGTAAAGTTCTTTGGAAGAAGCCCATCGAAGCTTACCGGGGCATGAACATCCTCACGCCCGCAATTGCAGGAGACTCGGTTTTCACGAGTTCCTACGGCGGAAAAAGCCTGCTTTTCGAAGTGGAAAAGAAAAACGATGGCTTTGCAGTAGCTCAAAAATGGGAAAACATACAGGAAGCCTACATGTCGAGCCCGATTCTGATCGGAGACTTCTGCTATCTTCATTTGAGAAAGCAGCGGATGGCTTGCCTTAACCTAAAGACCGGCGAAACCGCATGGATCAGCAGCGAATCCTTCGGAAAATACATGTCCATGGTTTCCAATGGAAAAGACATTCTCGCTCTTGATGAGGATGGTACCCTCTATCTGATCGGAGCCAACCCGGAACAACTTTTGATCAGGCAGAAGCGAACCATTTCCCAAGCCCCGACCTGGGCCCATTTGGCCATTTCCGGAAACCAACTCTTCGTCCGAGAACTCGAAGCCATCGCTTGCTACGAGTGGTAAGCGGTTCAAGACCGCATTTTCCTCTATTGCCTACTGCGGTCTATCGGAGTAATGGTGAGAAATGTCCTTCCATAAGCTCTACCATCTGTTTTTTTCCTGGAAAGGTGAGATCGGACGGTCGGTTTATGCCTTTACGGGCATTATCCTTTTCTTGGTCAAGTGGAACTTGGACAGGCTCTTTTCCCTTTTTGCAAATGAAGTTCGTTACCCCACTCCCTTTTTCTATCTACTCCCTGAAATAAACTCTGAAACCGTCCGGACCGATCTAATCCTGCCGTGCTTTGGCCTCGCCCTTCCCTTCATTTACCTAGGGCTCGTCCTTACCGTCAAAAGGCTGCGTTCTCTGGGGTGGCCTATTTATTCGTCCATTCTGTTTTTCGTTCCCTTTGTCAATCTCCTGTTCTTTTTCCTGCTTTCCATGCTGCCCCAAAATTCTCCTTTGGAATGGAACCGGAAAAACCGGCCAAGGACCAAGGAATGGCTCGACCGTTTTCTGCCAAGAGGAAAAGTGGCCTGCTCCTCAATGGCAATGGGTCTTTCCGCTACCCTAGGCACTCTCTTTGTATCCCTTAGTCTGCTGACGGGGGTCGGACAAGACTACGGTTGGGGCTTTTTCGTTGGCTTACCTTTTGCCATGGGTCTGACCTCAGCGGTTACCTACGGTCATCATGAAAGGCGGAGCCTTTGGGCATGCTTGGGCGTAGCTCTACTCACCCTCGGCTTTTCCTTCCTTCTCTTGCTTCTTTTGGCCATCGAGGGGATTCTCTGTCTTCTGATGGCCGCTCCCATCGCTTTGCCTTTGGCCGCCGTTGGAGGTTGGGTTGGATACCTCATCCAAAATCGCGCTTTCCTCAAAAATCCATCCCTATCAGTTTTTGTCGCTACCTTCCTACTCATGGGTTTTGAGGAGAAAGCCCTCCCCGAAGCCCCCCTCTTCGCGGTCCGCTCGGAAGTTCTGGTGAATGCTCCGCCCGAAAAGGTATGGAATCACGTCGTGACCTTTTCCGAATTGCCACCTGCCGAAGACTGGCTTTTCTCTCTTGGAATCGCTTGCCCAACCTGCGCTACCATCGAGGGAACGGGTGTGGGAGCAATCCGCCACTGCAACTTCAACACAGGCGCCTTCGTGGAACCAATAACCGTATGGGACGAACCCAATCGCCTCGCTTTTGACGTAATCTCCCAACCACCACCCATGAAGGAACTGTCCCCCTATGACATCCACCCTCCTCACCTCGACGGTCACTTGGAAAGCAAACGGGGTGAATTCCGTTTGCGAAGGTTTGAGCAAGACAAGACGATCCTTATCGGCACCACATGGTACAAACATAACATGTGGCCGGCTTCCTACTGGAAGATTTGGTCGGACTTTTTGATTGGGCGCATTCATCGAAGAGTCTTGAACCACGTCAAGAAACTCTCCGAGACAAACTAACTTTCGGAGTTCATTGGGGAACGGGCTTTTTCTTCACCGAGAAAAAAAGCCTTCGAATCCCCACCGCTACGAAGCAAAGCGATCAAGGCATAGAGGGCGCTGACCAAGTTCCCCCCAATCAAAATCGCAACGGACCAAGCCAGTGTTTTTCCAAGACAATTCTCCCGGTAGACGATCCAACCGATGACAAGAAAAAATCCAACGTAAACGTCGAACAGGGAAACGATTCCCCAAGGATTTTCAATCAGCTCGCCTCCATCCTCGAAAAAGTCGCCCTGCGTAAATCCGTAGTGAAGGACTCCCGCCATAATGACGGTGAGAAGGACTAGGTATCCGAGGGCAAACTTTCTGCCCATCAAAAAAGGGATTTCGAAGAAGAAACTTATGCGGAAGCTTCGGCAAGCGCATGATCGACATCCGCAAGAATATCGTCAATATGCTCGATGCCAATGGACAACCTGACCAGTTCAGGCTTGATTCCACCGGCCAACTGTTGCTCCTCGTTCAACTGAGAATGCGTGGTGGTGGCTGGGTGAATCGCCAAGCTCTTGGCGTCACCGACGTTGGCAAGATGCGAGAAAAGCTCCAGCTTATCAATGAACTTGGGGCCCGCCTCGGCTCCCCCCTTGATTCCGAAAACGACCATCGATCCTCCTTTTCCGCGAAGATACTTCTGATTGAGGTCGTACATGGGATCTCCTTCCAAACCGGGAAAGCGCACCCATTCGACGGATTCATGCCCCTGCAGATGCTTGGCCACAGCCAAGGCATTTTCGCAATGCCGTTCCATGCGCAGAGAAAGAGTCTCGATTCCTTGGATGAACTGCCATGAATTGTCCGGAGAAATGCAGGCGCCCAGATTTCGCAGGGGAACCGTGCGCATTCTGAGAATGAAAGCCAAAGGAGCAAGAGGTTCGGGCAAATCTTGCCCCCAACGCAAACCATGGTAACTGTTGTCCGGCTCATCGTAGAGAGGGAAATTTCCGTTTTTCCAGTTAAAGGATCCGGAATCCACGACCACTCCGCCAATGCCATTGCCGTGACCGCCCAACCACTTGGTCAGGGAATGAATCACAATGGATGCTCCGTGCCGAATCGGTTGGGTTAGGTAGGGAGTCGAAAAAGTACTGTCAACGATCAGGGGAATACCGTGATCATCGGCTATTTTGGCAATTGCCTCCAGGTCGGCGACGTCCAGACCCGGATTGCTTACGGTTTCGCAAAACAATGCCTTGGTCTTGTCCGTTATGGCGGCCGCGTAGTTGGCCGGATCATTCGGATCCACGAAATTCACCTTGATCCCGAATTTGGGGAGAATATCATTGAATTGGGTGTAGGTCCCTCCGTACAGGTTGTTCGCGGATACGATTTCATCCCCTTCCTGGGCGATGTTGATAATGGAGTAGAAAACCCCGCTCGTCCCGGATGCGAGCCCCAAGGCGGCGGCTCCGCCGTCCAAGGCAGTCACGCGCTGCTCGAGAACGTCGGTGGTCGGATTCATCAGGCGTGTGTAAATGTTTCCAAGCTCTCGCAAGCCAAACAAATTGGCCGCATGCTCGGTATCGTTGAAAACGTATGAACTCGTCTTATAGACGGGAACGGCGCAAGAATTCGTGGTCGATTCGGGCTGGTAACCCGCGTGAAGGCATTGGGTTTCTAATTTCATTGTTTATGAAGATCTTGGGGTTAGGTTAAAAGTTGGGAGATCAATACTTAATAATTTGCGGATAAAATCAATCCAATATCTTATCGCCTCCCTATCGTGCAATTACGATCCATGTCATAAAACTTATGGATCGATTTGTCGGGGACTCATAAGATAGGCGATCAAATCGCGCCTTTCCCGTTCGGATAAGTCATCCAAAAGACCCATGGGCATGATGGAGTTGGGTAACGCATCCCTTGACTGAATCATGGACTTGCTGATCACGCTTTCCGATCCCGGCATACGGAGAACCACGGAATTCCTATCCTGACCGACGATCATTCCACTGAGCACACGACCGTTCTTCGTTTCAATGACGTGCATTCGATAATCCGTCGAAACCGCGCCATTCGGATCAACGACGTTTTGCAGAAGATAATCGAGGTTCGACCGACCCGATCCGGTTAGATCGGGACCCAGTTTTCCTCCCTTTCCATAAAGAGTGTGACAACTCGAACACCTCTTCTCGTAAAGGATGCGCCCCTTGAACAAGTCCGCTTTTGCCAAATGGGAAGGAGTCAATTCTCGCCTTAATTCTTCCATTCTCCTTTTCAATTCATCGGGTGAACGTCTTAGTACGCCCCAAACTTTTTCCAACCTTGCGCTTAACTCCTCGCTCTCGAGGGACTGAATTTGCATGGCATGATAGGGAGTGATGACCGACTTGGAAATTCCGCCCCGCTCAATTGCCCGTAGCAAGGAACCCGCCCAACTTGCGCGGGCGCAAACCAGTTCAACCACCTCACTTTGTTCCTCAATCGTAAAGGCGGCCAGTCGCTCGGTCAGTTTCTCCCCAATCTCACGGTCGGCGAATCGGGCCAATCCGCGAGCCGCCCAGATCCGCATCTCCGGATCTTCAAGCATATCCAAGCATAAGGATTGAAAATTTGGGGAATCCGATTGGATCAGATTTTCCATAACTTCCCGGCGTGAGGAAAGGGATGCTTGAGGGTTCATAGCCAGTTTTTCCATTCGTTCAGCCGCTTCCGCATCTCCAAAGAAGACGCTCAATCTCAAGACTTTCGGATTTCCTTTCAGGAGGGAACGGACTTGATCCCATTGGGCTGGCCGAGCGAACTCCTTCATGCCCCGCACCGCACGCTCCATGCCGGAAAGCAAGGGTTCGGACTTCTCCTTACTTTCGGAAAGCAGATCAAACAAGTCGTCGAAGGAAGAAGGGTTTTCCTCGGACCGTTCGGTTGTAGCTCGGCTGATCCATGACAGCAAACTGGGCCAAACCGTCGCCCGGGCCACTTCAAGCAGTCCAAGCGGGTCTTCCTCTACCATCGGGGTGAGACCATACCAGACAAGCATGGGCAGGTTGTGATCGGCGGCATCCTCTGCCCGCCCGGCCAAGGCTTTCCCCAAATTCCTTCGGGAAAGAATCGGCAATCGTTGCAGACTTGAAGCAAGAGTGAGCCGGACCAGAGCCGAATCATCCCCCGCAGCCAAACTCACGAGCTTTTTTTCGAGATTTGGGTTCGCCTTGGGCAGGGCTTTTTCCCGAGGTCCGAAAAGCGTATCGATGGGTTGCTTATCCAGAAGCAGACGGATCGCCCAAGCGCGAAGGTGATCATTCGGGTCCTGCAGATACCTTTCGGGTTTCAAGTTCTGCAGCGCATGCAAACCCCACATGGCCCGCAAACGGACTACCGCCTTTTCGCTCTCGTCCTTGAGGATTCTTTCGCAGACTCGAGAGATCACTTCGGAATCGATTGGTTTTCCCTCGTACAAGAGACGCAACCATTGACGGAAGAACCATGCATTCGGATGTCGCAGAAGAGATTCGGAATCATGGGAAGCGGTCTGCAAAGACGATAAATCGGCAACCGGGTTCTGACCGTGAAAGAATTTGTAAATTCTTCCACTCGTACGATGTACGCCGGTATGGTCATGGCACTCGCCGGTATCGCTCCAATCCAAGCCATAAATCGCTCCGTCGGGCCCCACGCTGACCTCCATTCCCCTGAACCACTCGTTGGAGTTCCGAAACGCATCCGGTTCATGTCGGCCGACGTATCCGCTCCCCATCCTCTGCAAGCGTTCGCGATTCATTCTCCGGCCATGCTGGTTCCAGGTCAGGAGGCGATTCCTCCACTCCTTGGGGAAATGATCCGCCTGATAGATGGCCATCCCAACGTGGGCGTGCCCCCCCCCGAAGTCATTGGCCGCTCCATTGCGAGATTTGTGCCAAGCCAAGTTGGTGTCGTAATGAAAATGATCCGCATGCTGCGGCATGCGCTCATAAACCAAGGGATTTTGAGAAGCTCCGCTTCCCGACTCCCGGTAATGAGCTCCGGGAATCATGTGCCACAGGTGTCCGATTACGGTGTTTATGAAAAAGAGTTCACCATGCTCATCCCAGTCGTGGCCCCATGGGTTGACCGTTCCATGGGCCAGCACCTCGACTTCACCATCCTTGGGATGATAGCGCCAAATTCCCCCATCAATGGGAATTCGGAGATCATCGGGAGTACCCGGCGCTCCCAATTTGCCGGGGCAGGAATGACCGCATCTCCCATAAAGCCATCCATCGGGGCCCCACCGCAAGCCGTTGGCAAAATTGTGATAGTTTCCTCGCGCAACGTCGAAACCATCCAACATGACCTGCGGTTCTCCGTCAGGTATAAGATCACCATTGCGGTCCGGAATGAAAAGCAAGCGGGGCGGACACATCAACCACACTCCACCCATCCCGACCTCCACGCTGGTCAGCATTTGCACCTCGTCGGTGAACACCTTACGGAACTCCGCCACACCATCCCCATCCTCGTCGGCCAAGACGATGACCCGATCCCTCAGGCTTAAGTCAAAACGGATCTTTCGGCTACCGTAGGTGTAATTTTCCGCAACCCACATGCGGCCTTTCTCATCCCAAGCCATGGCAATGGGATTTTGAACCTTGGGCTCTCCGGACCAGACCGAGACTCCATAATCATCCGGCAAACGAAATTTGCCGGCGCTCTCCTCCAGGGAAGGCGGGCCACCATCCGTAGTGGACTCGGTGTTCGGCAAGGAAGGAAATTCAGCTCCCAGCGCAGGTATGGCAAGAGCAAGGACAGCAAGTCTTGGAATCAAATGCACTTGTCTTTCGTAACACGTCAGGGGGGCTTCGAGAAAGTTTAATTTTCATGGTTCTTCCGAGTTGATCAACTCCTCGAAATGGTTCTTTTTGGATGAATGCCCCATTACAAAATCCTCCTCCTCGCATCCTGCTCGTCGCTGCTGTTTTTTTCCGCAGCGGAAGCTCAGCAGCAAAAGAAACCCATCCGGGTGAATCCCCTTTCGCCCATTGAGGAAGTTGCGGGATTGCCCAACGTTCTGATCATCGGGGATTCGATTTCGATCGGATACACCCTTCCGACTCGGGCCTTGCTCGCCGGCAAAGTCAATCTTCACAGGATTCCGACCAACGGCGGCCCCACCACCAAGGGAATTGCCGAGATCGAAAACTGGTTGGGCGACCGTAAGTGGGACTTGATTCATTTCAATTGGGGACTTCACGATCTTAAGTTCATGGGCAAGGATGGAACCAATTTGGTGCCGAAGGAAAAGGGTGGAGTCGTGCAGGTCGAACTCGTTGAATATGAAAGCAATTTGGACAAACTGGTCGCCCGCATGAAAAAATCAGCGAAACGGTTGGTCTGGCGGAACACAACACCGATTCCCCCCGGTTCCAAGGCGCGCTATGTGGGAGATTCCCTGAAATATAACCAAGCCGCCGCGAGGGTCATGAAAAAGCATGGAGTCCCCACGCTCGATCTCTTTGGCCCAAGCAAAAAGAACATGAAGGGTTGGATGCGGGAGGCGAACGTCCATTACTTCTCTCATGGTTCGCAAGCCTTGGCGGAAATCGTAGCCAAGGACATCCTCGGACGACTGAAGATCTAGTTTCTCTCCCTTGCCGCTCGGACCGCCGCCCAAGCGTCAATCAATCCGGCGCCAAATTTCTCATCCCTGCCGGGAGGGCCGAGATCCCTAGCCGTCTCCGAGATGATTTGACCGACCTCCCAAGGATTGATGGTTGGGTTGGCCGAAAGGACCAGGGCGGCCACGCCGGCAGCATGAGGACCGGAAAAGGAATTTCCCGCAGGGCCCATCACCAGAGAAGCCTCGGGAGCCCGGCTGATTTCTTCCCACCCCGAACGAATCCTGTACGAACCGGTTACGTTCCAGACGGGATAGCCCGTTGGAAATGCGCAAAGATCGGGCTTGGAGAGAGGATCGGCTTGCGGATGATCCGAAAAGAAGCGAACTCCCTCCCAAAAACAGGGACCTTCGCTGCTGAAAGGCAGCAGTTTCCGTCCCCTGTCCACTCCTGAAACCGCGAGAACGCAGGGGATGTCCTTGGGGAGACCGATTTGCTTGCCCTTCGGGAGGGCCCGTCGGGACTGGGGGCCGTAGTTACCCGCCCCGCCCACCGCAAGGACACCTCCAAGAGAAAGGTGCTCGAAGGCATTGCGAAAAAGACCTCGGGTTTGACCGAGATCCCGCCCCACCGCCATATAGCTCATCGATACCACCTCTGCGCCTTGAAGCAGAAGATATTCCAGACAGCGCAAATCAAAGCCTCCCTTAAGAAGTAGGAGACGGCATTCGGGGGCAATCCCGGTCTGCCAACCAGACGAAGAGACTCGTCCCGCAATGATCCCCGAACAGGAACTACCATGTGAGGTGGTTTTTGAGTCATCCAGCACGTATCCGGTGTTGGACCTGAAATCATATCCGAAAAGATCATCGATCAACCCGTTTCCGTCATCATCCTTTCCATTTAACTCTTCCTCAGGGTTTTTAGCCAAGGCGCGAACCAGGGACGGCGTGGGCAGGATGCCCGAGTCGATGACTGCCACAGTGACTCCAAGACCGGTTGCATTTTCATCTTTCCATGCTCGGACCGCTCCGATCTCGCTAACGTTCCAGGGAATATCCTCTCTTTTATCGGGCAACGGAGCGGGTTCGTTCCATAATCGTAGGACTTTCCCGAGCCTATTGATTTTTCGCCCGGACATAGGCAGGGATGTGTCTGAATCGAAGGCAAAACGATCGAAATAAACATAGGAAATCTCTTTTTCACGGGCAAGGCTCTCAATGGTGGGAAGCCTTGCCCGGCAAGCAAATCCATTGACGATCCAAAATTTACGAAGCCCACGAAGCTGACCCTTTCCATTCATTTCATCGATCTTGTCCCTCAACTTCGCGAAAGAGTCTTGGGCTTTTTTCCTTAGAAGCGAAAGGACCTCCTCCCGGTTTTGAGAACGAGGTTTTTGGGAACGAAACTCGGAAATCCTTTCATAATCTCCGGCCTTCAGAACCAACTGGTCCTCCATTCGAACGAAAATAGGCAACCAGTCGTTTCCCTTCTCATAAAGGATCGGATCGACCTTGCCCAGGTAGTTTTGACCGGAAAGGGAGGTTCCGACGATAAGAACGGTTAAGCGAAGGAATTTCACCTCAATGGAAAAGACTGTTTTTCTTCAGCAGAAAGGAAGAAACTTGATCGAAAAGCCGGAGAGATCCGCAACTTGAGAAAGGCAAGGGACTTTTCTGATCGCAAACGAAAAACGAGGCTGATCAGGATCTCAAACCGGCAAGAGCCGCTTGCTTCACGACGTTTTCGACCGTCATGCCCAATTCGCTCATCACCGTTGCTCCGGGGGCCGAAAAACCAAAGCGGTCGATGCCTACGACCACTCCGTCCAGGCCAACGTATTTTCGCCAAACGTCGGAAACGCCCGCTTCCACCGCCAAACGATTTCTGCATGCGCTGGGCAAAACGGATTCCTTGTATTCATCATCCTGGCGGTCGAACCTTTCCATACAGGGCACGGATATCACTCGGACGGTGGGTCCGAGTTGATCGGCCGCTTCCATGGCAAGGGAAAGTTCACTCCCCGAAGCCAGGATGATCAACTCCAATTCACCTTGTTCCCGCCGAGCCACGTAAGCGCCTTTGAGAGTTCCGTTCCGCCGGTCCGCAACTGGTATCATGGACAGATTGGAAAGGTTCTGCCGGGTCAGAATAAGACCGGTCGGACCATCGGTGCGTTGCAAGGCGGCCACGAAAGCGCCGGCCGTTTCCTCCGGATCGGCAGGACGAATGACGTCAAGGTTGGGGATTACCCTCAACCCGCTGGTCGTCTCGACCGGTTGGTGAGTGGGACCATCCTCCCCGACCGCCACCGAGTCGTGGGTCCAGATGTGAAAAATCGGCAGATTGGTAAGAGCCGACAAGCGAACCGATCCTCGCATGTAGTCCGCGAAGACCGCAAAGGTCGCTCCCGAGGGACGGAAGATTCCGTAATACCCGATCCCGTTGACGATCGCGCCCATTGCGTGCTCACGGATGCCAAAGAGAAGATTGCGTCCGGAATGGTTTTCCTTCGTGAAGTCACCCACCTCCTTGAGGTAGTTCTTGGTCGAGCCATGCAGATCAGCCGAACCACTGACCAGCAATGGCATGGCTTTCGCCAAGTCATTGATGACTTGCCCACCGGCCGCGCGCGTCGCCACCTTGGCATCCTCGGGAAAGACCTGCACGCGGTCCATCAGATCGGCGGGAACCTCCCGCTTCAGTCCCGAATCAAGCAAGGCGGCTTTTTCCGGATTGGCCGCGTGCCAAGCCTGAAAAGTCTCATTCCATCTCTTGCGGTTTTCGACCTGTTCCGCAGTGCGTTGCTGGAAAAAGCCTCTAACTTCATCGGAAACGTAAAAGGGTTCCTCGGGCAACCCCAGTCCCAAGCGGGCGGATTCGGCGAACTTGGCTCCGCCCTCTCCGTGACCACCGGCCGTTCCCGCAACCTCCGGTATTCCCTTTGCAATGAGCGTCTTGAATTCGATGAAGGTAGGCTTGCCCTTGTTGGCCCGTGCCTGAGCGAGAGCATGGCCAATTTCCTCCATATCGTGACCGCCTTCAACCCGAATGCAGTGATAACCGTACGCGGTGAAGCGATCGATCACGCTCTCACTTTGGCTTGCATTGGCCATGGCGTCCAAAGTGACGTCGTTGGAATCGTAAAGAATGGTCAAGTTGTCCAAGGCGAGATGCCCGGCGAGGGAAGCGGCTTCGGCGGCAACGCCCTCCTGCAGGCAACCATCCCCGGCAAGCGCGACCACTTGGTGATCGAAGATCGTATGCTCGGGGGTGTTGAAGTGAGCGGCCGCCATTTTTCCGGCAATCGCCATGCCCACCGCATTCCCAACCCCCTGCCCCAAGGGACCGGTGGTGCATTCGACTCCGGGAGTTTCCTCAAACTCGGGGTGACCGGGCGTCTTGCTGTGCAGTTGCCTAAAGTTCTTCAGTTCATCGAGGGAAAGATCGAAGCCGGCCAAATGCAGCCACCCGTAAAGGAACATGCTCCCATGACCGGCGGACAGTACGAAACGGTCCCGGTTAAGCCAGTTCGCATCGGTAGGGTCTATCTGCAGATCCTGTCCGAAAAGCGCGGCGCCGATTTCCGCCGCTCCGAGAGGAAGCCCCAAATGTCCGGAACTGCATGCGTGAATTGCGTCAATGGCCAAGCCTCTCGCCTGGTCGGCGGCTTGCTGAAGAATGTGTTGGTTTTGCATAGTTAGGTATAAAAGGTTTGAGTCGATGGGGATTGAGCGGAACCCGAGGCGAGTTGTGACCTAAGGTTCGAAAGGGAGGAAAATGGTCAATCTTGGTAAATCACGTCGTTCGGGCTCAGTTCAACCAAATTCTCTCCGGGGTTCACTTCGACCTCCTTGGACCAAATGGTCACGACGTTGGTATCGGGGTCCTTGTCTATTCCGATCAGGTAGTATTTGTCGTCGGGCGGCAAATTTTCCAAGGCGGCATGACCAAACGGATCCGTCAATGCCTTGCCCACCTTTGCCTGAAGAAGGATAGACTTTACGCTGAGCGCGACTTCGGGATTCGAATGACGATTTTTTTCCGCTTGGGCCCAAAGTTCCGCAACCGATTGAACTTCGTCGGCAATCGCCGATTCCGAACTCAAGCCCTTGAGCAAATCGTTGAGGTTTTGGGTGGTTAGATAAAACTGGGATGCCTGAGCGGGAATGAGTTTGCCGTTTCCCGATGGCTTGGATGCCCGAAGTTTCAAAACTCCCTCGGACGCGTCGAAAGAGGCGGGGAACTCCGGCGGAGTGAGCGAATCCAGATCAGGACTCGCAGATGAAAAAGAGCTTGGCGGTTCCTCTATCTGGGAAAGGGGAGGCGTCGTAAGACGATTTCGGTCCCTCCAAAGACCCTTGAGCGGACTGTCCCGGTACTCGCCTCTTTGAATGCGATCAATGATTTCCCCGTGATCGAAGGAGTCGTCCGATGACTTGCCCGCTCGTAAAAAGGCTTGCAACTGATCATCCGACGGCAGGGACAAGGAGTTCCTGTTTCCCAGAAGCAAACGATCCTCAAAATCCTTCGATTCGAATGCCATATCCTGATGGGCGCTCTGGTTTTTTCGAGCATACCTCGAATAGGGATTGGACGAGGTGGGCGTAATGGGCTTTTTGGCGTGAAGGAGATGCAAACTGGGGTTTTTCAACAAATCCTTGAGAGTGATCATTTCAGGATCTCCCCGGTCCATCCACTCAAAAACCGAGACGACTCTCGGATAAAGCAAAGGGAGGGAGTTTTTTTCGCGAGCGACCTTTGCAATCATGGCGCCATCCAAATCGTCCATCCGCAAGGGTTGCGACAAAAGGGGCTGTCCGAACCAATC
>Ga0160422_10000923_pt1 | contig 18161 bp, 17 predicted proteins | sample Fk160mmetaG_FD_108192 | JGI IMG/M metagenome (GOLD analysis project Ga0160422, IMG submission 108192) | Marine microbial communities from the Central Pacific Ocean - Fk160115 60m metaG | ecosystem: Environmental > Aquatic > Marine > Oceanic > Photic zone | place: The Central Pacific Ocean... | reverse complement strand
TAAGAAACAAAAGTTGTTAGACCAAAATGCCCTTTGGAGAAACGTTTATGTATCTGAAACTGACAGTCAGGCGGAAGATGAACTCTATCAATTTCTAATAGACACGAGAAAACATATGATGGAAATACGCAGTGAATTTAATCCAGATGACTTCGAGCCACTTCCTGAAACATTGAACGCATGGACCGACCCGGCTGTGAGCCACGAAGAGGGTGCGAAAATGGCTATGGAAACAGGGTCGCTGTATGGCTGTACCGAAAAAGTAAAAGAGCAAGTTGCCGAACTGAAGGAGTTGGGGGTATGTCACCTCCTTTGCCAAACAGGTTTTGGGGCAATGGATATGCAGCAAAATATTTCTTCAATGCGGCGCTTTGGCGAGGAAGTGATACCATCTTTTTCATAGTTGGTGCCAAGAAGGAGTGGTGAGTTGACCAAGGTTGCAATAATTCAAGCACGTATGTCGTCTGCGAGGCTTCCGGGAAAAGTACTTAAAGAAGTTAATGAGAAGCCTTTATTATTGCATCAATTAGAACGGGTTGCTCGATCCAAACATGTAGAGAAAATAGTTGTCGCAACATCCACAAATCCGGCTGATGATGAGATAGAAAAGTTTGCCAAAAAAGGGAACATAAGTCTTTTTAGAGGTTCTGAGGGGGATGTGCTCAGTCGCTTTGAGGGTGCTGCACAAGAAAATGGAGCAACAACGATTATTCGTTTAACAGCGGACTGTCCTTTGAGTGATCCAGAGGTCATAGATCATGTCATTACTAAATATTTAGAGCAGCCGAATGCTTGTAAGTTTGCCACTAACGCAATTCCTCGAAGTTATCCCGCGGGCTTGGAAGTTGAATGTTTTTCGCGTGAAGCATTGGAAATTGCTTCATTGGAAGCAAAAGAAGATTATGACAGAGAGCATGTCACGCCATTTTTTTATAGAAACCCGAATAGATTTTTTCCGCTTAGTGTAGTGTCAACGATAAATTATTCTAGGGAAAGATGGACACTGGATGAGCAGAGTGATTTTTATCTAATCAAAAAAATTATGGAGGCTTTATCTCAAATTAAAGTGGACTTCAAAATGGCTGATGTTCTGAATATTTTGGATGCCAATCCGGGTTGGCGTAAATTAAATTCGGCTGTTCAGGAGACACCACGACTAGTAAAAGAGATTATTTTTAAGGGTGCTGATAGTGGCTAAAAAATTTCAATCTGAACAAGAAGTTTTTTGGGCAGGTAGTTTTGGCGATGAATACACCATTAGAAATGATAGGAAGGAGCTCTTACTCTCAAGAAAAACGCTATTGAATAGAGCTTTGAAGTCTTCCAGCAAGCTCGAGAGCGTTATTGAATTTGGCGCAAATGTTGGCTTGAACTTAATCGCCGTTAAGGACTTAATTCCGGGTGTTGCCGCTACCGCTATTGAAATTAATTCTTCAGCTATTTCGAAGCTAAAAATGATTGATGATGTTAAAGTTATTCACGGGTCTATTCTAGAAAGCAACAAAATAGAAATGTATGATCTGGCAATGGTAATTGGGGTCTTGATCCATATTGCACCCAAATATCTCCCTTTAGCGTATGAAAATATCTATAGAGCGACCAGAAAATATATTTTGATTGGAGAATATTATAGCAGGCAGCCTGAAGAGGTTTCATACCGCGGTTATAAAAATAAGCTATTTAAGCGTGATTTTGCAGGCGAGATGCTAGACAAATACACGGATCTTCGTTTGGTCGATTACGGTTTTTTTTATCACAAAGATGAAAGCAGTAAGCTAGATGATATTACATGGTTTCTGATGGAAAAAGCAGACATTTAGTTATCCGTGCATTACCTATTTTGGTTCGTTATGTTTAGTTCGGATTTTTTAATGTTTTGTGAATGTTTTTTTGGGGGAAGCTAACATGCTAAATGAACAACAAATAGAAAAATACTTTGAGGATGGGTATGTTATTCCAGACTTCCAATTACCAGAAAAAACAATTGAAGCGATTCAAAATCAGCACAACGATCTTTTAATAAAACATCCTGAATTCAGAGATTATTGCCCGGCGGTTCTACAATATGATGACGGGTTTGTTGATTTTTGTCGAAACGAAGAAATTCTGGATATGGTTGAGCAATTAATTGGCCCTGATATAGCGTTATGGAACTCCAGCTTTTTCGCCAAACCTGCTAAAAATGGGAAAGCGACCCCGTGGCATCAGGATGGTGAGTATTGGCCGATCCGTCCGCTTGCAACATGCACTGTTTGGGTGGCTGTCGATGATGCTAATCGAGAAAATGGTTGCCTTCGGATAATAAGGGGGTCGCACAAGGATGCTCGGCTCTTACAGCATGAAACAAATCCAAGTAAGGAATTGACACTCAACCAAGAGTTAAAAAAAACCGAGTACGATGAAAGCAAAGCCGTTGATCTTGAATTAAAAAGAGGTCAAATTTCTCTTCATGATGTCTTCCTTGTGCATGGATCAGAACCAAATACATCCAATAAAAGTAGGCGCGGCATGACAATGCGGTTTATGCCTACTACGAGCCTTTTCGATCATAAACTTGCTAGAGAACAATTCAAAAATATGCGTGTTCCTGATCACTCTGAAAGGAAAATCTATCATATGAGGGGTGTTGATAGATGCGGTCAAAATAGATTAATTTATGCTTAACTAGCCCGTTGACGAGTTGGACGCTGTCGTCCTTTTCGCTACCTTGGTTGCATGCGAATAGCGCCATCCAAGCGAATTGTTTCTCCATTAAGCATAACGTTGTCAATTATTGACATGACCAGTTTAGAATATTCTTTCGGGTCTCCAAATCTAGAGGGATATGGCACAGAAGCCGCCAAACTTTCCTGAACATTCTCAGGCATGCCTAGTAGAAGAGGCGTGGCAAAAAGGCCAGGCGCTATTGTATTGACGCGTATGCCTTGCTTAGCAAACTCGCGCGCGCCAACAATTGTGAGGGCATGTATGCCACCTTTAGAGGCACTGTAAGCGGCCTGGCCGAGTTGACCTTCAAATGCGGCAACAGATGCTGTGGAGATGATGATGCCCCGCTCGTTATCATCCAAAGGATCTAAGTTCATCATATTAGCTGCGGCTAATCGCATTAGATTGAACGATCCTATTAAATTTATTTCAATTACTCGCCGGAAATTATCCAAGGGCATTGGACCGGTTTTGCCAACAATTCGCTCAGCAGGTCCTATTCCAGCACAGTTAATTAATACCCTGGCAGGTCCATGATTCTCTCTAGCAATATCTATAGCTCGCTCGCCGGATTGTTCGTTTGAGACGTCGCATTCAATTGCTATCCCATCAATTTCCTTTGCAATGGCTTGGCCGCCCTCTATATCGGTGTCTAATATAGCCACTTTAACTTTGGCCGATGCTAGTGCCTTCGCCGTAGCAGCGCCTAGGCCGCTCGCTCCGCCAGTTACCAAGGCTGCTTGTCCATCAAGTTTCATAGTTTGCTCCGTGTAAGTGCGCGGGTATTATAGAAATCCGTAGCACTGGCCTTAAAAAAAGTATAGGGCAGTAACGCACAAAGATTCTAAAAAATAGACGGAGAAATACAATGACTGCAATTCCTACCCCCGCAAGGCTACTAGGGTTTGGCGGTTTGATCCCCTTTGTTGTTACGGCAGTTTCCGTTTTAACTCTTACGGATAATGGACAATTAATGGCCTTAGATATAATGCTCCATTATTCAGCTGTAATTTTAAGTTTCTTAGGTGCCGTCCACTGGGGAGCTGGGTTAACAAGTTTTACCGAGCAATGCGTTTCTCAATCTGAGAACTGGATACGTATTGGATGGAGTGTAACGCCAGCATTAGTTGCCTGGCTGGCCATTCAAATGACGCTCTTGCCGTCTCTAATAACTTTTATCCTAGGATTTGCTGGCGCGTTTATTTTTGACGCTTGGTCAGCGAAAAAGGGCTGGTTACCTAGTTGGTATATAAAATTGCGAAAGTCCTTATCGCTGGTCGTCTTGATCTGCTTAGCACTTGTTTTTGTTGAAATTCGTTTTTAAATAGCCCGCCACCCAATATCACGACGGCAGAATCCATCTGTCCAATCTATCAAATCTACGGCCGCATATGCTCTCTTTTGAGCCATAGTCAAATCTTCTCCCAGTGAAGTTATACCAAGAACCCTTCCACCATTCGCAACCAAGTCACCTTGTTGACTCAGCAGGGTGCCGGCATGAAAAATTTGTGTGCCCTCAATTTTACCAGCTTTCTCGAGTCCTTTGATCGAGGTACCTTTTTTGTATTCTGCCGGATATCCTTTTGCCGCCATTACAACACAAACAGCAGCAGATCTATGCCAATCTAAATTAATTTGATCGAGGGTGCCGTCAGCACACGCTATCAACGCAGGTAGTAGATCTGTTTTAAGGCGCATTAGTAATACTTGGGTTTCAGGGTCTCCGAACCGCGCGTTATACTCTATTAGCTTGGGACCATCTTTGGTGATCATCAGACCCGCATACAATACCCCCCTATATATATGCCCTTCTTTTTTCATACCCTCCACGGTAGGTATTATAAACTTCTGCATTATTTCCTGTGTTAGATCTCTATTTAAAATGGGTGCTGGGGAGTAAGTTCCCATTCCTCCAGTATTTGGGCCGGTATCGCCTTCGCCCACAGGTTTATGGTCTTGGGCAGATGCAAGTGGTATCACATTTTCCCCGTCGACTAAGACGTGGAAGCTTGCTTCCTCGCCTGTAAGGCACTCTTCGATGACAATCTCACTTCCGGCGTCTCCAAATTTATTGTCATTTAGCGCTTCTTCTATTGCATCTTTTGCTTGATCTAGTGTTTGTGCGACAGTCACGCCTTTCCCTGCCGCTAATCCATCAGCTTTGATCACGATAGGAGCACCAATCCTCTCAACATATTTGATTGCAGCGTTAGCATGAGTAAATCGCTTAAAAGCCGCGCTTGGTATTTTATGCCGCATACAAAACTCTTTTGTGAAACTCTTTGACCCTTCCAGTTTCGCGGCAGCCGCGCTTGGACCAAATGCTTTGATTCCGACATTGGTAAGTTTATCAACAAGGCCTTTTACCAAAGGTACTTCAGGACCAACCACTACGAAATTAATCTTTTCTTTTTGACAGAATTTTACTAAACCGTCTAAGTCTTCGGATTTTATTGCGATGCATTTAGCTTCGGCTTCGATGCCGGCGTTGCCAGGCGCACAATATAAATCTTTGCATAATGGAGAGCGAGCTATTGCCCAGCATAAGGCATGCTCTCTTGCTCCAGAACCCACGACAAGGATTTTCATATTTTTTTCTCCAGATGCTTTCGCAATGCAACGTTGTAGAATAGATTAAGATTATGGATAACAGACCGCTAGATTTTACAGATAATTTGCCAGAATTAACAGTTAGTGAATTGTCTAATCAAGTAAAGTTTACTGTTGAAAGCAATTTTCAGCGCGTTAGGGTTAAGGGCGAAATATCGAGGCCTACCCGAGCGTCCTCGGGCCATGTGTATCTGACGTTGAAAGATGAAAATGCGGTCTTAGACGGTATATGTTGGCGAGGAACTGCACAGAGGCTTTCGATTGAGCCGGAGGATGGTCTAGAAGTCATTTGCATCGGCAAAATCACAACTTACCCTGGACGATCCAAATACCAAATTATAATAGAGGAACTTGAGCATGCAGGAGAGGGAGCGTTACTTAAGCTTCTGGAGGAAAGACGGAAAAAGTTATTAAAAGAAGGGATATTTGATCAAGATAGAAAGCTCTCATTACCGCCGTATCCAGAGCTCGTTGGAGTAGTCACTTCACCTACAGGGGCAGTGATCAGAGATATTCTGCATAGATTAAAAGATCGATACCCTCTTCATGTAATTGTATGTCCTGTTGCGGTGCAGGGAGCAAGCGCTGCTCAGGAGATTGCTCAAGCGATCAATGGTCTCAATAAAATACCTCAGAATGGTGCGCTCCAACGTCCGGATTTGCTAATAGTCGCCCGTGGTGGTGGCAGTCTTGAAGACCTTTGGTGCTTTAATGAAGAAGTGGTAGTGCGCGCGGTTGCGGAGAGTTCTATACCTGTCATATCGGCGGTTGGACATGAAACTGATACAACACTAATTGATTTTGCCGCGGATCTTAGAGCACCGACACCCACGGCAGCAGCCGAAATGGCCGTTCCTGTAAGACTAGAGCTGGTCGCCGAATTAGGTGAGTGTGAGCGGCGGATGGTTTTAGCCATGGACCGGAGCATAGAGGGGTATAGCCTTCAATTGGCGGGGCTTTCTAGAGCGCTTGGTGACCCCACCGCGATTATTGACAATAGAAGTCAGCACTTGGACTATTTGGATCAACGATTGGAAAAAGCTATTAATTCAATACTCAAAGACCTATCAGTAAATGTAGGTAGATTTTCAACTCGCCTGGTTTCTCCGGATTTTCAAATTATGAGAAAATCAGATGTGCTGGATAGCCTCATTAAACGGCATGAAAATGCTGGAAAAGCGGTTATTGAAAATGCGGAGTTTAGGAAAAGTACTATTGCAGGTAGATTAAAAATAAATGCCATTAGACAAATTATCGACAATCTAAAAAGCGAATTAGAACGTCTTTGTGCCAAGCAGGAAGCAATACTGGATCGGTTTCTTTTAGATAAAGAAAATGCGATATCAGGATTAGATAGACTGCTCGAAGCTAGCTCGTTTCAGCGTACATTAGAAAAAGGTTTTGCGTTAGTCCGTGACGAAACCAGTAAGCCGGTATTTTCTGCGGGATCGGCCAAGCCTGGGCAAGCACTCCAAATTCAGTTTAGGGATGGGGTCTCGAATGTAAAAGTAATCAAAAGTTTTGGTGCAAAACAGAGCGGGCCAAAAAAAAGTCCTAGCAAACAAGATACTCTTTTTTGAATGTTTTATTTTATCGTAATTACTTTACTTACTCTTTGCGGTCCGGTTGTTGCGGACACAATTTTGAACGGTGATCTAACACAGGGGGGTATAGTTTTTGGTGAGACAAAGCCGGGCTTTGAGATTACCCTCGATGGTAAACCGATTAGAGTATCTTCTGAGGGCTATTTTTTGCTAGGTTTTTCAAGAGATGCGAAAACTGATTCAGTATTGGTTATTCGTGATCTCAAGGGTGGCAACCAAAAAAGAAATTTAAAAATTAAACAGCGGAAATTTAAGATCCAACGAATTAATGGTCTCCCCAAAAAATTTGTCTCACCGCCAAATCATATTTTAAGCCGTATAAGAGAAGAAAATAAAAAAATAAAGAAAGTGCGATTGTTTGACCGGGACGAAGTATTTTTCAGATCCGGTTTTATAATGCCCGCCCAAGGCCGGATTTCGGGTGTATATGGCTCACAACGAATATTAAACGGACAGACAAGGCAGCCACATTTTGGCATTGACATTGCTGCGCCAAGTGGAGCAAAAGTCGTTGCACCTGCTGACGGTATTATTGTTCTTGCAGAGGAAGACCTATATTTTTCGGGGGGGACGGTAATTCTAGACCATGGGCATGGGCTCACATCAGCATTCCTTCACCTGAAAAAAATATTGGTTAAGAAGGGGGATCTAGTAGCGCAGTCTGATGTTCTAGGTTTGGTGGGCTCAACAGGAAGGTCAACGGGCCCGCATTTAGATTGGCGTGTTAATTTATTTCAAAAACGTATAGATCCAGCTCTATTAGTTTCTAAAGAAAAATAGATTCATTTTCCCCATCGCCGGTGTAACCAAAGCCATTGGCTTGGCGTATCTCGCACCCAATTTTCGATCTGTTTATTGACCCGTATCATTAGTTCTTTTATATCGGCATCTTGTATGCCGCTATTTGGTAACTCCAACGCTGGGTAGAAAATTACACGAAAATTAGCTCCCGAGAGGCGTTCAACGCGAGCTGGCACGATGGGGCATTTGTATCGTAAGGCAAAGGAGGCAAGTGCGGTAGACGTTTTAGCAGGCTGACCAAAAAATGGAATTTCCAATCCTTCATTCAATTTCTGATCGACCATTATAGCTAAGTGCCCACCCTCTCTTAGAACACGTGCCATTTGTATAGCACCTTCCCGGCCTTTGGAGATTAATCGTTCGCGAAGCTTGTTGTAATGCCGCCGCAAAACTTTTTCAGCCAATGGGGCGTTTAATTCTCGATATACGAAGTGCATATCAAGACCATTCGGTTGAGCTAACATCGGAAGTAGCTCCCAATTTCCAAGATGCGCTGAAAAAACTATCCCTGGTAGGCCATCGTCACGAAGAGAATGAATATGTTCAACACCGATTACCTCAACGCGTTTATCATTACCACTAACATCAAGCCTTTGAATGTGTGGAAACTCTGCTGTCGTTCTACCTAGATTTTCCCACATGTCTCTGATAGTTGCCTCTATCTCAATTTCGTTCCAATGAGGGAAGCAAGATTGTAGGTGAGTTTTAGCTCTCTTGTTAATAGGTAGTTGCGGTCCCAAAAAGCGAAAAAGCTTGCCTACAATAGCTGAGCCTAGGTCGATTGGCAGGATAAGCATCAAATAGTAAAGAAACCATGTCATGACGCCTGAAATAGGCCAGGTGAAAAATCGTTTTTTCCAACGTGGAGGAAACCGCCTACGCATTCGAATTATCTAAGACTTGCTCGAGCAGGGCTTTTATTTGGTTTTGATTGACCCAATTCAACTCGATATCCATAGCTGTAATAGAATTTATGGTATTTGGAGGTAGCCTAACAAAGTCCTTTGTCGTTGTAACTAGTTGGGCACCTGTTTCTGAAGCCTTTCTAATTAAGTCTTCTACCTCGCTATTTTTGAATTTGTGATGGTCTGGAAAAGGGACAAAGTCCTGAATGTCGACATTTAAGGTTTTTAATGTCTCAAGAAACTTTCTAGGCCGACCAATCCCTGCAAAACCAATCACGCTTTTCGCGGCTTTAAGTTTTTTTGAGATAATAGGTGAGATTGTAACTGAAAACAGAGGTATATTCTCCGGAATCTTTGATTGAAGATCGTGCAAATCTTCCCCGATTATAACAACGGCGTCTGCCCGTGACATTCCACTACCTAAAGTTTCGCGAAGTGGACCGGATGGTATAAGTTGATTATTTCCTAAACCATAAGGGCCATCGAAAACTAAAAATGAGAACGTCTTTGCTATTGACGGATTCTGAAAGCCGTCGTCCATCAATATTATTTGTGCACCGTCCATTTTTGCGGCAAGCCCACCATCTAAACGATTTCTTGATACCCAGGTTGGAGCAATTTTGGACAATAAAAGTGCCTCGTCTCCTACGTCTTGAAAAGTATGTTTGTGTGGATCCACCTTGATCGGGCCACTGAAGGCGCCCCCATATCCACGTGTTAGAAATGCTACCTTAAAACGTTTAGAAAGTAATTTTCCAAGATGCATAGCTGTAGGTGTTTTCCCAGCACCCCCAGCAACAATATTACCTACGCAAATGACTGGCACACCAATATCAAAGCTACGCGCAATTTTGTGCCTCCATAGGCTTAGCTGAAAATAGATCCACCCAAGCGGCGTTAGAAGTCGGCTAACTAAATTATTATATTTCCAGTGATTAGGTGTTCTCATTTGCGAGCACTTTTGGGTCAAATATTTGTCAAGGCAGTAATATTTTTTGAAACTATGTCCAATACCTCATGGCCATTTTTAACATACTCTTGAGCATTTTTCGCCAACCTATTAGTTTTTTCAGAGTCTGTGAGTAGGATCTTTAATGTACCAAATAATTCCAGCTTGTCGTTAACCTTGATCGCGGCGTTATTAGCTAGCATTTCGTCGGCAACCTCCTGGTTTTTAGACATCAAGTTGCCAAATATGATTGCACAGTCGAAGTGAGCTGGTTCAATAGGGTTGTGGCCTCCAACAGGTACCAAAGAGCCTGCTACAAAGACTATATCTGCGAGCTGAAAAAATAATCCCATTTCTCCAAATGTATCAGCTATATAAAGCTGTGTTTCGGGTAAGATTTCTTTTTCTTGCGACCGACACTTAACTTTTAAGTCATTTTTAGACGCAAGCTGGGCGATATTCTTACCTCGGTTAGGGTGTCTAGGAACAATGATTGTCAGCAAATTTGGAAACCTACCGAGTAATCCACGTGTCACTTCCATAATGGGAACATCTTCACCGGTGTGTGTACTTGCGGCTACCCAAACAGGGCGGTCAGCAATTTGCTCTGACAAATTCTGGGCAATTTTTAAGTCGACCACTAACCTTGGCGCGGAACGCTTGAGGTTCCCGCATACAATGACGTTTTTGGCCCCTAACCTCGTGAATCGATCTCCTTGTTGTTTATTAGTCGCGAGGACTAGATCTAGGCTTTGAAAAATTGTAGGGCTTAAAAAAGATGCTGTTCGCCATCTAGAAAAAGAGTTCTCAGATAACCTCGCGTTCACTGCGATTATACGGATTCCCAATTGTTTAGCAGCTTCAATTTGGATTGGCCAAAATTCAGATTCCATCACCAACAGTAAATTCGGCTTCCAATGCTTGAAAAATCTTTTTACAAATTGAGACCTATCTATAGGTGTGAACTGATGAAATGCTTTATCAGGGAGCCGCTCGGCCATTAATTTGGCGGATGTCAGCGTACCTGTAGTGACTAACACTTTTCCTTCTTTTTCTGTTTCGAGTAACCTATTGATCAAGGACAATGCTGCCATGCTTTCTCCGACGCTTGATGCATGGAGCCATATCAATTTGCCGTCTGGCCGCGGCGTTAGGCTAATTCCTCTGCGTTCATTTAAACGCGAAAAATCTTCTTTATTCTTTTTGACGCGCAGCAAGAGAATTAATTCAATAAGTGGGAGCGCGGCTGTCATTATTGCCTTATACAGAAAGAGTATCATTTCTCTGACATTCGCTGTACACGAAGATTAGATCGTGCAGGCCCGATTATGGTGTGTCCATATTCATTTTCTGTTGCTTGGCATAGTTCATTAAGTTTTTTTTCAACATTTATCCGATATTTTTCTATTTCCTCATCGGTTAACTTTTTTGGAATTTCTATAGGTTCACCATAAATGAAAATACCTTCCGAAAAAGGTCTTGCCAGTATCATTCTATCCCAAGTTCCTAGTAACTTTCGATGTTTTGTGTTCCAAGCCACTGGAATGATAGGGGCTCCTCCTAAGCGTGCCGCGGCTATGGCTCCAGCAGTCATTCTCATTCTTGGGCCTCTAGGACCGTCAGGAGTTATCCCAATGGATCGCCCCTTTTGCAATTCCTTCAAAAGTTTTCTCAAGCCTATAGCCCCACCTTTATTTGAAGAACCAGCAACGGTCTTGTACCCTAAAAACGAAATTGCGCGGCCAATCAGTAGCCCATCCCTATGTGCCGATCTCAGAAGCGTAATGCGTCTTGATACATCCCAACCAGCAGGCATAGATAAAATTCGATTATGCCAAAAAAGCAAAATAATTGGTTTGCCTGAGTTGAGTATGCACTGTGTTGTTGGCGGAATAATCATTTTCCATTTCACTGAAAATGCGAGAAAACGGATTAGGCATGCGATAATCCAACTAGCAACTTTCTGCCATGTTTCGTTTTTTCGGATATATTTCCACATTATTTGGCCGTGATTTCTTTAGCAGAAATTTTAAGGTTATTATCGTCTTTTGCTTCAGAAAACTGGATTTTATAGAGGTTTGCGTAGACACCGTTACGTTTTAAAAGTTCCGCATGTTTTCCAAATTCAGCCACCTTGCCTTCATCGAGTACATAGATCATATCAGCTGATTGGATGGTTGAAAGACGATGTGCAATGACAATTGTTGTCCGGTTATGCATAAGTTTCTGCAGTGCGACCTGAACGGATTTTTCGGATTCAGAATCTAGTGCCGACGTTGCTTCATCCAATAATAGAATCGGTGCATCTTTTAACATTGCTCGGGCAATAACTATGCGTTGTCTTTGTCCACCCGAAAGTTTTACACCGTTTTCCCCAACTTCGGTTTCATATCCATTTGGTAATTGAGTTATAAAGTCATGTGCAGCTGCATTTTTGGCAGCTTCTACAATTTTCTCGTCAGAGGCCTCGGGGTTACCGTAACAAATATTTGCTTTTATTGTTTCATTAAAGAGAGAAACATCTTGACTAACGATTGCGAAGTTTTGGCGTAGTGATGAGAGTGTTACTTTTTGAATGTCTGTATCATCAAGTAAAATGAGGCCGGATGCAGGGGCAAAAAACCGTGTCATTAAATTTAGGAGTGTGCTCTTTCCAGAACCAGAATGCCCGACGAGGGCAATCGTTTGTCCAGCTGGTATTTGCATCGATAAATTGCTTAAAATTGGGGACGTGCCATCATAGGAAAAGTAAAGGTTTTCAATCAAAATCTCCCCAGTCACTTCTTTAAGTTGTATAGCATCGCTCCTGTCAACGATTTTAGGTTTGATGTCTAATACACCAAAGATTCTCTCACTAGCAGCAAGCCCTTCCTGCAATTGGGCGTTAAGATTAACAAGTTTTTTTACTGGGTCGTATGCAAGTAAAAGAGCCGTTACAAATGAAAAAAATGTACCAGTTGTTCTGTCTCCTTCTATGACTTGCCATCCGCCATAACAGATAACGATAACTATAGCGCTCCCTCCCAAAGTCTCCATTATTGGATAGGCGGCAGCCTTTGTGCGTGCAGCTTTAAAAACCAACTTGAATATTTTATCTATTAGAAGGTTAATACGTGTTTGTTCGTATTTCTCCATGCAATAGGATTTGACCTGCCGTATATCTCTAAAGACTTCATTAAGAATAACAGTAAATTGTCCGATCTCCTCTTGTGTATTAGCAGAGACTTTTCGGATCTTCTTACCAATTTTTACAAGCGGTAAAATAGCGGTGGGAAAGGCAAAGAAGGATGCTAGAGTGAGAAGCCAATCTTGATAAAACATCACCCCGATTAAAAAAATTAATGTTAAACTATCCCGTCCTATTGCGGTAATGACGCTCGCGACTGTACCCCGCATTTTCTCTATATCATTAATGAAGTGCGCTATAAGCTCTCCACTGGAGCGGCTTTGGAAGAAAGATAAATCAGCATATGTAAGGTGGCTAAACATTCGCTTTTGGATATCAGCTAAAATACGTTGCCCAACCAAACTCATTATAACGGTTTGGCCATAGGTCGCTAAACCCTTTAATAGAAATAAACCCATAACCGTGGTTGCTGCAATGTAAAGGCTAGTTTTATCTCGCGCTGTGAAAACGTCATCTAAAATGGTTTCCATTAAAAAAGCCAGAGAAGCAGTTGTCGCCGCGACAACTGCCATCAGAAGTAAGGCAATAGCGAGCCAACCTAGCTGATGTTTTACATAATCCTTGAAAAGTCGACCGACAAGAACGCGAGTATTGGTTCGTTTTGACTCTTTATGCTGGGAATCCAAAGTGGCTATCTCCCAATTTGAAAAGTACGGCAGTGAATATTTCGAATTTTATTAAAAAATTAGGATAAATTTCTATCAACTGCCGGGCCCAGCGACTGTCATGCCATCCACTCGAATAGTTGGCGCATCAGTGCCTCGTTTAAATTCAAGGTCATTACCTGGTTTAAGATTTTTAAACATATCTTTTAAGTTACCTGCAACGGTAACATCACTAACGGGATGAGTGCAAACTCCATTTTCAATCCAGAAACCACCAGCTCCCCTACTATAGTCCCCAGTAACCATATTTACACTCATGCCCATTAATTCTGTCACGTATAAGCCTGTTTTGATATCACTCATTAACATGTCTGGTGTCATCGTCCCTGCTGCCATATACAGATTGCTTGGAGCTGGGCTGGGGTTTCCAGCCGTGGACCGCGCCGCGTGGCCTGTTGACGTTGCATCAAGCTGTCGAGCTGTAGCAAGGTCTAAAAACCAGGAGTTAATGCAACCATCCTCCACAATCCATGTTTTACAAGTTTTTAAACCTTCTGCATCGAATGGTTTAGATCTCAGGCCTCTCGATCGATGAGGGTCGTCGATAATTCCTATGCCGGGTGAGAAAATTTGCTGTTCCAACGAATTTTGTAAAAAGCTAGTTCCACGGGCGATTGAGTTTCCGTTTAAAGCGTTTGCTAAGTGACCGATTAAGCTGCTGCTAACTCTTGGGCTGTAAATAACAGGGATGCCCGCACTACCAGGTCTTTTGGGGTTAAGCTTTTTTACAGCTCTTTCTCCAGCGGTTTTCCCCACAACGCTGGGGTCTTCCAGGTCTTCGGCAAAACAGCATGACGAGTAGTCATAGTCTCTTTCCATGTTCTGACCTTCTCCTGCGAGTACAACTGCACTAACGCTATGGCTGCTTTTTTTGTAAGATCCAATAAACCCATTGCTAATTCCAAGTACTACAGTTGTCTGAGACCATGATGCTTCGGCTCCCTCTGAGTTATTGACGCCCTTAACAGCAAGCGCAGCCTCCTCTGCCAAGTCTGCGCGTTCCGTTAATACTGAAGGCGAGGGCTCTGTGGGGTCAAACATTTCTATATTTCGGAACTCTTTTGCGATTAAATCGTTGGTTGCAATGCCAGCGAATTTATCTTCAGGAGATTCTTTGGCCATTGATATTACCCGTTCAATAACCTTATCTATTGTGCTGTCTTGAAGGTCGGTTGTTGAAATGCTGGCGTTTTTTGCCCCAATAAAAACACGCAAACCTAGGTCCTTTGCCTCAGACCGATCTATTGCTTCTGGTTTGCCTAGCCTTTGGGCAACTGACAATGATTTGTTCTGGAAGTAGACAACATCAGCTGCGTCTGCACCACATTTTAGAGCTTTCTCGATTACGTCTCCTACTAGAGTGATATTGTCGTCATTGGCCATAAACAATTTCCTTAAAATAAAATCTTAGCTAGTATTCTTGTCTAGCGGCTAGTTGAAAGCATATTGAAATAAGCAGGATCATCAACACTAGATTTTAGGATGATTTTAACTCCGTATACTACTCGTATTTAGTGAGTTTTAGAAAAAATAAAATAGTAACTTTTAGTAAATCTATTTTTTCTTTTAACAAAGTCTTTTCAAGCCCAGATTTGGTAAAGCTAGTAACTAGATACATAGCTTACTTCTTTAAGGGCGTGGTTAAATTTTTTAGCCTTTTCATGAACCTCTTTGGCTGATGAACCCGGCTTGTACAACGCGGACCCTAGGCCAAATCCAGACGCTCCCGCTTGTATATACGGTCCAATCTTTTTGGGTGTTATACCACCTACAGGAAGCACGGGAAAAGGTTTGGGTAGAACAGCTTTAAAGGCTTTTAAAACTTCAGGAGGTGCACTTTCAGCTGGAAAAAGTTTGAGTGCATCTGCGCCTAGGTTTATCGCAGCGAAAGCTTCTGTTGGAGTAGCAATACCTGGTATCGTAATTAATCCTCCATCCTTTGCAGCTGCGATTACCTCTGGGTTTGCATTCGGTGCCACTGCTAATTTGGCGCCAGCGTTTTTTATGTCTAGAACATCAGTTTTTTGTAAAACTGTTCCTGCTCCAATCAATATTTTCTCGCCAAATTCATTGGACAAGTTCGTAATGCTAGCCAGCGGATCAGGGGAATTTAAAGGAACTTCAATTATGCTGAAGCCACTGTCAACAAGGACTCTTGCTATATTTATTATCTCATTGGATTGGACGCCGCGCAGGATCGCGACAAGTGGCTTTTTTTGTAAGAATGAAATAAGGCTCTGTGTCATCCAACTTGCTCTGCTATTTGTTTTAATAATGCGTAGTAGCCATCGGTAGCTATATCCGCGTCTACCTGTATTGCTGTTCTACCAAATTCACCGATAGCATCACCATAGATTTTAGCTAGAGCCTTATCACCGATAAGATGAATTTCAAGACCATTAGAGTTGTGCAGTGCTGATTTTAGTTCATGTCCGATTAAAAGGCCGGAGATGAACGAAGTTGATTCGTCAGTAGATAATTCATGAAAGAGTATCTGAGTACGCACGTGAAAAAGTTGAGAAAGGATGTTTTTATTTCTCTTAGAGTATTGAACGCCGCTCATGAAAGCTTCTTCGCTCCAAGCGTCTGGTTCTAATGTTTTACTAAGAATAGTATTTTTGCGCAATGCCTCATAAGTTTCACCCGTCATATAAGTGGAAAATGCTATTACATTACCGCAAGAAACCCTGACCCACTTGCTATGACTTCCAGGTAGACAAATAAGTTGCTCTTTTTGATCGACAGTGGAGGATGAGCCTAATATTTGGATTTCTTCTCCTCGCATCACGTCAGGAATACCTTCTTCATCTTTAAAGGTGAGTCCTGGAACTAGAAAAACTTTTCTTTTCCTCATCAAATTGATAACCGTAAGCTTTTTTGCAAGCTGATTAAGCTGTGCAGGGCACTCTATATATGGAGCCTCTAACCAACCCTGGCGACTTCCTATCATTCCAGATAAGACAATTGGACAGGTTGGATTTAAATCCATCCATGTTCCAATAATTTCCTCAAATACTTTTTCAAAATCACCGTCTTTAATCGACATGATTCCTTTTTGAGTCTCAATCTTCTCAATTATCTGAGCATCTCTGCCAAGTAAATATGCTCTTAAACTTGTCGTGCCCCAGTCGCAACCAATGCCAACTGCTTCATCAATCAAGACATCCACCCCTTAAAAAAAGATTTAGAGTAAGTTTTAAATTTGAATCGTTTATTTGAATTATTCTTTTAAACCTTTCTTGACACTAAGAGCCGAGCTAGTGAGACTGTTACAAACGAGTAATCATCATTATACAGGGTTTTAGATTAGATAAATAGGAGTGACAATTTATGAAGTTACTACGCTTTGGTGAGCTAGGTTCTGAAAAACCTGGGATACTTGATTCCAAGGGTAAGATAAGGGATTTATCGTCTATAATTCAGGATATAAATCCAAGTACGATAAACGATCGCACGTTTAACATGCTCGAGAACCAGGATTTGTCGGCGTTACCAGTCGTATCCGACAATACTCGTATAGGAGCTTGTGTAGGTAATGTCGGCAAAATGATTTGTATTGGCCTTAACTATTCGGACCATGCTGCAGAAACAGGAGCCACACCGCCACCAGAACCTATAATATTTATGAAAGTAAACTCTGCAATATGCGGGCCTAATGACGATTTACGCATACCAAAAACTTCCGAGAAGACCGACTGGGAGGTTGAACTAGGATTCGTAATAGGAAAAACAGCCAAATACGTAACTGAAGATAATGCTATGGAGCATGTAGCTGGATATTGTATTGTTAATGACGTCTCAGAAAGAGCTTTTCAAGCTGAGAGATCGGGTCAATGGACAAAGGGGAAAAGCTGCGACACTTTTGGGCCTACCGGACCGTGGCTTGTAACTAAAGATGAAATACCAGACCCCCAAAATCTTAAAATGACCACAGTTGTTAACGGGACGACCTATCAGAATGGCAGCACGAGTACAATGATATTTGGGGTTAAATTTCTGGTTCATTATTTATCTCAATTCTTCACATTGTATCCTGGCGATATTGTATCAACGGGGACCCCTCCGGGAGTTGGCTTAGGTGTAAAACCTGACCCAGTTTTCCTCAAAGCTGGAGATGAAATGCGGCTTGAGATAGAGGGTCTTGGTGAACAGCATCAAAAGTGTATTCCAGATTAGTATACACGCGTACTTTCTACTTTAGCCTCCATTTAATCTTAAGGAGTAGTTATCGCTTTGAAGTTAAGACCCGAAGATTGTCTGCCAGAAGATGCAGAGAGAGCCACGCTTGTTGGAAGAGCCTGGGTGCCGGGTGATCACCCTGGTCCGTCGCCAGTGATAATTCGCGGCGCTGACGTTGTAGATATTTCAGATACTTTTCCTACAGTGTCAGAACTATTAAATACCGAAAGAATTGAAAGTAAAATGGACGATCTTAACGGAACCAAAATTGGCGTTATAGATTCCCTATTAGAAAATTCGGCTTGGCATTCGCAAGATAAGAAACACCCTTATTTATTAACTCCAGTTGATTTACAAGCAGTTAAAGCATGCGGTGTTACATTTGCACAAAGTATGCTGGAAAGGGTTATAGAAGAGAGGGCAAAGGGCGAACCATCTGCCGCGCAGGGAATTCGCAATGACATCCAAAAAGTTATAGGTCTAGATCTAGAAAGTATAATTCCCGGTTCATCTGAAGCTGAGCAACTCAAAGAAGTTTTAATTAAAAAAGACATG
>Ga0160422_10000922_pt1 | contig 18165 bp, 16 predicted proteins | sample Fk160mmetaG_FD_108192 | JGI IMG/M metagenome (GOLD analysis project Ga0160422, IMG submission 108192) | Marine microbial communities from the Central Pacific Ocean - Fk160115 60m metaG | ecosystem: Environmental > Aquatic > Marine > Oceanic > Photic zone | place: The Central Pacific Ocean... | reverse complement strand
TATGAAGGTGAAATAGCAGTAGTGATTGGAAAGCAGGCGAGAAACATTCCACCAGCTAATGCACATGAATATGTATTTGGTTTTTCAGCCTTCAACGATGGCTCTGTACGGGACTGGCAATCGCATTCAATATACGCCGGTAAAAACTTTTCTGGCTCAGGATCGTGGGGGCCATGGATAACGCCCTTAGAAGATTTAGTCTATCCTAGCGATTTAGAATTGACAGTGCGTTTGAACGGAGAAGTTGTGCAAAAGGCTTCCAGTAAGGATATGATTTTTAGTATAAATGAACAAATTTCTTATATTTCTAGTATAATGACTTTGAATCCTGGAGATGTCATAGCCACGGGCTCCCCAGATGGAACAGGGGCTAGTTTTAATCCTAAACGCTATCTTAAAGCAGGAGACGATCTGGAAATTCATGTGAGTGAGATAGGTAGTTTAAGAAATTATATTTGACCAGACCAATATAGTTATTGTGCGATGCGAGATTTTTTTTCCTCAATTCCAGATTTAGATTTACGGCTCTCCAACTCGTCCGATATATCACTAAGTTTTACTCCATTTGAATGAAGCATTACCACAAAGTGGTATAATAAGTCTGCTGCTTCGCGTATCAGTCCAGCTTTGTTTTTTTTTGCTGCTTCAATTATAATTTCGATTGCTTCTTCCCCAAATTTTTCAGCACATTTGTCTGAGCCTTGTGATAGAAGTTGAGCAGTCCAGCTTAACTCTGGGTCGCTTTTTGCTCGATCTTCAACAACTTGAAATAAATCATCAATTTTCATAATTTAAATCCTTACGGGAATCCCTGCTGATTTTAAATACTTCTTAGCTTCTTCGATTGTATATTCTCCAAAATGGAAAATAGATGCAGCAAGAACAGCTGATGCACCTCCTAATTTTATTCCGTCGACTAGATGTGAGAGATTTCCAACCCCTCCAGATGCGATGACAGGTATATTTACAGCAGAAGAGATTTTTTTTGTTAACTCTAAGTTAAAGCCCGATTTTGTGCCATCTTTATCCATCGAAGTAAGCAAAATTTCTCCAGCCCCCATATCGGCAATTTTTTTTGCAAACTCAATAGCATCAATGCCAGTTTCTTGTCGTCCGCCATGTGTAAATAATTCCCATTTTTGAGAATCGACAGTTTTTGCGTCTATTGCGCAAACAATACATTGACTGCCAAATTGATTAGCTGCTGCGGTTATAATTTCTGGGTTAGCAACTGCAGCTGAATTAAAGGAAACTTTATCAGCGCCCGCAAGTAGAAGCTTTCTTACGTCCTCGACAGTTCTTACCCCACCCCCAACCGTCAAAGGAATAAAACATTTTTCTGCTGTTTTTCTAACCATGTCATAGGTTGTATTTCTGTTTTTGTATGTTGCGTTTATGTCCAAGAAACATATTTCATCTGCTCCAGCTTGGTCGTAGCGATAGGCTGCTTCTACCGGGTCACCGGCATCTTTTAAGTTAACAAAATTTATACCTTTTACGACCCTTCCGTCTGCTACATCTAGGCATGGGATAATGCGAGTTTTAAGCATCAAAGAATTTCCAAAGCTTTTTGCAAATTAATGGCTCCGTCATACAATGCTCTTCCAGAAATTACTCCGTTCAGCTTAGCACCACAACTTTTCAATGCAATTAGATCATCGAGCTTTGATACTCCCCCTGATGCGATTATTGGGATTGATACCTCATTAGCTAACTCTGCAGTAGCCTGCACATTTGGTCCTTGCATTGCTCCATCTCTATTGATGTCTGTATAAATTATCGAACAAACACCAGCATCTTCAAAGGATTTTGCCAGGTCTGTGGCGCTAATATTTGTGGATTTTGCCCAGCCCTCAGTTGCTACTATCCCATCTCTTGCATCTATACCAACTGCTATTTTCCCGGGAAACTCCTTTGATGCTTCTTTTACCAGTAGGGGGTTTTCGACTGCCACCGTTCCAAGAATGACTCTTGCTAAACCCTTCAATAGCCAATTTTCTATTGTCTTAAGACTGCGAATTCCTCCTCCAAGCTGCGCAGGAATATTTACCTGAGACAAGATTTCTTCAACGGCTCCTGAATTTACAGGTTGACCAGCAAAAGCTCCATTTAAGTCTACTAAGTGTAGCCACTTGCAACCGGCCTGCTCGAATTCAAGAGCCTGTTTACTTGGATTTTTATTAAAAACAGTCGATTTGTTCATATCGCCTCTAAGCAACCTGACCGCATTACCGTCTTTTAAATCGATAGCTGGATATAATATCATATTGCTTAACCTTCCGTTTCGAAAATCCGTAAACCATGCTTAATTGAATAATGCAACTTCCTCTCTTCTAGGGCTTGCCCTGAATCAAGTTTGGTTGCACAGTGTTGTTAAGATGGGAGATTACAATGAAAAATATTTTTACAATAGCTGCTGCTTTATGCTTGCTGACTGGGGCAGCTATAGCGGATCCAGTCTTTGGCGTTTGGAAAACTACTCCAGATGATAATGGCCATTTTGGTCACATAAACTTAGAGGAGTGTGATGGTGAAATTTGCGGTACTCTTGTTAAGTCATTTAATTCCACTGGTGCATCATATGAGTCTGAAAATATTGGTAAAAAGATTATATGGGCTATGAAAAATAAGGGTGATGGAAAATATGGTGGCGGAAAAATATGGAGCCCAGATCGTGATAAGGTTTACAACTCTAAAATGGTTTTAGAGGGAGATAATCAGCTAAAAATATCAGGATGTGTTTTGATTTTATGTCGTGATGGTGGTACTTGGACGCGCGTAGACTAAACTGTTGATTACCATTTATGGCTTCCATTCAAGAAAATTTTGTATAATTTTCATTCCAGAGCGGGAACTCTTCTCTGGATGAAATTGTAATCCAACCATATTATCTTTTGCAACGATGGCAGTGATATCACCCCCATAGTTGACGTGTGCAAGTTGTTGTTCTTGACTAAAAACTTTCATTTGGTAGGAATGTATGAAATAGTAGTGATCTCCATTTTTAATCTCTGTTAGAACCGGATGGTCGTTGTCGATTATTATTTCATTCCAACCCATGTGAGGTATCTTTAAATCGGGGTTATCTACTCTTATCTTTTGCACCTCGCCGTTTATCCAACCAAAACCATTTGTGAGTTCAAATTCAAAACCTTTGTTTGCCATAAGTTGCATTCCAACACAAATTCCAAGAAATGGCTTACCCCTGGTAAAGACGGCGTATTTTAACGCTTCAAAGATTTCTGATCTTTCAAGGGCGCGCTTACATGCTGGAAAAGCCCCATCACCTGGTAAAATTAGTCTATCAGCGTTGCTAATTATATCAGGATCACTCGTTATTTTCACAGATCCAAGCGAATTCTCATTCGAAACTATCTCAAATGCCTTGAGAGCAGAGTGTAAATTGCCACTATCATAATCGATAAGCGCTGTAAGCATTATTTCTAGAGTGTTCCTTTGGTACTTGGCAAGCTTTCCGCCATTCGAGGGTCTATTTCAATAGCCTGTCTTAAGGCTCTTGCCACAGACTTAAATATCGCTTCAGCGATATGATGAGCGTTTATCCCGTGCACCATATCTACGTGTAATGTTAATCCAGCGTGTGTGGAAAAAGCTTGAAAGAATTCACGCACTAGTTCTACATCAAAATTTCCAATTTTATTTGTTGAAAAATTGACATTCCAGATAAAAAATGGCCTGGCAGAAAAATCTAAGACAGTTCGAATTTGTGCATCATCCATCGGTAGATAACATGAACCATATCTTACTATACCTTGTTTATCTCCCATTGCATTTTTTACAGCCTGTCTGAGTGCTATGCCAGTATCTTCTACAGTGTGGTGGTCATCAATTTCTGTATCGCCAATTGTCTTTATTGTCAGGTCAATCAGAGAGTGACGCGATAGTTGGTCCAACATGTGATCAAAAAATCCAACATTGGTTTCGTTTGAATATTTGCCAGTACCATCGACATTTATAGAGACCGAGACCTTAGTTTCATTGGTTTCGCGTTTAATTTTACTTTTGCGCATCGGTCTTTTCCTCATCACTGATGCTCGGCTTATAACTCTGCGGGATATTTTCTGAAACCCTAAGAATTTTTCTAGAAATATGCTGTTTATTTCCTGCCACAGCGCTAGTCTTTTTGTATGACAGCATTTCTTATTTCTTCAGATATCTACCGCACTACGCATTATGGAGGAAAACATCCTTTGAATATACCAAGGGTAGGACCTACTCTTGATCTGATTAAAGCCATGTCATGGTATAGTGATAAGAGATTTGTAAACGCACCCGTAGCTAAGCCAAGTTTATTGGAGAAATTCCATTCGAAGGATTATATCAATGTCCTTCTTGAAGTTGATGAAAAGCAGAAAATTGATGAATATTGGTCTAACAAGTATAATTTAGGTACGCCGTCCAACCCTCTTTTTAAGGGAATGTATAAGCGTCCAGCCACCTCGGTTGGTGGGGCAGTTTTGGCCGCGGAATATGCATTTTTATATGGCCGGGCTTTTAATTTGGGAGGTGGATTACATCATGGTTTATCAAATAGAGCGAATGGATTTTGTTATTTGAATGATTTGGTATTTGCAGTTTTAAGATTCAGAGAATTTGGAATTCGTAGGATTGCTTACATAGATTTAGATGCGCACTTTTGTGATGGCGTAGCATCTGCTTTTTCCGAAGATCCAGATGTAATGTTAGTCTCAGCGCATGAGTCAAACCGATGGCCATTTCAAGGTAAAATAGATGAAAATTATGCAGATAAAAATTTATTTGCACCGATTTCAAAAGGTTCGAAGGACGTTGATTTAGAAGCTGTGTTCAATTATGTGTTTTTCCCTGCGGTAGAAAATTTTGCACCAGAGGCATTGATTATCCAAGCAGGGGCAGACATGTTAAAGGACGATCCAGTGTCGCGCTTGGAAATAACAAACAATTGCTTATGGGGTATTCTCTCAAGGCTTACTTTATTAGCACCAAAAGTCCTGTTAACGACCGGCGGTGGATATAATCCATGGTCTGTTTCAAGGCTTTGGGCTGGCTTTTGGGCTATACTCAATGACATTGATCCGCATTCTGGTTACACTGATGAGGCACGGCGACTGATAAAATCCTTAAGTTGGTTTCGTAATGAACAAGTTAACTCCTCATTACTTTCTAATCTAAGAGATGAGAAAGTACCTTATCGAATAAAGGATGAAACTCTAGATCTTATAAAACAGATGAATTTTATTCATAAAAGTTCAATTAAAATTTGACGATCTAATTTGTTTACTCAAGAAATATACATTTTTTAAATATTCTAGATTGTCCTGATGTACTTTAAATACAAAAAAAGTTATTAACTTTGATATGTTGTAACTTAATAAAGGTCATTCATGATTTTAAATAGATTAATCTATTTTACAGGGGTTATTCTGGTTGTGCTGGTCCCGCTAGTTGGTTGCAGTAATACTGCAGAAGTAGGTTCAGATGAAATTGAGAATTATTCTGCAAAACAAATTTTTGATAGAGCAGAATTCGAAATGGCTAGATCAAAACCGATAGATGCTGTAGCCTTTTTTTCCGATGTCGAGAGGTTATACCCATATTCAGAATGGGCAAAAAGGTCTGTGATAATGCAAGCTTTTGCCAACCATAAAGCTAAGCAGTATGAAGAGGCTCGGGATGCAGCTGAAAGATATATTGAATACTATCCATCTGATGATGATTCCGCATATGCACAGTATATAATAGCTTTAAGTTATTACGATCAGATTGAAGATGTTGGCCGGGATCAAGAAGTCACTGCAAATGCATTGGAAGCTTTTAAGACACTAATCGTAAATTATCCTAACAGTGAATATGTTAAACCTGCTGAATTAAAGTTTGATCTAGCCTTTGATCATTTAGCAGGTAAGGAGATGGAAGTAGGTAGATATTATTTAAAACGGCAGCAATTTCCCGCTGCAATAAACAGATTTCGTATTGTTGTAGAGGACTATCAGACCTCTTCTTATACCGCTGAAGCGTTACATAGACTTGTGGAAGCGTATTTGTCTGTGGGATTGGTCGAAGAGGCACAGTCTGCCGGTGCAATACTTGGTCACAATTATCAAGCTAGTGCTTGGTATCAAAGAACTTACAGTCTATTGAGGAATGAAAATCTTAGCCCAGTAGCAAAAGGAACAGGATGGCTTCGAAAAATTCATAGACAGGTTCTTAAAGGCCGATGGCTCTAACTTGTTGATTGTATGAAATGCTTGTTGGATTAGACATACGCGATATTTTGATTTTCGACCATGCGGAGATTATATTTACCAATGGATTAAATGTTTTGACAGGTGAGACTGGGGCAGGTAAGTCGATACTCTTGGATAGTTTGGGCTTCGTTCTAGGCTGGCGCGGTAAAACCGAAATAGTGCGCCCTGGTGCTGATTTTGGAGAAGTTAGCGTTTGGTTTGAAGTTGAAGTGGACCACCCAGTAAAAAAAATCCTTGATGAAAATAACATTCCTTGGGAAGAAGAATTATTAATTCGACGTGTTATTAGTGCTGATGGGCGGAAGACAGCATGGATTAACGGACGAAGAGTTCCAAGAGAATTATTAATTCGGCTATCGCCACTGTTAATTGAAATTCATGGTCAGCATGATGATAAGGGTTTAATGGATCAACGGTCACATATACATTTCCTCGATATGTTTGCAGCCAACAATTCCCAACGAGAGTTGGTTAAGGAAGCTTGGAAAAAGCTAAAAAAAGCGGAAAAAGAACTGCAGGAGGAGCAAAAAAAACTTTCTGACTTTGAGGCTGAAGAGTCGTTTTTGCGGTATTCATTAGATGAGCTGATTAGAGTAGATCCAAAAGAAGGGGAAGAACAGGAGTTAGACGCCAAAAGACGCATGATGCAATCTTCGGAAAAAATAAAGGATGATATTTTAAAGGCCCAAAATGCCGTTGGAGGCAATGGTGCAGAAAGTTTGGTTTTGGATGCAATGAAATGGATTGAAACAGCATCTGGGAAAAGTGACGGGCCATTTGATGATGCTTTAGCGGCATTGTCACGAGCATCAACAGAGTTGGGTGAAGCAATCGGTATAATAGAGGGGCTTGTTGATACATTGGATTTTGATGCGCATGAGCTTGAAATGCTCGAGGAGCGGCTATTTGAAATCCGTGGTTTAGCAAGGAAGCATAAAATTCCCTCAGATCAATTATGCAAATTTAAGGCAGAGCTAGAGCATAAAGTAGCAAAGTTTTCATTTGGTGCTGAAACCTTATCCTCATTAGAAGATAAGATTAGAGTATGTGAAAATGAATATAACGCTGCTGCTTCAAAACTGAATAAATCCAGACTAATTGCTGGTGCCAAATTAGACAAATTAGTAAGAGAGGAATTACCATTTCTGAAAATGGAAAATGCTAACTTTGAGACCAACATTATACCTGCACAAAGATCAGCCAATGGATCCGATGAAGTTTCGTTCTTAGTTTCAACAAATAAAGGAACTTCAAAAGGTCAAATTGGTAAAATAGCGTCGGGGGGTGAATTAAGTCGTTTTCTATTGGCATTAAAAGTATGTCTGACAAAAGGTTATACCTCTGTTACGATGATTTTTGATGAAATTGACCGTGGGATTGGTGGGGCTACTGCTGATGCGGTTGGAAGAAGGCTAGTTAGACTCTCAAAAAATGCACAGGTTCTGATAGTTACGCATTCTCCGCAGGTTGCCGCTCTTGGTGACGCACATTTTCAAGTTGTCAAATCTATAACTTCCACTAACACCCTCACAAAAGTGACATCGCTTGATGGAAATGCAAGAATTGAAGAAATTGCTCGCATGATCTCAGGTAACAAAATAACTAATGCTGCAATTAACGCCGCGGCTACCTTAGTTGACGGACGCTAAACGATATAAATTACTCAATTTCCTCTGTTGCTCGGTCTAACCAAATTTTTTCATTTGGCTCTAAATACTCTCTGATTTTCTGACGGCATTCTGAATGATACTCGTTTAGCCAAGTAATTTCATCCGTTGACATCAAACCTTTTTCTATCAATGCTTTATCAATTGGGACGAAATTAAGTGTTTCAAAAACAAACATCTCGTCAATAACTGAGTTTTCCAATTTTGGAGCTTTTGTTATTGCCAGTAGGTTTTCAATTCTTATCCCAAAATGTCCTTCTTTATAGAAGCCTGGTTCATTTGATATAATCATTCCAGCTTTGAAAGGAACATTTGAAGTTCTGCTTAATCTCTGAGGGCCTTCGTGAACAGAAAGAAATTGTCCAACTCCATGACCTGTGCCATGAGCGAAGTCTAGTCCCTCCGACCAAAGGAATACTCGAGCCAACGCATCTAAATCACACCCTGCCATCCCTTTAGGAAACCTTAACTTAGATATTGAAATCATTCCTTTAAGAACAAGTGTAAAAGCTCTCTTTATCTCGCTCGAAACCTGGCCCAAAGCAGTAGTTCTAGTAATGTCAGTTGTCCCACTCTTATACTGCCCACCACTATCAACAAGGATCACGTCGCCATTCTTGATCGTACGATTAGTTTCATAATTTACCCTATAATGTGGAAGGGCTGCATTTGGCCCGCTTGCGCATATTGTTTCAAAGCTTATATCATAAAATTCCGGATTAGCTGATCTAAACGACTCCAATGATATTACTAAATCAATTTCTGTTAACATTCCTAAAGGTTGTGAATTCAGCCAGTGCAGAAATTTGCACATTGCGATTGCGTCAATCAAATGGGCATCTCGCGCTCTACTTAACTCAATCTCATTTTTACAAGCTTTAGGTAATACCGTTATGTCGCCTCTTGGATCTAAAGTCGCTTTTGAATCGAGTAGACTCTGATAAGCGGCAAACGGCAAATTAGATTTATCTATGCAAACACTACCTCTAAGTTTTTTAAGTTTCTGAAGAAATTCATTTTCACTATATATGTTAATACCCTCGCCAAAGTGATTTGCTAAATTTTCTACTTTTGTTTTATCTACAAAAATATCCACTTCATTATTTGAATGCAAAACTGCAAAAGCCTGGACTATCGGCAAATGTTCGACATCACCGCCCCTCATGTTTAACAACCAGGCAATCCCTTCTGGTAGTGTTATTACGGCAGCTGAATTTCCGTTTTCTATCAATTCTTTGGATAATTTTTTTCTTTTTTCAGATTGTGTGGCCCCAGCAAACTCGTCTTCATATTGAAAAGCTTTTGCAGTTGGTGCGCCAGGTTGATCTTTCCAAATTATGTCGATAAGGTTCTGCGTCGCTTGCAAAGTAATATCAGTGTTTTCCATCGACTGTTTATACTGTTCAATTTCATCTATTGAGTGCAACCACGGGTCAAAACCTATTTTCCCATTATTAGTAACTTCCATTATCCAGTCTGTGACTTTTATTTTTTGCCAGTTAATAATTTCTATTGGTGGACAAGTTTGACTTTTTGCCTGAATACTGTAGCGCCCATCAACAAAAATACCTATTCGTTGCTTGACTAAAACACAGATTCCTGCAGAACCTTCAAACCCTGTCAACCATCTCAACCGCTGATCTTTTTCGGCTACATACTCTCCTCTGTAAGCATCTGAGCGCGGTACAAGAAAGCCATCTAGTCCTTTATTGGTAATTTCCTTCTGTAAGGCAGCCAGTCTACTAGGACCTAACTCTGGACTTCCAATTGACGCGAAAGATTGAAACTTACAAATTTTATCTTTCTGCATAGAGTGTTAGCCTCTTTTTAGTTGATTAACTCTGGCTCTAGCTTTGGGGTCACTATCAAATAGGGCAGCCAGTTGCTCAGTCATTGCCCCGGCTAGTTGCTCAACATCTGTTATTGTAACCGCACGGTCGTAATAACGTGTTACGTCGTGACCAATACCAATCGCTAAAAGTTCAACGTTTTTAATTTTTTCTACCATTGATATAACATCTCGTAAGTGTTTCTCGAGATAATTCGCTGGGTTTACGGATAAAGTACTATCGTCTACGGGAGCCCCATCGGAAATTACCATTAAAATCTTTCTAGCTTCCGGGCGAGCTGTCATGCGTCTGTGCGCCCACTCTAAAGCCTCCCCATCGATATTTTCCTTAAGCAAGCCTTCCTTCATCATCAAACCAAGGTTCGCGCGTGCGCGGCGCCAAGGGGCGTCAGCGCCTTTATAAATAATATGACGTAAATCGTTTAAACGGCCAGGCTGTTGTGGGCGATCCTGATTTAACCAGGATTCGCGAGATTGGCCGCCTTTCCAAGCACGCGTTGTAAATCCTAAAATCTCAACTTTAACATTACAACGCTCTAAAGTACGTGCTAATACGTCTGCGCAAATAGCGGCGATCGATATAGGTCTCCCACGCATTGATCCAGAGTTATCCAAAAGTAATGTCACCACAGTATCTCTAAATTCAGTATCCTTTTCTATTTTAAAACTTAGAGAGGTCGTTGGATTGGTTATAACTCTAGCGAGTCTGCCAGCATCAAGAATTCCTTCCTCAAGGTCAAATAACCAGCTACGATTTTGCTGTGCTTGCAGTCTCCTTTGCAACTTGTTTGCAAGCCTACTGACGGCTCCTTTAAGTGGTTCAAGTTGTTGATCTAAATAAGCTCTCAATCGTTCTAACTCAATTTGTTCAGCAAGGTCTTCAGCCTTAATCTCTTCGTCAAAATTTATCTCAAAAACTTTATAATTTGGGTCTGCATCGGAGATAGGTTGCGACGGTGGCGGTTCCAGGGGTGCTTCTCCATCCGGCAACTCTTGCTCTTCAAGGTCTTCATCTGCACTGTCTTCACTAGTCATTTGTGCCTGTGCAGAATCCTGTTGCTCTTCTTGGCTTTGTTGATCGTCCGCATCTAAATTATCGTCATTATCCTCATCAGTGCCTGTACTTTCTGGATCATCAGATTGCTCAGTATCCTCGTCTTCGTTCTCCTGATTGTTATCGTCTTCGGCCTCAGGATCGTCACCTAATTGATCTCCATAACCCAAGTCAGTAATTATTTGACGAGAGAACTTTGCAAAATTTTCCTGATTATCTAAATTGTCAGTTAGATTTTCTAAAGTAGCCCCCGCCTGGTCTAAAATAAAACCTCTCCACAAATCTAAAACGTTCTTTGCCGATGGGGGAAGATCCTTGTTGGTAGTTAGAGATCGAATTAAGTAGCCTGCAGCATCTGACAGTGGGGCATCTGCTCGATCCGTCAGTTTGTCGAAACCTTTACGTTTTGCTTCAACACCAATTTTCGCATTAATATTTCCGGTTGTGCCTGGCATATCCTTTGCGCCGACGACTTCACATCTGGCAGTTTCCATCGCTTCATATAACTCTCTTGCAATTGGGCCGTCAGGGGCAAATCGTGAATGCAATTCGGAGTTATGATATTTGTGATGCATGGCGAGAGAGTCAGCGGTGCCACGAGCTAGGAGCACCTCGTCTTTAGTCATGCGCCTGCTGACTTGAGGAAGTCTAAAATTATCACCAGAGTGTCCCGATGGATCAACCGAGTAGTTAATAGAAAGCTCTGGGTTATCAGCCAAAACCTTCGTCGCCTCAGCTAAGGCCTTTTTGAATGGATCAGCGGGATTATCTGATTTTGAAACCATATTAAACTCAAGAAAGGTTTAGGCTTTGTCGGTCGACTAATTCACGAATAGATGGTGACTAAATATCGGCAGTAGTAAACTTCATCTATTCCACACTTACACTTGCCGCACTTTCTGGCAACTCCTCATCAAAACAACGTTGAAAAAATTCAGCAACTATTTGCCGTTCAAGCTCGTCACATTTATTTAAAAACGTTAAACGAAAAGCATAACCAACATCATTGAAAATTTCCGTATTACTTGCCCAATTTATTACAGTTCTAGGGCTCATTACTGTGGATAAATCTCCATTCATAAACGCGGTTCTAGTAAGATCAGCTACAGTAACCATCTGTTTAATTACTCTTTTGCCTTTTTCCGTGTTGTAGTTTGGTGATTTAGACAGAACTATCTCGCTCTCTACATCCATGGACAAATAATTTAAAGTTGCTACTAATGACCAACGATCCATCTGAGCTTGGTTGATTTGCTGCGTTCCATGATAGAGGCCAGTGGTGTCGCCTAAACCTACGGTGTTTGAAGTAGCAAACAATCTAAAATTACTGTGTGGTGTTATAATCTCGTTTTGGTCTAAGAGTGTTAATTTTCCATCATGTTCCAGCACCCGCTGAATTACGAACATGACGTCTGCTCTACCGGCATCATATTCATCAAAAACAATTGCAACTGGATTTCTTAGCGCCCAAGGTAGAATTCCTTCATGAAATTCAGTAACTTGTTTCCCATCCTTAAGCTTAATAGCATCCTTGCCGATAAGATCTATCCTGCTGATGTGGCTGTCGAGATTAACTCTTACTGCTGGCCAATTTAATCTTGCTGCAACCTGCTCGATGTGCGTTGATTTACCAGTACCGTGATAACCCTGGATCATTACCCTGCGATTGTGAGTAAAGCCTGCCAAAATGGCTAATGTCGTATCGGGATCAAATTTGTAGGTTTTGTCAACCTCAGGAACTCGAGCAGCGCGTTCTGAGAAGCCTTTTACAATCATATCTGTATCAATACCAAAAACTTTTCTTACGGAAATGTCTTCGGTTGGGTTACTTTCCATGATTTTAGAGCCATCGGCCATACTTTTTTCCTCATATTCGGCTTATGGAATTAACTCGTGCACTAATAATTGCGGCGTTTCAAGAGTGCGACGGTAAATATTGTCTAAATTTTAAATAATAACCTCTGTAAAATGTAACTCAATGCTTAGAGTTGAAATCAGCCATTATTGAACCAAATATATTACCTAGAAGGTATGGCAAGAGATTATTTATGAATAGACGCATGTTACTTAAACTCGGTGTAGCTGGTTTGGTTTTACGGGCACAGCCAATGGCTGCGAAAGAAGAAGCTTCGGATTTTCCGTTTCAGTTAACTAAAAGTGAGTGGAAAGCAAGACTTACGCCTCTCGAATTTGCCGTTATGCGGGAAGAAGCAACCGAGCGCGCGTTTACATCTCCGTTAAACTCGATCTATGAAAATGGTACGTATCACTGTAAAGGGTGTAATCAAGAGCTCTATCTTTCTTTGCACAAATTTGATTCAGGTACTGGATGGCCAAGTTTTTGGAAAGAAATCGATGGTGCAGTCGGTACACGAAAAGATAGAAAATTTTTTATGATCCGAACAGAGTGCCATTGCAGTAATTGTGGCTCACATTTGGGCCATATATTTGATGACGGGCCTATGCCGACCGGAAAAAGGCATTGCATCAACGGTGTAAGCTTGGTGTTCTACAAAGCTTAGCCGTTCACTATTTAAAATTTCTACTATCCTTTATTTGTTCCCATGCCCACATAACTTGCTGGAGTTGCTCTTCTTGACTTCTATCTCCACCATTCATGTCAGGGTGAAGAATTTTTATTAATGCTTTGTAAGCCTTACGAATTTCGGATTTTGCCCAGGTATCCTTTGCCTCAAGTATTTCTATTGCTTTTCTTTCGGTAGCCGGTAACCGTCTGGTGTGACCAGAACTGGTTCCTGCCCGACCAGGATTTTTCGTAGCATTTTCACCTAAAACTTGGTGAGGATCTTCTATTCCAAGTCTAGCCCAAGCTCGAGATTCAGGATCCCTCCAAGATTTGGTTTCTCGTTCCCAAACTTTATCTTTTGACATTTGCGCATTTAGTTCAGCCTCTGTTTGGTTCTGAAAAAAGTTCCACTTCTGGTTGTACTCACGCACATGGTCTTTGCAGAACCAATAAAAATCGTCTAAAACGTCTGGTGCTTTTGGTGCGCGAAATTTCCCAGCATTTTGGCAACCCTCATGGTCGCAAAGCCTCCTTGAAGTCTCGCTTTCACCTGACATACCACGCCTAGTACGCGGTTTATTCTTCTTTGCCGAAGAAACAGATATATCAAATCCAAATGGATCAGGTTTTTCGGTCATTAATTCTACCTTTTCGACTCAAGCATTAAAGCATACATTAATTCAAAGTAAATTGAAGAGGTAATTATTGAAAATGACCAAAACGGATAGAATAAATCTTGCGTTAAAGACTTCATTCAAAGACTCACAAATATCTGTTATTGACGACAGCGAAAGTCATCGTGGTCATTCAGGCTTTTCAGAAGAAGGTGAAAGCCATTTTCAAATAAAAATTGTTTGGCAAGGTTTTGAGGGTATGTCTCTAATTGCCAGACATCGAGCTGTGCACGACGCGCTGGGCAAAGACTTATTAAACACCATCCATGCAGTTGCCCTTGATTTGAAGTCTATTTGATTTTGCTAACAACTAGTAAAAAGTTTAATTTATAGATATAAGCTCATAAAAAATCCTTCGACTTAGGAATTCAGTTTAGCCGATACAAAATCATTAACTGTTTTTGGATTTGCTTTGCCACCAGTAGCTTTCATTACCTGGCCAACGAACCACCCAACCAACTTTGGATTGACTTTTGCTTTTTCAACCTGGTCAGGATTTGCCTCAATTATTTCCATAACTGCTTTTTCGATTGCACCTGTATCAGTGACCTGCTTCATTTCCCGGTCGTTTACTATCTCGGATGGTTGCCCTCCTTCGGTGTAAACAATTTCAAATAATTCTTTTGCTATTTTCCCGTTAATTTCACCATCTTTAATCAAATCAATTATTTCCCCAAGTTGTGCTGGACTTACAGGAGACCTGGTTATATCTAAATCATCTTTTTTCAATCGGCCAAATAGCTCATTTATTACCCAATTCGCAGCTATCTTACCATCTCGACGAGCTGCAACTGTTTCAAAATAGTTGGCTGCTTCTGGTTCTGCTGTTAAAACACTGGCATTATATTCGCTTATACCAAAAGATGAAATAAACCGAGTTTTTTTATCATCAGGCAGTTCCGGTAAGGATGAAGCAATTTTATCGACCCAGCTTTGTTCTAGTTCTAATGGTAGCAAGTCTGGGTCTGGAAAATAACGATAATCATGAGCTTCTTCTTTTGAACGCATTGATCGGGTTTCGCTTTTTTCAGGATCATAAAGTCGTGTTTCCTGATCTATTTTTCCACCACTTTCCAAAATCTTAATTTGACGTTTTGCTTCTACCTCAATGGCTTGTTGTATGAAGCGCATTGAATTCATATTTTTTATCTCACAACGAGTACCCAAAATGCTGAAGTCACCGGTTTTCATAAATTTTTCAAAAGTACCGGAGCGGCATACAGAGACATTTACGTCTGCACGTAAATTTCCATTTTGCATATTACCGTCACAAGTGCCAAGATAACGCATTATTTGTCGTAGTTTACCAACATATGCAGCGGCTTCTTCCGGGCCACGAATGTCTGGTTTGCTAACTATCTCCATTAGGCAAATCCCAGTACGATTAAGATCCACAAAAGACATATCCGGATCCATATCATGGATCGATTTCCCTGCATCCTGCTCCATGTGAATGCGCTCAATCCTAACTCTTCTTGCAATCCCAGGCTCCATATTCACCAGCACTTCACCTTCACCAACTATAGGGTGGTATAATTGACTTATCTGATAACCTTGCGGGAGGTCTGGGTAAAAATAGTTTTTTCGATCAAAGGCACTCCAAAGATTTATTTTTGCCCTCAACCCTAGACCTGTTCTAACAGCTTGTTCGACACAGTATTCATTAATTACGGGTAGCATGCCTGGCATGGCAGCATCTACAAATGATACATTAGAGTTAGGCTCATTACCAAACTGGGTTGATGCACCCGAAAATAATTTTGACTTTGACGAAACTTGCGCATGCACTTCCATGCCAATAACTAATTCCCAATCGTGCTTTACGCCGGGTATTATGGTTGGTTTTGGAGATGTATAGTTTGTGTCCAGCATCTAGGGCTCCGATCTAACTTAGCAATTTATTAAGTAACATTGAGGTATCTTAGAATCCAGATTAACAGCAATTATTTTTTTAAATTTAATGAGTTTGTGTTGTTTTAATAATCGCACGTCTCAGTTACTGAGCATTCGCGAAATCATTTCGGTTGTATCTTTACTTAACGTGTTGACTTTAAGTAGCTTTGTAAGCTCAATTGACATTTTTTCCTGACGCAACTCATCAAATTGCTTGAAGTTTTGAAAAGCAGTGCAGGTTCTTGCTGCCAATTGCGGATTAAAGTAATCAATTTTTTTTATCCAACCACCTACAAATTTGTAACCTGCCCCGTCTTTTCTATGAAATGCCGCTAAATTCTGACTAAATCCACCAATGGTTGCTCGAAATCTATTTGGATTTTTTTCGTTAAAGTCAGAGTGTTTTGTTAAGACTTTTGCAATTTGTAATGATTTAGAGGGTGGACTTAATGATGTTTGCAGCATAAACCACTTATCAATAACGAGTCGCTCGTCAGACCATTTGTTATAGAAATTTTCAATTTCTTTTAAGGCCATATCATTTTGAATTAGGATACTAAGTGCTTCCGCTTCGTCGGTCATGTTATCCGCCTCAGAATATTGTTTTTTTGCGCTTTCGCCATTATCCAGCTTTGTTAGAAGACCTAATAAAAAATTTTTTAGTGAACGTTCACCCGCCTGATTTGCAGATGGTTCATATTCAAAATTTTGCGCCAGAGAGTGAAATAATTGCTCCAAAAACGAATTAGAAGTTTCTGCTAATTTTTTTGCAAACAATTTTTTTGCTTTATAAATTTTCAGAGGGTCTACCTTTAAATTTTTCTCAAAAAAATGTGTTACAATTTCTGAAATTGAGGGTTGTGAAAGCATTTGAGCCCTAAAGGCTGGCATTAACTTTTTATCCTGCATGATATTGCAAAAGGCGTTTATTAGATCATTTGATGGTTCACTTCCTTCGATTGCAATTTTCTCAAAACTTGTGAGCATTAACTGCTGAGCAGCATCCCATCTGTTGTAAGGATCACTATCTTTTTCCAGCAGGTTCAAGCTATCTTTCTCTGTTATTACTCGCTCTATTATTACAGGGGCCGAAAAGTTTCTCAGAAGAGACACAGTAGGTTTTTCGTAGATTCCTTGGAATATAATTGTATCCTTCGGTTTGTTAAGCTCAAACACAGTCGTTTCTATAATATCTTTCCCATTTTCATCCAAAAGGCCAATCGATATTGGAATGACCATTGGCTTCGATTTTTCTTTTTGACCATTAGCAGGCACCTGCTCAAAATCTAACTTCAAAGTTTCTCCACTGTATCGCTCATTAAACTTTACTTTTGGTGTACCCGCTTGAGAGTACCAAAGCATGAATTGAGTCAGGTCTCGATTGGTCACGTCCTCGAATACCTTAATCCAGTCTTCAATCGTTGCAGCCTGACCATCATGCCGTTTAAAATATAGGTCAAGCGCTGAGTAATAATCTCTGTCACCAACCAATAGCTTTAGCATGCCGATTAATTCTGCACCCTTTTCGTAAACTGTTAGAGTATAAAAGTTATTTATTTCAACAAAACTCTCGGGCCTCACTGGATGGGCAAGTGGGCCAGCATCTTCGCGGAACTGAGGGCCTTTTATTATCCTTGCATCTTGAATTCTTTTCACAGACGGATCCCTTAAATCGGAAGTAAACTGGGCGTCTCTGAAAACTGTTAAACCTTCTTTTAAACAGAGTTGAAACCAGTCTCTGCAAGTTATTCGATTTCCGGTCCAGTTATGAAAATATTCATGCGCAATTATACCCTCAACATACTCAAAGTCTGTATCTGTGCTTTTTCTGGGGTGGGTAAGAACACATTTTGAGTTAAAAATATTAAGACCTTTATTCTCCATAGCGCCCATATTAAAATCATCGACAGCAACAATATTGAAAACCTCAAGGTCGTAAACTCGTCCGTAACGCTCTTCATCCCATTGCATGGCTTGTTTTAATGAGGTTATTGCAAAATCGCATTTATCTTCATCGCCTTTTCTCACGTAAATATTAAGGTCGATATTATCGCCAGTCTTTGTTCTAAATTTGTCTGACACTTTCAGCAGATCCCCAGCAACTAATGCGAAAAGATAAGCAGGCTTTGGCCAAGGGTCCGACCATTTGGCATATCCTTCCTTGATGGAAATGGGATTGCCATTCGAAAGTAAGACTGGTGAGCTGCCTCGAATACTAACAACAAATGGAGCCAATACGTCGGGACGATCTGG
>Ga0160422_10000920_pt1 | contig 18169 bp, 20 predicted proteins | sample Fk160mmetaG_FD_108192 | JGI IMG/M metagenome (GOLD analysis project Ga0160422, IMG submission 108192) | Marine microbial communities from the Central Pacific Ocean - Fk160115 60m metaG | ecosystem: Environmental > Aquatic > Marine > Oceanic > Photic zone | place: The Central Pacific Ocean... | reverse complement strand
TAACTGGAAAATATCAAAATGGAAAACTTCCAAAAGGATCCAGAAAGGAGCTTTTTAATAGGTTACAAAGATATGAGGGTCCATATGCTGAGGAGGCAATAGAAGATTACATATCAATTGCAAAAAAATACAATATTGATCCATCTCAACTGGCTAATCAATTTGTAACAACAAGAACATTTGTTACATCAAATATTATTGGCGCAACTAGTATGGAACAACTAAAACTAGCCGTAACTTCAATTGAAGTTGAATTGACTAAAGAAATCGAGGATGAAATTGAAAAGGCCTTTCAAAAGCATGGGAATGTTGCTTCTTAAAACCTATTCAACTGAAAATAATAATAGAGCGTTTCCGGGCATATGATTATATAGACCATATCCTGAGTTAATGGCCATATATCCATTACGTATAGAAGGACCTGACCCACTAAAACTTCCACCTGATGCAGGAGTTCCAGAAATACTTTCATGATCTCCTAGAGAATTAAAACTCCACAAAATTTTTCCATTCTTTTTATCATAAGCCCTAATCATTCCATCAAGATGTCCTGCTATAACTGCCCCAGGAATGGCTGTAACGGCAGCTGAAATTCCTGGATCACAATTAATATTTATTTCTTTACACTCCTTATCAGTAATTGAAGACCACAAAATTTCTCCATTTTCTGAATTTAGTGAATGCATGCCTGGCTTTCTATTTAACCATACTTTTCCATCGTGCGTGTCTTTCATATCATTCATTGGTACGTATACTGTTTTTCCTTCTGAGGCCATTCCAAAATGAATACCCCCCTGAGTACCTCCACCTGAAACTGCTTTTGACCAAATAATATCACCCGTATCAGGATTTATTCCATATACAGAACCAGATTTTTGACCAGCAACTAGTATATCTTTATCACCTAAATCAATTAAAATTGAACTTGCTGAATAATCCATATCTGGGCCATTTTCTTCTGGACAGTTTGGTAAGCCTTTACCCATACATGCAAGATTCCAAGCATCTCCAGCAAGCGTTTGCCTTCTCCAAACCTCTTCACCTGTATCAATATTATAGGCAATTATTGCATCAGAAGAGTCATCAGCAGGTGTTGAATAATTCTCGCCAGTTCCAATATAAACGTATCTTCTTTTCTTATCTATATTTGGTGATGTCCAAATTGGTGCGCCTGATGGGCCAAACATCCTAGTTCCAACTGATGTTCTACCTGAGTACTTTGCTGGAACAGGAATTGAGTATTTTTTCCACAAAACTTCACCAGAGTTTGCATCAACTGCTAGAAGTCCACCTCTAAAAGTACAACATTCATAATCGTCATTAAAAGCAGGAATAACTTCTAAGCCAGAAACTGGAATAATTAAGATATTTTCAAATTTTGCCGAGGTTGCTGTTCTAGTTGCATTAGGATGGGCATCAGATTTTATTTTCCATATTAGCTCACCAGTTTGGGCATCTACAGCGTATTCATTTGCTAGAATATCACCAAAATAAATATATGGACGTTTTTCTGGTTTTTCTCCATTTTCCCATTCATCCATAATAATTCCAGTTCGTACTTCTGCCGATGCAGCAAAATTCCATTTTACACAGCCCGTCTTTACATCCAATGCATATATATCACCAGACTGACTTCCTACAAAAATTGATCCCATGGCAAAAAGAGGTTGAGATCTAGCTCTTTGTGAATAGGGAAAACCAAAGGCCCATTTGAGTTTCAAATTTTTAATATTTTTTGAATCAATTTTACCAGTTTCTTTTGGAATAAATCTTGATGTATTGTAACCCCAACCATAGGGTGCTGGAGGCTCAGTTAAATCAAATTTCATTCTACTTTTATCACAATAATTTAGTTCTGCCTCTTTTGGAAAATCTTTTCTATCTTTTCTTACAATATATTCAACAATTTGAATTTTTTCTTCCTCGGACAAATGTGAGGATTGTTCAGCCATAATTCCACTGTTAATTGTTCTCAATAAAGCTTGAGGTATTAGCATCTCAAGCCAATTGGCTGCAGGAGCTTTCTCAATCGATCCATCGTGGCAAATTGCACAATTATCTTGATAAAGTGCGTTACCTGGATGTGTTTCAGGGTCAATTGTTATTTCCCTTACTATTAACTCATCAGTGGACTCTCTTACCTTTGCATTTTCGTCAATAACATAGTCCTGCTCATTTCTTATAGTTTCTGCACTTAAAAAAGTTGAAAAAGTTAAGTAAAAAAATAAAATAATTAGTCTCATTAATATCCTCATAATTTTCGAAATATTAAGACATAATAAAATAATAATCCATCATAAATTTTATGTTATTATTAAAAATATTTAGGAAAAAAAATGAAGAACAAACTTCCAATAAGCTGCTTTATAATTGCAAAAAATGAAGCAGACAGAATAACTAAAACAATTCAGTCTGTAGATGATCTTGTCGATGAAATTATTGTTATTGACTCAGGATCAACTGATGGTACACAAGACTTAGTAAAGAAACTTGGATGTAAAATCTATTATAATGAGTGGAGTGGATTTGGTCCACAAAAACGTTTTGGTGAAGATAAGGCAAGAAATAAATGGTTATTAAATCTAGATGCAGATGAATATTTATCAGATAAACTTAAAGATGAAATAAGAAATTTATTTGCAAAAAAATTAAAATCAAATTTTTTTTCAATGAAAGTTATTCCAATATATCCAAATTGGAATAAACCTAGATTATTTTCTGCTCACCACTTATGCGTAAGATTGTATAATATTGAATTTGGGAGATTTTCTACTTCAAAAGTTCATGACTCTGTACAAACAAATTCAAATAAAATAATTAAGCTTAAAAATCCTGTACTTCATGAGTCAGTAAGATCTTTTTCACATTTAATTGAAAAAGAAGATAGCTATGTAAAGATGCAAATTAAATCCCTAAAAAAGAAAAATAAATTACTTCTATTTTTAAGATTGTTTTTTGAATTTCCACTAAGCTTTACAAAATATTATTTTATAAGAAGGCATTTTACAGGTGCATTTACAGGTCTCATAACATCAATAATATTAGCCTTTTATAGATGGAAAAGGATTTATCTTTTTTTAAGAAAATTCTAAAAATTTATTTAAAGTTAACTATCATCATTCCAGAAATTACTAATGATAATCCAAATAGTTTCCATAAATTTACTGGTTTTACCTCAAAGGCCATCAAACCAAAATGATCTAAAATAAGAGACATTATAATTGTACCAGTAATGAATGTACTTACATATGTAGCTGCCCCAATTTTGGGAGCAATCAGTATAGCCCCAAAAACAATGCATGCTCCCATCATGCCACCTGAGAAAGACCAAAAAGGAGCCTTTTTTAAATCAACAATATTAGGAATAGAGGGTTTTAAAAAAATTAATATTATAGAAAATATTACAACTCCACCTAAAAAACTTATAAATGCGGCTTGAGATGGATGCGAGAGGTAATTTGATAAAGTAGAATTAACGCCTGTTTGAATTGGTCCTAATGTCCCAAGCAAAATTACAATAAGAATTAAAATTATTTTATATTCCATGATTATCTATGATAAGTTTCGTTAAAGTTTTAATTCTTTATTTTGTATTTTATCAAAAAGTTCTTGATCTAAAGGTAAGTAAGTTTGTGTTTCATGATCACAAAAATACATTGGTTCTTTTATTTCTCTCGGATTATATCCATCTTTAACTAACTCAACTTTACGATGTTTAAAAGTACCAGTAATTTCAATTTCTTTTTTTATTCTTAAAAAAAGTGGTTGAGCATACGAAGGTAAAGATGAAGATAGGGACTGATATAAATTTTCTAAATTTATGTCTCTATCAGTTGATAATGCAGCCATACCTGCTTTTCCATCACTACCAGGAATGCTTACCCCATAAACATTTGTCTCTAAAATTCCATCAAAACCTGCAAATGCTTCAGCAACCTCTGAGGTAGCAACATTTTCACCTTTCCATCTAAAAGTATCACCAATTCGATCTACAAAATAAACATAACCTAATTCATCCTTGCTTAATAAATCACCTGAACGGAAAAATTGATCACCTTTGGTAAATACATCGACAAGAATTTTTTTGTTAGTTGCAGTCTTATCAACATAACCTTCAAAACTTCCTGGTAAAATAATTTCACCAATCGCTTCGCCTACCTCATTTACACCACAAGGAATACAAAAACCATTCTCGTCTCTTATCGGCTCTTCTTTTTCAATATCGAACTTAATTATGTGAATATTAAGAATTTTTTGCATATATTTTGGAATTCTACCAATTGCCCCAGACTTTCCATCATAATTCATTAAAGATACATTACCCTCGGTTGCACCATAAAATTCAAGAATGTTTGTAATATTAAAACGTTCCTTAAAATTATCCCAAATATCAGGGCGCAAACCGTTTCCTGATACTATCCTCAAATTATGATCTTTTTCATGCTTATGAAAAGGAGCATTTAATAAATATCTGCATAATTCACCTATATACTGAAAAATAGTAACCTTATATTTATGAACATCATCCCAGAACTCATTTACTGAAAATTTTCTTTTTAAGACCAGCGAAGCACCAGAAGTTAAGGCAAGACCAACAGCTATTACTCCTCCAGCAGAATGATAAAGAGGTAAAACATTATAAACTCTATCATTTTTATTTGGCTGAACAGCACCTTTAAAACCAAGCATCATTAATCTTAATCTTTTATGAGAAATTTTTGCTGCCTTGGGATTACCAGTCGTACCTGAGGTATAAATATACAGAGCATCATCGTCATTTGTTATTTTATAATCAAATTCAGGTTTATCTGCTGAGAGATCATTTAGATACTTATTCATGTCTTCAAAGTAGTTTGAGTCATTATAGTCACCTTGAATCCATGTTTTAAAATTACTCTTTGTTTTATCACTTGTAGTTGAAAAACTCTCTGATAACTCACTTCCTAGAATTAGATTACTTGCTTGAGATATACCAAGAGAATAATCAAGTGGTTGACCACTTAAATTGGTGTTGATTAAGGCTACAGTTCCTCCAGCTTGAGTTATTCCAATCCAGCAAGCGAGAAACTCAGGTCTATTTTCCATCATTAATGCAACAACATCACCTTTTGATAAATTATTATTCAAAAACCATTGAGAATATTTATTAGATCTATCAATTAGCTCTTTATAACTGATCTCCTTATCTTCATAATATATTGCTATTGCATTAGGAGTTTTTTTTGAAAATTCAGCAATTTGCAAGGGAACAATTTGATCTGGTTTAGCCTCTATAGCTTTTAGAGCTTTAAAAATTCTACCAAACGTAGAAATGTAAATGTATTCATTTTTAATCCTCTGTAACATTTTTTGCCTATTTAATTTTCAACATAAAACTTTGATGAGCTTCATCAAAACCAGGAGTTAATTCTCTTTCTGGTAAATTATTAAATTCCCAAATTGGTCTTTTAATTAGAGAAGTATTTTTAATTATAATTTTAATATAATTTTTTTCAAAATTATTTTTTGAAATTTCATTTAGGTTTCGCCAAGTTGTACTTCGCTTATTTAATATTTTTTCTAAAGAATGAATTTTAATCCATTTCAATAATAATGTGTCTGATAAAGAAAAGTTTTTAAAATCATAGAAATTATAATTGTAACTATTATTATTTAGCCATTTGATTGCTTTTCGACAGGTATCACAATTTTTTAGTCCATAAATAGTGATCATAATATGTTAATTAACCAAAACTTTATCATCATTAAATTTTATCTGCTTTGCCCCTAGGTCATTTAATGCATTAAAATAAAGTTTTGGTTTTTTGGCATTAATTTTTTCTCGAACTTCATCTATAGGTAATTTAATAAGTTTCTCCCAATCTTCACATGACCACAAAGTTGCATTTTTTCCATTTTTATAACCCTCACGGATAACTCTCCTGAGATTAAAATCAGGAAATTCCCTTCCAACCTTCCAATAACCATATAAGGTAATAGCTCCAATACCTCTGTTTTGTTCCTGAGCATAAGTAAATGCTAAAAGTGATAACTCACCTAGAGGATCACGACCGTAACCAGTTGTTACATGCCATAAATCATGCATATCTCTTTTTCTAATATTAAAGAATATTTCGTCGTCAGATCTATTGCCAAATTCTTTTTTACTGCTTTCGCTTGCATTAATAAGCTCTTCAGGAGATAAATTTTCCTTATATATGAACTCGTAATACTTATAGCCAAGAGTATTTTTTGGTAATTTTGAGAGAGTCTCTTTATCTTTTAAAGTATCAACAAGATGAACTCTATCTTTTAAAATTTTTTTACCGATTTCAGATTTAGAAAAGATTTTAAAATACTTTCTATCTGATCTACCTTTTAAGGCATCAATAACATGAAATACTTGTGTCGTATCCTCGTTATCTTTGCTAAGAGCTATTATAGCCTTGATAGCTTTTATCGGCTTGACCCTGTTATCCCAAAGTCTATAAATATAGCTTATAAGAAAATTTTTCATGGTTTATCTTAAACAAAGTATATTTAGATTTCAAATATAATTAAATCCAAAATACTTATAATAGTTTCAGTAAATCAAAATTTTGCGGGTGTGGCGGAACAGGTAGACGCGCCAGACTCAAAATCTGGTTCAGGCAACTGAGTGGGAGTTCGAGTCTCCCCACCCGCACCATTGGTAATTATATGAAGAGCTTTAATAAAAATATTTTTGATTTTTATGAAAATAAAAAAAGTGATTTTTATTTGTACTTAATATCTTTCTTTGAGAGTATCTTTTTTCCTATTCCAACTGATATTTTTTTAATATCAAAGGCTCTTATTAACAAAGAAAGGGCATTAAAATTAGCAATTTATACAACTATTTTTTCTGTTTTAGGGGGGGTAGTTGGATATATGATCGGATATTTTTTTTATGATGAGATTGGAATTCAAATTGTTGAAAAATTTAATTTAATAGATGAATTTAATTTATTCTCAAAATCAATTAATGAGTATGGATATTTATTTGTTTTTATAGCTGGATTTACACCTATTCCTTATAAAATAGCCGCAATTACCTCAGGATTAGTAAATTTATCACTTTTGGGTTTTGTTTTCTTTAGCTTCATTTCAAGAGGTCCAAGATTTATCGCAGAAGCATTATTATGTAAGTTTTTTGGAAAAAAAGCTGAAAAATTTATAAAAGATTATTCCTTTTTGCTTACTATTTTGCTTTTAATATTGTCTATATTCATAATCGTGCATAAAGAGATTTTATAATGACAAATAGAATAATTGCTATTGTTTCACTGATAGTTTTGATATCTGTTCATATAATAGAGTTTATAGGATTTGCACCATGTGATCTTTGTTTAAAGCAAAGATGGGCATGGTATTTTGTTTTAATTATTGCATCAATACCTTTTATTGTAACTATTAATTACAATAAAATCTTATTATTGATAATTTCAATTATTTTGTTTTGTAATGCTATTTTTGCAGGCTGGCATGCTGGTATCGAATGGGATCTATGGCCTGGTTTAGCTACTTGCAATTCTAGTACAATATTTGATAGTAATAATCTTGTTGAAACATTAAAAGAGAGTTCAGTTCCAGTTTGTGATGATGCATCTATAAGAATATTTGGAATTTCTCTAGCTGGGTATAATTTTATTGTATCGTTATTAACCTCTATTTTTGTTTTAATAACATTAAGGAAAAAAAATGGATCAAAAGAGACTAAATGAAATTATTAGAGTTGATCATGCAGGAGAGCATGGCGCCATAGCAATATATAAAGGTCAAATTAAAATCTTAGAACTAATAGGGGATAAGAAAACTTTACCCATTATATATGAAATGCTTGAAGGTGAAAAAGCACACGCACAAAAATTTGATGAATTAGTTGATAAGAAAAAAACCAGAGCAACTGCTTTAATGCCATTATGGCATTTAAGTGGTTTCACATTGGGTGTGGTTTCCGCTTTAGGAGGAAGAAACTCATTAATGGCTTGTACTGAAGCTGTTGAAGAGGTAATAGACAAACACTATTCTGATCAAATGCAAGAACTTGAAAATTCAGGAAAAGAGCCTGAAATTTTAGAAGTAATTAAGAAATTTCATGCAGATGAACTTGAGCATGAAGAAATAGCAAAAAATGAGATATCCGAAAATACACCCTTATTAAATACTTTCAAAAAAGTAGTTAAAGTAGGTTGTAAAGTCGCAATTAACTTATCAGAAAAAATTTAAGCCTCTAGTTCTGAGTCCCAATATAAATAATCCATCCAACTCTCGTGAAGATAATTAGGAGGAAATAGTTTACCGTTCTTATGAAGCTCATGAACATTTGGTTTATATGGCCATTGTATAGGCTTCATATTCGCTACATGGTATAGATGATTTGCTTTCTTTAAATTGCATTTTGAGCAAGCAGTGACAACATTCTCCCATGTAGTTTCTCCTCCCTTTGAGCGAGGAAGTAAATGGTCAAAAGTAAGATCTGACATTTCACCGCAATATTGACAACTAAACTTATCTCTCAGAAATAAATTAAATCTTGTAAAGGCAGGCCATTGCGGAGGCTTAACATAATTTTTTAGAGATACAACAGAAGGAAGTTTAATTTCATAACTTGGAGAATGTACTGCTCTATCATAGCTTGATACAATATTTACTCGATCCAAAAAAACAGCCTTTATAGCATCCTGCCAAGACCAAAGTGATAATGGATAATATGATAGAGGCCTGAAATCAGCATTGAGAACTAACGCTGGACAAGAATCTGGATGTTTATTTGGAATTAAATTTGTTGCATTACTCATATCATTATTTAATTATGAATCGACACAAAACACAAATTTTTTTATGAAAAATAATGATAAAATATAATACAAGATTTGCTCCAAGTCCAAATGGATACTTACATTTAGGACATGCCTATTCTGCACTGATATCGAGTGCATTAGCTAGAAAAAGTAATGGAAAATTTTTCATTAGAATTGAGGATATTGACCTGGGTAGATGTAAAAAAGAATTTGAAGATAATATTTATAAAGATTTAAATTGGTTAGAAATAAAATATGAAAAAAATATAATCAGACAATCAGAATGTTTTGGAAAGTATGAAAGATATATTAAGAAGTTAAGAGATCTAAATCTAATTTACCCCTGCTGGGCTTCAAGATCAGAAATTAAAAAATTCATCTTAAAAAAATCAAATAGAAAATCTTCATGGCCAGTTGACCCTGACGGTCAATATATATATCCCCAAATTTACAAAAATATATCAAAAGCAGAGAGATCTAATTTAATGCTTAGTGGCTCAAACTTTTCTTGGAGATTAAATATTGAAAAAGCAATGAATTTTGCTCAAGAAAAATTTGGAAATAAAATATTTTTTAAAGAGCTCGGCTTAGAGCCAAAAGGAAATAGAGTTTTAGAACCAAATTTATATGGAGATTTTATAATCGCTAGGAAAGAAATACCAACTTCATATCACTTATCGGCTACTGTAGATGATGCTGAACAAGGTATTAATTTAGTAACCAGAGGACTTGATATTTATCCAGCGACATCGATACATAAGTTATTACAAATTATTCTTAATCTCCCAGAAACTCAATGGTATCATCATAATCTTTTGAGAGAAAGCAATGGAGACAAGTTGTCAAAAACTAATCAATCAACTTCAATTAAATCTCTTAGAGAGAAGAAAATAAAAAAAGATGAAATTTTTTCTCTAATAAAATCAATTGAAGCATTTCCTGATGAGTTATAGTGTGACAAAATGATCTAGCCATAATTTATAAAAATGTGATAACAACATTCTAATATTCTTGGAGTTTAAATATGATTAAAAATTCTTTAGTTACAGAACTAAAAGATGCATATAATAAATCAAGAGAAATTTTTACACATGCTAGAAATAAAAATAATAATTTAAGTGATATTAATTCTCTTAACCAAAACCAACATATCGCCCATGGTCTTGCATGGTATGCAACCTATGTTGAGTCTTTATTGCAATTATCTAAGTGGATAGAATATTTGGAAGCACACAATCGCTTAACAGACTTGGAAGAGGGTATTGCTGGTGTTGGCGCTGGTGAGTACTGTCTTCAAATTATGCATGGAATACCTATGAGTCAAAATGAAACTATAAGACCTGAAGAGTTAGGAATTCCGAATGAAAAAATAGAAGATTTCAAAAAATTAACAAAATCACTCACTCAAAGATCAACAAGTTTTGAAAAAAATAGAGTTATGAGTATTCTTCAACAAAGTATTGAGTCAGGAATTCAACCTGATGATGGTTTAGATGAGACATATCAAGAAATTAAAAATCAATTTAAACGTTTTGTTGATGATGAAATTACCCCTCACGCTCATGAATGGCATATGAATGATGACTATATACCTCTTGAAATAATTAAGAAAATGTCAGAGCTGGGTGTTTTTGGTCTTACTATTCCTGAAGAATATGGTGGTCTGGGTTTAGAAAAAAAAGCAATGTGTATCGTTTCAGAGGAACTATCTAGAGGTTGGGTTGGAGTAGGATCGCTGGGTACAAGATCAGAGATTGCTGCGGAACTTATTTTAATAGGCGGAACTGAAGAACAAAAACAAAAATACTTATCAAAAATTTCAAGCGGTGAAATTTTCCCAACTGCTGTTTTTTCAGAGCCTGATATAGGTTCAGATTTAGCTCACTTAAAAACCAGAGGAAATGCAAAAGGCGATAAATACTTAATAAATGGAAATAAAACTTGGATAACGCATGGCGCTAGAGCTGATCTGATGACATTGCTTGTAAGAACAAATTCTGAAAAATCTGATCACAAAGGCCTATCAATGTTTTTAGCTGAAAAACCAAGAGAAACAGATGATGATTTCTTTCCAGCCGATGGAATGAGTGGAGGTGAAATTAATGTGATTGGTTATCGAGGAATGAAAGAATTTGATATCGCATTTGATAATTTTGAAGTTCCTAAAGAAAATCTTCTTGGTAACGAAGAAGGAAAAGGTTTTGTTCATTTAATGTCTACATTTGAGTCTGCTAGAATTCAAACAGCAGCTAGGGCCATTGGAGTTTCTCAAAATGCTTGTGATTTAGCACTACAGTATGCAAACGATAGAGAACAATTCGGTCAAAAACTAATAAATTTTCCAAGAATTAGTGAAAAATTAATAATGATGTTTGCTGAAACAATGATTGTTAGACAATTAACATTCCACGCAGCAAATATAAAAGATTTGAAACAAAGATGCGATATGGAAGCAGGAATGGCGAAACTCTTAGGGGCAAGAGTTGCTTGGTCGTCTGCAGATAATGCTTTACAAATTCATGGTGGGATTGGATTCGCAACTGAAACTCCAATTAGTAGAGTTTTGGCTGATGCTAGGATATTAAGTATTTTTGAAGGAACCGCTGAAATTCAAGCACAAGTAATAGCAAGAAGACTTATGGAAAGTGCTAATAGATAATTAAATTAATTTTTGTATTTAATTAGATTGAATTCTATAAATAATTATAATTAAATTGTTTTAACTTTGTGGAGTTTCAAATTGGTTAAAAGTAAATTAGTTTTAATGCTTATCTTTTGTATAGCCCCTATATTAAACATTAACGCCGCTGAATATAGATTAGGTCTTTCAATGCATGACGTGGAAAGAAGAATAGAGGGTGGAGCAGCTCTATCAGTCGAAAAGATTTTTGAACGCCCTAAATGGTGGCATCCATATGCAGGAAGGCCACATCTAGGTACTCATATAAGTTTAGCTAATAATACTCATTTATTGTACGCTGGTTCAACATGGAATCTATTTCAAAAAGGAAAATTTTCAGGTGAATTAGCTTTTGGTGCTGCACTTCATTCTGGTGAAAGTGAAATAAAAAAAAATGAATTAGGTTTTGGTTGTAGTGTTAACTTTAGAGAAATGATTGCCTTTGGTTATCAAATTGCTGAAAATAGAGTTTTACAAATTTCAGCGCAACATATGTCAAATGGAAGCCTGTGTGACCCTAATCAAGGTCTAACTAGTGTTGGATTAAGATTAGCCTGGAAAATAAATTAATGGTCATATTAAATAAAATTTATACAAAAACTGGAGATGAAGGCTTAACAAGTCTTGGTGATGGTTCAAGAATATCTAAAAATGATATTAGAGTTGAAGCATACGGAACCATTGATGAAGCAAATTCTATTATTGGAGTAGTTAGATCATACACAAAAACGTCAGAATTAATTATATTAGATAATTTCTTAAGCTCTATTCAAAATGAGTTATTTGATTTAGGAGCTGAATTATCGACCCCAAGTCAAGATGAAAATAGAAAATTATCAATTTCCCAATCACAAATTGATAGGCTAGAACACGAGATTGATCAACTAAATATAAATTTAAATGATTTGAAATCATTTGTTTTGCCTGGTGGATCTGCAGCATCCTCATTTCTTCACTTGGCAAGAACAACAATAAGAAGAGCAGAAAGATTAATGGTTCAGCTTTCAGTAAAAGAAAAAAATTCTGTCTCAAAAGAATCACTTGCTTATGTAAATAGATTATCAGATTTATGCTTTGTTGCTGCACGATATGCAAATCAAACTGAGCGTGGAGGACAAGGCGATGTATTATGGAGACCAGGAAAAACAAAGATAGATTAATAAAAGATAAACTAATTCATGAAATTAATATTATCTATTTAAATTGTATGATTGACACAATTGATTAGTGGTTTTAATTTCTGCAAGCTGATATACTAAATTACTGGAGATTAAAAATGAAGGTTTTGGTACCTGTAAAAAGAGTAGTTGATTATAATGTAAAAATTCGTGTCAAATCTGACAACTCGGGTGTTGAATTATCCAATGTTAAAATGTCAATGAATCCATTTGATGAGATAGCTGTTGAAGAAGCAATAAAGCTTAAAGAAGCAGGTACTATTTCTGAAATTGTTGTTTTGTCTATAGGTCCTCAGCAATCACAAGAAACAATAAGAACAGCCTTAGCTATGGGTGCTGATCGAGGTATATTAGTAAAAACTGATGAATTAGTTGAACCACTAAATGTTGCAAAAATAATAAAAGCAGTTAGTGAGGAGGAGAACCCTAACTTAATAATTTTAGGTAAACAAGCGATTGACGATGATAGTAACCAAACTGGTCAAATGCTTGCTGCATTATTGGGCTGGTCGCAAGGTACATTTGCATCCGAGTTAAAAATTAATGATGGTAAAGCAAATGTTGTTAGAGAAATTGATGGAGGGCTTCAAACTTTAGAAATTAAATTACCATCGATTATTACTACAGACCTGAGATTAAATGAACCAAGATATGCCTCATTACCAAATATTATGAAAGCAAAGAAAAAACCAATAGATGAAAAACTTCCAGAAGATTATAATATAGAAATCTCGCCTATGCTTGAGATCGTCAAAGTTTCTGAACCGGCCCAAAGAGAAGCTGGAATTAAAGTAGAAACAGTTGAAGAACTGGTTGATAAATTAAAAAATGAAGCAGGAGTTATATAGATGACAACACTTTTAATCGCAGAACATGATAATAATACACTTGCTGATGCAAATAAAAAAGCTATGGATGCTGCAACGAAGATTGGTGAGGATATTCATATACTAGTCGCAGGAAAAGATTGTAAAGATATTGCTGATAATGCAGCTAAAATTGAAGGTGTATCAAAGGTTCTGTTATGTGATGATGAATTGTATCAGAATCATTTAGCTGAATCATATGCTGATTTAATTGTTTCAATAGCTACTGATTATAATACTATTATGGCAATTGCCTCAACAACTGGAAAAAACTTTATGCCAAGAGTTGCGGCATTATTAGATGTTCCGCAAATTTCAGAAATTATTAATGTTATTGACTCAGAGACTTTTGAACGCCCTATTTATGCCGGTAATGCAATTCAAACAGTAAAGTCCAAGAACAATAAAAAAATTATCACCGTTAGAGCTCCATCTTTTCAGGCAGTAGGAGATCAAGATCCATCCGCTATTGAAAATATTAACAGTAGCGAAAATAAAAATTTATCCGAACACGTAATGGATGAACTTACTAAATCAGATAGACCTGAACTTACCTCAGCTAAGGTAATAGTTTCTGGCGGTAGAGGTATGCAATCAGGAGATAATTTTGTAATTCTTGAGGGAGTAGCTGACAAACTTGGAGCAGCACTAGGTGCTTCCAGAGCTGCTGTGGATGCAGGTTTTGTCCCTAATGATTATCAAGTTGGACAAACAGGTAAAGTTGTTGCTCCAGAACTTTATATTGCTGTAGGAATTTCGGGTGCAATTCAACATCTGGCAGGAATGAAAGACTCAAAAGTTATTGTTGCAATTAATAAAGATGAAGAAGCGCCTATTTTCCAAGTAGCAGATTATGGATTAGTAGCAGACTTATTTACAGCTATACCTGATTTAAATGCAGCTTTAGATTAATTTATTAATAGTTTTTTATAACTTTTAATTATTTCTATTACTTCATCATCATCCCATTCCCAAGGTCCATCTCTTCTACCTACCTCATTACCTTCATGATCAACTAAAAATGTTAATGGAAGACCTTTTGCCTTTGAATAAAGACCTGATTTAGTAGAATTGTCATGATATATTTTTAAATTATTTAGCCCTATTTCTTGATAAAATTCTTGAATTTTAAGGATATTAGTTTTCTCAACTGCAATTGCTATAACTTCAAAATTGTCATCACCAATAGACGCTTGTAAACGATCCAGGGCTGGCATTTCAATTTTGCAAGGCAAACACCATGTTGCCCATAAATTAATTAATAAAACTTTTCCCTTAAAATCTTTAAGAAAAAACTGATTATTTTCTATATCATAAAAATTAATTTCACGCAGACTTGCTTCTTTATTAGGTTCAAGAAATACTTTATCATAGTTTGTATTATTTTTTTTGATACCAAAAGAAATAAAAAACAAGAAAACAATTGAAGATATAAGGATTAGACCTATTAAGAGTGATTTTTTTGATATATGCATATGGTATTACCTTAGATTGTTAACAGGTTCGTAGAAATGAAAAAAAAACTGTCAAAAAATAAGATGTGGGGAGGAAGATTTACCTCAAAGCCATCAAATCTTTTACAAAAAGTTAATTCATCAGTTCATTTTGATTATAAACTATTTGAAGAAGATATTGAAGGATCAATAGCACATGCAAAAATGCTTGCAGAATGTAAGATAATTTCAAAAAAAGACTCTTCATCAATTATCACAGGTTTAAAAAAAATAAATAATAAATTTAAAAAAGGAAATTTTAAATTGAATCCAGAATTGGAAGATATTCATATGAATATTGAGGCTCAATTGCAAAAGGAAATAGGAGATCCTGCAAAAAGATTACATACTGCTAGATCCAGAAATGATCAAGTTGCTACTGATTTAAAACTTTATGTAAGAAAAAAAAATAATCAATTAATTAAAGAAATATCAAATTTACAATATGCATTATCAAAAAAAGCTAAATCTGGATATAATATTTTGATACCTGGATTTACACATATGCAAACCGCCCAGCCAATTACTTTTGGTCATCATCTTCTTGCATATGTAGAGATGTTATCAAGGGATAAAAGTAGACTCATTGATTGTAATAAAAGATTAAATGAAAACCCTTTAGGATCAGGAGCATTATCTGGTACTTCTTTTCCAATAAATAGAAAAATCACTACAAAATCATTAGGATTTAATAAACCAATGCAAAACTCCCTAGATGCAGTTTCATCAAGAGATTTTGTTTTGGAAACGATGTCATCAATAATTATTTGTTCAATAAACCTATCAAGGTTAGCCGAAGAAATAGTTATGTGGATGTCTAGTGGTTTTAATTTTATCGATCTACCTGATAATTTAACCACGGGGTCATCAATAATGCCTCAAAAAAAGAATCCTGATCTTGCTGAACTTATAAGAGGTAAAACTGGGAGACTAATTAGTTCGTTCATTAATATGTCTATTGTAATGAAAGGATTACCTCTCGCTTACTCAAAAGATCTTCAGGAGGATAAAGAGCCAACTTTTGATGCTATAGAAAATATTGAGTTATGTCTTCAATCAATGACGGCAATGATAACCTCTCTCAAGGCTAATAAAGAAAATATGGAATTGGCCGCAGCCTCTCAATTTTCAACCGCTACTGATCTGGCAGATTGGCTTGTCCAAAATTTAAATATTCCATTTAGAACAGCCCATGAAATGGTAGGTAAAATCATAAAAATATGTGTTGATGAAAACCTTACTTTAGAGCAAATGGATATAGAAAAACTAAAAAAAATAGATAAAAGAATCAATAAAAAAATATATAAAGCCTTAAATGTGAGAGACTCCGTTGAAAGAAAAATTTCTGAAGGTGGTACATCACCAAAAAACGTTTTAAAACAGGCTAATCATTGGATTAAGAGGCTTGAAAATGATAAATAAAGGAAAACTTCTTATTATTTTTACTATTATAATAATTTTAGGGGGTTGCGGCAGAAAAGGTGATTTATTACCACCTCCAAATCTTACCTCAAAGTTATCTTCTAATTCTGTCACGGGCAGTAAATAATGATTAATTATAATTATAAAAAAGGTAATCTTATTTTTGATGACCTAAACATTAAAAATATTGCAAAAGAAATTGAGACACCTTTTTATTGTTACTCTTTGAATTATTTAAAAAATCAATATTCATCATTAGATAGTTCTATCAATCTTAAAGATTATGAAATTTGTTACGCTATAAAATCAAATTCAAATCAGTCAATAATAAAGAATTTTGCTAATATGGGTGCAGGAGCAGATGTTGTATCAATTGGTGAAATGAAACGTGCTCTTAAAGCCAATATACCACCAAATAAAATTGTTTTTTCAGGAGTTGGTAAAAACCCTAACGAAATTAAATTTGCATTAAATAATGATATTTTAATGTTTAATGTAGAGTCAGCAAGTGAATTAAAAAAAATCTCAGATGAGGCTTTAATTCAATCAAAGAGAGCTCCAATTGCAATTAGAATAAATCCAGATATTTCCGCAGGAGAAAATGAAAAAATATCAACTGGCAAGGCTCAAGATAAATTTGGAATAAGCTGGAAAGATGCTTATGAGATTTACGAATATGCATCAAACCTTCCTGGAATAGAAATTAAAGGAGTTGATGCTCATATTGGCAGTCAAATAAATCAACTAGAACCTTTTAGTCATACATTTGATAAATTAAAAGAGATTACATCTAAGTTAAAACATAAAGGTCATAAAATAGATATTATAGATGTTGGCGGTGGTTTAGGTGTAAAATACAAAGAAAATGAAGAACCAATTAACATAAAAAAATATGGAAAATTATTATCAGAAAAGTTTGGGGACTTAGATTGTAAAGTAATTGTTGAACCGGGAAGATTTTTAACTGCAAATGCAGGAATATTAGTAACAAAAATTCTTCATATAAAAAAATCTGATATTAAAAATTTTGTTATTGTTGATGCGGGAATGAATGATTTTATTAGACCAACTTTATATAACGCACATCACAATATAATACCCCTGAAAGAACCAAAAAAATTAAAAAACCTAAAATGTGATATTGTTGGACCAGTATGCGAGACTGGTGATTTTTTCGCTAAAGATATGGACCTAAAAGATATAAATGAAGATGATTTTCTAGCAATATGCTCCACGGGAGCATACGGATCAGTTCAATCCTCAAATTATAATACGAGGCCGACTATAGATGAATTACTAATAAATAAGGGTAAATATGAAATTATTAGAAAAAGAATTAATGAAGATATTATTATTGATAAAGATATAATTTCAAAATGGGTATAATTACTCAATAATTTCAACAAAAATATTAGAAGCGTCTTCTGGAAAATTATTAAATTTAACTTCAAAATCTTTAATTTCTAGATAATCGAAAAATTCATTACTAAATTTTATAGTTTCTTTCATTAAAACTCTTCTATCATTGCTTTCTATAATGATCATTATGGATGGCACTTTTCTTATATACTTTTCTTGATTTATCAGAGAGCCAGAAACAATTAAAGGAAAACCACTCTCATTAGAGGATATTCTGCTGGATAAATTATTAATTTCTATTCCCCTAAACTTTATTGACGGGTCAAAAATTTCAATTACGGATGATAAATTTGGAAATTTATTTACAATT
>Ga0160422_10000919_pt1 | contig 18194 bp, 14 predicted proteins | sample Fk160mmetaG_FD_108192 | JGI IMG/M metagenome (GOLD analysis project Ga0160422, IMG submission 108192) | Marine microbial communities from the Central Pacific Ocean - Fk160115 60m metaG | ecosystem: Environmental > Aquatic > Marine > Oceanic > Photic zone | place: The Central Pacific Ocean... | reverse complement strand
TGCTTGAGCTGGTCTGGAACGGTGCCCGCTGTGCATCCGATCTGGTGATTCTCGATGCCGCTGATCTGCGTGAGGTGGCCGTGCTGGAACTGCCGCTCGCGATTCCCCATGGTCTGCACGGCAGCTGGGTCGCTGCAGAATGAAAAGACGTATTCAGTGGTGAGTCTGGTCTTCCAAGTCATCTTGGAGTCACCTACTCGGCTGCAGTTCGGACTAAACAGCGGAGTCAGACTGTGACCTCGTGCGTCGATGATGCCCGCTGCCTTGACTGTTCACGTCGCTGCGATTGCAGCGCTGCTGTCTGTGCCGGCACTCTCGGTGGTGCCCCAGGCGTCGGCGGCGGAGATACAGACCCCCACTCCTGGCTGCAACGGCACGCTCCTGCAGCTGACGGTGCGTGAGAGCGGCGAGAGCCGCGCTGACCGCTTCCGCTTCAATCTGCGTCTTGAAGCCGACGCATCCACATCAGCTGATGCACTTGATCAGCTCAATGCCCGCCTCGCGGCGGTGCGCAACGCGCTGACGCCACTGATTCAGACACCACTGGTCATCCCCTCCCCGAGCACCACTGCCATGGGTGGGTCCGCGCCATCCAAGCGCTTCCGCGCCTCAACCGGCATCAGTGGAACCGTTGGCCGCGCCAACTACAACACACTCATTCAGCGCGCCGGCCGTCTGCCGGGAGTGCGTCTTCAGGGCATGACCTCCCTGCCCTCAGCAGACGACCAGGCGTCACTGCTGGATCGCCTGCTTGAGCAGGCACTCAGGCGTGGTCGCAGGCAGGCGGAACGGACGGCATCGATCCTTGGTCGTCGCCGCGTGACACTGCTGCGCATCGATCAGCGCAGCACTCCTCCGGGCATCCGCACGATGTCGGCCGATGCAGCGTCGCGCTTCCAGCCGGAGGAGGCTCCAAAGCCAACGGGGAGCGTCAGTCTGGCCTTGGATTTCTGCCTGAACTGAAGCGGTCCACCACACTGGCCCTCAGCTGACGCCAGAACCCATGGGGGGGATGCGGACCGATCGATTGCTCTGGCTCACCAGTCTTCTGTTCGTGGTCTGGCTGATCTGGGTTGAAACCAGCTTTCAGTACTTCGAGCGTGCGCTCGGCGCGGATCTGCGCCTGCATCCCGCAGGCGTGGCTCTGGTGGCCGGCAGCTTTCTGCTGCCCTATGGCCTCGTGCAGGTGCCCATTGGTCGCCTGATCGATCGAGGACGCGTCGAGCTCTGGCTGCTGCTTGCGGCCCTGGCTGCTGCGAGCTGCAGTCTGGTGTTTGCCCGCAGCGAAAGCCTGCAGGCCCTGCTGCTGTCACGGATCGGAACGGGGATGGCCTGCGCGGTTGCGTTCCCGGCAGCGGCGGTCCTCGCCAGGCGCTGCCTTCCGGCCAAACGCTTTGCCCTGGCCATGGGACTCACCGATGGCCTGGTCGGTATCGGAGCCTCGCTGGCCGCCGTTGTACCGCTGTTGCTGGGCCGATCGGCCTGGCGTGATCTGGTTCTGCTCCAGGGGCTCCTGCTGGCCCTGGTGGTGGCGCTGCCGGTGCTGATTCTCTGTGCGTCTCGGCGCTCGCCCGGGGATCCGGCCCCAGTGACCGGTGAGGTTCCGGTGCTCCAGACCCAGGTGCAACGCTGGACCAGGGGTGGCGTGTTGTGCCTGATTCAGTGCTGCCTTCTCTATGCCTGGGGGCTGGGCTTTGTCTTCGGCATGGCGCAGTACGGGCTGCTCTCCAGCCTGCGGGGCTGGCCGGGACCGCTGATGGAGGGGCTGACCCTGTTGATGTCGATCGGTCTTGTGGTGGGCATGGTCGTCAGCGGCGCTCTCGGCGGCGTTCCTCAGCGGCGAGGCGGTCTGTTGCTGGCGGGCACCGTGATCACGCTGCTGTCGCTGCTGCTGCTGATTGCCCCTGCGCTGCCCCGTGCGGTGCTGATGGTTCCAGCCTTCAGTTTCGGCGTCGGGATCGGCACGTCGGTTCTGGCATTCGCAATCGCGGAGGCTGCTGCACCGCCGGGTCACACCGCGATGACGGTCTCGATCGTCAACACCTCCGGCACCGTGATGGGTGGTTTGATGACGATTGTGTCCGGTCTGATCCTTCAGGCTTCATCAGAAGGAGACCTGTCTCTGGTGTTGCTCATCTACGGCGCGCTGGCCCTGTTCGGTGTGGCGATGGCCAGCTGGATTCGGTTCAGTGCTGATCCGGGTGCTCCAGGTGTTCAGTGACCAGCTGACCATCCAGCCGGGCGCTACTGCGTGCGTTGCCACTCCTTCCAGGCCAGGCGTGGCGCTGTCCAGAGACTCACAAGCACCAGTGGTGTCACAGGAACGGCTGTGATCACGATGAAGGCTTGCAGGGCGTTGATCGAGGTGTTGTCACCCAGGCTGGTGCCGATGCGCAGAAGCACCAGGGTGAGACTGCCGATCATCAGCGCCCAGAACAGACGCAGCAGCGCTGGCGGCGTGCGTTGAGCGCTCACCACCATGGCCGCCGCGTAACTCATCGAGTCGGCACTGGTTGCCATGAACAGCACCACGAGCACCAGGCCGACGGGAATGATCAGCCATGACAGTGGCAGCTGGCCCAGAATCGCCAGCAGAGCCCCCGCCTCTCCGCTTGCGCTGAGAGGACCTGTGATCGAGCCGGAATTGGCCAGCTCCAGTTGCATTCCGGTGCCACCGAGCAGGGTGAACCAGATGTTGGTGACGATCGGGCAGAGAATCGCAACGGCCACCACCAGCTCCCGCAGGCTTCGACCACGGCTGACGCCTGCAGTGAACAGTCCCATCAGGGGTGCATACCCCAGGAACCAGCCCCAGTAGAACACGGTCCAGCCATTCACCCAGTTGTCGGGCCCGCTGTTTGGAGCCAGGGCCATTGCAGGCAGGTTGGACACGTAGAGCGCAAAGGCGCTGAGAAAGTGCTGAACCAACCAGACTCCAGGGCCAAGCAGCAGCAGCGCTGCGGCCAGGCCGAGCGTGAGCCACACGTTCAGCTCTGAGAGCCACTTGATCCCGCGCTGGATCCCGCTCACGGTTGAGGTGGCGAACACTGCGGTGAGCAGGATCACAACCAGGGACTGCAGGCCGGCGCTGTCGCTGATGCCAGGCAGCATCCCGGCTGCGTTGCTCAGCTGAAGAGAGAGGAAGCCCAGGGGGCCGACCGTTCCTGCAATCGCCGCAACCACGGAGAGGCCATCCGCGAGGTCCCCCAGAGGGCCCTGCACCCATGCATGGGGCAGCACTCCCACCAGCAGGGTGCGAGGCCGCAGCGGTTCGCCCCGCTGCTCCTGGATCGAGAGGGTGATGGTCACGGTGGTGGCAACCAGAGCCCAGGCCAGGAACCCCCAGTGCAGATAGCTCACAGCGAGGGAGGGGTCGACAGCCGCAGCGGTGGAACCCTGAACGTCGGAGAAATACGGAGCCGGCGTGCGGAAGTGGAACAGCGGTTCCGCCGCTGACCAGAACACCCCACCTCCTGCCAGCAGCGTGCAGATCAGCACTGCGCACCAGTCAAAGAATTTCAGACTCGGTTGTGCGGCTGCCCCCCCGAGCCGCAGTTTGCCGATGGGGCTGACCGCCAGGATGATCGCGATCACGAACAGCAGCAACACCATCCATTGCCACAGGCTGCCCAGTGCAGTGCTGACGATGGCCTTCCCGGAACTGGTGAACTGCTTCGCCAGGGTCAGGTCGATGGCAGCGAGGACGAGAAACGCCAGCAGAGGGCCAGCACCGATCCAGAGAGGTGGACGGCGCCACCACCGGGTCGATTCGGTGGGGTCTGTCTGGGAGGTTGATGGGTCGTGCACGGGGTGTTGCTTGGGGATGGGGGCTCAGGCGCGCACGGCGTCGCGTTGGTGACTCCAGCAGGAGAGATCCACGGCAGGTTGTTCACCACTGGCAAGACGGGCCAGCGAGTCGCCGATCAGAGGGGCGAATTTGAAGGCCTGGCCTGATCCACCTGCGAACAGGCTCAGCCTCGGTGTGAGGCGGTCCAGAACGAAATTCACATCGCTGGCCATCGAATAGGGACTGATCACCGTTTCAACCCGTTCCTGCACGCCCTCAAGTTCGTTGAACAGGAAAGTGTCGAGCAGTTCCACCAGCCGAGCTGGTGGCTCGGTGGTCATGGCATTGGGTTCGGCGACACGCAGCTCCCTGGGTGCCCAGTCGATGCCCGCCTTGATGCGTGGCCGCCCGTCCTCGGTGCGGCTGAGCACCGGAAAGCCGTAGTAGAGGCCCCCATCATCACCACGCTCCTGCTGGAAGCAGAACCATTGCGGGTAGCGATCGGCCAGAGCAGGATCGACGGTGTAGTGGGCCCAGAGCATTGGCCACACCTCCAGTTTCGGGGCAAGTCCCAGAGGTGCCAGCAGCAGCTGGCTCCAGATCCCGCAGGCCACCACCAGCTGGTTCGCGGCGATGTGATGGCCGTTGTCGAGCGTCACTCCACCACCATCGGCATCCAGCCCGGCCACCGGGGAGTGCTCGATCAGTTGATGGCCCGCATGGCGGGCGGTCTGGATCCAGTGGGCCACCACCTTGTCACTGCGCACAGCCCCGGCGGTGGGTTCGAACAGACCGGTGAAATCGGATCTCGGTTTCAGTGGGAAACGGGCTGAGATCTCTTCGGCGTTGAGGGCCTCGTAGGGAATGCCCTGTTCGTCCATGACCCGACGGGCTCCGGGAATCGATCCCTCGATCGTTTCCTCGTCCCAGCTTTCTCCGTAGAAGAGCAGTCCATGGGTTTCGCGCAGCTGGTCTCCCGCATGGATCTCCTCTTCACGCCAGAGCCGGTTGGCCTCCTGGGCCAGGCGGCAGAGCACGGGATCGGAGTACATCTCCCGGAACATCCTGGTTTCGCCGTAGCTGCTGGCCTTGGCGTGCGCGAGGGTTCTGGCCTCGAGCAGCACCACGTCAGTGATGCCGCGACGGGCCAGTGACGCTGCGCAGCTGAGGCCGGCCATGCCACCGCCGACGATCACCACGGATGCCGTTGAGGGAAGGTTGGTGCTCATGCTGCATCTCCGAAGCTGAGGCCGATCGGCTCGGTCTCCCGTTCGGCGGTTACCTCCACAAGGGCTGCCCCCACGGAGAGCCCCTGATCGCGTTGATTGAGATAGTCGCTTGCGCGCTGGCGCACCTCGCTGCGCACGAAGGCGTAAACATCCTCCGCACCGGCATCTTTCCAGGCGTCGGGAGAGAAGCGTTCGATCGAGTCGGCGATCACGGCGCCGGCATTGACCAGGGGATCCGGCAGCACGCGCATGCCCTGGCGGCGCAGATCGTCAGCAAGCTGGGGGCTTTGGAAGGGTGCGTTGGCCGCCGGCACCACGGATTTCACGCGCAGTGCCGAGGCGATCTCGGCAGTGATCAGGCCGGAGATCGAGCAGGGCAGCAGCAGATCCAGTTTCAACTCCCACCAGGGGCAGTCCCTGGGCAGGGGTGTCGCGCCAGGGAACCCGGCGCGTTCCGGACTGAGATCCACAGTGAAGACGGTCCAGCCGTGCTGCACCAGCACGCGTGCCACGGTGCCGCCAACGGCACCGCAGCCGTGGACCAGAGCTCTGCCCGGTTCCGCAGCGGCGAGGGTCGAATCGAGCACTGCCTCAACGGCGCCGAGGGTGCCGTGGGCCGTCGCGGCACTGGCATCCACAGGGCTGCCAACGGCCGCCAGCACATGGGGTGTGAGCTCCGTCAGGCGCTCCATGTCCTCGAGACTGGTGTTCAGGTCGCAGCCGGTGATCATGGCGCCATCCAGGGATTCCAGCAGGCCGGCGGTGACGCTGATCAGCTCCTCCTTGACCGCGTCGGGTTCCGCCGCCCTGGCCACGATCTTGCCGCCTGCGAACCCCGTGCCGTAGAGGTCGTGTTTGTGCGTCATCAGCCCGGCCAGTCGCTGGCCATCCGCGATGCAGGCCTCGTCACTCGGGTAGTTGAGCAGACGCAAACCACCGTTCGCCGGTCGACGGGCGTCGGTGTTCTCGGCCACCACGAACACCGACAGATGGTCCGAGACGTGCTCGGCAAGCACCGACACGTTCGGCGCAGTTCTGGTTGTGGTTGTCATCAGGCCACCTTCTCCATCATCTGGTGGTGCTCCACGTAATCGAGACTCCACTCGCCGGGAGCCTCCGCGATCCGCTGTTCGAGCCGGCGATAGACCTCATCGGCAGCCGCGTCACCAGCTGCGTTGGCAAAGCTGTGGCGGCTCCAGCTGCGGATGGTGGCCATCAGACCGGCGGCGAAGGCGCTGGTGTCTCCGTTCTCGTTCCAGCGCCGGCGGTAGGGGCATTTCACATACACGGTGCGCTCGTCCACGAGGCGCAGCCCGTTGCGATACGGGGCCGAACTCTGGTCCTTGAGCGGTGCCATGAACTCGTCGGGTGATTTGTAGAAGTTGAGCACCGTGCCATTGCGGTACTGCTCCTCGGAGATCACGCCTTCATCAGCAAGGCCCCGCCAGATCTGATGCAGCTGGTCGTGCACGTTGCGGGTTTCGCCGCCGTTGTGTCCCAGATAGCGACCTTCTCGATCCCTGGACAGGTTCACGGTCAGCAGGCGTCCGCCCGGTTTCAGTTCCCTGCTGCGCAACTCCAGGATGACGGTCCAGTCCTTGAGAGCCTGTGCCGTGAAGCTTTTCAGGGCCTCGGCATCATCGGATGCCAGCACATGGGTGTGCGTGTTGAGGGGCCCGGGGGACTCGCTCAGCCAGTGCATGGCCGTGGCGGAGAAGCCGAAGCTCACCGTGCCGGGTGCGACGGAGGGTTCGTAGAAGCTGCGGGCGCTCACCAGCACCGTGGGCCCGGGGGTTCTGGGAATCTGCAGCGCCAGATTCTCGGCCAGGGCAACGTTGTCGTTGCTGGGCAGATCGTTGCCGATCAGTGTGAGGTGGGCCTTTGGCTGGTTGGCATGGAGGCGATCCAGGACCTGGTTCCAGAGACCAACAGCTGTGCCGCCATCCGCGGCTCCGTAATCGATCAGGACATGGCTGTCAGCGGCAGCCAGTTGGTCAACACAAGTCAAGGCCCAGTCGGAGGCGGCTTCGATGCAGAGCAGTGCGCCTTCGGTCTGTGCGCTGTAACCCGTGGTCATGGCGATGGCCATCGACCTCGTCAGCGACAGATCACACCGTACAGGACCTTTTTGTTAGGGCCTCGTCACATTGGGTTCATCGGTCTGGCTCATGCCTGGGAAAGCAGTTGGCGCAGTTGTGGTTCCAGCAATGTGAAGGCTCGACCACGATGGCCGTGGGCTTTTTTCTCCCGCAGGGACATTTCCGCGAAGGTGCGATTGGTGCCCTCGACTTCGAAGATCGGGTCATAGCCGAAGCCTTGATCACCGCGAGGCGTCAGGGTGATGCGGCCTTCGCAGCGGCCCTCCACCTCGAGCAGCACCGAGCCGTCAGGAGCCGCCACGCATAGGGCTGCGCAGAAGCGTGCACTGCGCGTCTCCTTTCCCTTGAGGGCCTGCAGCAGCCGAGCGATCCGTTCTGGATCGCTCGGGGCATAACGGGCGGAATGAACGCCGGGTGCCCCATCCAGGGCATCGACGCTGAGACCTGAGTCATCCGCGAGTGACCAGGACCCTGTCGCTGAAGCCACCGTCAGAGCCTTGATCCTGGCGTTGGCGGTGAAGGTGCTGCCGGTTTCGTCGACATCCATGTCATCGGGCTGGGGCAGCACCGTCAGCGGCAGGTCGTTGAGCAATGCCTCGAATTCAAGAATCTTGCCTCGGTTGCCGCTGGCAATCACCAGTTTGCGGGGGGTCATGCTCATGCCGCCTCCGCAAAATCGCGGGCCCAGGCGAGCACAGCGGCGACCTGTTCCCGGTCGGGGGCTTCGCAGTAGAGCCTGAGCAGGGGTTCGGTTCCTGAGAAGCGCATCATGAGCCAGTGGCTGGGGCCGAGTCGCAGTTTCACCCCGTCGGTGGTGATCACCTCCGTCACAGGTTGTCCCGCCACCTCAGCAGGCGGATGCGTCGCCAGCAGGGTCTCCAGGCGGCGGCGGGACTCCATGTCCGCCAGGCGCAGATCCAGGCGGTCGTAATGACTGGTGCCTCCGCAGCGCGCACGCAGCGCCTCCATGCGGGATCCCAGCGGCAAGCCCCCCTGCACAAGTGCTTCCAGCACCAGCATCGCCGCGAACAGGGCGTCCCGTTCCGGCAGATGCATGCCGAAGCCGACGCCTCCTGATTCCTCTCCCCCGATCAGCACCTCTCCGGAGAGCATCTCGGCGGCGATGTACTTGAAACCGACCGGCAGCTCGAGCACGTCACGGCCGAGGTCCTCAGCCACCAGTCGCATCAGGTCAGAGCCGCTGACGGTCTTGACCACCGACCCCGGCAGCTGCCGCGCTCCGGCGAGATGGTCGATCAACAGGGGCATCAACTGCTGTGTGCTGCAGAAACTCCCGTGCTCATCAACCGCGGCGATGCGGTCGCCGTCGCCATCGAACACAAGCCCCACCGCCGGATGCCCATCTCGGCTGGAGGCCTGCACCGCAGCGATCAGCTGGCTCAGATGCGGGGCGAGAGGTTCCGGTGGATGTCCTCCGAACAGGGGATCCCGTTCACTGCGGATCTCCGAGACAAGACCGTCAACATCGGATCCGAGCAGATCCTGCACGCAGCCTGCGGCCGACCCGTGCATCGGATCCACGATCACACGCAGACCCATGCGTTTGAGCCCAAGCCTGATCGCATTCAGATCGAGTTTGCTGCGCAGGCCTTCCAGATGCTCGAGGCGTGCGTCGAAGCGTTCCGGCTTCCCGGGGATCGGAACACTCACACCCCCCGCGGCGAGACGCTGCTCGACCGCGGCGGTGAACCTGCCCTCCACCGACCCGCCGAAGGGTCCCTTGATTTTCAGGCCAAGCCACTCAGGCGGGTTGTGGCTTGCGGTGATCACCAGCGCCCCCAGCGCTCGGCGTTGCACCACCGTCCAGCTGCAGGCGGGAGTGGGCACGGGTGTGCTGGTCAGCAGTGGCTCCAGACCGACGCCCCGCACCGCCGAGGCGATCGCCTCGGCCAGTTCCGGTGCCAGGAAGCGCCGGTCATAGCCGATGACCACGGTTCGGCTTTCAAGACCCTGCGGGGCCTGTTGGGAGAGCTCAAGGGCGGAGGCAGCCGCCACCGGCAGCAGTCGTTCCACGGTGATGTCCACTCCCAGGACCCCTCGCCATCCGTCGGTGCCGAAGCGGATGGGAGCTGCTGCCAGAGGAAGGGGAGCCGACGCCATGGAAAGCCTTCGTTGCATGTGGATTTAGCAGCCAGCCGCCGTAACGTCGGCCTATGGGTGACACCCCTTCCGCTGACAAGCCACTGACCGACCGACTGCTGCGCAGCTGGACACGATGCCGTCGCCGGGCATGGCTCGATCGTCATGGCGATCCGGCGGACCGCCTGTACACAGCGCACCGCACCCTTCAGCTCGATGATCAGCAACGCAGCTTCGTGGCCTTGCTGCCGCAGAAGCCAGGCCACGGACTGGCGGCCTGCGAGCGGGGGGAGTCGGGCGTCGTCGGGCTGCGCCTGCGCGGATGCACGGCAGAGGGACGGATCATCGAGGCGCATCCCGCTCTGCTGCAGCGACAACCCGGCCGCAGTCGCTGGGGTGATCACCTCTACCGGCCCGTGCTGGCCCGGCAGGGGCGCCGACTGACGCGGGAGCATCGCCTGCAGCTGGCCCTGTCAGCCCGCCTGTTGACGCATCTGCAGAACGCGTCTGTGAAGACCGGTCTGGCGGTGGCAGGAGCTGGTCGTGGTCTCGAGAAGGAGACGGTCACCATCGGCGACGGTCTGCAGCGCCAGCTGGATGAAGCGCTAGCCAGACTGGCAGCCGATCTTGAGCGCAGCACACCTCCTCCGCTTGCGGCCGATCGACGCAAATGCACCCTTTGCAGCTGGCGCGGGGTCTGCAATGCCGAGGCGCGTCGTGTGGGTCATCTCAGCGAGGTCAGCGGCATCGGAGCCAAACGTCGGGAGATGCTGCTGGAGCTCGGCATTGATGGCCTGGCTGCGCTGGCGAATGCTGATCCTCAGCGACTTGCCGAGCAGTTGCAGCGCTTCGGTGAGCAGCACGGGGCTGTGGCGGCGCCGCTGGTGGCGCAGGCCCGTGCTCAGCGCGATGGGCATGTGCAGGCTCTGGATCCAACCCCAGCATTGCCGGAGTTGATCGATGCCCCCGGCGTGTTGCTCTACGACATCGAATCCGACCCCGATGCCCGCGATGACTTCCTGCACGGGTTTGTGAGCCTGCCGCGGGACCCAGACGGCCGCTGGGCTCTGGAGCGAGCCAGGTATCACCCGTTGTTGGTGCTGCAGGAGCATGGCGAGGCACGTTGCTGGCAACGTCTGAACCGCTTCCTGACGCATTACGCCGGTTGGCCAGTGCTGCACTACGGAGAGACGGAGTGCCTCGCCCTCTGCAGGATGGCCAAGCGCCAGGGCCTTCATGACTCAGACCTGCAGACCCTGCGCTGCCGGTTGGTGGATGTGCATGCGCGTTTGCGCCGACACTGGCGACTGCCCCTCAACAGCTACGGGCTGAAACGGGTGGCGGACTGGCTCGGATTTCGATGGAGTCAAAAGGGTGTTGATGGTGCCCGCGCCCTGCTCTGGTGGAGGCAATGGCGCGGTGACGGCCCGCAGCACCGTGGCCAGATTCAGTTGCTCCAGCGCATCTTCGTCTACAACCGTGATGACGGCCTTGCCACCTGGACAGTGGCCGCATGGATGCTGGCGGCCACCAGCTCCGCTCAGCTCGGCGTCGGTGGAGCGCAGAAGGCATCCGGGCGTTTGAGTGAGATGGTCACGTCGTCGCTGCCGGCCTGAAGCGCTTCGGCGTCGAGGGCCTGACGTCTCACCAGAGCAAGACCGAAACCCCCCGCCGTTGATGGCTCAGAGGCCACACCCGTGATCACCCCAGCACGCTGACCGCTGAGACTGAGCTGATCACCGACCCTGAGCGTTGCCGCCTCCGCGTCTGTGCTCGTCCAGCAGCGCAGTTGCTGCTTCACCCCCCCTCGGGAAGCCAGCTTGGCAACGGTCTCCTGCCCCAGATAGCAGCCCTTGTCGAGCTCGATCCAGTGGGCCAGACCCAGCTCGAATGGATTCGTGTCCCCGGTGAGTTCGTGCTCCCCCAGGGGCCACCCCTGCCGCAGTCGCCAACGCTCAAGCGCTTCGGCATCAGCAGGGGCGGCACCTGCCCAGGACGCCGGGAGATCCGCGCGTTCATCCAGCCAGCGCACATCTCCGGGGTCGGGCATCATGCCGGCCTTCAGTCGCTGCACCCGGCGCTGCTGACGCGGTTGCCCCAGTCGCACGCGGTCAGCGGGAAAGATCACCCGATCAAAGCCATTGGCCACACGATCAGCGTCACCGCTGAGGATCAGCACGTCTGCGCCCGCTGCATCCAGGCGGATCTCCAGCAGGGCCTGCACCCGTCCTGTGGCATTCAGCCAGCAGGCCTGGATCAGATCCCCGTCAGCGCTGCCCTCCACCCGTGCACTGGTCTGGCCGTGCAGAAAGCTGCGGCATCCACCACCGTCAAGACGGATCAGTGCGAAACGTGCATCCCAGAGCACTGCATCGGCGTCGAGCTGTGGTCCCGTCATGGCTTCAGCTCCTCAGCACGGGCGGCCACCTCACTCAGACGGAACAGCGCCACCAGTTCAAGACCAGCGGCATCCATCGCGTCCTTGCCGCCTTCCTCGCGGTCCACGATCGTCACGACCCGCTGGACCGAGTAACCGGCATCCCTGAGCTGGTTGACGGCCTTGATGGAGGATCCTCCGGTTGTGACCACATCCTCGAGCACTGTCACCCGAGCGCCGGCCATTGGCAATGGGCCTTCCAGCCAGGCGCCGGTGCCATGGCCTTTGGCCTGTTTCCGCACGATCAGAGCATTGAGATCACGGCCCTGCTGCGCAGCGGCCATGGCCACGCCGCTGACCAGCGGGTCTGCACCGAGCGTGAGTCCTCCCACCGCCGCTGCATCCGTTTCCACCAGCTCCAGCATCGCGGGGCTGAGCAGTGCCAGACCGCTGCCACTCAGTGCCACCGGCTTGCAATTCACGTAGTGATCGCTGCTGCGGCCTGAGGCGAGGGTGAAGCGTCCATGCCGATAGGCCTCCCTGGCGAGACGGTCAAGCAGCACATCGCAATCCTTGGTGTGGGCGGAAGGGTCGGGCATGGGGGCTGGTGCGCAGCGGATCCTCTGCCTAGTTTGCGCGCAGTGATGTCTCCATCCGTGAACCGGCTTCGATTCAGTTGTCTGCTGCTGTTGATGTCGCTTGGTGCACCCCAGGCTTCTGCCCTGGCAAGGCCCGTGGTCTGTTCCACCACGCTGGAGGCTCCCCAGGGGCTGCTCACCGATGACGGTCACGGTGACGGCGACCGTGACGGTGCGCCAGCACTCCCTGTAGAGGTGACCCGCTGCGCTCCGGTTCTGAGCACGCCCGCTCTGATGGAGGAGCGCTTCTACACCTGGACGGCGCCGTTCGCCAGCAGCGTCGATGTGCTGCATCAGGTCACAGACCTTCTGGGAATCGCGGTCGGAGGAGCGCAGGGCAACCGCCTGATGGGCTTCGGCTTCCCGGATCAGACGATCGTCTGGGACGGATCCGCGGTGCAGAACACCTATGAAGTGCTGCTGGAGCAGCAGAGTGACCCGATTCCCTGGCGCACCGTTGACATCTCCAACGGTTTTGACAGCAGTCTGGCGGAGGAGTTTCAGTCCCCTTCCCCCAACCCAACGCCCACCGACGGAACCTTTCCGCCTGTGCGTGCTCTGTGGTAAACCCACGCCAAGGGGGTCTAGCAATCTGGTGAATGCAGCGAACTCATAATTCGCCTAAGGCGGGTTCGATCCCCGCGACCCCCACTGATCTGTTCGAATGCGCACTCTGCTGCTGATCGCGTTGCTGGTTCTGCCGGCTCTGTTTTCAGCAGCTGAGGTTGCGCTTCTGAGACTGAGGCCAAGCCAGGTCCAGGCATTCAGCGAGGAGGGCCGCCCGGGAGCCCACGCGGTGCAGCGGCTGCAACGACGTCTGCGCATCGCTCTGCTGATGACCCAGTTCGGAGCCTCACTGTCGCTGGTGGCCCTGGGCTGGATCGGCCGTGGCTTCGGGCAGCGCTGGTGGCCTCTGGACATGCCTTCAGGTCGCTGGTGGGATCTGGTCTGGTTCCTGTTGCTCGTGGTGCTGGCGACCCTCGTGGCCGGGCTGTTGCCGAGGGCGTGGGTGCTCAGTCGTCCCGAGTTCGCCGCGTTGCAGCTGGGTCCGGTGTTGGAGGGCGCGATCCGGGTTCTGCGTCCTCTGCTGTCAGCCCTCGACACCCTGGCTGCACTGATGCTGCGTCTGGCGGGTCTGAACCAGCGGTGGGATGCACCGGTTCCAGCACTCACGGCCGGTGAGCTGGAGACCTTGATCGAGAGCGGCGCCGTGACCGGTCTCAAACCAGACGAACGCAACATTCTTGAGGGTGTGTTTGCTCTGCGCGACACCCAGGTGCGTGAGGTGATGGTGCCGCGCTCCGGGATGGTCACCCTGCCCGTGGAGGTGCGCTTCGCTGAGTTGATGGATGCTGTGCACCTCACCCGACATGCCCGTTTCCCAGTCATCGGACAGTCACTGGATGACGTGCGGGGTGTCCTTGATCTGCGGCGTCTTGCCGAACCCATCGCCAGGGGTGAGCTGCGTGAGGACTCCCTGCTCGAGCCTTATCTGATCCCCGCGGAGACGGTGCCGGAGACCAGCAATCTTGCGGATCTGCTGGTGATCATTCGCTCAGGCAATCCCCTGCTGCTGGTCGTGGATGAGCATGGTGGCACCGAGGGCCTCGTGACGGCCGCCGACCTCACCGGCGAAATTGTCGGGGATGAACTCGGTGATGAAACCGATGAGCCAGACCTGCTGCCCGTGGAGGATCAGCCAGGAACCTGGCTGGTGGCGGGGGATCTGGAAATCGTCGAGCTGAATCGACAGCTGCAGCTCGATCTGCCTGAGGCCAGCGATCACCACACCCTGGCCGGCTTTCTGCTCGAACGTCTGCAGCACATCCCTTCACCCGGGGAGGCGCTGCGCCACGACGGGCTTCAGTTCGAGATCGTTGCCATGGCTGGCCCCCGCATCGTGCGTGTGCTGCTGGCGCATCTCGAGGAGCCTGAGTCGCCCCTCGATCCTGACAATCCTCAAGAGGGCTCGCACTAATTCACTGGGCTTCGCATTGATCACCGATAATCAGCCGGTTCGCGCAGTCCCGCTGATGACCGACGCCATGGTTCCGGTGAAGGTCGGCGTGATCGGCATCGGCAACATGGGCTGGCACCACGCCCGCGTTCTCAGCCTGCTCAAGGATGCTGATCTGGTCGGAGTGGCCGATCCGGATCCCCAGCGTGGGGCCCTGGCCAAAGAGCAGTTCGGCTGTCGCTGGTTCGCCGATTACCGCGACATGCTCAGGGAGGTCGAGACCGTCTGCATCGCGGTGCCGACCCTGTTGCATCACGCCGTCGGTCTGGCCTGTCTTGAGGCGGGGCTGCATGTGCTCATTGAGAAGCCGATCGCCGCCAGCCAGGAGGAGGCTGCTGCCCTGATCGATGCCGCCAGCCGCGTGGGGCGGTTGCTCCAGGTGGGGCATATCGAGCGTTTCAATCCGGCGTTCCGCGAGCTCACCAAGGTCGTGGCCAACGAAGAGGTGGTCGTGCTTGAGGCGCGTCGGCACAGCCCTCATGCCGACAGGGCCAACGATGTCTCGGTGGTGCTGGATCTGATGATCCACGACCTCGATCTCGTGCTTGAGCTGGCCGGATCCTCCGTCGTTCATCTGGCGGCGGCGGGCGGCCGCAGTGCTGAGGGTCCCATCGATTACGTGAACGCCACACTCGGCTTCGAAAACGGTGTGGTCGCCAGTCTCACGGCCAGCAAGATGAGCCACCGCAAGATCCGCACCCTCAGTGCCCACTGTCGCGCCAGCCTTGTCGAGACCGACTTTCTCAATCACAACCTCCACATCCATCGACGTGCCCATGAGTGGTACTCCGCTGACCACGGCGAGCTGCTCTATCGCAATGACGGGTTCATCGAGGAGGTGAGCACCACCTCGATCGAACCGCTCTATGCAGAGCTCGAACACTTCCTGCAGTGTGTGCGCGGGCGAGAGACCCCTGCCGTTGATGGTCAGCAGGCTTCAAGGGCGCTGCGCCTGGCGGATCTGATTGAGCAGGCCGTCGAACAGCCCGGGGTGGGTGTTCCCATTGAGGCGCCAATCTGAGCTGGATCAGCTCAGGCCTTGCTGTTCAGCCAGTTCTCTCAGGGCCTGGATCTGCCATTGACGGCACTCCGCCGGAGACGATCGATAGAACTGATGCCAGGCCGTCGCCTTGTGCTGCGCATAGTCAGCAGTGCTCTGGTCGGGATGACGCTCCCTCCATCCAACCCTGACGGCATGACCGATGACCACATCCAGGGCGATGTCGTCGTCGAAGCGCATCTCCGGATTGGTGGTGGCGAAGGCCATCAGCGAGAGCAGGCTTTCGGTGCACAGCTGACGGTATTCCGGCGCTGTGATCCGACTGAGCAGGTGCTCGACCTGGATGGCGAAGTTGCGTTCCCCGGGGGTCTTCTCCAGCATCAGGGCACTGGTCAGACGGTTGCGGCGCTCCAGCTTGTCGCCGATCACGAGTCCTCGGCAGTGGTGAAGCAGCGACCAGATGCCGGCATAGAACTCCTTGGGCACCTGCTGAAGTGACCCCAGGCGAATGCGGTGCTGCAGCCAGTCGCTCCCGCTTGGCCGCTCATCCAGTGGTTCAGGGATGTTCCACTGAACCTGGCCGCTGAGATGCAGGAATTCCCCGCGTTGCAGGGCTGCTCTGGCGTGATCGACATCCGCCAGCACCGTGCGCAGCCGCAGGCTGATGCGATGAGGGGGTTCATCACACAACGCTTCAAAAGCCTCGTCCTGGGTGAGCTGTTGTTCTGCGGCCAGCTCGGATGTGAGCAGCAGCAGCAGCTGACCAAGCTGGAAGGTGAGGGATCCTCTGATCATGTCCGGCTCCCGTCGGGCGATGCCATCAAGCGCCAGCAGCAGCTCCTGCTGCAGCATCCATTCACGTCCGTCACCGCCACAGGTGCGCTTGATCAGTGCGGCGATGGTCGGGCTCGAGACAGGGGTGATCAGCCGTGAGTCGCTGGTGTAGTTCCGTCCCACGACCACCTGTTTCTGCCGGCTGAGCAGGTCGGTGAGTGCATCCTCAAGCTGAGGATGGATGAGATTCATGGCCCCGGCGCATCGCCGGGCCACGTTCCAGTCCTCCTGGCTGAGACCACGGCGATAAATCTCCTCCAGCAGGGTGGTGAGTTCAACCGGGGCACCCTGGGGACCGCTGAGGATGGCTTGATCACCCAGGCGCCTGCTCAGCAGTTCGAGAACTTCCGCCTGTTCGCGAAGGGAATGCGTGCTCCACAACCGTCGTCGCAGGGCTTCGAGAGGGATGTCATCGAGCTCCTGTTCCTGGGCGGCGGTGAGGTCGCTCAGATCGGTGGAGGCCTGCAGCATCTCCGCTGCATTGCCGCCGTGTGTCGGAGTGGCGCTGGCGCTCCCGGCGGGAAGTGTCAGCCACTGGGCTCGGCCTGAGAGTGTGTCCAGGTCGGCGAAGTCCACCGGTATGCCCTCCACATTGCCGCTTGCCAGGCGTTGGGTGAGCTCGAGCAGAAGGGTGTCATCGCGCTCCAGCAGGGTTGCCTGGACGGGAATCAGCAGCAGTGGCGCTCCGGAACCCTGCCAGTGGCGCTGCAGCAGGTGCAGCTCATTGACGATGCTTTCGACCAACTGCCTTGGGTCATGACTGAGGAAAAACGTTCCCTCCTCAAGCACTGCCGGAAGAAAAGCCAGCCGCTGGCTGCCCTGGTGATACAGGCGGGCTGTCACGGCCGTCTCCGGCCTGAGCGGTGGGTGACCACTGAGGCCCAGAGAGGCATCGGCACCGACCTCGCCCAGCCGTTGCCGCAACACCTCGGAGGGCAGCACCTGCACGGAGGTGCGATCGGGATCGCTGACCGGCAGCCCGAGTTCCTGCAGTCGCCTGGCCACTGCCGCGTCGGCGGGGACCAGTGACACCAGCACCCTGTCGGCCCCGAGTGCTGCAGGCAGGCGCCTGCCGCAGGGGTCGAGATCGTCCGCTTCGATCAGTCCGTCAAGGAGCATGTCACCCAGCCATGCAAGGCTCTGGGTCCAGAGCAGCGGCACATTGTCATTGGCGGTCCGACGCTGGCTTCCCGGTTCGCGGCGCTCCAGTTCGAGCAAGTCCTCGGGCACCAGGAAGAGTTCGGGATAGAGCCGCTCGCCGTCGCGTTCGACCTGCAGCACCTCCAGTCGCTGGCGCCAGTGCCGCCCGTCGTCCCAGCGTTGCTCGAAGCAGGCGGTGATCAGTTCATAGGCCAGGAACAGCGGCCATTCCGATTCGATTCCCTCAAAGGTCGCCAGCTCCTCCCGTTCGTAGTGCAGGCGGCTGATGTCCTCCACCACGGTCTGGTGACCGTCCCGGCGAAACCGTTTGTAGCCGTAGGCCCCACCGAGCTCCCGACGGATCCTGCGGCGGGTGCGCTCCACCAGGGCTGGGTCCTCCACGGCCCAGGCGGGGTAGCCGATCACCGACAGGCAGGCGCTGTCAACTTCCTTGCTGGCTGATTCCCTGGGCAACAGGCCCTGGAGTGCTCGCCGCAGCCGCACAACGGCTCCGTGCGGAATCAGCACTTGCATGCTGCCGTCACCGTGGGCGGCATACAGATCAACGCCGTCGAGAGCTTCAAGGGCTGCCTTCGCCATGCCGATCGAGCTGGCGTTGCGTTCGGGCAGTCCGTGATTGCCCTTGTCTCCCCGCTCCCAGATGCCGTAGTCCGGAACCCGGTAGGCCCTGGCCACGTAGTAGACGAGGTTCTGAATGAATGCCGCTTCATGCCCGTTGTGAATGACAGCGAGGCCGCCACGACTGAGCTGTGCAAGCTGCAGAAGAAACAGCGATGTTGCATCCAGCTGCAGGTGTCCCCAACCGTCATCAGGAACCACCGGGTCACCACTGCCGCTGTCGTATTTGGCGTGCAGGGCATCCAGGGGATCCAGGCTGCCCTTGAAGCGCTCGACCTTCTCCGCCTGGCGCATCATGGCGTTCAGCAATCCACGCATTAGGTCGACAACGCGC
>Ga0160422_10000918_pt1 | contig 18199 bp, 17 predicted proteins | sample Fk160mmetaG_FD_108192 | JGI IMG/M metagenome (GOLD analysis project Ga0160422, IMG submission 108192) | Marine microbial communities from the Central Pacific Ocean - Fk160115 60m metaG | ecosystem: Environmental > Aquatic > Marine > Oceanic > Photic zone | place: The Central Pacific Ocean... | reverse complement strand
GCCTTGTCAAAAGCAAAAAGCATCTTCCCTTTTTCGAAGACTTCTGTTTCTGGTGAATTTAAATATTTTGGTTCTTGACCATCTAAACTTCTTCCACCAAAAGCTACTACTCTACCTTGAGCATCATAAATTGGAACAATAAGTCTATTTCTGAACCTATCATAAGTTTTACTACCATTATCTTTAGAAACTATTAAACCAGCATTTAAGACAGATTCATAACTAAAATTTTCAACCTTAGTTAAATAATAGTATAAATTATTCCATGAATTCGGAGCAAAACCCAACTCAAAATTATCAATAGTAAATTTCGTAAGTTTTCGTTCTGAGATTAAATATTCCAATGCTTTTTTACCTAATGGACTATCTAATTGAGTTTTGAACCAGTTCTTTGTAATCCTTAAAATTTTATATATTTCTTCTTTCTTTGTGAGTTGTTTTTGATATTCTTCGGAATTAGGATTATTTATTGTGATTGGATTAATATCATATTTTTTAGCCAATGATAAAACTACATCGGAAAAATTATTTCTTGTAAATTCCATTAAGAATTTAATTGAATTTCCACCTGCGCCACATGAAAAGCAATAGTAAAATTGTTTAGTTGGGGAAACCGTCATTGATGGTTTACTATCGTCATGAAAGGGACAAATACCTACAAATTCCTTCCCCCTTTTTTTTAAAACAATATGTTCAGAAATAACTTCAACAATATCTGCCTTTTCTTTTACTTCTTGAACAGTTTTTTGATGTAGAGCTGGACCCATGATATTAAATTTATGTATTATTCGCTAATTTTGATTAAGTTATAAATGATTATTAATAAAGAATCTACCTAAGTTCACAAAATTATTACTTTATTGAATAAATGGAAGAGAAATTTGCTTATATTACTAAAATTTTTAAATTTAATAGCTTTTATTTAATTCTAGCTTCGTTTTTCTTCAGTATTATGACTGTCTCTGTCAAAATGATAGATAATGCAGTACCAATTTATGAATTAGTATTTTTTCGATCAATTTTTAGCTTATTTATTACAAATTTAATAATTAAAAAAAGAAAAATCAATCCTTGGGGTAAAAACAAACCTCTTCTTATTTTGAGGGGGCTTTTAGGGACAATAGCTTTATTATGTATATTTTTCTCGATCAGAAATATGCCCCTCAGCCTTTCAACAGTTATACAATACACATATCCAATTTTTATATCTTTTTTCGCAGTATTTTTTCTAAAAGAAAAATTAACTAAAAATATAATTATCTCTTTGGGTCTAGGTCTAGTAGGAATATTTTTATTAATTAATCCATATAAATTTTCTTCCAGCCAAACAACAATAGAAAATATTTATATTTTTACTGCTTTTATGGGAGCAATATGTACTTCATTGGCATATATTGCTGTTAAAAAACTTTCCGAGAAAGAAGATATTTTTATAATAATTAAATATTTCCCTCTTATCTCAACAATAATTTTGTTTCCTATAGTTTGCTTAAATTGGATAACTCCAAACATTAATGATTATATTTGGATCTTAGGAATAGGTATATTTACTCAACTAGGACAAACATTTCTAACTTTAGGCTTAAAAAATTTGCCAGCTACTCAGGCATCAACAATTAATTACATGCAAGTACTTTTTGGTTCTGTTTGGGGTATATATTTTTTTAATGAGATAATTACATTGAAATTTATAGTTGGATCAATTTTTGTTTTAATAGGCACATTACTATCATCTAGCAAATTCCTGAAAAAGATTTAGAATTAAAAATAAAGAGAAAATCAATGAAAAATTTCCTTATAGTAATTTTTACATTAATTCCTATTCAACAAGCTATTGCGTCAACTCCAAAAGCTGTAACTTGTACAAGGAAAGAATATAGGGAAGAGTATATTCCAGGTACAAGATCAAACCCTGGATATGTAAAAAGTTATGAAATAGATGTTGTAATCCCGTGCGATGGGGGTAGAGCAGAATATATTGACAATAATGATTGTCGAGAAGGTTCGCTTATTGGTGGTCTTCTTGGCGCTGGTATTGCGATGTCAAGTTCTAGAGGCAAAGATAGATATTGGGCAGTACCCGCTGGAGGAACAGCTGGTGCCTTAATTGGTTGTCAAGTTGATGGAGGTTAATTGATTAGTTGGATAACAGGCGAAGTTATTAATTCATGGGTTCAAAATCAAAAACAATATGTATTAATAAATTGCCAAGGTATAGGTTATGAAATTCAAACACTCAATTCCCTAAGGGATTTCATCAGTGATCAACCTATTATCCTTTGGATACAACATATAAAAAAAGAAGATTCTGATACTTTATTTGGTTTTATAAATAAGGATGAAAGGGATTTCTTCCGAGATTTATTAAAAGTAAAAGGTATAGGGCCTCAAATAGGTATATCTCTACTTAATAAATATCCCTTGATTAAGGTAATCTATTCTCTTACAGAAGAGAATAGAGACTTGATTAGCTCAATACCTGGAATAGGTCCGAAAATGACTGAAAGAATATTTTTTGAGTTTAAAAATAAATTTAAAAATAAATATAGATTCATCAGTGAAGAAAAAACTAATGATCCAATTGAGAATGGAGAAATTAATTTATTAATTGAAGATATAGATAAGGCACTTCAATCGTTAGATTATCGAAATAAAGATATCAAAATAGCTATTGATTTTATTTTAAATAAAGTCTCTCTTGTAAATTTGCCTGACAAAAAGGATAAGAAATATTTTACTTTTGAGAACTTATTAAAAATTGCTATAGATTTTTTGGAGAAAAATTAAAAAAATTCTTCATAATATCGTAGAATATTAAAAGGTTAAAAAAAGAAAAAAAAATGCCTTTAGATACTGCACAAAAACAGAAACTGATTGACTCTCACCAATTACATCCAACTGATACAGGTTCTGTTGAAATTCAGGTAGCAATGCTTTCAAAGAGAATTACAAAACTAAGTGATCACCTTCAAAAGAATAATCACGACTATGCTTCAAGGCAGGGTCTTTTAAAAATGATTGGAAAAAGAAAGAGATTACTCTCATATATTAAAAATAAGGATGTAAATAACTATATGGAATTAGTAAAGAAAATTGGCATTAGAGGCTAAATAATTAATGAAGAAAAAACAAACTAAAAAGAATAAAAATAAAAAAAACGTTACATCTAATAATGAGGTATTTAAAAAAGTAGAAGTAATATCCGAGAAGAAAGAAAAAAAACCTGTTTCCCAAGGTATCCCAAAATATGTTGCGGATAGAATGGCAAGAAGGATTTTCTTTACAGCAGGTATTCCTACTGTACTTGGTATGTCAGTATTTGTAATTAGTTATATAATTGTCACTAGAAAGATTGCAGAGATACCACCCTCTTCAACAATTGCAATTTCTGCGTTGTTTTTCTTAATTGGTTTAGGAGGTTTGAGTTTTGGGATATTATCTGCAAGCTGGGATAAAGAGCCAGGAAGCTTTTTAGGTATTGAAAATATACCATTGAATATAAAGCGAGCAAAGGAAGCTTTTAGACCTGCATCTCAAAATTTTGATAAAACATAAATTTAAGCTATCAAAGATTTTAGTTTCACATTAAATTCATTTAATTCTAGGCACTTTGCAGCTCCATCTATATCTTGAACGCAGAATTGATCTCCAAATTTCACATAAGTTACTGATTCAGTTGATTTAACTGCAGCCAAAACAGGTGTCTTAACACCACGCTTCTCTTTATCCGCTCTAAATTTAACTAAGCAATTTCTTAGTTTATTCTGAATTCTAATATCTGATGCCTGAGAGCTCTCAAGATCGATAATTAGTATCTTTAAATTATCAATATGCCTGCAATCATCAACAATTAATTGAGTTTTATCACTTCTTTTATCAATAGTTCCCCATAGAAGAAGCCTTGTATCTGTTAAAAGTAATTCTGAGAGTCTTAGATAAGTTTTTGGAAAAACGACAGCCTCGCATGTTCCTGAAAGATCCTCTATTTGGACAATTGCCATGCGATCCCCTTTTTTAGTAGTTATTTGTTTTAGTTCTGGGATCATTCCGACTAAACTTACTTTTGTTCTATCTTTATAGTCCTCTAAGTTAGATACACTAATTGGTGAAATTAATTTTGCTGGTCTTGAAAGATGTTTTAAAGGATGATCTGACAAATAAAATCCAAGTAATTGCTTTTCTAATCTTAACTTTTCCACCAAAGTATAGTCCTCAACCTTAATTGTTTTAGTAAGAGAAAGATCATAATCCTCAGACTTATTTGGTAAATCAAATAAATTACCCTGGCCAGAAATACGGTCTCGATTTCTCGTGGCAGCCCAATCTACTACTGAGTCTAAATCAGATAATAACTGTGCTCTATTTTTAGTAGTAGAAAACTCATCAAGAGCTCCACAGTGAATTAAAGATTCTAGATTACGCTTATTTAAAATATTTGAAGGCAACCTATCGCAGAGATTAGGTAATGACTTAAAGAGACCAAATTCCTTCCTATTCTCGATTATATTTCTAATTGCACTATCTCCAAGATTTTTAATCGCAGACAATCCAAATAATATTTGATTATCTTGAATAGTAAAGTCAATGCCTGAAAAATTTATGCTTGGAGAGATGACTTCTATTCCCATTGAGTAGCAATTAGAAATATATCTCTGCATCTTATCTGTAGAATTGGAATTAACTGATAAAAGCGAAGCCATATAAGCTACTGGAAAATGAGCCTTTAAAAAAGCTGTTTGATACGTAACAGCGCCATATGCTGTTGAATGGCTCTTGTTAAAGCAATATTCAGCGAATAAGACCATTTGATCGAATAAATCATTAGCAATTTTTTTATCTACTCCCTTTCTCACTGATCCTTCTATAAATATATTCCTATGTTTAACCATTTCAGAAACTTTTTTCTTACCCATGGCACGTCTTAATAAATCAGCATCACCAAGTGAATAACCTGCTAAATCCTGAGCGATTTTCATTATCTGCTCTTGATAAACCATAATGCCATATGTTTCTGTAAGTATTGATTTTATAAAAGGATGAGGAAAATCAATTTTTTCTGATCCATGTTTCCTTTTTATAAATTTTGGAATTAATCCAGCATCTAAAGGGCCAGGCCTATACAAAGCCAAAATAGATGAAATATCCTCTAGTGAATTTGGTTTAAAATCCCTCACAACTTGCTTCATACCAGAAGACTCCAATTGAAAAATACCTTCTAAATCACCTCTGCCTATAAGATCAAATGTTTTATTATCATTTTCAGGCAATGTATCTAAATTAATTTTTTTACCTGTTGAAGTTTCAATTAATGTAACTGTTTTATTAATCATTGTTAAATTCTTTAAACCAAGAAAATCCATTTTTAAAAGACCTAAAGATTCAATATCATCCATAGAGTATTGAGTAATTATTTGACCATCATTATTTCTTTGCAGTGGAACGAGGTTGTCAAGAGGTTCTGATGCTATGACAACTCCAGCTGCATGAACTCCATAAGTTTTATTTGTACCCTCAATTCTTATTGCTAAATCGACCCACTTTTTAACCTTTAAATCGTTATCGTATTTTTCTTTAAATTCAGGACAAGGAGTTTTAACATCAATCATTTCATTTAATTTATATGGTTTACCTCTTACAACAGGAATTAATTTTGCCAATTTATCAGATTCGCCATAAGAAATATCCATTACCCTAGCTACATCTTTAAGAACAGCTTTTGAAGTCATTTTATTAAAAGTAATTATTTGAGCGACTTTATCTTCTCCATATTGTTCGGTAACATAATCTATAACCTCATTTCTTCTATCAATACAGAAATCCGTATCAATATCAGGCATTGATTTTCGCGCAGGATTTAGAAATCTTTCAAAAAGTAATCCATGTTTTACTGGATCAATATTGGTTATTTGCAAAGAGTAAGCAACAAGAGATCCTGCTGCAGAACCTCTTCCAGGTCCAACAGGTATAAGATTATCTCTAGCAAATTTAATATAATCCCACACTACTAAAAAGTAATCTGGGAAACCCATATTTTCGATTATTTTTAATTCAGCAGATAATCTAGATTTGTAATCATTATCTATTTCATTATAAGTTGACTTTTTAAGTCTATTTTTCAAACCAAGTTCTGATACTTCCTTTAGGTAATCTATTGCTTTCTTCTCTTGAAGAAAAGGGTATTTAGGCATCCTGTATTCTCCAAACAGATCAAATTCCTCAACTTTTTCTGAGACCTCAACAGTATTTTGAATAGCCTCTCTAATGACATTAATTTCTAGGTGATCGTTAAAAAGTTTAAGCATTTCTTTTTCACCCTTAATATATTCAGTGCCTGTATATCTCAATCTCTTTTTATCATTAATAAGTTTACCTGTTAGAACACAAAGTAAGGCATCATGGGCACCTACATCTTTATTTGAAATATAATGAGCATCATTTGTTGCTACAATTTTAATTCCTAACTTTTTCCCAATATTTATCATTTCAACATTAACGATTCTGTCCTCTAGCGATCCATGATCTTGAATCTCCAAATAAAAATCATCTTTAAATATCTTTTTATACCAACTCGCAATATTTTCTGCATCATCTATTTTTCCCTTTAGGATGGCTTGTGGAATTTCACCTCCTAGGCAAGCTGTTGAGATTATTAAACCCTCCTTATATTTCATTAACAATCTTTTATCAATGCATGGTCTTGAAAATATGCCTCGACCTCTCATTCCATTTAAATGACTTATTGTCGTTAATTTAACGAGATTTTTATAACCGATATAGTTTTTGGCAAGAACTACTAGATGACACCTTTTCTCCTTCTTTGGCTGTGGATCATCAATTGATCCATTAATCATATACATTTCATTTCCTATTATTGGTTTAATTCCGAATTTCTTGCAATTTTTAACTAACTCAAGGACTCCATACATAACTCCATGATCTGTTAAAGCTATACTTCTCATTCCAAGTTGGCTAGCTCTCTCTACAATTTTAGGAACTTGACTAGCTCCATCAAGCAAACTGTAATCACTATGATTATGTAAAGGAACAAAACCCATTAGATTTATATCATTATTTATAAGATAATGTCATTTAACAAAAGATCTATAATTTAAAAAAGAAATTAATTTTTAATTCAATTTTGTGGATGTGGTAACTCTCTTTTAATATTGATATCTTTCTCAAAAAGATGAGCTGCATTTAAAATAAGACTTTCTTGAAGAGCATTTCCTATTAGCTGTAAACCTATAGGTAAACCATTTTTATCAAAACCACAAGGAATGCTTATTGCAGGCAAACCCGCTAAATTAACTGGCACTGTTAATAGATCTGACAAATACATTGAAATGGGATCATTCGCATAATCACCTTTAAAGAATGCTGTAGTTGGGCAAGTTGGTGTTAGCAGAATATCAACTTTTTTGAAAGCATTATCAAAATCTCGCTTAATAAGGGTACGAACTTTTTGAGCTTTCTTATAATAAGCATCACTATATCCTGCAGATAGGGCATATGTTCCAATGAGTATTCTCCTCTGTACTTCATTACCAAATCCTTCGGATCTAGTTTGAGAAGTCATATCCAACAGATTTCCAGAATTCTCAGATCTATAACCATATTTAACTCCATCATATCTAGCTAAATTAGCAGAAGCTTCTGAAGGAGCAATAACATAATATGTAGCTATTCCATCATTAAATCTAGGACAATTAATTTCTATAATCTCAACTCCTAATGATGTAAATCTATCAAGACTATTAATGACGGAAGATTTAACTTCTTCATTAAGTCCAGGATGATCAAAACATTCTTTAATAATTCCTATTTTTAAGCCTTTAATAGGTTTATTTAAGTCATCAATATAATTAGGAACGCCGTAATCTAACGAGGTAGAGTCTAAGGGATCCTTACCTGATATAGAAAAAAGAATCTCTGCAGCATCAGAAACTGTATTCGCAATGGGACCAACTTGGTCAAGTGAACTGGCAAAGGCAATTAAACCCCATCTACTAACTCTCCCATAAGTTGGTTTTAAGCCAACAACACCACAAAAAGAAGCTGGTTGACGAATTGAACCTCCCGTATCAGAACCTAATGAGGCTAAACATAATCCTGCAGCCACAGAAGCTGCACTTCCTCCTGAACTCCCTCCTGGAACTCTTCTCGTATCCCAAGGATTTGAGGTAACTCCAAAAGCGGAAGTTTCAGTTGAACTGCCCATAGCAAACTCATCTAAATTTGTTTTACCTAAACAAACAGCACCAAAGTTCCAAAGTTTATTTGTAACAGTAGATTCATATGGAGATATAAAATTCTTTAACATGTTGCTAGAACAAGTAGTTAATATATTTTTGGTACAAAGGTTATCTTTTATTGCCATTGGAATCCCAGCTAACAAAGGTAGTTCTTCCTTTTTCGAAATTTTCTTATCTAAAACATCAGCTTTTGATAGAGCAATATCTTTTGTAACAGTGGTGAATGCATTGAGATTTGGATTTACGTTTTCTATTTTTGTAATAAAGTCGGTTATGAGTTCCTTCACAGAAGCATTTCCATTCACAATTTCTTTACGGAAAGAATTAAAATTCATTTTTTTGAAATATTAATATACTTATAAGAATAAAATTAGTTAAGAGTTAGCGGTTCATTTTTTTTGCATCGCATTAAATCGTGAGATATTTCAATCGGATTCTCGTCAGATAAATCTTTTAAAAAAGATTTTAAATTTCCTTTTAAGCTTCTTTTAGTTAAAAAAGGACCAAACCAATAGGTAACATTAGGACCTTTAGTCTCAATTTTAGCCCACCAAGCTAAACCAAGTTTGTTTCCAAAATTTCTTATCAAAATAATTGGTCTCATTAGACCATTAAAGTTTGTTAAATTCTATACAATTTTCATCAGTTTTTTCAACAAAAAAATAATTATAAGCACTTATGTAAGGAAACAACAATAATTCAAAAAAAAATCAAGGAAAAATATGTTCTATTTATTTTTTAAATACAAACTTCCTGTAAGGTGATGTAAAGTTATAGCGGCTGCCACAGAAGCATTTAGGCTGGAAGTCTTACCTCTTAGGGGTATCTTAACTAAGTAATCACAATTTTTCTGAGTTAAAACAGATAATCCTTTATTTTCTGATCCAACTACAACAACTAAAGGAATATTCTCTTTAAAATTAGAAATATTAATATTACCATTCTCCTTTAATCCCACTATTGCAAAACCTTCATTTTTTAATTCCTGCAAAGTTCTATTCAAATTAACAACTCTGCATACTGAAATATGTTCTAGAGCCCCTGCAGCAACTTTAGCAACTGTTCCCGTAATACCGGCTGATCTCCTTTGAGGAATAACAATCCCCGCACAACCAAAGGCTTCAGCAGACCTAATAATTGCACCAACATTGTGAGGATCAGTTATCCCATCTAAGCAGAGTATTAAGGATAATTTAGATTGTGTTTTAGATTCATTAATTAAATCTTTCAATGAAACGGTCTTTGTGTAAGCTATTTGCAAAGCTATTCCTTGATGAACCGCACCATATGTTATTTGAGAAATACGTGACCATGGAACTTCTTCAATAAGAACACCTTTATTTTTTGTTTCTTTTAGAATTTGAAAAAATTTTTCGGTCGAACGTATTTCAGAAGTACACCATATTCTATTTATTGATCTCCCATTTTCTAAAGCAGAGTAAACTGAATGTTTTCCCCAAATTAAATCATCACAATTTTTGTCTTGATATTTTTTTTGGTCATTTTGAAATCTATTTCCGCTTGCTTCGTATTTACGTTTTTCATTATAGCTTTTATTTTTAAACGACTTATTTCCTTTTTTACTATGCTCGGAAGAACTTTTATATTGAGAAGATTTATCAATTTTATTTATATAATCTCTAGAACTTTTATGTCTAGTTGAGTTATCAGCTTTGTCTTTATATTCAAAGGATTTTTTATCTTTAGGTGATTTTTCAAAATATTCATTAGATACAAAAGAACCCCTTTTGTTGTTTTGTGAACTTGATTTGGTTGAAAATTTTGATGAATTTTTATTATCATATTTTCTAAAAATCTGCTTATCAGAGTTTTTTTTATTATTACTTTTAGCGTTGTTTTTCATAGTTTGTTATCAAGCTTTGTTTTCCAACTGTTCTAACAGTTTGGAGAGACGTTGGGGATTATTTAAAAAAAGCCAACCAATTAAGGTTTCAAAACCAGTTGATTGTGCATAAATTGCAGGAGTTAAAGATTTAGGACATCTTTTTGCTTTATTTCTTGCTCTTCTAACTAAATTTATCTCTGAAGAATTTAATAATGGTTCAATAAACTTCAGAGATTCAGCCTGAGAGGTTGCTTTTACCTCTCCAACAACTGATAAATGTAATTCTTTAGATTTTGCAGGTAGATTTATATGCCTTAATCTTTGGTGAAGTTCCCATACAGAATCACCTAACCAAGCTAATTGAATTACACCGATCTCAAAAGGTACATTAGTTGGTTTTTGATTTTTAATCCAATTAGTCAATTTTTCACTTTTTTAATCGCACTTTCTAAATCTGATTCTAAATTTAAAAATTCTCCAAGTCGTACTAACTTAATAGTTTGAACAACTCTTGAATTCCCAATCACAGAAAAATTTAATTTCAGTTTTTTACATTCTTTAGCTGTTTGAACAAGTGCTCCTAAGCCGGAGGAATCTAAAAAGTCAATTTTTGTTAAGTCAATAACAAAAGGAAATGGATTTTCCTCAAGATTACGTGTGATAAAAGTCTTAAATTGTTTTTCAGAAAAAGCATCTAATTGACCAGTAAATGAAAAAATAACAGTCTTTGCTTTTATTGCGAAATTTCCTCTTAGAGAAACTGTAAGCCTTTGGAAGTCTTCTATGATTTAATCCTCCAAAAAATAATTTATTAAATGTAATTATCAAATCAAAAGAAAACGATATGTCAACATCTTTCTAACATTAGAGATACAAAATTTTTAAATAAGTAATCTGAATCGTGAGGACCTGGGGCGGCTTCAGGATGATATTGAACACTGAAAATAGGCTTATTTCTTACTTTTAACCCTGCAACAGTTCTATCATTTAAGTTGAAATGAGTAATTTCAGCAATTTCATCAGGAATTGAATCTAATTCAATCGCAAATCCATGGTTTTGACTAGTAATCTCAACTTTATTGTTAAGCCCACATGGATGATTTAAACCACGGTGTCCAAATTGAAGTTTGTAGGTTTTACCTCCTAAGGCAAGCCCGAATATCTGATGCCCTAAACAAATCCCAAACATTGAAATATCACCTATAGCAATTAGCTCTTTTGCTAAATTAATTCCATTTGAAACAGATGATGGGTCTCCAGGACCATTTGAGAAAAATATCCCATTAGGATTAAAGGAAAGAACTTCGTCGAGATTAGACTTCGATGGTAAGACAATAGTTTCACAACCGTAAGAAGCAAGTCTATTCAAAATTGATTTTTTTATACCAAAATCGATTGCAACAACTTTTAATTTTTTTTGATGAAAAAAATTATCATTATTTAAGTCAAACTCCCGACTTTTATTAATATTCCAGTCATACATAGTAGAAGTAGAAACTTTTTCTGCTAGATTCAAACCTCTCATCTTTGGACTTTTTTTCAGTAGTTCAATACACTCATCATAAGTCTCATCTCCAGTTGTAATAATTCCGTTCATAGAGCCATATTTTCTAAGGATTTTGACTAAAGCCCTAGTATCAATGCCTGAAAGACCAACTACATTATTTTCTATTAGCCAATTATTTAAAGAAATCTTAGATCGCCAATTACTTACGTTATTCGAATAATTTCGAACAATAATACCCTTAATGATATTGTCTTTAGATTCGGAATCTTCAAAATTAATACCAGTATTTCCAATTTCAGGGTATGTAAAAGTAATTATTTGACCAAAATAACTAGGATCAGTCATAACTTCTTGATATCCAGTCATCCCAGTATTAAAAACCACTTCACCAATTACTTTACCTTTTGAACCAAAAGAGTAACCACTAAAAATTATTCCATTCTCAAGAATAAGTTTTGCATCTTTTGTTAAGGAAGATCTCATAATAATCGCTAATTATCTAGATAATTTTTTAAATCTAAAAATTTCAACCAAGGCAAACCGTTTTCAATCGAATTTAATGCAATTTTAAATCCTTTTTCTAGATTTGGTTCAACACCGGCAGCCCATAATACTAAAGAAGTATTGAGAGCCACAATATTAATGTGATGCTTAGAACTACTAGTACCTTGCAAAACAGATTTTAAAATCCCTTCATTAGTACTATCATCTGTCACAACAATTTTGTCATTTTTTGAATTCTCAATATTAAATTGTGAAATATTTATTTTATCTGGCTTGATCTTTCCATTCTCAACAAAGATTAATTTATTATCACCCTCAAGGGAGGCTTCATCTAAGCCTCCATAACCATAAATAACAATTGCCCGTTTCATTCCTAATTTATTTAGAGCGACTGCCATAGGTTCAAGCAATTCCTCAGAGGCTACTCCGAGTACTTGTGAATTTGGTCTGAGAGGATTTACCAAAGGTCCTAATAAATTGAAAATAGTCCTAATACCTAACGATTTCCTTAATGGCGCTAGATTAATAAGAGATTTATGCCATGCAGGTGCAAAGAGAAAAGTAATACCAAAATCATTCAAACTTAAAATAACTTTTTCTAAATTTGCGTCAAGATTTAAACCTAAGTTGGATAAAACATCTGCAGAGCCAACCTTTCCACTAGCACTTCGGTTGCCATGCTTTGCAACATTAACACCACAACTAGCCGAAACGAACGCTACCGCTGTAGAAATATTAAAAGTATTAGCTCCGTCTCCACCAGTTCCGCAGGTATCTACAAGAAATAAATCCGGTCTTTCCACAGGCAATTTACATGCATTTAAAAGAACCTCAGCCATAGATGCCAATTCAAAACCAGTGACACCTTTGGATCTAAAACCAGAAAGCAATGCTCCTGTTTGTACTGGCATTATTTGATTATTTAACCAAGAGGTCATAAGTTCTCTTGCTAATGATTCATCAAGATCATCTCCTCTAAGTAAAAGTTCTAGGATTTCTGAAATTTTATAATTCATTTTAAATTAAACTTATCTTAGTTAGTTGCATCAAAACCTGAACCAACTAAATCTTCTTGAGAATCATTTGGCTTAAAGTTATTAGACCAAATAATTCTAGTTTTTGAAAACAATTGCGTTCGAGTAATTCTCCAAAAATTTAATATCTTTTCTAAATCATCTTTTAGATCTTTCTCTCCATGAAAATCCCCATAACGATTAATTAATCTAGCTAAATTAATTAAATCAAAGTCATTGGGCTCTTTTTTTACTATTAAAGAATCTATAATTTGCTTATCTGTTTCATGAAGCGGATGAATTTGTTCATCTTCCATAATAAAAAAACTTTTATTTATAAAACTAGCTCACAAATGCAAAAATGAAACATTATCTTAATCTTATTGGAAATATTAAATGAAGAATTTAAATCTTAAAGTAATTAAAAAGTATATTAGACCTTACAAAAAAGAATTACTAATTGGAGCATTTTCATTATTAGCAGTAAACATATTAAGTGTTTTAATTCCACTCGAGGTGAAAAATATTATTGATCAATTGCAAGAAGGTTTCTCAACTCAATTTATCTTATCAAAATCTATTTGGTTAATACTTTTAGCTACCTTAATGGGAATTATTAGACTTGCATCTAGACAAATAGTATTTGGAATAGGAAGGAAAGTAGAAGTAAATCTAAGACAAAAACTTTTCGAACATTTGTTGATACAAGATCCTGACTGGATTCAAAAGCAAGGGAGTGGAGATATTATCAGTAGAGCGACTAGTGATGTTGAAAATATTAGGAGACTCTTAGGTTTTACAGTATTAAGCTTATGCAATATTATTTTGGCCTATTGTTTAACAATACCTGCAATGTTTCTTATCAATAAAAGCCTTACGATAGCCTCATTATTAATCTTCCCAATAATTTTAGGAATAGTTGGTTTGTTTGGAGGTAAGATGGTTAATCAAAGGCGATTACAACAAGAAGCACTATCAAAATTAAGTGATTTAATTCAAGAAGATCTTTCAGGTATAAGTGCAATCAAGATTTATGCCCAAGAGAACTCAGAAAAAAAACAATTCAGTAAATTCAATAAAACATATAGAGATGCTGCAATAAATCTTGCAAGAACTGCAAGTACGTTATTCCCATTACTTCAAGGCATTTCATCAATTTCACTTTTACTTTTATTAGCATTAGGCTCCTCTCAATTATCTGCAGGCTTTATTTCTATTGGAGGATTAGTTGCTTTGATCTTGTATGTAGAGAGATTGGTTTTTCCAACAGCTCTTTTAGGTTTTACTATTAATACTTTTCAGTTAGGGCAGGTGAGTCTTGATCGAGTTGAAGAGATTCTACAAAATAAACCAATCATTACAAATAATCCAAAGAGTATTAGATTTAAGAAAAAAGTTGAAGGTTTAATTGAAGCTAAAAATCTGAAAATTAGATATCAAAATTCAAAGTTTAATGCTATCGATGGGATTAATTTCAAGATCAAACCAGGAGAACTTGTCGCAATTGTTGGACCCGTTGGCTGCGGAAAGACAACATTAGCAAGAGCATTAGGAAGAACAATTGAGATTCAAAGTAATCAATTATTTATTGATAACTTCGATGTAAAAAATATAAATTTAAATGATTTAAGAGCTAACTTAGCTATCGTTCCTCAAGAAGCTTTTCTATTCACCTCAACATTATCTGAGAATCTTAAATTTGGAGACCCAAAAGCGAACTTAAAACTAATAAAGAATTCTGCAATCAAAGCAGGATTAAACGAAGATATTAATACATTCCCAATGGGGCTTGATACAATTGTAGGAGAGAGAGGTATCACCTTAAGTGGTGGGCAAAGACAAAGAACAGCGTTAGGAAGAGCTTTATTAATAGACTCTCAGATAATAGTTCTTGATGATGCATTAGCAAGTGTAGACAATAAAACAGCTTCCTTAATTATTAATAAAATTAGGGGAAAAAACAAAAAGACTATCGTTATGATAAGCCACCAATTATCAGTTGCAGCTACATGCGATAGGGTTTTAGTAATGGATAAAGGAAAAATTGTTCAAGAAGGATTACATCAAGATCTCGTAAAAGTAAATGGACTTTACAAAAACTTATGGGAAAGAGAGTTAGCAGTAAGTAGTTTAGAGAAATAAATTTAAAATTAAAGAAAAACCCTCTTCAATAAAACTAAATTAATTATAATAACTTTAATTAAAAAACATAAATCTTGGACTTCTTAAAAAGCTTTATTAATAAAAGTGATAGTAACGCAAACTTTAAACATAGAGTTTTAAACTCAAATATATATAAAGAACCTGAGTATGAAGAAGAATCTATAATATTCGGCTGTGGTTGTTTTTGGGGTGCAGAAAAATGCTTCTGGAAACTCCCGGGAGTAATAACCACATCTGTTGGCTACGCAGGAGGTGAGACTGAAAATCCTACTTATAATTCCGTATGTGCTGGTTATACTGGCCATGCCGAAGTTGTAAAAGTAGTTTGGAACATTGAAAAAATTGACCTAAGCGATTTGTTAAAAATGTTTTGGGAATGTCACGATCCGACTCAAAAAGACGGACAAGGTAATGACATTGGTTCTCAATATAGATCTGCAATTTATTTCTATTCAACAAAAAACGAAATTATGATTAATGAAAGTAAGGAAGCCTACCAAAAGTTACTCAGAGAAAATAATTTTGGAACTATAGAAACAGAAATAAAGCAATTAAATAAATACTATTTTGCTGAAAAATATCATCAACAATATCTTGCTTCTCCTGGGAGCAGACAATATTGCTCTGCGTCACCAACTAATATAAAGTTGCAAGAATTTAAAGGTAGCAACTATAAACTTAATAAGAAAGTTTGGGATAGTTTTGATTGGAGTCAGCAAAAATGTGTCTTACGGTCAGACAATGCACCAATTAGAGAATAAGTTAATCAATAATTAAATAAATATATCTATAAATGAGAAACACTGTTAAAAAAATCTTCATAGAGATATTTTCCATAATTAAAAAAGATATAAGAGTTTACAAATAAAAATCATTGATTTCTAGTAAGAAACATTAATCATAATTTATTTAGAAATTTATAAATTAAAAATTTAAAGTCATATACACCTTGAAAAGATATATTATTGAATAAGTCGCGGGGCGTGGCGCAGTTTGGTAGCGCACCACTTTGGGGTAGTGGGGGTCGTGGGTTCAAATCCCGCCGTTCCGATTAAGAATTTTTATTTTTCATTATTTATTAATGACTTGTAGAGCTTGAAGGAGCTAATCCCAACCGCAATAAAAGTAAATGATGAAAAGAATATAAGTACAGCTAAAGTAAGATTAGAAACTTCAACCTCACCTAAAAATATAGATAAAAAAATATTCATACTTTATATTGAAACTATTAAATTTTAACATAAACATTTAAGGGAATTATTTGTTTAAAAATAAAATATTAAGCATTTAGAATTTTAATATATAGAACAAATTTATAAAATTTTTTTAAAATAAAAACTTAATTAGTAAGTAAAAGACAATAATTCCTTCATTAAAATTAAATTTAATTATTAAAATTTTTTCACATTTAGCTATTTTATTATTAGGGTAATTTAAATGTAAATTTAGGCTTAGGTAAGACAATATTAATTATTTAATATTAAAATCTTTTTTTTAATTTGGAATATAAATAATACATAAATATTAATTAAATGCAATCAAAATCTCTATTTATAAATAATTTATCTTTATCAATAAATTAAATATAAGTTTTCTGGATGACATTAAAATTCAATACACTCTAAATATTAATATGAAATATAGAATTAAAATTCTAAATCAAATGATTAACTATTTAAAGTACATTTTCCTGTCAACAATATTTTTAACAACTTTCTCTTTAGAAGCAAATTATCGACTTGTGATAGGGACATACAGGCAAGGCCCAAGTGGAAGGCCTGAGGTAAGTGGAATTACAAGTCCCTCACTATACTCAATCCCTATGAAGGATTTAGAAACATGTAAAAAAGCAGGAAAAACAATTACTGATGAGATATATAAACCTGTTTGGCAATTTGACAGCAAATGGATTTGTATTTATAGCGGAAGTTAGACCAAATTCATCTTTTAACGTCGTGAGCGCAACCATCACCTTTATAGTTCTCGCTTTCGTAGAAATTACTTTTAGTCCCAAAATAAGTGGTTAACAATACAAATGGGAAACTAAAAAAAAACAAAACTGTAGTTAATTCCATTTCGATATTTGTTGAGTTAATTAAAATGATAAATCAAATCTATATTAATGCTTTTAAATTTAGTAATCAGTAGGACCTTTAATTCCTAAATAAAAGAAACCACCTAGACCTACCAAGAGCAAGGCACCTGCTATAGCAGCAGATGGAACGAAACCACCAATGGCAAAGGATCCCAACTGATACATAAAAATTGTAAAATTTATATTAAAAGCATATCAATTTTCAAAAAATTTTCATTAAAAAATATTGAGTCAAAAACAATTTAAATTACAATCTTTGTAAATGAAATTTGGAAATTTTTATAGTCCTTTTAAATTTTATTTATGATTTTATTAAATTTGATAAACTCTATCATTATTAAAATAAAAAATTTCTTTAAGAGTTTTTAAATCCTAAACAATTTAGAAATTTATTTAGAGGTTATTTATTGTTTTGAATTGAACTTATTCATTGCTGCTTTTACTATTTTCCTTTCTTGATTAATTGTTATTAGTACATTTGAATTTATCTTTTCAAAACTCTCCTTAGGTAAACAAGTTGAAAGCATTCTTATAAAGTTAGATAAACTTTTACTTAAAAGTGCAGAACCTTTTTTCTTAAACAATTCAATTTCCTGATGTTCCTTCCATAAATTCATATATTCAAATTTTTCTGGCTTAATATGCCACAATTTATCAATTAATTTCCAGATAGATATATATGATTCCAAATTTTCTTGAATTTTTATTCTATAAGAAATCTCTTTGGGAGTTAGTGGAGGAACTATAAGCTCATTAAGTATAGAGGGATTGGGATAAACGCCTAAAAACCAACCTTCTAAAATTACAATATCTGGATAT
>Ga0160422_10000917_pt1 | contig 18201 bp, 12 predicted proteins | sample Fk160mmetaG_FD_108192 | JGI IMG/M metagenome (GOLD analysis project Ga0160422, IMG submission 108192) | Marine microbial communities from the Central Pacific Ocean - Fk160115 60m metaG | ecosystem: Environmental > Aquatic > Marine > Oceanic > Photic zone | place: The Central Pacific Ocean... | reverse complement strand
GACTGGCGCAGGTTGTGTCTTTGAGAACGAATTGACCCAGTTTGTCAATTGTGTTGCCATTGCTTGAATGGTTGATTCCACATCAAGCGTTCCGTTGTTGGTGAAGTGAGTAATCAAAGCGTGGCTGATTTCCGTCAAGGAAGTCAAGTCATTCGGCATTGATACACCAGTGGTTTTCTTGGGGTCTTCATTGTAAACTGCGCTGATTAGCGAGTGTTCAATGCCAACATGTTTGGCAAAGCGCACTAACAGGGTAGCGTTCTTCACAGACCTTTTCTGTCCACCTTCACTCTTCGCGGTCTTGACACTACTCAAGGTGGTGTCAAGCCACTCAATTAGTTGCTCATCGTTGCCACCAGTGGCACCGATGTAAGCCGCAACAAATTGTTGGGTTTGTTCCTTCATCATTTCTTCATTTGGTTTCATATTCTTTACCTCTCACCCCGCTTCTGCTTGGGGCTGACCTTCCAGCAAGATTGAGCGCGCCCCTTATAAGCAAAAGGCCAAAATCGCGGGTTGTCGGTCTTTCGCGTTCTTGCCGCGAAGGAGTGCAAGAACACGCGACAACCGTATGGTTGGAGTGAGCGCGATGGAATCGTCGCTCACGACAAGCCGCGCGATAGTGTGCCGCGAAAGCGATGACTGCGCGACTGTTTCGCGCTCGTAAGCGACATGGGCGATAAGCGCGATGCTGAATCGCACCCCGCTCGCGCTCAACGCTTCGCTCGCGCACCCCGCTCGCTACCGCTCGCGGCGCAATTTGCCCCCGCGTTAGCCGGAGTCGCGCTCGCGCCGCGGCAATTTGCCCTCCTTAACCGCGTGCGAAATACAGACAATTTTTTCATAGGGGTCAAAAAAAAATCCCGCGAAAAAAATAATCATAACCGCTATCTTCAAGGGCAAGGTTGCTATCCGATATACCACATGGCTCGCTTCGTTCGTATTTTGAAGGCCACGAAACGGCAAGAGAAAGACGAGCGCAAACGCAAGAGGGACGCGCAAAGAAAGGCACGCAAAGACAAGAAAAAAGCGCGACAAGAAAAGAAACGACAGGTGCGCGTAGTTGATACTCCACCAGCCGAGGAAGAACCACCGAAGACTGAACCCGAACCACCCAAAGAAGAGCCACCCAAAGAAGAGCCGCCCAAAGAGGAAGCACCAAAGGCTAAACCTCCGGCGCGCGAAGAAGGTGGACGACAAAGAAAAATGGGTAAGAGCGAGCAGGGTTTCAAGTCTTTACAGCCTTACATGAACAGGCTGATGGAGAGACACGACGCTGGTGAAATTGACATAGTGGACCTATACACCAATATCATCAACGCGAACAATATTTTGATTGGTCAAGCACTTGGTATGGATGAGGATGCGATTAACGAAGCGCAGGGAGACATACCCGCGATTATGTCGGAGCCGTTGATTAACGGTCCAGTCATGATGCACTTGCAAAGAATGTCAAATAAATACCCGGAACTCAAAGAAGTTCGCGCAGAAGACGAAGAAGACAACGGTAGTTTGGAAGAGTTGATGGAAGCAACAAAAGGCATACGGGCTGACATTTCATCGTTCATCGCGGACCCAATAAATATGGGAAGGCCGCACCAACAAAAAGACATCAAAGGCATTTACAATCTGCTATCTCGCTTTAATCACCCATTGGCTATAACGCTCGCGGAAGAAATACCGAAGAGTGAAAGGATTGCACCAAATTACAAACCAAGACGACCTCGCAAGATACGCGTTAGAGGAAGAATGACCGACCCTTCGTTTGAAGAAGAGATGAACCGTTTAGCGCGTGAACAGTCGGAGTTGTTACAGGTCGGAACCAAACAAGACAAACGAGTTACACGCCCGGAAACAAAAGCGCGAAGGGCAACACAGATGTATGACGAATTTTTCTCACAGACCGACATTGACCGCGGACCTAAGAAACAAACTGGTATTGTTGTCAAACGACCAACCACCGCGATGACGAAAGATATTCTTGAGAAAGTCAAACAAATCGGCGTTGAAGAATCGCTTGACGACAAAGGTGCGTTCAACAGTTTACAAGACAAGTTCAACAATTTTATGATTTCATTGACAGGGAACAAAGCGTTCGGAACATCGGGGCGCGCGGGTAGGTTTGGTGGCGAGATTGAAGTTGGTCGCGCACCAAACGCACTTACGCCCTCTATGGCAGAAGTTGGTAGGCAACTGGGTATCGGTATGCCAGCACCAAACATACCGGACATGATGCTCAAACCTCACTTACAAGGCAAAAGCCCGTTCAGCATGGATTTGCGCAACGAGTTGGCTGAAGAATTAAGTCTTATGGATATAACAGGTTTCCACCCGTCGCTTGTGTCATCAGTAAGTGAAGATGGATTGTTAAGCACTTTGTTTGGCGATAAAAGGGCCGAAACGACTGAAGGTGCTGGGCCGGGTGGCTCACAGGAAGAAATCGCTCAACGAGCCAGCGAAGCGCGAAGAGAAAGAATTGGTGGTGTTGCAACCGAGGCTTCTTTGATGACACCCGAAGATGAACTCGCGGCCATTCAAGGAAGAAGAGCAATGACACCAACTCAAAAGTTGGCTGAACTTGAGCGCAGGTTACAACAAGGCGACATTGATGACTACGAATACGAGATGCAAAGAGCCGCAATCGGGATGAATAAACACAAGATTGACAGCGATAAAGCACTGGGTGGTTTGATTGGTGATGACTTTGAGGTTGGACACGCATTCCACGGTTTGAATGAAAATCAAATCATGGAGCGAAGTCAAGGATTTGTTGACAATCTTATTGGTATGGGTCGTGTTATACGAGAATTAAGATACGACGCGCATAGATTAGCCGGTGCTGAATCAGCCGAAGAAAAGCAAGAGATTGACGACAAATTGAAGGCGTTGGGGTTAGACGCTGAACATCTCATCGCGTTCGGTGATATTGAGAACGCGACGCTTGAGGACAAAATGCGATACACCAAACTTGACAACATCATGAAAGGTAAATTGAGTCAAGTCATGCCAAGACTGACTTCACAGATTAGCCGACAGCATAAGATGATGGAGAAAATCGGTTTGAATGATGTTGACATTGTTAACGCGGCTATGAAATACGCTAACGCTGACATGAGTGTAAACGGTTACAAAGACGCATTCATGAGTCTGTTGACACAAAAAAGAAAAGACGGCAACTTGAACACATATCCGATTTACCGTTTGTTGCAATACCTACAAAAGAAGGGTATTCGCGAAGCAATGGATGAAGCACACCATCAAAAGGTGATGGAACAACAAGAGAGGTTTAGACGAAACCACGAAGCGCGTCAAGCAGAAAGAGAAATGGGTAGTTTCAGTAAGGGTGGTGTGGATTTGATGAGTCCGCAACCCGAACATCTTCAACACCTTTTGCATACCCCGGAAGAATGTTTGTCGTGTCACCCCGATAGGTTCGGAAACCGAACCGCGGAAGAAGCAAGATTGCATTCGCCGTTCAAGAGGGATAGAACGCCCTTCGCGCATAAATCAATCACCATGCCTATTTTGACTGATTACAAGAAAGGTGTAGGACAGGGCGATGACCCTTTGTATGCTGTTGCGCCGGAAGGTCAAACTTCTCTTGCCTCTATTGTCAATCATATTTACCCCGGAAGACTGAACATTAAACAACTGTTAGCAGAAGCAGAAAGGGTCAAAGAAGACCCTAAAAGGAAAATCAGCGATTGGCGCAAAGACAAAACCCAAAAATACAAACGACTCATCAAAGATGCTGTCATAACAGGTAATCCACGCGCGGCAAACATTTACAAAAAATTCGGACTTTACAAGACGATTGAGAACGCCATCGCGACAGGACCAGCGGGTATGAGCAACAAGGAATTGGTTGCCGCTTCATTCCTCATGAACAACGATGATGCGATTGACAAGCACCAAGAATCTCACCGTAAAAAGACACTGATGGCTACGCGATACAACGCTTTGACTGATGCTGTGGATTTCATGAAAGAGTTGACCGAAGGAGAATACGGTGGTAAAAAATACAAACCGGGTGCATTGAAGAGCGAATCGGTAAGACGCGCACTTCTTGGTGAAATGTTGACTGAACCGATTAACAAGGTGCAAAGTGCGAACAAATCCATCTTGAGAGCAAACAGGATTCTTACTACTCTTGAGCCGTTGTATCGTCAATACTTAGATGAAAACGCTGACTATCAAGAGAAGTTGGCTGAAACAAAAATGAAGGAAGAAGTTGACGAAGACGGACAAAAGCGAATGGTTCGCGGACAATACATGGAACCAGCGCAAATTAAAATCATTGAAGAGTTGGGTAAAAAGATTGACAAGAAATACAACAGGATGTTGTTGAGTCGTAAGAACCAATTGGCAAACATAAGACGCGCTGAAAAGAAAAAAGAGAAGTTCCAAAACGCAAGCGATGAATCACTTGCACGCGCAAACGAGTTTATGCTTGGTGCTTTCATCAAAGGTGGTGGCGAGATAGCCAAGATGCTATCCAGCAAAAAAGAAAGAGGAACCGAGTTCCATACTACCGTTGGATTCCTGTCCGAGTTGCACAAGAAATTGTATGAAGATGATGATTTTGACTCTATACATCGCGCTGATGTCAACGGCAACTTGAGTCGCGACTTCACTCACTCATTGGACAAATACAAAATGGGTAGGTTTGGCGACATGGCTGGAACTGGCATCATGGCTCACACAAACAACAAAGCATTACCGCGCATCAACAGTATCAATCAACTGCTTGCTCATCGTGTTCAAATGGGGTTCCCGTTAACAGAAGAAGATATTGAGCGCGCAAAAGAGATGATGTTTGATGCTGAAATGACGGATGCGGTTGACGACAGTGAGTTCAACGATTGGGCTTCCACTCTTTTGACCGATGAAGAAATTGCGAGAATAAATACATCGGAGAAAAAACATCATCATCACGATAGCGGTCCAAACGAATTAGGGTTGCTTACAGAAGAAGAGGCGGCGCGAAGAGAGCAAAACTCCCACTTTACAAAAGGTAGTGAAAGGAATATTGAGCGAGGAATAATGGCCGCAAACAAACTAACAAGCAATTGGCGACAACATGCTCCAACACTATGCGGCACATGTCATGGTCATCGCTTCGTCACAAAAGATGAAGCAATTTCATTCTTGCGTCATCGCATACCCGAATTGCAAAATGAGAGCAGAAACAGTCCGAGGATGATGAAATACATAGCGGACAATTTGCGTCCGCGTGGTGCGGATTCATTCGCAAACCATCCTATGGCTGATGAAATGGATGACCACGACCATGAACAATACGCGTGTCCGGCATGTGAACATACTGCTGATTATGTTCAAGGTGGCAAATGTAGCAACGGGTTATGTCCCGATTGTCTTGGTCATGGTGTCCGCGACCCAACAGACGAAGAACATATCCACGATGGCTACATAGACGCGGATGGAAACAAAGTGGACGGTAAAAATCATCACTATTCGCACAACGGCGCGGTAGCCGCGAAAGTTGACCATCTCAACCAACTGCTGTTTGGACAACTCGGCATGATGCAAAGCGGTAAGATACCCAAGTTCCTACAAGATGTTATCACCCCTGCATCACCGATATGGCAACAGTATGGCGATTATGTTGACACAGGTAAATACAAAACGATTGAGGATAAAAGAGAAGCCGCGCGAAAGAAAGCGTTGGAACCGTTAGAAATTGACCCCGACGCACCGGAGATACCAAGCGCGCCGCACATAAGAGATAGCCAACCACCAACAAAAACCGGCGCAAAAGTGATTGATTTTAGTCAAACCGGCGCACAGCCGATTGATTTTGGTGAAGAAACAACAGACCCGATGCAAGATATACCAACATTGCGCGAAACACTCACAGGTGTTCATCAAACAGCGGTGAAAAATCATGAGAAAATTATGCTTCAAAAGCATGTTGACCGCTTAGAAAAAATGGGTATAGCCGCGCAAGAAGCAGAAGGCAACGAAGAAGGAATCAAAGCGATTAAAGATTTGGCGAATGAAATAAGAAACGACCCCGCGTTCATCAATGGTGATGTTCACGGACATGACTACATGGATGACCACCCTACACTCAACAAGATACACAAACTCCAAGAGATGGCGGAATCGTTCTTTGTGGTCGGAGGTAAATACGACAGAAGGCAAATCCCTTACAACCGAAAAGGAAGACTAACGCCGACGATGGAAGAGATATTCACCAATCAAGGACCAATGACATTCGGTGATTATGAACCGTTAAGTCCGATGCATGGACACATGCTCACCGGTCCCGAAATTGACGAAGGTTTGTTTGAACCGGGTGCAACGCATTCACCAAAACCAATAACCTTGAAGCATTTGAGACAACTGTTCCGCGGGAACAAAGAAGCGCAACGGCTTATCACTCGCCGCGAGAACTTTGAAAAGTTTGACACAGACAAGTTGAAGAAAGTAGCATCCGCGCTTGAAGGAATTGACAAACCGTTAGTTGCGCGCAAAACAACTAATTTGAGAAGCGACTCGCTGGATACCTTGCTGAAAGAATACGGTGAAGACCCAATGAAACAGGAAATGTCAATCCACGCTCCCACATACAGCGACGAAACAATGGCGGCATTCAAAGAAGCAGGGGCCACTGATGTTAACTCAATATTGACCGCGCCAAATAAAAATAAACAAAACCGCGCGATAAACGAAACTTACATCAGCGACTTAAATGGTTCAATCAAAGAGTTATGGCAAGAATATGTCTTGCGAACAGCAATGAGAACATTCATGTCGCGTGTAAACAACCCTCTTGATTTCCCGAAGTTGCCGGATAATTTATCCCCCTCAAACATGAAGTCAATTGTCGGTGAAGATGCGAGTCTGTTCAAGATGATAAAAGATGAGGCCGCAAAACTTTGTGGATATGAGAACGAAGATGAGTTTGGTAAGAAGGTCAATTTAGCAACGCGAATAACCATCACAGACGGTAAAGGCAGAAGTGTGCAAGAATTGAATCCAAAAGAGTTCAAGGCTGATGTTATGCAAAACGCGAATCATGAAGACATCAAGGAGTTGCCAATGGGTGTCGTCCAATACACAAGGGATGAGAATGATGAGATAACAGGCGCGCAGTTTGTTCCAACAGAAGCCAGTAAAATCATGTCAAATGCACAACAATTGGCTTATTCACCCGAAGATGATATGCAATTCAAAGGTATGCAGAAGGCCGCGGAATATCACCGCTATCCAAACTGGTATCATAGAGATGCGATACGCGACATACTCGCTGGTCAAGAAGGCAAAGAAGATGGTTTTGCTAATCATGCTGAATTAGCCACAGCGTTCGCGAACGGATTGCTACCCGAAGAATTGAACAACAGAATCAAAGAGTCAATGATTTTGTCCAAGTTGTCGCATGTAACACATCAACACCAAAATTACGGTGATATGTTGGGTTATGATTACGCGAAAGAACAGTTGCAAGAAGCAGAACGAAGAAGAAGAATGTCCGGTCCTATGACTCCTATGCCACCAGCACCTCAATCGCCACTGTTACAGCCTCAACCCCAACCTCAACCCCAGCCGAGCGCGACCGTCGCACAACCAATTGATTTCGGACAAGATTCTCAATAATATCGTTTTCTTCTTACAATCATAATTACTGTATTATTCTCACAATAATTTGATAATAGTGATAAAAGGGTGAATCAACACGCTTATGTAGCGTCCGCGCCACGCACTACGCATGGAGGTTGGTTGTTATGCAAGAGCGCACGCCACAAAATAAGGATGAATTGAGAGTTTTGGGATTGATTTCTTTCGTTAGCATATTGGTCGGCTGTTCTATTGCAGTGTTTGACGCAGGGTTGTGGTTGAAGGATGATTCAACTTACACAAACGCGATAACATACACAATGGGTGCGTTTACTTTGCAAGGAATGGCTTACTTCATTTACAAAATGCTCGCACAAGACGGGATGGACCAGCGCGCAATCATTTCAAATATGCAAAGAAACATGTCACGACAGATGCAAAGCCAACAAATGCGATTCGCGCAAGCACAAATGGACATGGAAATCAAGAAACAAGAGGTCGCTTTCGCGAAACAACTTGAAGAGTTGGAGAAAGACCCCGAAGTTCAACAATATCTCGGTTTGATGAGTGGTGAAGTTGAACCGGAAGCACCAGCGCATAAAGCAAACACCAAAAAATCACTTAATTTGGGTAGTGCTGGGCGCAAGCGTAACGCTGATGGAACATACGCGAAGAGCAAAAAGGAGTGAAACAAATGGGTTGGTTGTTCAAAACACCCAGTGATGATGCGACGGAAGCCACGCTACGCGCTTTACACACTCAAAATACACTTGATACTTATTACGAAAAGGGCAAAGCGTTGGTTTTTTGCATAATTACCGGATTTGTTACTGCATTAAGCGTATCTTGGTTTGAACAATCAAGCGATGTTAGCATTTGGGACAACACAGTGGAGTGGTTTATCAACAAAATCCGCGGTTGGGTGGGGTGATTGGTTGCGACATTCGCCGGTAGCGCACTTATGGGTGCAGTTGTTTACGGGCGTGAACTTTACAATTTCATCAAACCGCGAAGAATTGGTGTTTACGGACCGACACAGGTTGGAAAAACCACACTTGACCAATTTATGCGCACACCGGGAGAAATGGACGATATAGAGGAACGAACTATGCATCCAAAACGACTATTCGGTGGAGGTTATGTGCTTCCTAAAGCAACACGAAAGCGTCTTCGCTGGAAAGGAGAGAAAAGAGTTGTTCATTCAGCCGATATTGGTGGTCAACAACGCTTTTGGAACCTGTGGATTGACGATATGGTTGATAGGCAAGTTGAAATTGTCATATTTATGACTGATACGCGCGTTTTACGAGGTAATGGTGCGCAAGTTATTGATGCAGTGGGCGGTTTTGAGTATCTTGTTGACGCGATGATTGAAAAAAGATGGAAATACCGTTCATTGAAGTCAAGATTACGCGGTAAACGCTATGCTCCTAAGCAGATTTGGCTTGTTGCAAACAAAGCAGATGAATGGTGGGATGACAACGCGAACATTTTGTGGCAATCTAACCGTTTACGAGAACATAAAGTGTTTGATTCACACCGCCCAGCCATGCGGAGACTCCAAAAAGCAGGTATTCCGTGTCGCGTTAGCATGATGGCGACTAAAATTGGCTGGAATGTTGAAAAAACGATGATTGAGATGTTAAGTTGGTGATAAAATGCTTGGAAATACGCCCCAAAATGACCTATTACGCCTTGCCGCACAGACACAAATGAGCCTTGCACAGATGCAACAACAGGCTACTGCACAGGCCGCGATGAGTAATGCAAGTGAACATATTGAGGTTCCACAGGTCAATTTTTACCCTTCACAGCACCCAAACCCCAAAAAAGCGCGCCGAAAAGACATAAAACAGGCATATAAACTCCTAAAACCGACAAAAAGGAGTATTTTTTCTCCGCGAAGGTGGTTATTTGGTGGAAAATACCGATATAACACCAATACAATGCGTTGTGTTATTGATGGAGCGGATGTTGAACACCTTTTGAGACACGCTGGCAACATATATGAGCAGGTGATTGACGAGGAAACCGGTCAATCTTTGTGGGATTTATATTTCAAAAATCCCGTTACAGGGGAGGTTGAAGCCTTTGTAGCGCGAGAAAATGTCACCAGTGGACGCAAAATGCGCGGAACTTACTGCCCGGAACACCTACATTTGTATCATTTGTTGTGTAAATGGGAGAAAGAAGAAGAGAAAGAGCAAGAAGCAAACACTGGGACACTCAAAGCCAAGTTGAAAAAGGGTGTTTCAACTGTTGCTGTGCCAATAAATAGCATCAAAAAGAAGGATAACACACCTCCGATACTGGCGAAATACGAGCCATTCTTTCAAATGCTCAAACAAGACAACATTCCAATCACTCATTTGACAAACTCGGCGACAGGAATGAATGATTTGGTAATGGTTGTGTTTGATATGCGCCAATTCCAAGCAGGGAACAACGCAAGGTTGCTGTTTGACGCTCTCGCGATGCACCAAGCGCAACAACAAAGCGCGCCTCTTCCATTACCGACAGAATCAAATGATGGGAGCGCGTGAGGTGGTATCATGGTGTGGCCGTTTAATAGTAATAATCAGCAACAGCAACAACAAGGTGCATTGAATCTCGGTTTAGCAGGGGGACAACAACAAGTTCCAGTTCAAGGACAACAGCAACAGCAATGGGGACAACAACAATATGGTTTGCAATATCAAGCACCTCCTACTGAAATGGAGATATTATCCGCGATGATTACAACAAATCCAATGATTGACAAGTGGCTATCCGATAACAACGGTGCGAATATGAATATGCTTATCTCGTTATTGAGCAGTTTGGTTGCGGTTTCAGTCAACACGCTTCTTGCGAACGCGCGTTTAGTTGAAGACGGTGATGGATACAAGTTTGATTTCAGTGGCGTTCAAGGTATGCCAACGGCTGATAGTGTTATGATGAGTCAAACACAACTACTCAACACATCATCCAACAATGTTCAGCAAAAAAATATGCAGTTCCAACAAATGGTTCAACTTGCAAATCAAGGTGTAATGCAAAGCATGTTGAATGATGCTATGGCTGACCCCGGATTGATGCAAAATGTTGGTGGTGGAATCGGCTCTTTAGTGCGAGGATTAGCCGGAGGAAGATAATATGGACATGACATCTTTATTTACAACGGTTAGTGAAATGACTAATTTGCGCAAATCTGTTGTTGTTGACATGATAATGGTGCAACTCATTTCTTTGACTCTTGGTTGTTTCATGCTACTGGTGTTCTCCGGTCCATCTATGGAATCAAGGCAGTTGACATGGATAATCGGTGCATTATTCGTCTGTTTCAGCGCGACCGGTATCGTTTACCGCCGCCTCGGACAACAGGGTTGACCATTTACCAATCGGACATTCGCTGTTCAGCAATATTGTTTTCGTTTTGATAAAACAACCACAAAGGCCACATCTATCGTGGTTTCTTTTTGGACAAGATTGACAAATGTTGTAGCGACGCTCTCTTTCTGTCAAATCTGCGCGTTGGTTTGTAATTAAATCAGCCGCGGCTCGCGAAAGACTCTTTGCTGTCCCTATTGAAATTGGTATTCCCGCGACTTTAGGTGCGCGTGATAACCTTTTTCTCATGGAAACACTCTTTTGCTACCACTACTTGGTCTTTGCTATGGCGGAGCGTATATCGCGAGCATCTTGCAAGTTCTGTCAAGACCCCGACCGCGATGGTATTGAAGAAATGATGAAGGCTGGACTCATCACCGCGAAGCAGTTGGACAAAGACAAAGGTTGGCGTGAAGGGACTGCTGACAGGCATTTTCGTAATCATGCCGGAGAATATCACATGGGTAGTAATAGCGAATGTCGTCTTTGCACATCTCCACAGCGAGAAAATCTTGAAATGGCTTACTTCAATGCGAGTATGACTGTTGAAGAAATCGCACAAGAGTTGGATATGCCGGAATCAAGTGTGTATCATCATTTGAAGCATCATCTCAAACCAATTGTGCAAAAAGGTGCGGCTGACATCATCATTGTTGAGGCTGGTAAAGAAATGGACAGCCTAAGAAGTAATTTGGCACGAATCAACGGTGAGTTGGGTCATTTCCTTGATGATGCAGACCGCAATGACCCACAATATGTTCGTAATATCGTATCATTGCATAAAGAAGTGCGCGAAACTGTCAAAGACATCATGAGAGTGCAAGAGCGCGCGGCTGGTAATACTAACGAAACCATGAATGCACAAACGATAAACATACTCAAAGTTGAATTAGCGAAAGAGTCCCCCGAAGTATGGGCGAGACTTCGCGGCAAATTGATTGGAGGTGATGAGTGATGGTAGGTGGACCCGAAGGTAGCACCGCAGGTATGCGATTCAACCCTCGTCAAAGCGCAGAAGAATTGCAAGACGACTCAAATGTTGGTCGTGAAGACTCGGAAGAACGCGCACTTCATGACGCGAAGAAGCGTGAGAAACAAGAGAAACGCGCTAAAATGATGCAAGGTCTTCAACACATGAAAATAAAAATACCTCAAAAGCGCGATGATGAGGAAGACAGCGACATGAAAAGACAGGCCGAGGCTGGTCAAATGTCCGGTCAAGTGGGTCAAAACGAAGCGATTGACGGTGCAAACCCTCGCGGTAGTTTTGGTGGTGGTGCTGGTATGAACATGTTGTTGTCAACTGCACCTTTCATTGACGACGCTTTTGAAATGATTCGTAAAAAGAAAGACGAACCAAAATACGATGATGAGAAACCCAAAAAGACAACAACTATTGACACTGCTTTATCACGAAGACGCGCTAAAAAAGGTAAGCGTAAGAAAAGATTCGGTATGAAAGACACCGAATCATCAAAGCGAAGTCGTAGTAAGAAAAACAAGGCGTTGAAGCCCGGTTATGTTCGTAATCCCGGTGCAATGACGGCGTTAAGAAGCGGTCAAGCACCATACCAAACATTCGGTTTGATGGGTTCACGAAGACCTGCTCCAACAGCACCGCGGTTTTTGACCGTATCATCGGGAAGAAGTCGTCCGCGTGCATCACTCGCTAACCCAAGAACCAAATTGGGACAAGATGTTCGTCAAGAAGTGCGACAAGATACACCAACACAAGATGTCACACCTCCAACACCCACTGTCACACCCGAAGCAAGAATAGCACGCGCACCGCGTGGTTCGCGCGATTCTCGTCCACACAAGAAAGCAGTAAGACAACCAAGAACTGCGATAACACCCGGTGGTAAAGAACTCACAGAAGCAATTGCGTTTGGAGGTGGTGCTTCTGCTATGGCCGCGGGTGGTATTGGTTCAAGTGATGCTATTCTTGCATCCGAAGAGTTCTTGCTTAAGCGCGCACAGAAATTGAAATTAGGCATATCCGCTCGCGACCGTATTGAGTATCGTCAATTGATTGACCAACTCAATCATTTATTGCGCCGAATGATGCGTAAAGAAGACAAATCAATGCAGGGTGCTGATGAGAAATCATCACCTAATACATCGGGTGGACTTTCATCAAATCCCACTGGGGCAACCGAAACAGACCCCGATGATGATGCGACCCGATGGGGCGCACACCCGTATGATTTGTATGTAAGGCGAGGTGGGATAGGTTGAGCGATTACATCCTCAAGGGTAAGGGTGTTTACTACCGCGACGCGGAAGGCGTAATGCATCCTCAATCTTTTCCTCCCGAAGATTCCGACCATGAAAACATATCACATTTTCACATCAACAGCAAAACAGGTCAACCTTTTGCAGAACTTGAAGGTAAAGGGCTGGTAGGTAAGTTTCCTGTGGAAATCGCCGCTGAAATATTAGCAAGAGAATTGATGACACAGGGATATACAGATGAAACAGGCGCGAAAAGAAAGCCAGTATCTATGCAATCAGCGTTGAGATTATCAAAAACTCTCTTCAACAACGCGACCAAGCGTTTCAATGACATCAAAAGAAAAGCCGGTGATGATTTTCACATTCTTCCTATGAAGTTTGATGACAACGGAATACTCAACGACGCTTACAAAAACAATCACTATGGCGGACATCAACCGCGCCGTGTATCAACCGCGCAAAGAAAGACAAGAACAACCGATGGTAAAGTCATCAACAATCATCCACGCAATGAATTGCACCCCGAACTTGGTCAACACCTTGAATCGGCGGCTTTGCATATTGCTGATGAATTACGCGACGAAGCAGAACGAATTGGTGTTCAAACGGAACTCGCGGCAGGGCAGAATGTTTTGGAACCTCAACAAATCACTGACGGTATTACACATAGATACACTTCAAACGACGCTGACCCTACATCAAAAGAGAACACCAAATACCCTAACCACTACAAAGATTTACACGCGCAAACTGCGGCTTATGGACAAATCTCTCCAATGGATATTGTGTCTGTCTTGCCTTCAGACTTTTTCGTTCCGTCAACATCCGGCGGTATGTCAACAAGCATCATGAATCAGTTGATAGAAAGAGGATACGACCAACCAACCGCTCGCTCAATGGCTCGCGCACCAGTCAATCAACTACTATACGGTCGTGGTAAAGATGGTTCACAAACCGGACTCAACAAGGTAGTTCGCAACATGCGCGCTAAATTAGGTATTGACACGAATGACGATATTCATGCCATGTTCAAGAATCATCGTGATAACTTTGCACCACTGATAAGAGGTGGTGATAGGGGAAGAAACCACAAAGCAATTGAAATCATGGCTATGTTAAAGTTGGCTGAACAAATGGGTGTTGACCCAAGCCAATATTCAATGTATCCATCAGCACCAAGCAGTGTCATAAACGGCTGGCGCGATGTTGCCATAGATGAAGGTGGTAAACAAATTGACATGGCCGCTCTTGGTAGTGTTGATGAAGGACATCAAATGCGAGGTAAGTTTTCAAATCAATTTGACCACATGTATGATTCATTCCCCGACCATTTGAGCGGCGGTTCGCTTGCTGACGCTTTACCTGCTCAACCTGTTGTTATTGAAGAACCGATGAGCGACCCACCTCCCCCTGTTACAACACAAGAACCTCTCCCTCAACCACCAGTTGCACAACCGATTGATTTTGGGTTCCGCGACTTATCACAATTCAATCCATTCCCTTCGGGAAGAACATTTACCATGTCCGATGACGACCCGATGGGTGTTATCGCGACCATCATGGAGCGCGTGCAAATGCATGACGCAGGTGGCTCTTTGTTAGTAAAATATGACCCAATGGATAACTACGACATGCACAAATTGGGCCAAAATGTAGGCATGTCAAGTATTGATGTTCGCGCGATTGCAATGTCGCTTGGTGATTGGGGTGTCATAGCGAAATCCTTTAACACTACGCACGATGTGGTTCGCGCTATCAAGAGGTCTTGCGGAGGCGCGCTAAATGGTTGATAATTGGGAAATAGAATGGAATAGTAGCATGATGGAACACGGTCGCGACTTAGGCACAATGGAGTTTATCTTTGCAAAAGGCGGCAACCTCTCGGATATGAACTATGTTATGTTTGACATTCAAGACAACAGTTGGGAACCTCTTATCAAGGCTGTCGCGGAGCGCGACAACTCTCACCCCGACATTATTCGGAAGAATGTTGAACAACCACCGTTTTTCATGGAGCAAGGACAACGCTCCGCTCAACCGTTTTTGGGAACAGGTGTAACAAGTCCTCGTCAAGCAACAAAACAATTCAACACAGCACAGCGAATGGCTAATTTAGAAGAGTATGCTCAAGCAGGTCCCAACGCTACTGCTGGACAGGCATTCCGCGCTGGTAAATACGGAACTGCCGCAGGTAAAGGTCTTGCCGCCGCAGGTCGCGGTATTATGCGGGGTGCGCGAGGCGCACGCGATTACATGAGGGACACAGCCGGACCCGCTATGGCTTCTGCTGGTCGCAAAATGGGCGAGATGGGCGGTCGTGCGCTTCAAGCAGTCAAAGACAGCGGTATGGGCCAGCGTATGAAGAACTTCATGAGTGGCGCAGGTCGCGCAATTAGCGATTTACGACATGCGCCAGCCGCGGCAAAACAATCATTCAAACAAATGGGAGCCGCAAGTGAAGACGAGGCTCGTCGTTCAGCACTTGAAGGCGGTCTTGGTCGCGGACAGCAAGAACTTGAAACCGCGGAAGGCAGGTATGTTCCGGGTAGTCAAGGCTTTGATGCAAACATGGACCGAGCGCGAGCAAGCATAAGTCAAGGACTCGCTCGCGATTTCCGTATCACTCCAAGAGTTCACACAAAAGGTAAGAACAAAGGAAAACCGATGGAATCAGTTGAAGATGCTATGCGCCGTGAAATACAGGAAATTGGTGCAAGACGCGCTGAACCAAAAGAAGGTTTCTTCGCTGGTATGAGGCGACGCGGTGACGAGCGACGAGAGGCGGCACGCGCACAACGAGAAGGTGATGCGTTTGCTCCATCCAACATCGTGCCGGAAGAACCAGTGATGCCCGAAGCACCCACACCCGAAGCAGAAGCGGCGGCTCGTTCCGATGCGAAACCTTCAACGACAGCACCACCGATTGAGTTCGGACCCGAAACAACAGCACCACCGGACACAGGTGTAGTTGACCCAATTCCAACCACCGGCGACCTATTCGTTGACGACGAAGGCGAAGTCGTAAACCCAGCACAAATGGAAACCGCTACGGCGACTGAACCAACAGCAGGGCAAAGATTTGCTGGTGAGGCTGGTATGAAATTAGGTGCAACCGCAGGTGATAGAGTCGCGAGTGGATTAGATAAGATATTGGAACAACACGGAAAAACACCATTCGCTGACCGCGAAGCGGCAATGCAAGCCATGTTGCAAGGCGGTGTAGGAACGGAAGGTATGACTACCGCTGGTAAGTTCGGCGGTAAAACAGCAAAGGCTGTTGAAGCGGCTTTAACACAAATGTTTGGACCCGCGAAAGCAAAAGCGATTGTTCAAGCCGCGGAGCAAGGTAATCCCGAAGCGAAAGAAATTGTTGAAGAAGTCGCTGAAAGTGGTGGTAAAAAGGCACCGATGATTGAGTTTGGCAACATGACAATGAGTGAAGACACTCATGAAGCCTCATGGGATTCACTGCTCAAAGGATTAGATATTAGGTGATGATGTGTGCAGTCGTTATCACTTGAAGCAATTGAGGAAATTGACTTTGAGGTAGCGAAGCGTGACTTCAAGTTCTTCTTTGAAGAAATACTTGGGTTTCAACTATCTTGGCATCATGAACAGTGGTTCAACAATCTTGAGTCGCGCAAAAGATATTGTGTAAAAGCGGCGCGTGACCACGGTAAATCAACACTGTTTCTCGGCTACATGCTGTGGAAAACAGCGTTTAACCCAAAAACAAAAGCGGTGCTGATTTCACACAGTCTTCACCAGTCTATTCACCACATGCGCACACTCAATGATTTGATTGATGGTGTGCCGTTTCTCGCGAAAATGAAAAAAGCGGATTCTTGGTCAAAGACATTTTTTGGTTTTACTAACGGTTCCAACATTAGCGCGAAGTCGGTCGGGGGTGCCATCCGTGGTATTCACCCCGACCTCATTCTATGCGACGACATTCTGTGGGGAACAACTGACACAGAACTTGCTCGCGTCGCATCATGGTTTTACGAAGTCCTTGTCCCGACACTCCACCACACCTCAAAACTGATGATAGTCGGGACACCTTTTACTCCAACCGATTTATACACAGAACTTGAGAACCGCGACGGGTATCTTGTTGAAACATACCCGGCTATCAATGTCAAAGGTGAAGCATTGTGGCCCGAACGCTGGGATTTGGAATCTTTAGATGCGCGCAGAAATGATATGCCAGCAATTGCGTTTGCTCGCGAATATTTGTGTGAGCCAATGGATGATGTGTCAAGTCTGTTCCCATCAACCATTTTGCAAGCCGCTAAAGATTCATCACTCAAGTTGATTGAGCGTGAAGTTGGCGACCCCGATGACCAATACTTCATTGGTTGGGACCCGGCTATTTCAAGCGACCGAGCCGCCGACTACACCGTGATGGTAGTGCTTCGTCGCCCATCCACCAATCCCGAATTACTTGAGTTGGTTCACGCGATTCGTCGTAAGAACATGGACTTCCGCACACAGATTACCGAGATACAAAGACTCAACGCGAAGTTTAACCCCGATGTTATTGAACTTGAAGCAAACAACTTCCAGCGTGTTTTTGCAACTGAACTTCGCGCTGATACAGATTTACCAATCAAGACTTTTATTTCCACACGCCAACGCCGTGAGTCGCTTCTCATGGGTTTGGTGTTGCGCTTTGAGAAAGAGCAAATCCGTTTGCCGTGGGGTGATGACCGTTCTCGCACGCTGATGTCCGAACTTGAGCGAGAGTTGCTTATGTTTGGTATGAGCAAGAAAGGTCGGCTTGACAGCATCGGTAGGCACGATGACTTTGCTATTGCTCTCGCGTTGGCGCATTGGGCGACCACGGAGTTCCGTGAGCGCATAGTGGACTTGGATGAAATAATGGCGGGGTTGTTAGATTGAGCGATTGGTGGGCTGTTTTGAAAGAGGGTCGCGAAGTCCAATGCCCTAAATGCAACCGCATGTTTTATGGTGAAAATGCTTTACAAAACCATCACTGTGTGCCTAATACACCGG
>Ga0160422_10000916_pt1 | contig 18213 bp, 15 predicted proteins | sample Fk160mmetaG_FD_108192 | JGI IMG/M metagenome (GOLD analysis project Ga0160422, IMG submission 108192) | Marine microbial communities from the Central Pacific Ocean - Fk160115 60m metaG | ecosystem: Environmental > Aquatic > Marine > Oceanic > Photic zone | place: The Central Pacific Ocean... | reverse complement strand
TTTATTTCGATCAGCGCCGGTGATCGGCTCGAGTCCACTATGGCGGCGTTTGGTTCAGGTGCTGTCCAGCAATCGATTGGTAGCGATTGCCTAAACGTGGATATCGGGGGTGGCACGACCAAAATCTCACGCTGTGTCGACGGAAAGATTACTGAACTGACGGCAATAGAGGTCGGTGGGCGGATCCTCCAGTTCACTGCTGATGGGGCGGTTGGACACGCGGAACCTAACCTTGGTCTATATACTAGCGATCGACAACTGCCTGAGTATGGAACTGCGTTGGAGAGCCAAGAGCTTGAGCAGATCGTCGATCGGATGGCGAACACGATCTGCGATACAGTCCGCGGTCGGGATATGGGTGACGCGTTACGGCTTCAGTCGATTAGCGAGTTCCCCGCCAGCGGGACCGTTGTGTTGAGTGGTGGGGTAAGTCAATGGATCACGGCAACTAAACCGACAGACGCTTGCGACGATTTAGGGGAGCGGCTGGCACTAAAAACGCGAGACTTGCTCCAAGACACGGGCTACACGATCAGGATTGCAAATGACCCGATTCGGGCAACTGTTTTGGGTGCTTCTCAGCAGCGGATGCAGGTCAGTGGTAATACCGTGTTCATCTCCGATGAGCGTCTGCTACCGATCCGGAACGCACCAGTATCTCTGGTTACTGTGCCAGCGGACGACTTTGATCAACAGATGATCACGGAGTTGGTGAAGGAATCATTATCAAAGGCGCTTTTTGATGGGGATCACGGGCTGCGGGTACTCGGTATCGACTGGCTCGGGTCACTGACTTACTCACGAGCTGATGCGTTCTGTAATGGGGTGATCGAGGGCCTGAGGGGCCTCAATACGCCGATCACCCTGCTACTTAAGCAGGACATCGCTGGGTTGATAGGGATTCATTTTGTTGAAGAGCTCAACTACGGGAAGCCTGTGATCTGTCTCGATGGACTGGACCAGGTTGATTTTGACTTTGTTGATATCGGTGAGGTCATCAACCAGACCGGATTGGTCCCGGTGGTCGCGAAGTCTATCCTGTTCAATAGTGGCTCGAAGTTAAACTAGGGGAACCCAAATGAATCACATAACCATCGGTTCGGACACGGTGCCTCGGCTTGGGTATGGATGCATGGGACTCACCCAGGCCTACCAGCCTGTCTGGCCTGACAAGGCGAAGGCCTTACTCCAAATAATCGCTAATGAGGGTCCGGTGATGTTTGATACCGCCGCAACCTATAGCGGCGGCAAGAATGAGATCCTCGTGGCTTCCGTATTGAAGACAACGCGGGACCAAGTGTTTCTGGCGTCAAAAGCCGGTATGTATAAGAACCCAGACGGGTCTCGCGAGATTGATGGTGACCCGGACAGAATCATCAGGAGCTGTGACGAGAGTTTGTCGCGACTTGGTATCGATGTCATTGACCTATTCTACCTGCACCGGGTCGACCACCGAATCCCGGTCGAGGAATCCGTAGGGGCAATCGATCAGCTCATTTCGCAGGGCAAGGTCAGATATGCTGGGCTTTCAGAGGTAAGTCAGTCAACCCTCGAGCGAGCCAGGTCGGTGACCACGATCCATGCGTTGCAGTCCGAGTACTCGTTGTGGTCGCGTAGGGTGGAGGACGATATCCTTTACTATTGTCGAGATCATGGGATCACTTTCGTTGCTTATAGTCCCGTCGGTAGGGGTTTTCTAGCGGGTGGGGTTCGTAAGATGATCCAACTCTCAGAACGCGATATCCGTCACGGGATGCCGCGATTCCAAGGTAATGCGTTCGAGAACAACTTGAGAGTTCTGGAGCAGGTTGAGTTGCTTGGGCTCCGTTGGGGGATGACCTTAGCGCAGGTCTGTTTAAACTGGTTATGGTCCCGGGGCGAGCATGTCGGCGCGATCCCCGGTACCACAAATTTGTCGCACTGGCGGGGTGATCAGGGCGCTACAAGTCCCCTCTCGGAGGACCAGGTGACCGAGCTCGAGGAGTTGTTTCAGAATTACCGCTTCGAGGGCGAGCGTTATGCCCCGGCCAAGCTAGCCCAGCTCGATTCAGAAAGATCAAACTAACTCACGAATCACCCCAAACATGATTCTGAATTGGTCCGTTCTGATAATTCGTAGCATCCTTCGTTGATAAATTTTATTTAACTGGAGTCCTGATCGTGGAAATAGACGCGCGTTTTAAGGTTACTGAGCAACTCGATGGGAAGATGTTGATCAACGGAGAGCTGCGGGGTTCGGGGTGCGGACACTGGTTAGACTCTCGGTGTCCGGCTACGCAGGAACTGATCGGGCGCGTCCCCAACGCCTCTGCTGAAGAGATGACAGAAGCAATCACTGCAGCCAAAGACGCGTCAAAGGCATGGGGTAAGACGACACCGAAACAACGTGTGGCTTTGATCGAAGAGATCGCCGAACGGCTCGAGGACCGGGCCGATGAGTTTGCGAAAATTGAAGCACTGGATACTGGGAACACGGTCGGACCAATGACTAATGACGTCCACAAGGCCGTGGAGCGGATGCGTTTCTATTGTGGCCTCGCCTACGAGCTCAAGGGTATGACCGTGCCCTCGACACCAGAAAATATCCACCTTACTCTCAGGGAACCGTATGGGGTGGTCGGACGTATCATCCCATACAACCATCCGATTGGGTTCGCAGCGTCGCGGATCGCCCCCGCTTTGATCGCGGGAAACACGATCGTTGTGAAGCCGTCAGAACAGGCACCACTGTCGGCGAGCTTGTTGGCTGAGATATGTGCGGAGGTGGCGCCGCCTGGTGTTATTAATATCGTGACCGGTGACCGCACCACGGGTGAGGTATTGGTCAGAGATCCCCGAGTAAAACGGATAGCATTTATTGGTTCTGTGACGTCCGGTATGGCGATCCAAAAGGCCGCCGCAGAGTCTGCGGTTAAACATGTCAGCCTTGAACTTGGCGGCAAGAATCCGTTTATCGTGTGTGAGGACGCGAATCTCGACGAGGCGATTATTGCGGCAACCAATGGTATGAACTTCGGCTGGCAGGGGCAGTCTTGTGGATCGACAAGCCGGTTGATCATACACCGTTCTCAGTATGACGAACTTAGTCAAAAAGTGGTGGAGCGGGTCAAACAGGTGAAGGTAGGCCATCCATTGGATACTTCTATTAAGATGGGTCCGGTTGTGTCTGAGGCCCAGTACCAGAAGGTCCTAAGTTACATACAGATAGCGAAGGATGAGGGCGCAGAGCTTTTGCTGGGCGGTAATGAGATGAAGATAGACGGTTGTCCCGGAGGCTATTTTGTGGAGCCAACTGTATTCGGTAACGTCGCCTCAAAAATGCGTATCGCACAGGAGGAGGTCTTCGGTCCAATCATGAGCTTGATGCCCTACAATGATCTGGACGAGGCTGTCGAGATCGCAAACTCGACGACATACGGTCTGACCGCGGCGGTTTGGACTAACAACTATTTTACGGCGATGGAACTGTCCCGCAGCATCGAGGCAGGCTATGTCTGGATCAACGGAGTCGGAAACCATTACCGAGGGCTGCCATATGGCGGCTACAAGAACTCGGGAATCGGTCGCGAGGAGGGCCTCGACGAGATGCTAAGTTATACTGAAGTCAAGTCTCTAAACTTTGCTATGGGTCAGGCCGATAGAGCCAAGAATAGTTGACATGGCCCAGTAAGGTGCAATCTTTGGTTGTAATCCACATAGGGAATAAAAAGTGAAGCAAGCTCAACCGAGAAGTGGGGCCTCTTCCCACTTCACCGTCACCCTGCTGATAATTAGACCTTAGATTAATAAAATTCGGTTTTGTTTCCGATTGTCGTGTCGACGTGGTAAGCCTACCGTTAGTATTAGCCTTATACGTTGACTCAATAAATGAGCTGCTCTATGAGTCATCGAAGAACACAAGGTCACCGCTTTAAAAACACTAAAACTAACTGAGGAATGGTTATGAAATTTACACAGATAAAATCTAGGCTGGCCACATGCCTCGCGGCCAGTTTTTGTATGCTGTTTGCGACACAATCGTTGGCTGAAGATTGGTCGAAGGTCGAGGCTGCGGCTAAACAGGAAGGCAAGTTACTTGTTTATTCCACCACGAGTAGGACAGCGAAGGCTGCCAAGGCGTTCTCTAAGTCAACAGGTATCGCAGTGGAGGTCGTGAGGCTAAAAGAACAGGAGTTGATCACTCGCTCGTATCAGGAGGCGCAGTCTGGAGTTCATAAAGTCGATATGGTTGTTGGCGAGGACTGGCCCGCCGCTCGAGAGTTGCTTAATAACACAGGCTATTTCGTAAACTATGTTCCCCCCACCGCAAAAAAATTGTTCGCCAAGAAACACCAAAATCCTTTAGTTCTCGGTTATATCAACCGGGTGTTTGGGTATAACACAGAGAAGCATCCAAACGGAGACCCATTGAAGAGTGTTTGGGATCTCACGACCGATGAATATAAAGGCCGGGTAATGATTCGCGATGTCGCTATAACGGGCGAGCATCAGAACGCATTGACAGAGTGGGTGCGTAGAAGCGGTGATCTCGAGGCCGCGTACAAGAAGCGATTTGGAAAGTCTCTTGAGATGACCGAAGCTAATGCTGGTCTAGAGTTCATCAAACGACTTTTGCAAAACGACGCCATCATTATGACATCGGACACGAAAATTGCGGCTGCTGTTGGGGCCAAAGGCCAAGAGAAGCCACCGTATGGGATGTTTTATGTTTACTCGAAGCATCGCGACATCAAAAAGAAAGATCTAGCGTTAAGCGACAGCCGAAAAATTGATCCGACCCTAGGGTATATGTATCCGATCGTGCTTCAGTTGTCCGCAAATGCTCCAAACCCGAACGCAGCCAAGATGTTTATGGAGTATCTTGGAACCATTGAGGGCTTTGCACCTTGGGCTAAGTCTCCTGGTGTCTACACACCGAATCCTAATCAGGTACCATTCGATGGAGACATGCCATTGGCTTGGTGGGAAGAACGGATGTGGCTATATGACCTCGACTACGCGGCGGCCAATCGCGGTAAGGTACTCGACGTGTGGCTTAAATATGCCCAGCGTTAAAATACCGTTTGGTATCAGATTTCTGCCTTAGGATATCTGGCTATCAACGTCTGTCGGTCCAGAACGAGATTCTGGACCCGCCCGACATCGACTTAGAAAAAACCTGTTGTTGTATTAATGTTTCTAACGCTCAACCGCTGGCGGTTTTATGTAACACCCGAAAGGGTTCTCTCGGTCTGCTTTATCGTCCTTTTGGCGTACTTGGTCGTTGTGCCTTTGTTCATGATGGTCCAAGAAACTTTTATTGTTCATCCTCTCGAACGGTTTCAAATTCCAGGCTCGAAGGTCAACGATTTCACGTTGGCGCATTGGTATCGATTTTTCATTAGTGAGAGCGCTTACACCTTCTTTTATCGACCGCTAGTAAACACTCTGATTATTTCTTTCGGTCTCTCATTTTTGGCGTTACTGATCGGTGGCGCTCTGGCATGGTTGGTGGTCCGCACCGATATGCCGTTAAAAGAGACGATTTCTAATTGGGCCGTTGTTCCCTATATTTTGCCTTCTTGGACCCTAGCTCTGGCTTGGATCTCCCTGTTTAAAAACGATCGGATTGGTGGCGAAAAAGGGATTGTTTCCGCACTTACTGGATTTGAACCACCGGACTGGTTCGCTTATGGCCTTTTTCCGATAACTATCACGCTAGCTCTTCATTACTTCCCGTTTGCCTTTTTGCTGATCGGCGGCGCGTTGCGGAACATTGATGCGCAACTTGAGGAGTCCGCCAGTCTGGTCGGTGCGGGACGTCTAGCGATTATTCGGAGGATAACTATTCCGTTAATTGTGCCATCGATCATGGCAGCGTTCTTACTTTCATTCGCTCGGGGACTCGGAACGTTTGGTACGCCGGCGTTCTTGGGCGGGCCGGTTCGGGAGTTTGTATTGTCCACATCGCTTTATGGAAACCTCATCGGTCAGCGACCTGGGCTAGGTTATTTGGCTGCGTTAGTGATGATAGTTATAGGCATGCTTGTCCTCTACATGGATCACAGGATGGTAGGAGCCAGGAAGAGTTTTGTGACTGTTGCGGGAAAGGGCGCAAGGCTGGGACTGATCGAACTCGGAAGGTGGCGCTGGGCGTTGGCTGGATTCATTTTGTTTTTCTTGTTCTCGGTGATCGTCGTGCCGCTAGTAGCGCTCGCGATTGATACCGTGATGCTGATACCTGGGGTGTATTCGTGGGAAAATTTAACACTTCATTACTGGGTCGGGGAGGCGAGTTATTCGATCGGATTGGGCACCGGTGAAGCCGGGATACTTAAAAATCCGCAAATACTCTCCGCACTTAAAAACACCTTCAGTCTTGCCTTTGTGGTCGCGGTCGTCACCTGTTTGATGGGGATCTTGGTCGGATACGCGATCGTTAAGCGACGGGGTACCTTCATATCAAAGTGTCTGGATCAGATATCCTTCCTGCCTTATCTGATCCCATCGATTGCTCTAGGGGCTACTCTTCTGGCGATGTTTGCTGTGCCAAGGGGACCAATTCCGTCTCTGCATGGATCGTTCTTGTTGTTGGTAATTGTTTGCTCGATCAGTGCTCTACCTTATGCCGTCAAGGCTGGTATCAGCGCGATGAGGCAGATCGGAGGGGAGCTCGAGGAGGCCGCCCTGATGGCTGGGGCGGGGTGGTGGACACGTATGCGGAAGATCATTGTACCGATCCAGAAATCGACTTATTTTGCGGGGATGCTGTTGCCATTTATTTCAGTCACGAGGGAGCTGTCGCTTGTGATACTGCTGGTTACTCCGACCACCCAGTTGGCCACGACAATCTCTTTATTGTTCACCGATCGTGGTTGGTACCCGTACACGAACGGGATTGTCTTTATATTGACCGTGGTCGTCGTGGGCTGCACCGTGTTAAGCCGCCGCGTGATGGGAACCAGCTTAGCTAAAGGTTTGGGAGGATAAATGCCAGATATAGTGCTCGATAAAGTTTCGAAATCGTTTACCAAACAGACCCATGCTGTCGAGGATCTATCGTTGGTGATCCCAGACGGTTCGTTTACGACTTTGTTGGGCCCGTCCGGTTGCGGGAAAACGACAACGTTGCGAATGATTGCTGGCTTGGAGCAGCCAACCTCAGGCGAGATCATCATAGGCGATTCGGTAGTGTTTTCTGGGAAGACCGGTGCCTTTGTTGCCCCTGCTAAAAGGGACCTGGGCTTGGTCTTCCAGAGCTACGCTCTGTGGCCACATTTTACGGTCGCCGAAAATATTACGTTTGGATTAGAAATTAATTCCGTGGGCAAGAAAGAGATGAATAAGAGGCTTGATGAGATAGCTTCTGCTTTAAGGCTTGATTCCTTGCTGGAACGTTACACCAGTGAATTATCTGGCGGACAACAACAACGGGTCGCTATCGCGCGAGTTCTAATAATGGAACCGTCCGTTCTTCTGTTGGATGAGCCCTTGTCGAATCTTGATGCGACGCTACGAATGGAGATGCGGGCAGAACTCAAGCGACTGCATCGTGAGACGGGAGCGACCATAGTTTACGTCACACATGATCAGCTAGAGGCACTCACGATGTCGTCACACATCGCACTTCTCGAGGCTGGCGAGCTTCAGCAATTCTCGGCTCCTCTGGAAATATACGAGCGGCCCGCAAACAGGTTTGCCGCTGATTTTTTAGGTAGCCCAAGAATTAATTTTGTCGATGCCACCGTGGATCAGAACACTTTGAGCTGGGGTGGAGTGACGATTCAATTGCCTAACTGTCCGAAAAAGGATGTCGGCCCGCGTGTGAGCCTCGGTTTAAGGGCTGAGGAATTCGGTTTGAGCAGGACTTGCGGACCGGGAATGGTCGAGGGGCGGGTCTTGACCGTGTTACCGACAGGCGCTGATTGGTTCTATCAGGTGCGGGTAGCGGCCGAGGTGATAACCATTCGGCATAATGCTGAGACTCCTTTTGAATACCAGGACACTGTTTACGTAGAGATCCGTTCGAAGTCTCTAAAGATATTTGATGATGCGGGAGATGCTGTTCTGTGAGCCGTGTTTGTATTCGGTTAGTGGCTGTAAATATCTAGGTTTAGTTGTAAAGGTTGACTTTTTATCTGTACGGTCAGAACAGGGATTGCATAATCTGCGATCTAAGATTTGATGACCGCAAACGAGTAGGGCCTGAGTTGGAAAACAGAAAACACTTTTTTTATTTAAATCTCGGTCATTTCTTGGACCACTTCTTTTTATTAATCTTCGCTACGGCGGCAGCACTGGCGCTTATCCACGACTGGGGAATGTCCTACGGTCAGCTGATACCGTACTCGATGGCCGGCTTTATTGCTTTTGGTTTATTTTCCTTACCGTCAGGCTGGCTGGCAGATCGATGGAGCCGTGAGGGCATGATCTGCATATTTTTTATTGGTATCGGCATGGCAAGCGTGGGTGCCTCGTCGGCACAGTCGCCACTTGGTATCGCGTTCTGGTTATTCATTCTTGGAGTGTTTGCCTCGATATACCACCCGGTCGGACTGGCACTTATTGCGAAGGGCGGCCAGAAAATGGGCAGAGATATCGCAGTTAACGGTGTTTGGGGAAATATGGGGGTTGGGTTTGCGGCATTTCTGACCGGTCTGATGATCGATTATGTGGGCTGGCGCGCCGCGTTCTGGTTACCAGGGCTGATCTCGATAGGCATTGGTGTCCTCTATTTCGTGGATTTTAGGGAAAACATATTGGTCAAACCCAGAGGTGGTAATGCCTTGGTAACGCCAGAGATAAGCTTTATGGGTAACAATGACGAGCAACTAAGGCGTCTTGTGATCAGGGTTGCGCTCATCATATGTTTTACGACGGCCATTTCAGCAATTATTTTTCAGAGCACCACTTTCGCCCTCCCTAAAGTCTTTGACGAGCGTCTTGGGATGATCTCTGATTCGGCGTCAGGGATTGGGTTCATGGCACTTTTGGTTTTTGCGGTTGCGTCATTTGCACAACTAGTGGTCGGTCAAATGCTGGACAGGATCGGCCCGAAAAAGGTTTTTTTAGCCGTTTCTTCTCTGCAACTGGTTTTTTTCATCATGTTTGCGGGTCAATTTGGCTGGATGGCTCTGTTTGTCGCTACTTTATTTATGCTTGGTGCGTTTGGGCAGATACCAATAAATGACTATGTGATTGGAAAAATGGCCAAGTCTGAATTTAGGGCGTCGATTTATGGGGTGCGTTTTGTCATAAGCTTCGCGGTCTGGGCTGTCGTTGTGCCGCTAATATCGTTGGTACACCAGGACTATGGTTTCGATATTCTTTTTTACATTCTTGCGGCCTGCGCCTTGGCCATTTTTGTTGCCGCTTCAATGCTTCCTAAAAACTTGCCGAGCCCGGTCCCTGCCTAATTTCGTGAGGTGATCGGTTTTATAAACCCAGTATCGCCGTCACAATATCTCCGGGTATCGTTAATAGTACTGCGCCTAAAAGTGAGACCCCGATCCCGATCCATATCCAGATACCGAAAAGCTCGGTTGTTGGATTAAAAATCTTACTAAAGATCACCCTAAAGATGGTCGACGTCCTCTGCATTGGAGACACAATGTAAACCGGTGCTAGCGCGAGCGCGACATACCGAAGCCCCTGGGACAAGAATACGAATACGGCCGAGAGAATAAAAAACGGTATATTTTTCTTATCGGTCGCCCTGATCTCACTGGTCAATCCGAACGCGAGGACGATCACAAGGAGCACCAGCGATGCGGCTACGTGACCTAGAAAGGCACCGTAAAGCGCCAGTTGCCAGGTGCTGACCTCGAGGGCGAGTGCGATCAGAACCGGGCTGGCGCCATAGCAGACGGAGCTTGTGATCCCGTACGCGTATCCTTCCAATAGCTTGAACTCGAACTCAAGCTTCTCGACCTTACTCTTTTTCTTTTCCTTGGCCACCGCCAGAGGTCCCATCGTTAGGAGGATGATGCCTATCCACCCTAGCCAGTTGATGGACTCACCGAGTACCAAAATCGCGAGCACCACCGACACAACAACCGTGAACTGTTGGATCGGTCCGCCGATGTTGGCTCCGACTGCCTTGGTGCACTTGTAGTTGGTATATCGGCCGACTAAGAAGTGCACTATCCCCGCGCCGATGAAGTACGAGGCCCCGGTCCAGTCGAGGGCCTCGATATCTTCGGATGTGAGCAGGGCGAGGGACGTAATTCCAAAAAAAAGTGCGCCGAGGGGGAGGGTGAAACTGAGGCCTTGGAGTGCCGTACCCGTTAGCACCCCCCGCCGCATCATGACTGCATTGAATCCAAAAAACGCCGCACTCAGGAACGACAGGAGCGACCCCAGTATGATCATCAGGCGTTAACTTTCTCTGCGATCAGTTTTCTTACCCAGTCCGAATCAATGTTGGTATCAGCTACATATTCCGGTGCATTCTCTAGTTGCTCAAGGTCATTAAGACCACACATTGAGTAGACACGATTGGTAGCAGATATGAGGCGTGCAGGACGCTCAGGGTCCCCGTTGAAGTGCTGATGTATGGTATTTGGCGGGATATATATCACGTCCCCGGCCTCCCACTCGAATTTTTTGATCTCATCCTGCGCCTTCCAGTGATAGGTATCTGTTATTTCCACATCACAGTCCTGGTGGAGGTCGTAGCCGTAACCTTCGAGAACGTAGAGGCACTCTTCGGCGAGATGTCTGTGCTTTCCGGAGCGGCTTCCTGGAGGAATGATCTGCATGTAGGCGTCTACCGTTTCCATTCTCGTATTCATTTGCTCGTTGATCAGGTGCTTCAAAATGCCTTGTGGTGACAACTCCCAGGGCATGTCGCTTGGATGAACGACTTTTTTCCGTTTTGCGTTCCTTTCGTCAGCAGTAAGGGCCTCATGAAGCACATCATGATATTTCAACATATTTTCTGAGCCATCCAGCCAGAACTTGGATTCTTGCCATGCCATTATTAGTAACCTCCTTCCAGGTGGTTATAGTCGGTCTCCTCCTCGCGAGGCTCAAATCCTTCTTGTCCCGGCACCGGATCCTTGCGTCGCGCCTCTACTGTCTGCTGGAAAAGCATATTAAGGAACAAATACATCGGTTTGGTTTTTATCACCAGAGCCCTGGCTGGTTCCGTTTCACTGGCATTGAAGTGCTGATGGACACAGTTGTTGTGGACGATCGCAATATCTCCTGCGCTCCAGTCATACCGGATATTGTCGTGGATCTCGTAGCCTTGGCCATCGAGAATATAAAAAGCGGCCTCGTTCACGTGTCCGTGTTTCTGTGACTTTCCGCCAGGGCTGTATTCCTCTAGGTGCAAGTGGAACGTCTGTGTTATCCCGTCTTTGGGCTCGACGTAGTGACGTGAGTAGGCCTGAGGACCGTCAACCATCTTAAGGTCCTTGGCTTTGCGAACTCGTGGTTGTGACCTGAGTCGCTCGAGTTCCTGCTGCAAGTTATACGCACCCTGAACACCGCGCACAAAAATGCGGTCGGTTTGGTCGTGGTATCGAGTCATCTTGTATCTCCAATCTCTCGAGAACTGTGGGGAATCATTTGCGTAGGCTATAATCTAGTCAACACTTGTTTTGGACTGAAAGATTAAAACTGTATCGGCTTAGGACGGTTTTAATCATGACTGGGCCCAAACATCCTGTGCAATTCTATCGTTTTCGGAATAAACAGTACGGATGACTCGTTTCACGTTGTATAGCTGGCTCGTCGGTTTCGCTGGGGGGTTTTGTCTTTTTTATGAACAGGTTCCTCTGGCCTGGTTGCTTGGGTCAATGGTCGCCGCATCGATAGCGGCCGTGGCTGGGCTTAGGGTCGACACCTACACACCACTGACACCATGGGCGCGCTGTGTGTTGGGAGCGATGGTGGGTACTGGCTTTGATGCCATCACACTGAGTGAGTTTCTTTCCTACTGGAGTACCCTGGTCATTGTTCCAGTTTTCTTAATACTGGCTACCTCGATTAACTTCCATGTTCTCAGGCGGGCGTTCCACTTTGATGGGCTCACAGCGATGTTTTCTGCGCTTCCTGGTGGGATGGTAGAGATGGTAACGAGTGGCCGTGATATGGGTGCCGACGTCAAGACCATGACCATCATTCATCTGATGCGTGTCGTGATTATTGTGATAGGTGCGTCTGTCCTCGGTCTCTATGTCGGGGTCCAGGACTTGCGGATGCAGACACCGGCTCTTGACCATTCTGAGCACATTCTGATGCATCTCGTACTTGGATTTATTGGCTGGAAATTGTTTGCTTACTTCAAGATCCCCAGTGCCCCCTTGCTGGGCCCCATGTTTCTGGTCGCGGGCCTACAAGGGTTTGATGTCCTGCACCTAGAGCTCTTCACGCCATTGCTTATATTTGCACAGGTCGCGATCGGGATTGATATCGCTCGTGCGTTTTGTGGGGTCTCGGTCGCCTCCATGAGGCAGGCATTTGTCGCGGGTATCTTAAGTGTCTTGATAATGCTCTGTGTTCTCTGCATTTGTGCATTCTTGGTGTACGTTACTGAATCGAACATTCCATGGGTTCAGATTGTGCTTTCCTTCATGCCCGGTGGACAGACAGAGCTCGCTCTGTTGGCATTCGCATTGAAACTGGATCTGACATTTGTTGTTACTCACCAAATTTTTCGGATTGCTTTGATCATGTTCTCGCTCCCTCTTCTACTGGCGGGCCTCAGACGTTTGAGTCAGACCCGTGGATAAGGAAAAAATTTTCTACTTCGCGTCAGGTTTTATGGCCCTAGGTCTTGTCCCTCTGACCGCGGTAATCGTGCCACTGTACGCGCTAGGCATCGGAGCCAGTCCGGCTGAGATTGGAATAATTATGGCGATGCGGTCACTGCTACCATTCCTGCTCGCGATCCCTGGCGGGGCGATGGTTGATCGCTACGGTGTCCGATTTATGGTCACCCGGCTGGCTCTCGCCTGTGCCGTGCTTTCTCTAGCCTATCCATTTGCGACGAGTGTGTTTCACCTTGTTCTTCTGCAGCTTGTTTTCGGTGCGTGCCAGTCATTCTGTTGGATCGGCGTTCAGACAGGTATCGGGAAGACCTACCGGGGGGACCCGGTCGTCACAAGCCACTTGGGTTTTTGGAGTATGGGTGGAACATTTTTCGGTCCGTTTATCATCGGATTCATCTGGGATCACTTAGGGGCCGATTCGACCTTTGTGGCGACCGCTCTATGGTGCGCCCTAATGAGTATCCTCGCATTGCAGTTAACTCAGGAAGTCGGTGGCGGCGATAGAGCCGGATCCAAACGACAGGCTATGAAGGGTGACTATAGTCAGGCCGTCCAGCTCCTTCGAGATCCAATCGTAGTCTATATTGTTGCCTGCTCGTCTATCCGCCTCGGTGCAGTTTCGCTGCAGACCAGCTTTGTGCCAGTGTATCTTGCGGAGCTCGAGTTTAGTGCGACCCAGATCGGCGTGTTAATCGGTGTAAGTGCGATATCCTCTGCTTGTTCTGCGTTCCTTCACACCATACTTTCGAGGACCTGGAGCTCTGAAAAGGTCCTCGGTGTATTTATCGTGGTAGCTTTAATCGCTCTATCTGCGATGTCACTGACAGATTCGTACGCGGTCCTCGCTTTTATGAACATAACCATGGGACTAGCGGTAGGGGTTACCCAGCCCGCTATGTTCTCTGTCCTTGGTGCCAAGATATCCAAGAACATTCAAGGCCTAACTGTCGGTTTGCGGACTAGTTCGAACCGTTTTGCGACATTCCTCATACCTTTGTTTGCTGGTTTAATCGCTGGTATTTTCAGTACTCAGTGGACATTCCTGATTGTGGGTATGGTGCTTTTGGGTCTGATGCTTGTGACTTTGTGGATTGCGAGGGAACGGCTATAGTGTGTCCATACGCTGACTATATCGAGCCAATAACAAAATCAGATAGCCTATTGCTGGACTGTCGTAATCTATGAAGTGTACGGTGCTTAGAGCATCAGATTAGTTGGTGGCTAATAATTATAAAACTCAAGGAGAGTAAGCATGCGTTTTCTTACAGCACTCGTTGCTTTGGGTCTGATCGCTTCGGCGCCTGCACAAGCAGCATTCCCTGAAAAAGATATTACGATAGTGATCCCTTATGGGCCAGGTGGTGGATTTGACACACTGACACGTAAGCTTTCACCTTATATCGAGGAGTATTTTAGAGAAAAATCGGGCAAAAGCTTTAACAAGATTAAAGTCGTACCGAAAAATATGCCTGGTGCATCTGGCAAGAAGGCAGCCGTATATACCGCTAAGCAGAAACCTAACGGATATACTGTTCAAATATTTAATATCCCAGGCCATGGACTACCTTACATCAAGGGAGAAAATCCGGGCTATGACATCGAAGGCTACAGCTGGCTGAACCGCGTGGGCGGAGACAGCTACGTCGTAGTGGTCTCCAAAGAGGGTCCATATAAAAAGCTTGATGATCTGGTCAACAAGTCCGGTGACTTAAAGATCCCTGAGCAAGGGCCCGGATCAACCTCAAACATGGCCAACAGGATTACTTGGTCGACTCTTGGCAAAGGTGGTGAATACATCTACGGATACAAATCATCTAGAGACTACACCACTGCGGTGCTTCGTGGCGATGGCGATGTCACGATGTTGGCGTCTGGCTCTGCAAAGAGATACAACAAGGGTGGCGATTACAATATTCTCGCGCACTTTGCAGACGAAGTTGATCCGGCGTTCCCAGGCGCGGTTAATGGGAAAGACATCGGTCATCCAGAGTTACACAGTTTAGGGCTGCTCAGAATCATCGCTGGTCCTCCTGGAATGTCTAAGGAAGTCATGGATGAGTGGAATAACGCGCTATCTTATGCCGTAAATCACCCTGATATTCAGGCTTGGTCTGCTAAGACAGGTAACCCCGTCAAGGCATACGATACAACAGCGGAAACAAAGAAAGCGCTGATGGATACGCTGAACTACTTTAAGAAGTTTAGAGACGTCTTCTGATCGCGTTTTTGTCTTTGCCTTCCGCCAAATTTCGGTGGGAGGCAAGGCGCTAAACGGCGCCACAATTTTTCAGTCTGATAGGTCTTGGTTGGATGGAAGCTCTTGATTTAGCGGTGATTGCTGAGGCCTGGGTCCGGCTTTTCGAGTTGGACTCTTTGTTTTATCTCGTTCTTGGGACTCTAATTGGGCTCGTCTTCGGCGTGCTCCCTGGGCTGGGGGGAACCACCGCGTTGGCAATATTGATCCCGTTTTCGATGAATATGGAACCCGGTGACGCGATTATTCTGATGGCGGGTGTTATGGGTGTAGCTCCCACAAGCGGGGCTGTCACTGCAATACTGCTCAATACGCCAGGTACAGCGCCCAACGCAGCCACAACGCTTGACGGATACCCATTGTCTCAGCAGGGAAAGGCTGGTCTCGCAATCGGCGCAGCGGCGGCGGCCTCTGGTTTAGGAGGTATCATCGGGATCATTTTCCTGATTGCGATGGTCCCGATCACGCGTGAGATTGTATTGATGTTCGCGCCGACCGAGTTCTTGTTATTAGCTGTTCTAGGACTCGTAACTGTTTCACTATCGACCGGTAAAAAATTTGTCAAGAGCCTAATCGTAGGACTGTTCGGTCTGATCATTGCTTCGGTCGGGTACCACGAGGTGACCGGCGAAGAGCGATTCACGTTTGGAATTGATTATCTGTGGGATGGATTCAAGCTTGTTCCGGTCATGATCGGATTCTTTGCTGTAAGTGAAATGATCAACCTATGGGCTAAACGGGGTTCAGTTGCTGGATCCGGTGAAATGGAGGCTATCAATTTCCGACAGGTCTTGCAGGGCTGCCTCGAGCCAATCAAAAGATGGAAGGTATTGTTGCGTGGGAGTGCCATCGGTACCGGTGTTGGCGCGTTACCTGGAGTCGGCGGAACCGTGGCCGCATTTATGGCGTACACGATAGCGGTCACTACGGCCAAGCCCAGCGAAAGAGACTCATTTGGCAAGGGTAATATTGTTGGCGTTATCGCGCCTGAGTCGGCCAATAACGCCAAGGAGGGCGGCGCACTTGTGCCGACACTGGCGTTCGGTATCCCGGGGAGCGCAGAGATGGCGGTATTCCTGAGCGTACTGATTCTTCATGGTATGGTCCCGGGACCGACCATCATGACAGAGAGTCTCGATATCATTTGGATCCTAATCGCTGCCGCGGCAGCTTCTGGGGTAATTGCGTCAGTCATCACGATATCGGCAGCGAGCTCAATCGCTAAACTGACGTTTGTAGACTCCCGAACCCTCGTCCCAATAGTTTTGGCGTTCGCAATGATTGGCTCGTATTCGCTCGACAACGAAATCTACGATGTGGTCACAACGCTGGTGTTTGGGTTTGTTGGCTTTTTATTTATGAAATTCGGATTCCCGCGGATCGCTTTCCCGCTAGCGATTGTCCTGGGACCACTCATGGAAACGAGCTACTTCCAGACACTAAGGATAGGAGACGGAACGCTGAGTATTTTGTTCGATCGGCCCCAGTCGATAGTCATCATGCTTCTAATAGTTGCGTGCATAGCCTATTACCTGAAGGGATTTTTTAGCAGGTCAGACTCTGAGGAAACGCCAGCATGAAGATCAAAATTAATCACAACAGTGCGTGGTTGCTGACACCCTTAACAGCATTCGCTATTGGCACGCTCTATGTCGGATCAAGTTACGGACCCGTTTCGGCGTTTATTCCTTTCTGGGCGTCGATTTTTATGTTGCTTACTTGTTTGTTTGTATTATTTGGATTGGACGGCTCGAACATTGAAGACGACGATTCGAGCCAAACATCTGGCCAACCAAGCAGCCGGGGCGTTCTGGTTGCGATGTTATGGATCACGGCATTTGTTGGTCTTGCTTACTTTCTGGGGCTAATTCCCGCTGCTGTGGTTTATACATTCTGTTCGATGTATTTCTTCGGCGGAAAGAGGTTTCTGACAGCAGCGGGGACCAGCGTTATTCTGGGTTTGATTCTATTTGGCTTGTTCGAATTTATATTGGAAAAAGAGCTGTATAAGGGCGTCTTTGTCGAAGGATTTACCTGAATTTATTGGATGCTGGTTCCTGGGTTCTCATCCCAAAGGGGTAGTCAATTGCCCCGAAGGATAGTCTGTTCCGTAAGGGCTCTCAGGTTTTGTGAATAGATACCACCGCTTTGGGCCACCGAGACCGTCAATATCTTTGTCTGACCATTGGTTTGTATGGGATAGTCATAATTAAGAATGCATGGTGTCTGACGTTGGGGAAATTTGAGATGGATCATGAGGGAAAGCTTGCAATCATTACCGGCGCCGGTCGAAATATTGGAGAGGCTATTGCCCACCGGCTTGCCGAGGATGGTGCCTCAATTGCGGTTGTTGATCTCGACCAAGGGCGCGCAGATAAGGTTGTTGCAGATCTGTTAGGAAAAGGAGTTTCCGCCGCGCCATTTGTCTGTGACGTATCTAGCCCGGAACAGATTATGACTACGGTTGAAGCTATTCACGAGGAATTCAAACGAATCGATATCCTTGTTAACAATGTCGCTATTTCTGATAATAAAAGTATTCTAGACATCGAGCTTACCACATGGCAGAAGACGCTCGATATCACTTTGACCGCCCCGTTTTACTTTGCGAAATGTGTGGCCCACAAGATGGTCGAGCAGGGAATCCCAGGTAACATCGTTAATGTATCCTCGACGACCGGCTACTTCGGTCGCGGCAGAGCGATTGCATATGCTGCAGCTAAGGGTGGCGTGGTAAATCTTACGAAAGCTATGGCTATACAACTGGCGGAATATAATATTCGTGTGAACAGTGTAGTGCCAAATAAGATCGGGTCCCCGGTCGGAAAAGATGAATTCGATCCGAGCAGACCAATCGTTAACCTTAGAAATCGTGCGGGCGTTCCGGCAGATCTCGCCAACGCGGTGGCGTTCCTCGTGTCCGACCAGTCAGACTTCATCGTAGGGACCGACCTATTTGTAGATGGTGGTTGCTCAGTCATCATGCCGGGCGGCAGTGGTTGATGGGTACGAATAACTTGTCGGCCTGTTAGTGACGCTTTCAGAACAAGCGCAAGCGATAAAGCCTTACTTTTGGGCTCGCCAGCGCCCTGACCTAAGACTCAGGTTAATCGCCGCTCTTGCCTGTTTGGTTCTAGCGAAATTAAGCAATTTAGCAACGCCATGGTTTTTAGGCTTAGCCATCGACCGATTAAATGGTGA
>Ga0160422_10000915_pt1 | contig 18226 bp, 9 predicted proteins | sample Fk160mmetaG_FD_108192 | JGI IMG/M metagenome (GOLD analysis project Ga0160422, IMG submission 108192) | Marine microbial communities from the Central Pacific Ocean - Fk160115 60m metaG | ecosystem: Environmental > Aquatic > Marine > Oceanic > Photic zone | place: The Central Pacific Ocean... | reverse complement strand
CCTTCTGGGCACCGTTCCGATAAATACTTACCGGCTCCTCCAGATTCACTGTCACGAGGTCGAGGTCTCCATCTCCATCAAGATCTCCATAGGCACTACCATAGCTCATGCCCACGTGATCAAGGCCCCACTCTTTGCTCGTGTCCTCAAATTTGTAATCACCCTTGTTCCTGAAAGAAAGGTTCTGCTCCGGCTTCGTGGGTGTATTTTCATAGTGATCCCATTGAGTCTTCCCGATCTGATCCGCTGTGGTGAAGGTGATGTCAGAATTATTAAAATCCCGCGACATTCCATGCGAGATGAGAAGGTCCACCTTCCCGTCATTGTCAAAATCAGCCAACTTGGCTGCCCACGACCAGTCCGAACTCGATATCCCCGAGAGGCTCGCACACTCGATATACCGGCCCAATCCTGCACTCACGTAGAGGCAATTCCTCATGACCTGCCGGGGCATAGTTTTTTCAATCACATACCTCATCGCTCCCATCTCACCCATGGCCATCTTGGTTTTGTAGTGCGTGGTCGCAGCCATATCGAGGGCCACGAAATCCAGCTCGCCGTCGTTGTTGATATCTCCCGTATCAGCTCCCATGGAAAACCACGGAGTATAATTTACAACCGAGGTAATCGTATCTGTAAAAGTTCCGTCACCATTATTTCGAAACAGATTATCAGGGTCCGCAAAATCGTTGCAGACGTATAGATCCATGAGGCCGTCGTGATCGTAATCCCACCACGTTGCTGACAAGCCGTGCCCATTTGCCATGATCCCGGATTCATCGCTCACATCTGTGAATTTCCCACCATCATTTCGCAAAAGAAGATCTGGTCGTCCGACCTCATCCATGCCGTATGACCCCGGACTGTTTTCCTTGAGCCCGTAATATTTTCTGAATTCTGGTTTAACCCTCGGCTTTCCGACTGCAACCTCTTCAAAAGGCGGTTCAACAGGGCGTCCTCCCTTCCGGTAATAGCGATTGGTGAGCAAGAATACATCCAAGTCCCCGTCACGATCATAATCACAGAAGCTCGGAAGGAGACACGCATCCACTCGCGCCAGCCCAAACTCCTCAGCTGCCTCCCTGAATTTTCCCTCACCGTCGTTTAGGTAAAGGGTATTCGGCGAATCGTAATTACAGATGTAGAGGTCGAGATCGCCGTCGTTGTCTACATCAGCCAGAGCAGCACCCGTCGACCATGCCCCATCCCCAGCGACCCCGGAATTCTGTGTAATATCCTCGAATTTGAAGACATTCTCGGTCTGGCGATAAAGCCGATTTTTCCCCGGTCCACTTGCGAAGAAAAGATCCGGTAACCCATCTCCAGTCAAATCTCCAATCGCTACCCCGCCGCAAGCGAACCCAGAATGATAAAGGCGTTTAAGTGGATGTGAGACATCAATCCTATTCTGAAAGGTCACCCCTGTCTCGTCCGGGCCAAGGCGCTGGAAAAGGCTCACAGCTTTCTGCTCCGAGCGGACCTTAAGAGGTCGGCTCTTGACCATTCCCTCCGGGTCGAAGGAAACCAGCGCCCTTTCAGCTTCTCCCATCTGCTGCGTCAGCTGGCTCTCATCTCCCCTACTCTCTTTCTTATCACAGGAAGCAGACATGATGACACTCAGGACAAGCGCCGGGATTGAAAGGCAACGGTTCATGGCTGGGGTTTAGGAAGCCTGACAGTACGAAAAAAATTTGCAACCCGTGCCTGCCCGGACGACACCTCTACTCACCTCATCTCAACCCTGAGACGGAGGAAAAAACGATCAAGAGCTCTTGTCGCATTTTCAACCCTCACTGTGTCTGTCACAGAACCATCGTCATTTGTAATCGAATCGACCAGCACCGTGTTCTCTTCCGGGACCCAGTTGATCAAATCCCTCGAGGACTCGATACTGTATGCGAGGTCACCGCTCCCGGGACGGCGCCGGTAGCGGAGCGCAGGATGAACTGCGGAGCCGTCCGGCACCATAATGAGATCGGGAAGATTCGAAGGGTCCGAAACTTTTGGATCGGAAACCAGGGCATATTCAAGCAAGGTACTCATCCCATCCGAGTCGAGGTCCACGGCGTCTCCCGAGATTTCAGGATCAGCCAGTTCGTCCGTTGTGAAAATATCATTTTTCCACCCAGCGAAAGTCGCAACCTGCTCAGCGGACCCGGGACTGCCTCCCACGCTCACACTGGTGGTCCAACTAGCAGGATCAGCGTGGTCAGGGGAACTGTCTGGAGCTACGAGGACGAGTGAAAATCCGCTTCCATCTGCAGCGGAAGGCCAAGGAGCCTCATCCGAATACTGGAACTCCCTGATGGCGGAACCAGCTCCGAAGGAAAGTTTCACGTTCTCACCCCCGTTAGATAGATTGTCCGGACCATAACTACCCGCCACTGGCAGACCTTCCCCATAACGCAATCCGAAGGCTTCCGCGTTTCGAACCACGATCGCGAATCCGCGAGGACCAAGACTGGTGACGCTGCTGTCCCGGAAGTCAAAATCAATTCCCTTGGTAAACCGGATATCACTGAGGTCCAGAGTCTCGGAGGAGCTTCGATTATATACTTCAATGAATTCAAAATCGGAGGTGACAAAGCCAGCTGCAATTTCAGATGCACTGGCCCGGAGAGGGTTGTAATGCACTTCGGTCACCATCAGGTTTTCGATCCACGGTTCCAGCAACGGGGTCGCAGCCGTGAATTCGACTGGGTCCGACCAGTTGCTGGCGCGGCCCGAGCTGTCAAGATGACGAACACGAGCACGGTAGGTCCGGCTAGGCCTGGCCGCAGTCGCAGGAAAGGCGAAATCCCGCTCAAAGGTTTCGAGCCGCGGGCTCTGATAGAAGGTCTCTAGCTCATAAACATATCGATCACCCTCGGTATAATTGGGAGAATCAGGATTTAGGATCTCTCCAAGCCGCCACTCCATTGATCCAAAAGTCCCGCGACCCTGTGGATCGCTGAAGGAAGACGAACGGAACACGAGTCCGTCAGAACGAAATCCGGGCGGACCCACATACGTAATCACCGGCTTGTTCGGAATCGCGCTGTCAGCAGACTTTCCAGCTAGATTATTCCTTCCGTAGCCTCCCACAGTTAGAAAATCCCTCGTATATTCAGTCAACCCAGTGAAGGTCCGACTGGTGAGCAGGGAGGAATTGAAGTTTGCGTACCATATCCCCTTTTTGCTCTTCCGGGGATGGTGATCCCAGACTGCCTGCCCAGCTTCCACAATATTATTTCGGCCACCTTGGGTCAGGAATCCTGCGAACTCATCTACGGCGTGGCTCGATTGATCATTGTCGAGAAGAAGGTCAAGAATTTCACGGACTCGGTTCTGATAGGCTTGGTTGATATCGGGATACTGCAGGCAATGGTAAATCCTTTCCCAGTCCGAGGTGTCCCCACGCCCAAGGTGAGGAGCATCCTCAAAGGTGAGATCAATGTCCCATGGGATAATATGCCATTTTCCGGTTTCCGAATTGTGGTAATAGTTAATGTTTTCCTGCGGACGCATATCGGAGTTGTTGATCGCAAGGTTGATTGCGTTGAATGCGAAGTAGTCATCAAATTCCAGCGTATCCTCCCACTGTGCCCGGGAGGTTCCACTACTGTGCAAACTCTGGAAGGCAAAGAGGTCGGACTTATCAGCCGGTAGGGAGGAAGCCTGTGCCCTCTTTGTTGACCCGGATCCACCATGGGCATTGTAGAGATTTCCCTCGGGCATGTTGCGGGCCTCGAGAAACTTCATATCCGGTTGCTCGATTGCTGTGTAAAGGCCCCAGAAATCTCCATCATACTGATCAGAAGGGGCCTCTTCCTCCTGATCGATGATGCGAAAGTGGTAGAACTGGGTATTGCTGGCGAGGCCTCCTGCCAGCTGATACAATCGAAAACCGAGGGATTCACAGAAAACCGTCCCATCGGTGGAAGCATTGTTCCTCCACCACGGGTTAGTTGCAGGCAGTCCATTGATCTTATCCCAGCTGACGTCGTATTTACGTCCATAGTTATCCCGCGCCTCAAAGGGGCGGGCCCTGTTGAAATTAAACTTCCACTTGTTCTTTCCTACCTGCCGGGTAGAGGCACGACCCCGGATGCGATAACGCATGTGATCGTAGACCTTTCCTTCATACACCCATGTTCCAAGATAACGATATTGCCCGTCCGTCGGGCCAGTCCACTGGCACTGGATCACATCCGATTCCTTGGTAATCAGATGATACACCGCAATACTTTCGAGAGCTTCTGAAGGGTAGTTCTCATTGCGCAGGACACCCGGCCTCTTGGATCCTGACCAGTCAGGGACTCCATCGTAACAGAAATAGGCAAAATTGGGAGATTCATCGTCCTCGAAAGGAGTGCGCTGGGAAATCCCGAGTTCATCCTCAACCGTGATCCGGTAGCGCACAAGGCGACGATGAACCTGCACGGCAGGGGGAATGGCAACCGAGAAGATGGAATCGCCGGAGGCCATGTCGCCACCGGTGCCATCATCTACCATCTCGAGAGTGGTCCACCCATCCTCGTATGCGGAATCCTCCTTATGCACATAGGCCCCCGGTTCAACCCGCTGGTAGGTCAGGATGACCCTTCGCACACCATCCGGATCTGAAACCTTTGCAGTGACCAGCACTTCCTCCCCACCCGCAGGCTGTAAGGGCGAATGATCAACCTGCCGAATGTTGGGAGGAGCGTTGGACGCATAGACCGTATTGGCCCCCCCGGGGGTTGGAACGCCAATTGCCGGATTGCCGGGCGGAGGAGTTCTCAGCTCGCAATCGAGTGAGAAGTCGCTACTGGAAAGGCTCCCGTTGAACCCGTGGACCGTCACCGTGTTTGTCCCCGTCCTGAGGGTGTTCCGGGCACCGAGGTAAAGAACTTCGGTCCAAGCCGCCTCGTGGTTGTTTACCGCGCTACCGTCGGATCTCCCCTGAGGGTCTGATGCCCGGATCCCGCGGTAGGTCAAATCTCCCTGGTCCACACTCACCCTCGCCACCTCGTCACCATTAATCCAGACGATCGCCCCGTCATCATGATAGACACGTATGGAGAGTTGCCTCGGAATCTCTCCCGTGACGTTGAAATCCTTCCGCAGAAAGACACTGGAATAGCTGCCTTGCATGTCGTTGAGGACAGTAGCGTCGTCACCATCGCCGTAACCAAATCCTGCCCGTCCGGTCGTCCAAGTCGCATCCTCGACAAAATCCTGCATCCGCCATGCGTCCGGGGGATTGGAGGCCTCGCTAGTTCCCCTGCGATAACGCCACGGCTCCCCTGCAGGGACATACGTGACCTGAGGACCTCCGGCTATCACACTTCCCGAAGAACGCCACGAGCTACCGAGCTGGTTATCGAGACCCTCATTGATCAATTCCATCGAGGAACCTCCTCCCCGGGAAGCCGTCGGCCAGGGAAAACCGATTCCGTAGGACACCTCATCCACCAGTGATCCATTCTCATCCTCAAGCTCAATGCGTTCCCCATCGTTACTCAGCCTTCCCGAATACGGACCCAGAGCATTATCGAAACCGAATATCGATCGCATTGCAGCCGGGTCCTCGGCAACGACGAGAAAGCCATTAGCCTCTATGGAGGTTCCCTCAGGGAAATTAAAATCAATTGCGCCATTCAGCTGCCACCCCGTGAGAAGCACGGGTGAGTCCCCCGGGTTGAAAATCTCGAGGAATTCTCCCCGCTCCGTTTTGGGTTCGTGATCATAATGAATTTCATTGATCACCAGGGAGCTGCTGAGCAGGTCTGTCGTGGTAAACGATTCACTGGATGAGGCCCATGCCGAACCGGCCACGTTGCTTGCGCTACACCGAAAATAGTAAGTGGTGAGCTGTTCGAGATCTGAGACAAAAAGGGAAAATCGCCCTGTTCTCTCCCCGATGCTCACGGACTGCTCCCAGCCTTCCGGATCGGATCCACCGTCGCTTCTACCGTAGTAAAAAGTAATTACAGGTGCGTCGAATCCAGTATCTGTCACCTCGCCCCGTAAATTTGCCGAAGCACCCCGCACACTGTCCGCGTTACGATTGACGACAACCGGGGAAGCGGGCCGCTCGGTAATCAGGCTCTCGCTGACAGGCGCCCAGCTGACGCCCCCCTCGTTCGTTGCCCTCGCCCGGTAAAAGTAGGTCACTCCAGCCTGCAATCCGGTCAGCACCGTCCGAGCTGATCCTTCCTGGGCTCCAAGTTGAACAGAGTTGCTCCAGTTCGCCTCGGAGCTGCCTCCATCGCTCACACCGTAAAAAAGGGTCACCACGGGAATCCCGCCACCGGTGGCCGTTACCTCGGCACCAACACGGGCGCTGCCAGTCATGATTTCACTTGGAGGTAGGTTCACGATAGCAGGAGGGCTCACTCCTGTCTGGAAGCTCTCGCTGACCGCTGACCAGCCGGACCCGGATGCATTCGACGCATAAGACCGGTAATAATAGGTTTGCCCGGGGAGAAGACCGGCGACATCGGCATAAAAGGCGCCTGTTTGTCTGCCCGTTATGTTAACCGAGGAATCCCAGTCCCCGGCGTCAGTCAGGCCATCGTTATCTCCATAATACACCGTCACCGCCGGCGCTGCGGACCCCACGTCGGTGACCGCACCATTAAGACGGGCAGACTCAGAGGAGACCAGAGTGGCCGGATTGGTGACTACCGCTGGTGCACCTGGCACCGAAGTTCCCACGATTTGAATTCCATGAAATCCTGAGTTGCTGGAACCACGATTCAACTGCACAGCGAAAGTTCCCGAAGTCTGGTCACGAAACACACAGTAATTCGCTTCGGGATTCCCGGCAGTCGCCTCAGTAAGCAGGTAATTCCCACCATCGAAACCTCCTCGATTTGAAAACGTTGTGAAGAAAAATTCCTGCCCGGCAGTTGGACTGAAAACGGACCCCGTTCTGCCGTTACCATCACTCCCGAAATACACGTAGACATCGTATTGAGCATAGGGAATACCCGCCAAGTCAACGCGCGCAAGGCCTCCGGCATTGATCGCATCGATATACCCGTTCATCAGCTTGGCGTTTCCATTGGAGCTACCGTTATTGGTGTTCCACGTTCCGTTAGAAGACCAACTCACGGTGACTGCCACTGGATTACCGCTGTCATCAACCAACAATCCTGCGGACGGACTCAGAATATTCCCCGTGTCACCGCTGGCTCCGTCCCTAGCTGACGATCCTCCATTAGTATTGTTCCAGTTTACCTGGGCGATGGCAGGAAGACCCGCAGACTCGGATGGCCCAATCTCCGCAACAGCAGCATCACGGTTGCTATTAAAATTGATACCAATGCTGTCAGCTGCTGCCTCGCCACTAAGCAGGACAGCCGCCGTAAGCACCCAACGACAAACCGGGGTGGGGATCCGTCTCATGAAAAAATGGGGGAATTAAGCATGTGAGTTTCGGGGCCCTTCCTCCTGCAGCGCAGCTGGAGACGAGGCACTCCGTCTCTGGAGTGTAGCAAACCGAGGGCAGTCCATCCAACCCTCTCTGTGATACACGGACAAAATATACCCTTTTCGAGTTGCTTCTCGCAGAACTAGCAAACCTTACTTTTCAAATCATGTGTGCTGACCCATTGATACCCGTCCACACCGTGCGCATCCTTTCTTCAGTTTCCGCCGCGGGGGCCCTCGGCCTCATCGCGATGTGTTCCAGTTGTGCAAATAAACCACACTCCTCTAACCGGATCACCAGAGAGGCGGGATTTGCGCTTTTGGTCATGCCGGCGGAGGAACCCTTCACCGGACGCCGGCTTATCGGTCCCGAAGAGAACCACCACAACGGGTGGATCCTGCGCTTTGAAACACCTTACGAGATTCTGGCCCCCCGAAGGTATCGCGTTCCCGCTGGCACCGTCATTTTCACTCTCAAGCGAGGAAGACGTACGATCCGTGGCGCTGCCCCATTTGGATTCGATTCCAAGGCCAATGAGACCTACGAGCTGCGTCTCGACGCAATAGGGTCTCCCGTGCAGGTTACTATCGTAGAGCTGAGCAGCGGACGGATCGCAAGCCCTGCATCAACGCCCATAAGACACCTCAAGCGCCGGAATTAACGAGGGCGCAGTCCCCGGTCTTGTTTTCTGATACAATAGATTCGAGCGGCAGTTCTGATGAGAAGCCGATCTCCGGCTATCGCCGGGCTGGCCATCGCCATGTCGTCGTCCGCGAGCTTGTTGGTATGGAGATACTTAAATTCCTTCCCGGCCTCTACAACCCGGGTCTCCCCATCCTCATTCAGGCAGAAAATCCTGCCGTTGTAAGCCCAGGGCGAAACCGTGTAACCGGCCCCGGGAGGGAGGCGTTTACGCTCGTAGATAAAGTCACCGCTGGCTGGGTCCAGGGCGCGTAACCATCCGCGGTCGAGAAGCGAATACAGCTGCCCCTCGTAGAGCAGCGTCGATGGATTGTAAGGAGCAGCCTCCCAGTTGCACCACGCGACATGCTCATTGTCGCTCTTCTTAAAAGGCGTGATTGAAATGTCTCCCTCCGCCCCGGGCCTGATAGCGTAGATCGGCTTCTTCTTGTCCCCCACATATCCTGAACTGATATAGAGAAAATCTGCCGATGAATAGGGTGTGGCTATTGTGATGCTCGACATACCGCGGTGCCACCACCAGAGCTCCCTGCCCCCGAGATCATAGGAAACCGTGCGACCACTCCCTGCGACCACGATTTCAGTACGCTTGTTGTTCTCCCAGACATGCGGAGCAGACCAATTGCTCTTTTCATTCCGTGTCACCTTCCATGCCTCCTTCCCGGTCTTGGCATCCAGCGCCAGCAACCATGAATTCACTTCATTATCGTTCACGATGTAAAGTCGTCCCCCGTGAAGCACTGGAGAGGCAGCCGTGCCCCAGCTGTAACGCGTCTTTCTTGGAGTAAATCTTTTTGACCATTCCGGGTTACCAAGCATGTCGAAGACAAAGACCCCTAGGTTCCCAAAGTAACAGTAGACCCGTTTCCCGTCCGTCACCGGCGTCTCCGAAGCATAGCTGTTCTTGACGTGAATTGCTGACTGCGGCCTGCCGCGGTGTACCTCCCGCTCCCAGAGTACTCGCCCGCTTTGCAGATCGAGACAATAAACCTTCCAACGATGAACAGTTTCCGGAAACTTGGGCCGTTCTCCACCAAAATAGAGCCCCTTCTTGGGTTTTTCTGAGACGCCCTCGTTCACCACGGTGGTCACAAAAACGCGCTTGCCCCAAACTACCGGACACGACCACCCACGGCCCGGGAGATCACGTTTCCATTCTACGTTCTCAGTCGCAGACCATGTCTCCGGCAGACCGGGATTGACCGCCACCCCTCTCGCTCCGGGACCACGGAACTGAGCCCAGTTTGTGGAGCGCTCATCCGCAAGAGCGAACCCACCTGTAAGAACGGCTGAGGCCAGGAGAACAGACAATTGGCAGCGACAAAATCGTTCCAGCATGCTGCTATTCCTGATTTCCGGCCCACCGCCAGTCAATCAAGAACCTGACCACGGCGATTCGCATTGACTCCAACCTCCTGATATCGACACATCTCCCGGCCCACAAACCCGCTGATTCGAACCCATCCACTAACCGTAGAATGAACGTAAGTCATAAGTTAACCTTTGCAGCTACTTCCCGGATCGTATTGACCACCTTTGCTGTCCTGACTATCACCACGACCGCAATGGCGGAGATTGCCGTTAAAGAGGGTGAGAAAATCGCTTTCCTTGGAGATTCCATCACTCAGGCGGGAGCTCGTCCCAATGGCTATGTCCGACTAGCCATTCAGGGTCTTGAGTCCGCCGGAGTAAGCACCTCAGCCATTCCGGCAGGCATCAGTGGCCATAAGTCCAATCAGATGCTTGCCCGGCTTGAAAGGGACGTCCTGAGCAAGAAGCCCGACTGGATGACCCTCAGTTGTGGAGTCAATGACGTCTGGCACGGAAAACGCGGAGTCAGCCTCACTGACTACAAGGTCAACATAACCAAGATTGTGGACCAGTGCCAGGACGCCGGCGTGAAGGTGGTGATCCTCACTTCCACAATGATCGGAGAAGACAAGGATAACCCAAACAACAAGAAGCTTGCGACCTACAATGGTTTCCTCAGAGAACTCGCAAAAGAAAAGAAATGTCTTCTCGCTGACTTGAACACCGACATGCAGTCCATCATTGAGACAAGCAGCGACAAGAAGAACGGCAAACTTCTCACTTCAGATGGTGTGCACATGAATCCCGACGGCAACAAGATGATGGCTGTCGGCGTGCTGAGGGCCTTCGGGTTGAATGCCGAGCAGGTCAAGGCAGCGCAGGCAGCGTGGTGAAAAGTGGACCTGCATCCGACCGTCACGCTCCTTCAGTAGAGCACTTGAGACATGGTCTCATTAACAATAAGAGAACTCCCGAATTATCTCTTGGAGTTGTTTGGGCACGGCTTATCGTTCGCGCATAATCCATCAGAAACATGCAAGGAGACGAACAGGTAATCGAAGCGCTTAACGCAGGACTCACGATCGAACTAACAGCCATCAACCTCTACTTCATCAGTTCCAAGATGTGCAAGGACTGGGGACTCGAGTCCCTGGCGAAACACTTCTACGATGAGTCGATTGAAGAAATGAAACATGCCGAGGAAGTTATTGATCGGGTCCTCTTCCTCGGCGGGACCCCGGAAATCGCGCGCTACCACGATATTAAAGTAGGGTCGACTCCACGCGAACATATCGAGAACAGCTACGAGCTGGAGAAGAAGGGTGTTGCCACCTACAATGAGGCTGTATCCCTTGCGATCGACAAGCACGACGCAGGAAGCCGTGACCTCATGGAACGCATGGTTGTGGAATCAGAGGAAAGTATCGACTGGGCTGAGTCACAATTCGACCTCATCGGCATGGTCGGTCTGGAGCAATATCTGGCTCAGCAGATGAAAGCTGCCGCATGAACCCTTGCCCCGCACCCGCTGGAAGAGAACGCGCCTCCGGTGCCTTCGAAGAAAGGAAATACCGGTAGTGATGCAAATAGACGGCTGAAAACGCTCTTCGTGCAGGAGTCGGACGCTGAGTTCACCCTGCGAGGTAGCCCTGAATGAGATCCGGGACGGCCTGACCACTCGGCTCCCTGCCAAAATTGGGCAAGCATACGGACTATCCCATCAGCTTGCGATCAAGGGAGCGAAATTGAATGGCTTCCAGAAGATGTTCGGACAAGAGACGCTCTGAACCCTCTAGATCAGCAACCGTGCGAGCGACTTTCAGAATTCTGTCGTAGGCCCGGGCCGAGAGGCCCAGGCGAGTCATCGCCTGTTCCATGAGATGGCTTGACTCCGGATCCATCTCACAGAAACAACGAACCTCTTCTGGGCTCATCTCTGAATTGACCCGCGTTCCGGGTGACTCACTGAACCGGTTCCGCTGTTGCTCCCGACACTCTCTTACCCGCTGGCGCACCTTGGAGGACTTTTCTGCCGGCACCCTTGACGAGAGTTGCTTGAAATCCACCAGAGGAACTTCGACATGAAGGTCCATGCGATCAAGCAAGGGGCCGGATATCTTGTGCCGGTATTGCTCCACCTGCCGGAGCGAACACGAGCAACTCCGAGAAGGGTCACCAAAATATCCACAGGGACATGGATTCAAAGAACCAACGAGCAGCACCTTGCTGGGAAAGGTCAGGGTTCCCGCTGCCCGGGAAATCGTCACCGCTCCATCCTCCAATGGCTGGCGCAGAACCTCCAATGTCTGTCGGCGAAACTCTGGCAGCTCATCCAGGAACAGAACCCCATTATGGGCCAGCGAAATCTCCCCCGGGCCCGGGTTACTTCCTCCACCAAGTAATCCCGCGTTCGAGATCGTATGGTGGGGGCTGCGGAAAGGCCGGCTTCGGAGAAGGCCTGCCCCGGGAACGAGTTGTCCCGCTATGGAATGCACCCGGGTTACCTCAATCGACTCTGTCTCAGTCATCCCCGGCAGGATCGTGGGAATTCGCTTTGCCAGCATCGATTTCCCTGTTCCTGGCGGACCTACCATTAGCAGGTTGTGCGATCCCGCGGCGGCAATTTCCAGAGCCCGCTTAACATGCTTCTGACCCTGCACTTCTGCAAGATCGACCGAATAGGAATCTTTCCCGGCATGCAGTAAGGACCCCGTAACAGCAGGTTCCAGCATCTTCTCCCCACGGAGAAAATCCCACGCCTGACGCAGGCCACTCACTCCGAAGACCTCTATCCCGGTCACCGCGGCTGCCTCGGATGCGTTTTCAGAGGGCACCAGAAGCCTCTTCCTTCCTCGGCTCTTTGCCTCGATCGCAGCCGAGAGAATTCCTTTTACGGGACGAACTGAACCATCAAGGGCAAGCTCCCCGATAATCTGACAATCCTCAGCACGGCTCAGAGTGACCCCCTCCGCACAGGCCACTACCGCGAGCGCGATCGGCAAGTCAAACGAGGGCCCCTCTTTCTTCAAGTCAGCCGGCGCAAGATTCACCGTGATCGCCCCATCATCCTTTGGCAACGCAGAGGCGCAAACCGCAGAGGTGACCCGTTCTGCGGATTCCCTTACGGCAGCATCCGGGAGTCCTACGATGGTCATCCGCGGTATGCCCCGTCCCGGAGAGCTTACCTCCACTTCAACCTCGACCGCCTCTACACCCCTCAGGCCCGCACTATGCAATTTCGTTATCATGTCGCCCCTAATTATGTTCAAAAGAACACTTACCACGGCTGTAGAACTACCTCCAGCCCAGAAATCCTGACCACGGCCAAACCCCGAAAGATATAAAAAAAGGGTTTAGCCGAAAATAATACAATCTGACCGAAGGATGTGACTTCCGCTACTAGCCCATTTCGGGTAGTTTTCGATTTGAAATATCGTCGGGCACAACTCCGTTTACTTCAGAGGGTTTGATCCAAAGTTGACGCCGACCAGATAAGCCCGACACTTCTCTCAAACCAATGTGCTCCTCTCACCTGAAGCGAATCATCTGGGCCGCTCTTGCACTGGTAGGCCCCGGTATCCTTTTGGAGGCCGCCCCCTCCAAGCCTCTTTCACTAAGCGAGGTTCTTCAGGCCGCGGCGAAAATCGATCAACTGCTCGAGGCAGATCTCCGGACGAGGAAATTACAACCACTTCCCATCGTTGCCGAAGACACCTTCGTTCGACGCAGTTATCTCAATATTGTCGGCCGCATCCCGACCGCGATGGAAGCATCCCGGTTTCTTGACGATAAGACGCCCGACAAGCGAACTCGCCTCATCGAGCATCTCGTCTCGTCGCCCGGCTACGATAGTTCGGCCTTCAATTATTTTGCTGACCTCCTCCGCCTGCAGACAGGTGAGGAACAATATGGACTTGGGTGGCACGTCTGGCTCCGAAACTCACTGGCTTCCGACAAACCGTGGAACAAAATCGTTCACGAAATGCTCTCAGCGGAGGGGCATGCTTCTAAGAATCCTGCCGTGGGATATTACCTCCGCGACCGCGGCATGCTTCTCGATAACGTCAGCAACACGGTGCAGGTTTTTCTCGGTCATCAAATCGGCTGCGCTCAGTGCCATGATCATCCCTTCGACTCGTGGACCCAGATGGAATACTATGAGATGGCGGCCTTCAGCGGCGGCATCGCGTATCGAAGCGATGAGGCCCGTCAGCTGGTTAACAAGGTGGCCGAGCACTCAAGGAATAATCATCCCGGCATGAACCGGGCTCTCAAATCGAAGAAGAAAGCTACGCGGGCAAAAGCCCGAGGCAGCCTACTAAGGCGAATCAACGGCGAGATGCGCTATCTCCTGCGTTATTTCAACCGGAATGAAATCGCGGAATCCAAGAGTCAGCAGCTCAAGCTCCCGGACGATTACCAGTATAAGGACGGCGAGCCAGGTGAAGCTGTCAAGCCGGCCACCCTTTTTGGTGCACAGGCTTCCGACGTGAATCCTGAGGACCGGAGAAAAGTCTTTGCGGACTGGGTGACCGGCGGGGATAACCCCTATTTTGCCAAGGTCATTGCGAACAGGCTCTGGCGCCGGACCTTCGGGCATGGACTGGTGGACCCGGTTGATGACTGGAATGAAAAGCTGAAGGGTTCCCACCCGGAAGTTCTCACCTACATCGAGAAGGTTATGAAGGGTGTGGGCTATCGGACCCGGGACTTTGAGCGCATTCTTTATCACACGAAACTCTTCCAGCGCCAGGTATCGCCGGTCGAATCGACCCCCGGAACCGATTATCACTTTGTGGGTCCCCAGCTCAGGAGAATGTCTGCCGAGGAACTCTACGATTCCTTTACCGTCCTTTCCTTCGGTAATACTGACGACAACATAAATACGGGCCTCGAATACAAATGGAAGACTTACCAGAGTGACGTTGACGCCCTCCTGAACCTCTCTGCTAGTAAGCTTATTGAATCCAGCAGGGAGGCTAAGGAAATGGATGACCAGCGGCGGGTTTACCAGAGAAAGAACCGCGAGATCCAGATTGCCATCAATAAGGCCAAAGCAGCGGGAAATACCCGGGAAGAGCAGCGCCTCAAGCGACAGCAAAGGCAGCTCCGGGAGAACGGTAGAAAAATGCAGGAAGGCATGGTCGGGATGAGCGCGGTGACAAATCGCAGCTCCAGAGGCAGTCGAGCCGAAATCAACATGCGAGCTTCTGAACATCCCAGCCCTTTCCGTGCCGGATCCATGGTCCGCCAGTTCGGTGGCTCCGACCGTAATAGTCCGGAGGCGGCCCATACTGATGCGACAATACCACAGGCTCTGACACTGCTGAACGGTCAGGTTGCAGCCAGCACTGAAAGTCGACGCTCAAAAGTCTTTGAGGCGCTCGCTGAGATCACCAATCCCGAACAGCGCCTGGACTACCTCTTCCTCGCCTTTTATTCCAGCCGCCCCTCTGCAGCGGAGAAAAAGGAACTCCTGCCCCTCGCCGAGGACAGGGAAGATATCTTCATGCTCGCCCGTGCGATGCTGACCTCAAAGCGTTACCTGTTCGTGCAATAAGCCTTCCGGCCGAAATTTCCTGTTTTCCCGATACCCATCATGCCTGATTTCAACAATCTCGACGAGGTGACCAGGAGGTCCTTCATGGCAACTGCCGCCCGGAGTTGCCTGGGAGTCACTATCGCAGGAAGTGCGGCTGAGCTGTTTTCCCCGTCCGCTCTTGCGGCTGACCCCGCCACCATCGCTAGCGGAGGAGGCAGGGCCAAAAGTGTGATCTACCTGTTCATGTCCGGTGGCATGACTCACCTCGACACCTTCGACCCCAAGCCTGACGCTCCGGACGAATTCCGGGGACCGACAGAAACGATCAAAACGAAGGCAGATGGCCTCAGACTGGGACACTACATGTCCAACCTTGCCGGCCAGGCGGACAAGATCGCTCTCGTGAATTCCATGACCTCCACACAGGGAGCCCACGGTCCGGGAAAATACTTCATGCGTACCAGTTATACGCAGCGAGCTTCGCTCGTTCACCCGTCTAACGGGGCATGGATAACGAGGTTGAAACAACGAGCCAACGAGAGCCTGCCTTCCTTCGTCACTGTCGGATCCGGAAACGGCCACCCGGCAGCCGGTTTTTTTGAGCCTCAGTATGCCCCTCTTCCTGTCGGGGATGCTACCTCTGGACTGCAAAATGTCCGCCGTCTTCGGCAGGTAAGCGAGACCCAGTTCAATAAACAACTAGCCCTGCGGCAACTCCTCGATAAGCAGTTCGACGCGCAGTTTCACAAGGGTCAGAAAAACGTTCGAGCCTACAACCAAGTATTTGAGGAAGCAGTCAAGCTGATGGAAAGCAAGGATCTCGAAGCCTTCGATCTTAAAAAGGAGACTTCCAAGGTCCACTCGGCCTACGGTGATCATAACTTTGCCAAGGGCGTCCTGCTAGCCAGGCGACTCGTCGAAAGAGGGGTGCGCTTTGTCGATGTTGAGTTCGGCGGCTTTGACTGGCACAATGACAATTTCGATCAGTGCGAACAGAAACTTCCCGTTCTCGACCAGGCGTTATCTGCCCTGCTCAAGGATCTTGAAGGAAAAGGTCTGCTGGAGAGCACGCTTGTGGTTGTAGCCACCGAATTCGGCCGAACGCCCAAGATTGTGCAGGCTCGCTCAGGACGAAACCACTTCCCCAAGGCCTTTTCCTATCTCCTCGCAGGCGGAGGTATTAAAGGCGGCCAAGTCTACGGAAAAACTGACAAGACAGGTGAAAATGTCATCCAGAATCCGGTCAGCGGTCCAGACTTCAACGCCACCATTGGTTTTGCAATGGGCGTTCCACATGACCTGACCCTCATGTCTCCGAATCGACGGCCCTTCAAGCTGGGGGCACGGGAGGGCGCACCGCTCACCAACCTGTTCGGATAATGAAAGCCGGAGAACTGGAATGTTCTCACACCACCATCCACAGTAGGGATGCGATCCCCAGTCCCACGAGGGAGATTACCGTTAGCAGGGTAGTCCACGTGAGGAGTGTCTCGCGCTCCGTCATGTGGAAATACCGATTCACGATCCAGAAGCCACTATCATTAACATGGCCGAATCCGGTCGCACCGGCCGCAATGGCTATGGTTACCAGCGCAAGCTGCGAGGTCGAATAGTCCCCGGCTGCCAGAAAAGGGCTGATCAGGGCTGCGCCCGTCACCATCGCCACCGTAGCAGAGCCCTGTGCAATCCGGATGATTGTCGTCAGTATCCAAGCGAGGATCAGGGGGCCGAAACCCGATCTCTGTAAAATATCCGCGAGGGCGTCGCCAACCTTGGTTGTGATCAGCATCTGCTTGTATACTCCTCCTGCCCCTGTCACCAGAATGATGATCCCCGCAGGTCCGAGGGCCTTGGTAGCCACTTCCATGAGAGCATTCCCTCTTACGCCACGGCGCGTAGCCAGGACATAGATCGCGATGCAGGTCCCGATTAGGAGCGCGATTATAGGATGCCCTAAGAAAAGCAGTAACTGGGCGGGAAACGAAGACTGTCCCTTCAGTTCGCCGAGAGCCGTATCAAAGGAGCTCTTTTTTCCCATACCGTCGGTTAAGGCCCTTCCCTCTTCTGTTGTCAGAAAATCCGGAACCCGTGCCGCGATGGATCCTTCGACAAAGGACGCAATGACAATGATGAGAACTGGCCCTCCAAGGACAGCGAGGATTGTGAATACGGAGGGAAGGCCAATGGTCTGGACCGGTTCGTCTTCCGGCTCATCAGCCATCGGGGGTGGCTGAATATGAAACTTCTCTCCCAGAAGACGGCACAAGGGAATCGTGATTAAGGCCGTAGGAAGTCCCACCACGATCCCCCAGAGAATCGCATATCCGAGTGGAACCTGGAGTGCAAATGCCACAAACGTAGGTCCTGGGGTCGGAGGAACAAAGGCGTGAGTCACAGCCATCCCTGCCAGTAATGGCAGAGCAAAGACAAGGACCGACTTACCGCTCCTCCGAGCCAGCGCGTAAATGATAGGGGCGAGAATCACCACCCCTACATCCAGAAAGACTGGAATGGAGATGAGGAATCCGGTTAGCAACATGGCCCAATTGGCACGGCGCTCCCCAAAAGTCTTCAGCATTCCGTTGGCAAGACTCTGGGCTCCCCCGGAGTGCTCGATCATCTGCCCAAAAATCGCCCCCAATCCGATGATCGTAGCGATAAAGCCCAAGGCTCCTCCCATGCCGTCCTTGATGGTATCCCCGACCTCAATGAGCTCCATCGTTCCAGAGGCAATGCCCACGAAAATGGCCGCCAGCAACAAGCTGACGAACGCCTGGATCCTGAAGGCGAGAATCAGGACGAGAATGAGAACTATCGAAAGAACGAGCACCGAAACGAGTCGAAGAGTCTCGTGAGATGCTTCTCCACTGGCCTGGGCAAGATAGGTAAGAGCGTTGAATCCCATGTTGAGGAGCAGGGTGTGAGCAAATCAGGCTCGACCTCAAGGGGGAAAGTCGCCAACCCGGCACGTTTTCCTCAAACTCAGGAACAGTTCGGTGTCCTCGGGAGCATCCAGCACCGCCCCCGGTATCCGGGTATCCGTAAAGAAAGGTGCTGACGAAAGCAGCTACGGCTGTGGCAGCAGAATGGTCTTGGAATACTGGTAAGAGTTCTTGGAAAGGAACTTTTCCAGAGCAGACCCGGTAAAATTGTTTCCTCTCCTCAATTGGGCAATACCAGCATCGGTCAGGACCGTGATGCTCAGATCCACCGAGGAAATCCGACCCCTGCTGAAGTCAACGTCCTGATCATCATCTACCACGATACCATTG
>Ga0160422_10000914_pt1 | contig 18229 bp, 21 predicted proteins | sample Fk160mmetaG_FD_108192 | JGI IMG/M metagenome (GOLD analysis project Ga0160422, IMG submission 108192) | Marine microbial communities from the Central Pacific Ocean - Fk160115 60m metaG | ecosystem: Environmental > Aquatic > Marine > Oceanic > Photic zone | place: The Central Pacific Ocean... | reverse complement strand
GAGAAAACTGGTACAAGCCAAAATGCTAATGCATTAAGTTTTGGGAAAGCCATATCAGGTGCTCCAATCATTGGAGGAACAAGTAGATTAGTCAAACCACTTAACATCGGGAAGAGGAACAAAAATAACATTACTGTTCCATGCATCGTATAAAGTCCGTTATAAACTGTTGGATCAAATAAATCTGATGGAGGTGTTATTAACTCACCTCTGACTAGCATGCCTAAAAGTCCACCAAGCAGTAAAAAAAATAGTGCTGTAACTATATATTGAATCCCAATAACTTTGGCATCAGTATTAAAGCTAAAAAATCTTTTCCAATCATTTGGTCCTCTTGGATTAGGATTTTTAGATTTAACTAATCTTTGATCGTAATTAATAATTGTCATTGTTTTACCTATCCATCATGAGGTCTATTTTCTAAACCTACATCTTGTACTTTCGGAGCAGGAGCAGGTTCAACAGTCGCCCAACCCCTATTACCATTTTTTAGCCTTTTATCATATAAACGACCTGCAGGATTTAATCCATTTTGAAGTTCTTTTTTTACAGTCTCATTAATCCATTTGTTAAAAATATCGACTGATTCAACAATTACATTCGTTTGATTCTGAGAAAAATAAGCACCACTAAACATAGCATCTCTTAATCTAAAGACTCCTTTTCTTGTTGGCGTTAGAGAATATGTAATAACACTTCCAGGGATTATATCTTGCTTTAACCTAAATGCTGGTATATAAAAGCTATGTATAACATCATCCGTAATCAATCTAAAGTTTGTTCTCTTATTGAGAGGAAGATGTAATTCAGAACTATGAATACCGTTAGGATATATGAATTCCCAGTTCCATTGTCTTGAAATGACATCAATTGGGCCAAAATCAAAAGGCTTTTTCTCCTCAACATAAGGAGCTTCTTGACCGAAATTATATTTTGTTTTTGAGCCTAAATTCTCAAGTTTATAATTCACTTTAGTAGCATAGGTAGCAATTGCTAAAACTAAAATCAAAGGAATTATTGTCCAAATAACTTCCAATTTGACGTTGCCCTCAAGAGGCTGACCATTACTTTCATCATATTTGGGAGCTCTATTAAATATTAAAATCCAAGCCATAGTACCTGTACATCCTAAAAATATAAAAGTTCCGATAGTTGTCTCGAACGCAAAAAGATTATCAACATAATTTGCTGCCTCTGAAGCTTGAATTGGCAGCCAACTATAAGACCAATAGCCCATCAGTAAACTTATTAAACTATTAATTCCAACAGCGGATATTATTATGAAAATTGTTAGATATTTTTTATTATTAAATTTTTTAATTTTAGTATTCATTGGAAAATTTGATTAAGGTCTTCACCTCTGACTAGTAGTTGATCTGCAGTGATATGGACTCCAAAATCACTGGCTAGCCAAGCACCAAGGCTTCCATGAAGTCCCATAATTAACAAAATTACAGAGCCTAAAAATATATATGACCATGAGACTTGCCTTCCATAATCTTTTCTAAAAACAAATCTTTGGTATCCTCTCCAAATTGTCATAGAAATCATTACTAGTAATATTGCAACCCCACCTACAGCATGCCAAAGCATCGTTGAAATGGCATTCTGACCAAGAATACTTTTTACTTCAGGAATTGGAACAGCTAATAACATTTCAAAGAAGCCTGAGGCTACTGTGAAAAATGTTATAAATGATGCCGCTAGAACGTTATACCATCCAACATCATGGAAACCTACTCTAGTAACTGGGAAGGCAAGAAATCTAAAGATTCTTTTTTCAAAAGGATAAAATGCGCCTGCAATATCAAATGCAATTCCAATTGCAAATAATCCAATTGTAAGATGAACAAGGTTTGGGTGAATTGGAATTTTGTAAGGCAAGTCATTAGGACCTAATTTGTCTGATATATCACTAATCGGGGATTTTATAATAATTAGAAAAAATGAGTAAATATTCCCGAAAACATTTAATAGGAGGTTGTAGACGTAATGAAATTGCATTATAAAATTCCTTCCCTTACCGCTTCAACTACGGGAACTGTATGTAAGCCATAAATCCAAACAAGCATATCTCCTAGATAAACTTGTGTGCAGACTAATACGGCAAGAACAATATCAACGAAGACAAATCCCTTTGATAAAACTTGTGGATTGGTTTGTCTTGAAACATATCTCCAACCTGAGATAACTGAAAGGATACCTGCCAAAGACCAGCCTATTGTACTGTGATAATTCAGTACGTCTCTTGATACTCCATATGGATTACTCAACCCAGCTTCAATTTGCCCGAAAACGATAGCAATAAAGATTGCGATTGTAGCTACTATTAAATTTAAAAAGCTTACTTCAAACAAATTTGGTTTTTTAAAAATTATTCCAACAAAATCAAAAACTACTGCTCCAAGGGCCATGGCAATTACAAAATGGACCACAATAGGATGTATAACATCAATCCAAGGTAGATTTTTTTCATTTAGAGGAGGAAGTAAACTAGATATTATTGGACATAAATCACTTAATCCTGATACTGCATAACTTAATGTTGCGTGGATCATATTTACAAATATAATCTTTATTAAAGAAAAAAACCTTCTACCTCAAATTTATATATAAATTTTTAGATGAGCAATATATTTACAATTAGTTTGATAAGTATTTTCCATGATGTACATATTTACTAATATTAATGTTCAAATATCTTCTTTAAGAGTTGTAAAAGTCACTTATTATTAAAATAATATCAGCTATAAATAAGTAAATATTTCATAAAATGTTAAATAGTTATATTGATATACTTCTTACTTCTATAGGAATAGTTATATATTTCTATGGCTTAAAGAAATTGCTTTTAAACCAAACAAAGAGTATTTAATAAATTAATTAATTTTAATTGCCGCTTTCGCCAAAAGAATATGAAGGACTAGTATCTTGCTTCTTAATCTTAATACCTTTTAAATCTTTATTCTTAATTGACTTAAGTTCATTACCTGTGAATTCATAGCCAAAACTTTCTGCTATTGAGGCGATCTCATCAGCGGTACCAACTTTAGAAACTTCTTCATAAAGTCTTTTATTTTTTCTTATTTCTTGGAGAAATCCTTTGAGTTGATCTAGCGACAAATGTATTTTTTAAATGTTTATGTTAAATAAATTTTAAACAAAAGCTTAGGCTTAATCTTAATTTTGATGTTGTTTTTTAATATTAATAACAATTCTTTTTATTTTTTCTTAAACAAATAATAAAGCTCATTAACTAATAAATTTTTCAATACCATATTTTCTTGCATACCAAAAAAACCATAAGGCTACGCTACCATTAAGAAATATAGTAAGCGATATTGAAATAATTAAGAATTTTTTGCCAACACCATTTGAAGTTTGAATAGTATCTTTATTTGATTTTTGTTCTATAGTCATAATGATTTTAATTTTTACTATTAAAAATATTGATTTAGTATAAATCGTTTAACTTGAATAAAAAATAAAGTCATTAAAAGTATATTTAATGAGAATTATTTACATAAATCTTGTTTTTATTAGCTATTTTTAATTAATAAAGTTTCAAAGTGTATGAAAAACTTATTTATCCTATTTTTACTTTTCTATGGATTATTAATACCTTCTTCTGCAATGGCTTCTCATATTGAATTAGAACCTTGTATACAAGTATCTCATTGCGTAAGAGAGGAATTGAATGTTGAAAGAATAGATTCACCATACGAAAAGGTTAAATCTATTATTGAAAATAGTCCTAGGACAAAAATAGTAGAATTAGATGGTGATTTTTTACATGCAGAAGTAACTAGCAGGATTATGAAGTATGTCGATGATTTAGAAATTAGTTTTTTGCCAGATAAAAAAATAATAATAATCAGATCAGAATCAAGAGTTGGAGATGGTGATTTTGGAGTAAATCGTAAAAGAGTAAATCTAATAGTAGATAATCTTCTCGATATGTAGTTATTTGATTAATTTTTAAATTATTCCTTAAATAGAAAAGATAAATAAGAAGTTAAATTTACTAAATTTAACTTCTTATTTGTTTTAGCATTTCTTCTTCACTAATTTCTTCTTTAGATTCTTCCTTGATTTCTTCAGGCCATGCTATATCAAATCTTGAAGTTTCCTCTGTTTCAAAGATCTCTTCAGGGTTTGCCTTATTTATTTTCTTCCTTTTAATAAATACATGATCAACTCTTAATTTTTCGTCTGGAGTAATAGTTCTTTCAAGTTCTATAACTTCCGTGAAAGGAGATGTCTTAAGTTCTTCTACGGGAACAACTTTTTTAACTGGTTTTGGTTTTGGCATGAATTTCTACTTTAAAAAAATTGTACTTTAACATCATATCTATATTTATTGATTTTCGTAAAAGTATATTTCATCAGATAAGTAACTTTAAAGTCTAATGTCAGCTAGTTCTGATTTTTAATTTGACTTCGAATAATTACATAAACAAAGTCTTAGTTATTTTATTTTTAAAATTCACATAACTAATAAATTAATATTTCATATGAAATTGCAAATTTCACAAATTATCATAATTTGTTATTAAGATTATTTAAATTCAAAGCTCCTTTACACATAATTAATTGTAAATAGACAGTTATTTAAGTCAAATTAATAATATATAGATATCAAAATAACTAAATATCAATAAAAATAAATAATACATTATTTAAAAACAAATTTTTTTAATCGATAAAAAGACAATTTTCTTTAAATGCTAATAAACTTTTCACGATGAAGAATTTTGGATATGTTTTGCTTAAAGCTATTAAATATTTATGGAAAAGTGGCAATTTATGTTTGTTAATTTTGCGATTGGAGGATTTTTTTTTCAAATGATATTAATTGCTTTTGTTTATTTCATCTCTAAAACTTTGCCAAAAGAAAAAACTGATAAGGAATTATTAGAGTCAATATATAGGCTTTAAATCTTATCAGGAAACTACCTCAGAAATTTAAAATAATTATGAATAATCCTGAACACTTGATTATTTACTTGGATATTTTTGTTTTTCTATTTTTAATCACTTTTTTTGTAATTTTATTCAAAAGCAATACTTTAATTAAAGATAATAAAAAAAGGAGGATTTAATTTCGACAAAAGGTAATGAAATACTTAAAGCATAATAAAAGTGTATGAAAATTTTGAAAATAATCTTTTTAGATTTGTTTTTGGTTAATTAAGCAATTTAAAAAATCAGAAACTTATATAGATCTGGAAGGTTTTCATAAAAATTTCCATTTACACCTTTCTTAAAATGGATAATACCTGGAGGTGTATTTCTATTAAAGCCTCCCATATCATAAAATATGCATTTATTTTTTTTGGCTTCAATCATTGAATGCCATAACATAAGGTAATTTGCATTATATTTCCTGCCCAATTGATTGGTATAACCAATGAAATAAGTAGCGCAATTAAAATGAACTATTGAAACTAAAATACCAACTAATTCATCTTGAACACTACTATCAATATGTTTATAGCAAATGAAAATTTTAAATTTCCAATTTACATTATTCTGAATAGCTAGACTTTGAATGAAATTTAAGTTCACTCCTTTAAATTTATTTCTTTTTTTTAATTCACTATATTTTTTCAATAGCAAATCTACATATTTTTTATCTCCATTGAAACACTTTATTTTTAAATCAGACTTTAAAGCTTTTCTTAGCATATTTCTCCACTTAGGTTTGAAGCTCATCATCAATTCTTTTTGATCAATGTTTAAAGAAACAAGTGAGGAGGATGAAGCCTCTGTTTTTCTTAATTTATAGCCATTATTAATAAATTCTTTTAAGTGGCTTTTATCAAAAAGAAAATCAGGTATTAGAAAAATTACAAAACATCCTATTTCTTTTAACTTTAATTCAATTAAATGAAGCATATCATCATTTAATTTTGGATTTCTTATTAAGTCTTTTGCACTCTGAAAGAAAATTGGACCTTTATTAACTCTAGCAATTAATGGGAAAATAAAAATTTTATAAATAATAATTTGAATAAGAGCAATAGGCTTATTATCTTTTGATTTTATTATAAATCTATATGGTTTACAAAAAAACTTTCTACATTTTGCCTCACCATATTCCCAGGTCTGATGTAAATTATTAAAATAAATCTCCTTATAGTAATTGTCCCAATCTTTTTTATTTAATTCTTTAATAATAAAAAATTTACTATACATATTTTCTAGAACAATATTTAAAAAAATAAATTATTAAGATAATTTGCGTGCAACCCATACTACACTTATAGCGCTTTCATTTTCCTTTACTATTTCTCTTGAAATGACATTAAAAAAATTTTTTTTAAGTAAATTATTGATGTCATCATCCGATAAGGTTGCTGATAATGGCGTTTTTTCTAAAGGATTCTTAAACTGACTGCTATTAAAAACAAGTACTCCATCTTTATTAAGAGATTTTGAAATTCCTTCAATACATTTATGTGGATCCTTGTTGTAACCAAAAACGTTAGCCATTGAAATTGCATCAAATTTTAAATTCTTAAATTTAAGATTATCAGCATCCATTAACTTTATTTTTGGATGATTGCTAATAAGATCTATTGCATAAATATTTTTCCATTTAAATCCATATGTCCAAGATAAAAATAGCTCCGTAATAAACTTTGGCCCGATAATTAGTAATTTTTTATTTTTTAATCTGCCTTTTATGAAACATTGAATTAAATCATAATAATATTGCATTCGACGATTAGACCCAAAAACTTTATTTAATTCAATCTGCTTTAAAGTATATTTAATTACTCTATTTAAATTTTCATCTTTAGTTTCAAGAACTGTCGGAGAAGATATATATTTTTTTGAAGTTAACTGAAGGATTTTACATATAGTTTTAAAAGGTATTGGTTTTCTCAAAAAAAACCTGAATAGATTTTCTTCCTTTTCATACTCACCAAAACCTTCCCCAGTTAAAAGATATTTTATTAGATTATTGAACTTTTCAGAAAATTTTGGGTGCTTTTGTACACTATTTTCGCCAAGGTATACATTTTTGGAGGAACTTGTCACTATTAAAAAATCAAAATATTAATAATTATATATCAACTAAATTTATTCTATAATGATAAAAAATTATTGATATATAGAACTATTATAAAAAATCTTACTAAGCAAAATTAGTAAATATCTTATTATCTATAAATTTTTTGAGGGTTTTGGTATTTTTTCTTATAAAATAATTTTCCTTTACAAATTTACCTTTTACTAAGGCAATATACACTTCAAGCTTTTGCCCAAATAAAATTAGGATTTTTAATATAAATAATATTGTGTATAGATACATTTTAAGGTTTGTTTCTTTAAATTCCTTAAAAATGGAGAGGAACAGTAAGATACTAAATTATTTCTATAGATAATAAAAAAGACCCTAGAAAGGGTCATAAACCAAGTGATGTCAGATGTTATTTCTGTTTTAGAAGTAGAGGGGGTGGGATCAGCTTTTATTCAAAATGAGAAGGTACGAGAAGGGATGAGAACAATTTCTGAGTTCGACTTTGATTTCCCCCACCATTTCCCCTACCACTAATTTCATCTTAAAAGTTTTATACCATTTAACTTTTAGTTAGCAGGATTTAAAATCCTCCCGTATTTGTATTGAAATTAAAAGTAGGCTGATCAAAAGATCCTGTGTTGTAAAAATTATCGATTCGGCGATAGTTATTTTGCTGTCGATTATATGAATCATTATATTGGTTGGCATTGTAGGAACCACCGCCACCACCTCTTGTTAACTGAAACTTTGCAAAATTAAATTGGTCTGGGGTCATACAACCCATTTCATTATATTTTCCAAACAAACCTCTCCTTACTCAATACATATTGGTCCCTGTCGGACAGTTTCTACTAGCAACATATCTTTTATTTCCTTTTTTCATAATATCCCTACTATAAATATCTGAATAAGGATTGTTATTGGCTATTGAAGATAAAGAATCAAATTTCTTTCCGTAATATATATAAGTAAATTTAGAAGTTGTTTTGCCTTTACAAGCGGGCTTATTTTTCCAAACAGGAGAATTGCAATTAATTTCCACAGATTCGACAGAGGAGAAATGAAGTGCAAAGAAAACAATTATTGGAATTAAAAATCTTTTATTGGAATTAAAAATCTTTTCATAAAAAAGGATCTAATTTCCTTTATTTTAAATCGAATTTCAAAACTTAACTCGTACCCTTCCAAATAAAATAAAACCCCTACCATTTTCCCTACCAAAATGATGAGAAAATATGAGAATAAATGAGAACCTATGAGAAGGCTAAGTTAAGTTTAATTCTTGGTATATCTTCTTTTTGGAAGCTTTAAAATAATCTTGAGAACATATGAGAAGTTATGAGAAGTCCTGAGAATATGTCTTGGTACGGAGGGGGTGGGATTCGAACCCACGGTGCCCTTGCAGACACGCTAGTTTTCAAGACTAGAGCCTTAAACCACTCGACCACCCCTCCAAGGGTTATTCTGTTGTATCCCAACTTGTAAACTATAGCATAAAATGGTAGTCATAGTCTATTAAGTCAAGAAGCGGCAATAATTATCCCAATATACAAAGTTAAAGATATTCATAATAACGAAGACTGGAAAATGGGAGAATTTCTCTATGAATTTATACGTAATAAAAAATTAAAATAAAATCAATTATATTAAAACATGTTTTACAATAAACTAAAGTTGAATATTTTAGATTTTGAAAAGTTTTTGTACAGAGCAAGAGGAATTTTGGGCTGGTAATTTTGGAGATTCTTACTCAGAAAGAAATAAAAGCGAAAAACTATTATCTTCTAATCTCAATTTCTTCTCTAGAGCTCTAAAATCAACAAATTCTCTTAAGAAATGTATTGAATTTGGAGCGAATATTGGGATGAATATTCAGGCTCTTATGAAACTATTTCCTGATTTAGAATTTAACGCAGTAGAAATAAATAAAAAAGCATCAGAAAAGTTAAAAAATATCATACCTAAAGAAAAAATTTTTGAGGATTCTATATTTAACTTTAATTCTAATGAAGTATGGGATCTCGTACTTATCAAGGGAGTATTAATACATATAAACCCTGAAATGTTGGGAAAGATTTATGAAATACTTGAAAAGGCTACTAAAAAATATTTACTTATTGCTGAGTATTATAGTAGAAATCCAGAAACCTTGGTTTATAGAGGCTTTGATAATAAACTATATAAACGTGATTTCGCTGGAGAAATAATTGATAAATACCCAGCTTTTGAGTTGTTAGATTATGGTTTTGTTTATCATAGAGATTCAAATTTCCCTTTAGATGATATTACTTGGTTTCTGCTACAAAAAATTAATTAATTTATTATGCTTAAATATTGCATTAAGTGTCTAATACCAAATAGTAAACCTGATATTTCTTTTAATGAAAATGGGATTTGCAATGCATGCATTAACTTTAATAAAAGAGTAGACATCGATTGGGATGAAAGAAAAAAGGAATTAAAAAATATTCTTGCAAAATATAAAAACACAACTTATTCAAATTGGGATTGCATCGTTCCAGTTAGTGGGGGAAAAGATAGTACTTTTCAAGTCATTAAAATGCTTGAATTGGATATGAATCCCTTATGTGTAACTTCCACGACTTGCGATGAATCACTTATAGGAAGAAAAAATATTGAGAATTTAAAAAATTTAGGTGTTGATCATATACAAGTTTCACCCAACCCAAAGATAAGAGCAAAACTTAATAAAATTGGTTTTGAACAAGTAGGAGATATTTCTTGGCCTGAACATGTTGGGATCTTTACGATTCCAGTAAGAGCTGCAGTTCAATACAAAGTTCCTTTGATTATTTGGGGTGAAAACTCTCAGGATGAATATGGTGGTCCTGCCGCAGCTTCAGAGAATAATGTTCTTAATAGAAAGTGGTTAGAAGAATTTGGAGGATTGTTAGGCTTAAGAGTATCTGATTTGGAGGTTATGTATGGTATAAAAAAGAAATATCTTATTAATTATACTTATCCTACGGATGAAGAACTTAAAAATGCAGGAATAACAGGTTTGTTTCTTGGTCATTATCTCCCTTGGGATGGATTATCAAATGCATTGATTGCTCAAGGATATGGATTTCAAACGTTAAATGAGACAGTTGAAGGGTCTATGGTTAATTATGAGAATCTTGACAATCATCATACGGGAATACATGATTATCAAAAGTTTTTAAAGTTTGGTTTTGGAAGAACTACTGATATTGCTTCTCTTCACATAAGAAGAGGGAGAATAAGTAGGAAGGATGGTTTGAACTTTGTAAAAAGAAATGAAGGTAAATTTCCTTGGAAATACTTGGGTAAAGATTTAGAGGAGATTTTACAACCTCTTGATATATCTTTGGAATCTTTTATTGAAACATGCGACAACTTTACAAATAAGAAAATTTTTAAAAGAGATAATAAAGGAAATTTGCTTAAAGATAGTAAAGGCAATTTGACAAAAATAAACTATGACAACGATTGATGTAGGTATTGTTAATTATGGTATTGGGAATATAAGGTCTGTTGAACAATCAATTTTGCAAATTGGATACAAACCTAAAATCTTATCTAACCCAAATCTTATTTGTAACTGTAATAAATTAATCCTTCCTGGCGTAGGTAATTTTTCAAGCGCAAAGAATATTCTCGATAAAAATGGATGGAGTAAACAAATTTCAGATGCAGTCTTAAAAAAAAGAATACCTATTTTGGGGATTTGTTTAGGGATGCAATTATTAGCACATTATGGATATGAAGGTGCAAGTGAATATGGACAAGATAAGACAAAAGGGCTTGGCTTTATTGGAGGGGAAATTAAACATCTTAAGACAATGGGATGTAAAGAAAGAGTACCGCATATGGGTTGGAATTCTGTTTTTTGGGATGAAAAAATAAATAATACTATCTTAAAGGGCATTAAAAGTGGAACTGACTTTTATTTTGTCCATAGTTTTGTTTATGAAGCTGAAAATAAAGATGAAATAGTTGCAGAAATTAATTATTCTAAAAATTTTATCGCGATAGTTTCTAAAAATAATATCTGGGGTACACAATTTCATCCTGAAAAAAGTTCTAGCGCAGGATTAAAGCTTCTTAAGAATTTTATGGAGATTTAAAATGTTAAAAAAAAGGGTTATACCAACTCTACTTTACAAAGACTTTGGATTAGTAAAGGGAAAGAAGTTTGATAATACGCGAAGAGTTGGTCCTGTTCTCCCAGCTATAAATATTTATAATAGAAGGGGAGTAGATGAACTAATATTTCTTGATATAGTTTCTACTATTAAAGATCAAGAACCTGATTACGAACAAGTTTATGATATCAGCAAATATTGTTTTGTTCCATTAACGGTAGGAGGGGGCATCAAAAATATCGATCAAGTTAAAAGACTACTAGAAGCTGGAGCGGATAAAATTACTATAAATTCTGCAGCATATACTAATAAAAATTTAATAGAAAAAATTGCAAATAGATTTGGATCTCAATGCGTCGTTGGAAGTATTGACTATAGAAAGAAGGATGGAAAATTTATCTGTTTTTCTCATTCAGGGAATATTAAAACTGAAGAAGAAGCTATTGATTGGGCTAAGAATTTAGAGGATATGGGAGCAGGTGAAATTATTATTAATTCAATTGAAAAAGACGGCACAATGGAAGGTTATGACTTAGAAGTGATTAATAAAATAACTAGTATTGTTAATGTTCCTGTAATTGCTTCAGGCGGAGCAGGGGGATTTCAAGATATGTATAAAGCAATATATGAATCAAAAGCTTCAGCAGTTGCTGCAGCAAGTATATTCCATTTTACTGAGAATACACCAGCCGAAGCAAAACTTTTTCTAGAAGAAAAGGGTGTAAATATAAGAAGAAACTTTGCCTATGAAAATATATAAGTAAACTTCAAAAATAGAAAAATAAATAAAATTTTTGATATATACTTTTATAAAACTTATTTATAATGTACAAGAATTTCTTAGTTAAAAGGAATAACAAATTATCTTTATTAGGAGGTAAACCACTTATTTCAAGTAAGTTGAAGCCTTATAAAACTATTGGATTAAAAGAGTTTATTTCTATTTCAGATGTAATGAAATCAGGATATCTTTCTGGTTTTATAGGTGCTTGGTGTGAAGAGTTTCATGGTGGGCCAAAAGTGCAGGAACTTGAAAATTCATGGAAAAATGTTTTTAAATGCAATCATGCTATTAGCGTCAATTCAAATACATCAGGTTTAATTGCTGCATTGGGTGCTATTGGATTATCTCCTGGAGATGAAGTCATTGTCCCCCCTATGACTATGTCAGCCTCAGTAATTGCCCCTCTTTTTTATGGAGGTATTCCTGTTTTTGTTGATATTGAAGATCAATTTTTTTGTTTGGATATTGAAAAAGTAAAGGCAGCAATTAGTGATAAAACAAAAGTTATTTTAGCTGTCAATTTATTTGGTCATCCTGCAGATTTAAGAGAGCTAAGACTATTAGCTGATCAGAAAGGTATTTATTTAATAGAAGATTCTGCTCAATGCCCTCTTGCTCAAGAGAATGGAGTATTTGCAGGAACCATTGGACATATTGGAATATTTAGTCTTAATTATCACAAACATATTCAAACAGGAGAGGGTGGAATTTGTTGTACAAATGATGATCAATTAGCGTTTCGCTTAAAGGCCATCAGAAATCATGGTGAAAATATAGTCGAAACCTTAGATGTTAAAGATGCTACAAATCTTTTAGGTTTTAATTTTAGAATGACTGAATTATCTGCGGCTGTAGGTATTGAACAATTAAAGAAGATTTCTAAATTTGTTAGTAATAGGGAAACTATCGCTAACAAATTATCTGAATCAACAAACTTTATTAAAGGTTTTCAACCTCCTAAAGTAAGAAAAGATTGTAGACATGTTTATTATGTCTGGGCAGCCAAAGTTAATGAAGATGAATTACAAATTTCTCGAAATACTCTTGCAAAAGCTTTACTCGCTGAGGGTGTTCCTATAGAAGAAGGTTATTGTAAACCACTTTATTTATTACCTGCTTTTACAAGAAGAATTGCTATAGGTAATAATGGTTGGCCATTCTCTATGACTAAAATTAATTATAGAAAGGGACTTTGTCCTGTGGCTGAATATACATATGAAAAATCTTTATTAGAATTTTGTATTTGTTCTTTTCAGTTAAAAAATCATGAACTCAAAAAAGTAATAAATTCTTTTCATAAGATTTTTGATAATTTAAAGGATTTAAGAGAATATGAGCAAAATTTAAAATGAAAAAAAATTTAAATATAGTTGCTAGTGTCGAGGCGAGAATGGGTTCTTCAAGATTACCTGGAAAAGTATTAAAAAATATCGGTGAAATTGATATGCTTACTTTACTAATAAAAAGATTGAAAAAATCTAAACTCCTCGATGATATTGTAGTTGCTACTTCTTCAAAAAAAGGGGATAATTTAATATCAGATTGGTGTAAAAAAAATAATATTGCATGTTATAGGGGCAGTGAAGAAGATGTTTTAGATAGAGTTGTTAAAGCTCATGAATATATGAATACTGATTTAATTGTAGAAATAACAGGTGATTGTCCTCTCACTGATCCTGAAATTATTGACTTAGGAATAGAAACTTTCTTAGTGAATAATGTTGATGTAGTTACAAATTGTGGAAATTATCTAACTTGGCCATTAGGTCAATATGTACAAGTATTTCCTTTGGAGTTATTGCAAAAAGTTAATTTAGATATTAAAGATCCCGTTGTACACGAACATGTTTCACTATATTTTTATGAAAACCCTGAAAAATATAAATTATTAGAAATAATAGCTCCTGAAATTTGGAGATATCCTAACTATAGATTAGTTCTTGATTATGAAGAGGATTATGAATTGCATAAGCAAATTTATAATTATCTATATCCCATATATGGAAATTACTTTAAATTAAGTAATATAATTGAGTTAATAGCAAATAATAACGAACTTTTAAAAATAGTTGAAAGCTGTGAAGAAAGAGTACCAAGAAAATAAAATTTATAATTGTTTGCTTGTAGGATTCGGTAAAATTGCCGCTGATTATTCAAGAGATAAGAAGATGGCAAAATATATTAAGTATGCAAGTCATATACAAGTATTAACTAAACATCCGAAATTTAATATTCTTAGTGTTATTGATCCAAGCGAGGAAGCCTTATATAAGGCAAAGATAAATTGGGGTATTCAAGAAACATATAAAAATATAGATGATTTAAAGAATCCCGAAAAATATGATGTTGCAATTTTAGCAATACCTCCTTTGAATAGATTTAATACGATTAAGAAATTGACTAATTTAAAAGGGCTAATTATTGAAAAACCTTTGGCTGAAGATTTAGAAGAGGCATACAAAATTATTCAATTATGTAATCAGAAGAATATTGTTGTTCAAGTAAATTACACGAGGAGATTTGATAGAGAAATGTTAAAAATTAAGCAAAATATGGAAAAAAATTTTGGTAATATTCAAGCTGCTTTTGGAGTCTATGGTAATGGTTTAAATAATAATGGGTCACATTTGATTGATTGGGCCATTATGTTTTTAGGTGAGGTCTCTTGGGTAAAGTCAATTTCAAAAAAGGAATTTTTTAATAAATCAAGTAATGCTGATAAAAATATATCGTTTATTTTAGGTTTTAAATCGGGTGTTGAGTTGATGGCTCAACCAATAAATTTTAAAAATTATAGAGAAAACTATTTAGATATTTGGGGTACAAAGGGAAGAATCTCTTTTATCCAAGAGGGTCTTTATTGTTCAATAAGTAATTTACAAGAACATAGATTTGCCGAAAACGAATTTGAGATTAAAAATGATAAGCAGTCTATAAAAATAATGGATCAAAGTTTTTCTCTTTATAACCTTTACGAAGATCTTTTGCAATCATTGTCTTCTTCAAAAAAAACCTCATCAGATATTACAAATGCTTTAACAGTACTAAAGATAGTAAAATCTATTGAAAATTCTTTTTTAAAACATAATATTAAAGTAGATATTAAATGAAAAAAGACTTTCTTTTATATGTTGAAGATCCAGGTGCATTAAATCTTATTATTGATCTACCAAATCAATTAGAAAAGCACGATTTTGATTATGAAATAATTTCTAGTGGTTTTGCTAGTAAAAAATTAAAAGAAAAAAATATTAAATCTAATTTTGTAAATAATAAAAAGGAACTATTGAATTATTTAAATAATTATAGTTTTAAATATTTCCTTATTTCTACTTCTGAGAATAGAGATAGCTTAGGTCTTTTTTTAATTGATTATTCAAAGCAAATGGAAATTATGTCTATAGGATTAGTTGATATGGTTGCTAACTACAAATATAGGTTTTCTGGTAATTCAAATAATCCTCTTCGTTATAAACCAGATAAAATAATAGCGACTGATAAGCTTACAAAAAATGCATTTTTAAGTTTAGGTATGAAATTTAATGATGTTTCTTATTGCAATCATCCTCAAATTGAAAGAATTAAATACCAAAAAAGATATTTTTCTAAAAAAAGAAAATCAAATAATTTAAAAAATCAAAAATGGTTATTTATTTCTGAAAACATTGATGAATTGAATCCATCTGAAAGTTTTTATAGTGAAAGATATTTATTTTCAGGGCGTGGTGATTCTAAATGGAGAACAGGCATTATTTTAGAAGAGATTATTGATGCGCTAAAAATCGTTTCTCCTGATGAGAAATTGACAGTTAGATTACATCCTAAAAATAATAAAGATCAATTTTCAAAATGGAGAGATGAAATTAAATTTGACGAAATTATAGATCCTATAGAAAGTGTTCTATCATCAGATATTATTTTGGGGATGTCTTCAAATCTTTTAGTTGAATCAATGATATGTCAAAAACCTGTATTATCTATTTTGCCAAGGTTAGAAGAAAAAAAATGGTTATCAGAATTAAACTTCGATTTAATTAAAGCTGTATTTAATAGAATTGATTTGATTGAATCCCTAAAAAGTTTAGCTGATGGTAAATACGATGCTTTTAATAAATACTATGAATTAGAAAAGAGGGATAGCTTATTAGATATTATTTTTTCTTTAACTGGTTTAAATTCAAATTGAAAATATGAATAAATAATTTGATAAATATTTTATTCAAATTTAAAAATAGACTGAATAGAAATGAAATTAACTTCTTTTAGAATGTACTTCAATAAATTATTCTTGTGAAACAAAGATATAGAAATATGTAGGAATCTTTGATTTAATTTCTTTTTCTGGATTGAAGTTTAATTTTATATATTCAATTATCAATAAAAATTTTTACCTTGTTAGGTTTAAAAGATTTATACCAACTTAATTATCACTTTAAAGGTAAAAAACAACTATGTTAATTTTCATAAATTATGAACCAAAATATATAAGGATGATTTCTTATAAACTCTTTATGAAATTCGGAGGAAGGCAGAGATTGATGAATAACTGAATATCTTCTTTTCTTAAACAATTTACATAACAAGCTAACATCTCCCACTTCAACACTTTTAAAGTTTAAATATAGAATAGATCTTTCTAAATATAAAATCTTGATCTTCATTAGAGATAAAAAATCGTTAAATAGAAATATCTTCTTGCTTGCAAAATTATTTTTGTTTATAGAAGCAATTAGATAATTTTATTTAAAATTAAATATTGATCTATACATTTCATTAAAAAATATCTTCTGATATCTTTTGCAAGATGTCAAATGAATTGCTCTTTGAGTCATAGGTAAATCCTTTATTAATTGAGGTAATATAGATTTTTAATAATATGTATTGTTATAAGACGGACTTCCTATCAAAAAGCAGACAACTGACTCTTCAATCTGCATTTCCTTTATGTACGCTATTGGTCGACCCATCTTTTTGAAAAAATCAATATCTTGAATGATCTTACAGCGTGCAATTTTTTGCCCTCTTTGTTGTAGCAATTGTAGTAATTCATGTCTAAAAATAATTAAAATTTGTTGTCGCCTAAAGCTGAATTTCTGTAACTTTCATTTCGACATGCAATTACTCTAATTAAGACTTAAAGTTGATTGATAAAATAAATGTTCCTCTTCCTGTACAAAGAAAATCCCCTAACAGCAATATGAATTTCATATAAAAAGGTTGATAATTTAAATATGTATTAATTAGGTCTAATTGAAATATTTCAACTAATTCACCTTAAAAGAAAAAATAGAAATATAATAATTATTCATTATAGAGTATTTTCTATTTATAAATTTATATTTTTAGCATCTTTATATTAAGTAGATCCTTTTTTATATTTAGAAATTTTGTTATTAATTAATTAATAACTAAACTTTTTATGGAATCATTTTTTATTGTTATTGCTCATCTCTCATTAATTATTACTGGGTTGGTAATTTATCCCATATTCCAAAAGAGTAAATCTAAAAAGTTTAAAAGTTTTAGTAGATAGTTATGCTTTGTTAGAGTTAAAAAAAACTTTAAGTATTAATAGGAACTGTTTTTAAATATATATATTATTGATTTTTGAGAAAGAAAACACTTAATTGATCTTGAGAATTGTTCCTTAAATCGTACGTAAATAATAATACATATCAATATTTAGTTCTAATATGCTAAGGATTTTTATATTTATCTTATCAATGAATAAATACACTCTATTAACCAAGAAGTCTATAAATCTCATGGAAACTGTTACTCTTCAAAAGACAATTATTAAATGGAAGATCTTCAAAACAGGCATGTATTATTTGAAAATAAAAAAATTAATACCTTAAATAAATTTACTCTTTTATGGTTATAAGATAAATAATATTTTGTTTTGGTATTTCTTTAACAAGCCATTCTTTGAATTCTTCTGAAATAGCTTTATGTTCTTTTATTAGATTATCTCTTGTTAAATATTTCTGGCGTTCTTTTACATAATCAATAGATGTTTTGCAAACTTCGATAACTTGTTTATCATGATTAATTTGGTCCATAAAAAACAGCTTTAGTTTTATATTAGAAATCATTGTTAAAATAAACATGTAAATTAATCACAAATTTTTATCATAATTGAAGAGATTTTTGTACTTTATGGATGATATAAATGTTTATGTGAACTAATTATTAAAAAATAATCATTAAGTATTAATAAATACAAGAGAACAAATTTTCTTTCCTTGAGAATAATTTTGGAAACATAATCTGTATCTACTTTTAGAT